>Ga0335078_10014936_pt1 | contig 11523 bp, 11 predicted proteins | sample Lox_Sample_32_FD_206711 | JGI IMG/M metagenome (GOLD analysis project Ga0335078, IMG submission 206711) | Soil microbial communities from Loxahatchee National Wildlife Refuge, Florida, United States - Lox_Sample_3.2 | ecosystem: Environmental > Terrestrial > Soil > Wetlands | place: USA...
ACTCGATGCTGAGCAGGTCCCCGCTCAAGACCACGGTCAACCGGTGGAAGGGATCGTGATGCCACGGCGTCGCCTCGCCCGGCTGCAGCCGCTGCCGCCGGACCAGGTAATTCCCGCGATGATGCAGTACCTGTTGCTCGCCCATGAGCTTTGCAGTTTATCGTTTTCTGACCGCCTACTCGTGCGGCTCTACCTGAAATTGCTCCAGTTTGCCATCGGGCATGGCATAGGTCCACGCTCGCAACGTCTTGGTCGAAAACTTGATCCGGTATGCCCGCATCGTCATTCCGCCTCGCAAAGCTTTTGCCACCTGGGTAAAGTCCCGTGGGCTTCCCAGGGGTCCCAATCCGCTGGCGAAATCTTTCAATGCCGCCTCGCTGAAATAAAAGTTGGCGTCCTCCGTGAAAAGGGAACGGTCGATCGTCCCATGCTGTAATCCAGCGAAAATTGCTTTTGCCTGCTCCAGCCTGCTTCTCCCCTCGGGATCGTCGCTAAGCAGCAGCTCGCGGGCAACATTATGCGCGATTTCTCCGGCCGCGCTGGCTGCATCCTGGTTGGTGAGCGCCACCACCGCCATGCGGTCATCGGGGAAAACGATATTCTCGGCGGTAAAGCCCGAGACTTCGCCTCCGTGTGACAACATGCGATGCCCGTCCAGTTCCCCCACGTCCACTCCAAGCCCGTACCGGGTGCCCACTCCGTTCTTCAGCCGGACTTCGGTTTCAAACTCTCGATAAGAGGCGGGCTTCATCAGCGTCTGCCCAATGATCGAAATATCCCATCGCGCCAGATCTTCCGCCGACATTGCCAACTCTCCGGCCGCAAACATCCAACCCTTTCCCTCGACCGGTGCAAGACGCAGCGGCCCTAGCCCGTAGCGAATATAGCCCGTGGCGTCGCCCGCGCCGAGTTTTCCCTGATCTGTGTCGGCGGCATTGTTGATTCCAGCCGGGGCCAGCACTTTTTCCCGCAGAAACTGGATGAATGGCATCCCGCTCGCTTTCTCAACGATCGCCCCCGCAATCACGAAGTTAGTGTTGCTGTACTGCCATTGGGTGCCGGGTTCGAAGTCCAGTGGCTTGCGCGCCCATCGCTCCATGATGCTCTCCGGGGTCGTAGGTTGGAGAATGAACGGCATCGCGTAGTCCTGCGGCCAGAAATCCTGATAACCGGAGGTATGGGAGAGCAACTGGCGAATGGTGACTTCATCCGCGCGCGTCAGCCCGGGGACAAATCGGCCCACTTCCTCGTCCAGCGATAACTTGCCCTGCTCCTGCAAGAGCAGAATCGCCGTTACAGTAAACTGCTTGCTGATCGACCCGATGCTGTACCGCATCTCCGGTCGAGCCGGAGTTCGCGGCTCGATGCAGGCATCACCATAGGCCCGCAAGTAAGCGATCTGGCCGTCTTTCACGATCGCAACCGACGCGCTGGGTACCCCGGTCTCGGCCAGCGCAGCGTCCGCTAATTTATCGATATTCTGACGCAGCTCCGCAGACAGCGTGTCCAACTTTTGCGCCCGCGCCGGCAGAAGCGCCCCGGCTGATGCAATGAAAATCGACAAGAGATAAAGACAGATTCGCCGCATAGAACCTCCGGAAAAACGGGTCAGTTTAACATGGACGAAGCGGTATCCCGAGTCTGCACTCCTCTTACGATCCACAGGTCCCGGGAGTGCCCACCCTTTCGGGAGGTAGTCACGTGATCCGGATCACACCCCTGCGTTCCTTCCTATGACACCCTGTCTCAAGTGCGAGTGCGGCACTTGTTGAGGAGGAAATTCAGCAATGAAGTCCAAAGCTACGGTTGACCCATCGATCCGAATCGCAGTCCTGAACAGCGATCCTTTGCGCTTGATCGGCCTGCGAGCGCTCCTGGACTCCCAGACGGATTTCGAACTGATTTCGCTCTCCGACACCGACATTGTGGATCACACAGATATCAAAGTGGCCTTGTTGGGAAACCACTGCGGTGATCGGTTGTTCGATGTGATGGACAGATTGCGAAGCAAGCGACCCGACTTGAACATTCTGGTGACCGGCGCCTCGCCCGATGACCGGACGATTATGATGGCTCTGGCTTCCGGCGCCAGGGCCTATGTCAATGAAGCAGCTCCCGCCCAGGAGCTGGCGCGGGCCATTCGCATCGTTCATCAGGGCCTGGTGTGGGCTCCCCGGCGCGTGCTAGCGCTGTTGTTGGAGCGTGCCAGCGTCGCGGTGCGCAAGCAATTTCCCGCGGGACGCAGGGATTTAACCGATCGTGAACAGCAAGTTCTGAGGATGCTGGTTGCTGGCATGTCGAACAAAGAAATCGCGGACCCGCTTGGTATTGAAGAGCGAACCGTCAAGTCCCACGTTGCCAGCTTGATGCGGAAATTGGGAGTGCCCAACCGGGTGGCGCTGTCAGTTCATGCCATCACTCACAGCCTTGTGGCTGCAAACTGAGTCGCCTAGGAGGTTTCAATCCCGGATCGGCTGGCCAGGACCGCTTCCTGGGGGCGAGGTACAAGCCGGCCTCCGACCTCGCGTAGAATATAGCCCACCGCAGCGGAAGCGATGGAACCCGCCAGGGTTACCAGCAGCGATCCTCCGTAGCGCACGATCCAGGAAGTGCTCGGATTCGGAGAGTCCTGTGCTGGTGCTGCTGCGCCTTGCCAGGCCATGGAAAGCTGATCGTGACGAGCGATTGTGGCTAACGTCAGCTGATTCTCCCGCACAAAGCTTCCCCGAATCGCATCCTCCTGCACCGTGCCGTCATCTCCGGCTACCTGCACCCGTATCTGATGGCTGCCAGAGGCGACTGGAAATGTGTCCGAGAAGCTGCCCTGTGCCTGCTCCCAGACCACTCCCAGCTTCTTTTTTGTTGTCCCGTACAGCTTGCCGCCGTACACCAGATCGTCATCTATCCAGATCGACAGCTGTGCGCTCCTGAAGCTGTGTTGCAGCTTTACCCGCAGGCTGGAGTCCTTGGTGACCATGGCCGTGTGAATCGCCATGAATATCGCCGCCAATAAGAACATGACGAATACGATCCACGCCTTCGCCGGTACCTTCCAAACTGCGCGGAGGACCCTGGTTTCGAGAGCCGCCAGCCACGGCTTCGGCTCGGTCTTGGATTCGCGGGCCATGGGAAACTCCATTTTCACCCACGGGTAACATCAGGCTCCAGTTACCAAGGTACGACAGAGACTTTGACCTGCGGCCTTGCCAGTCTCCAATTCTGGCCGATGGTTTTGTTCTGTGGAGTTCCATGCAACCTGTGATTTCCCTTAATTGTGTGCCCGTACAAAAAACTGAGACTTATCCATGCTCAGCGGCACAGCCACGTCGAAAAATCCCACCATCATCTCGTTGTAAGTCTGGTCGCCCCAGGTGACCGCGGCATCCGGGTCGGGATTGTGCGGGTTATCCCGCGAGTTGTCATACCAGGCCACGGCTTGCAAATCGGTTCCAGCCTTCAGGAAGCGAGGCTGCGCCAGCCGGTAGCTCAACTGCCAGTAAAAGTCATAGTTCACCCGCAACAGCGTCTCCACGCTCTTGTCGGGATGGACAATATCGTACTCAAACCGTTTCCCCCGCAGATGCATATGCGGAAAGAAGCTGAGCAGCGTGCAGTCGTTCGGCAGCGTGCCGTGAACCTCTACGCGGTAATTCTCCGCGCGCGGAGGGATCGGAATCGCGTCGTGATCGTTTGCCAGCTGCAGGGTTAGAACCCGTTGCCGCGGCGTCTGCTTGGAAAAAACCAGCCCCAGGCTGCTCTGATCTTCGCCCACATGGCCGTTGGTTGTGTAGTGCATTTGAAAAACCAGATCCGAATGCGCTGGCACCATCTTAGCCGTATCGTCTGGCCAGTTGTCCGGGGAACTGCCCGGCGCGTATACCAGCAGCATGTCGCTTTTGGTCTCGTGGGCCTGGTGACGCAGGTGCTCGTCGCGCAGGCTCGAAGCGGTGAAGGGAACGCCGACCGGCGCTCCTCGCAGCCAGTCCGAGCCCGGAGGGCGCACGTAAACCACCGCATGATGCACATGTTCGCGGCTGGAAGGTCGCAGCTCCGACGCTTGCACCCATCGATCTTCCGTGAAGTCGGTCGGCACAATTTCGTAGGTGTATTCCACATCCCCCGTCGCGGGAATGGCAACTGGCTTTGGCATCTTCACTACATCGTCTGGTTCGGGAATATTCCAGCCTTTTGCAAAAAATGGGGGCGCCGGTGAATCATGTGGATTGCCAGCAGGCGCGCCCTCATCCGCCCACCGTGTTAACGTGGAAATCTCCGGGTGCGTGAGCGAGGGATCGTCCGCGAACTTGCCACAGCAGGGATCGGCAAACCAGGGCGGCATCGTCTTCGCCTGCGCTGCAGCACGAATTTGCGCCGCCCACGGCCGCGTCTCCGCATAGGTTACAAAAGCCATCGGGGCAATCTCCCCTTTGCGGTGACAGCTTTGGCAATGTTTCTGCAGAATCGGCAACACGTCACGATAGAAAACTGGTGTCGGGTTCGCATCGGACGTTCGTTTCCAGAAGGCCCCAAAGAGGAAAGAGCTAAGGAGAAAAACCAAGCCCACCGATTTCAGCACCTGAGACACTAAGCTGATTCTAAAAGAATCGAATCATCGCTCCAATATGTCCGCGAACAGCAAATGAACCGAATTTTGTTTGTCATCCCGAGAAACCATTTTGCTTGGTGCTCCTGCGCGGATTGCCCGCCGGTGCAGAGCCTTCAAGCCGTGACCAACGTAATTTGCCGGTCTATGGTAGAGCCGATAGGGTCATAGGAAGGTTGGACTTCTATGGGCACACAACCCATCTCCGTGCATCCCCGCTTTCCTCTCGCCACCACCGTGATGGTGCGTGAGGCGGCCACCGACGCTGCCGTTCTGGCGCAGCTGAAAAACATCAGCCTCAGCGGATGCTACCTGGAAACCCCTCGCCAAATTCCCGAGGGTGCCCGGGTCCGCGTGGTGCTGCAGACCGCTGGGATACGCGCCGATGTTTGGGGTGTGGTGCGCCGTCGCGATGCCAACGGCGTGGGTCTGCAGTTTACCAATGGTGCCAGCGTCGAAGACTGGAAACGCCTGGAATCTCTGATCAAGCAATTGCAGGGTACGATCGTCCCCACCAGTTCTGCCGCGACAGGCGCCCGCTGAACCTAGGTAAAAAACGTCTCCGCCGCGGCCGTTCTTCCTTGGACCACTTGCCCGTCGGCCGCTCTTACGGATGAAGGTAGGGGGGCGACCTTCCGTTTGAACCGTTATTACCTTCGACATCTTGTGACCTAGATAGCCTGGCGCAACTATCTCTTCATGGGGCCCCAACAAGCTGATTCTGCTATGCCGTCCGAGCCAGTCCTACCTGGACAGAGATACCTCTACGGCCTTTCTTTTATGTTGATCGTGTTGGCGATTTTGGCCAGCGCAGCCAATGCCCAGAACACCCTGCCCTTTGAAGTGTCCAACCCGAAGAATAAGCAGTGGCCCCCGGCCGAAGCCGGGCGCATCTACAGCTCGGCCTGCGACTTGCTGGCGCGAACTGTTCGGCCGGAAAAACCTCCGCAATTGCATCCCCGGCTTTTATTGGTCTTGGGAGCGGAACAGGACGAATTCGTGCGCGATGGCGGAGTCAACAAGGTTCACCTGAAGGTCTGGAACCCGGAGAAATTTGCCGAAGCGGTGGTACTGGGCGCAGTGCGCGAAGTGCTGCGCAACGACGACCTGCGGAGAGTTGCGCATGAGTCTGTCTCTCTGGCCGACGCAACCGTCTCCCCGAGCGAACTGCGAGGCCGATAACAAACTATTTCAGAGTAGCCAGCGCCTGACTCAAGTCCGCTTTCAGATCCTCCACATCCTCCAAACCAACATTCAACCGTACGATGCGGTGCCCGTAGTCTGGCCGATTGGGAATCGAGTGAAAATCGTAGGCCACCGCCAGGCTCGTCACTCCGCCCCAGCTATAGCCAATCTTGAACAGCTCCAGTCGGTCGACAAATCCGAGCACCTGCTGCTTTGTGAACTGCCGTCGAAAGACAATCGAAAACACTCCGGCCGATCCCACGAAATCCCGCTTCCACAACCCATGCCCGGGACACGACTCCAGCGCCGGATGAAGCACCAGCTCAATCTCCGTTCGCGCCGCCAGCCATCTCGCCAGGTCTAGCGCCGACTCCTGAATCGCCTTCAGCCGCACCGCCAGTGTCTTCATACCGCGCAGTGCCAGGCTGCAGTCGTCCGGGGAAACCGCGCAGCCCACCAACTGCTGGGTGCCGCCCAGCCGTTCATAAAGATTCAGGTCGCGCACCGTGATCGATCCCAGCAGCAGGTCGCTGTGGCCACCCACATACTTGGTCAGCGCCTGCATGGTGATATCCACGCCATGCGCGAACGCATCGAAATAGACGCCCGCAGCCCAGGTGTTGTCCATGACCACCAGCGCTCCCGCACCATGCGCCATTTCGACGATCGCCGGCACATCCTGCACTTCCATGGTGATCGACCCCGGACTTTCGCACCACACCAGCCGCGTGTTCTCCCGAAGCAATGACCGCATCTCCCCGGCAATCGTCGGCGGATAGTACGTCACCTCCACTCCAAACCTGCGCAGTACATGACCTGCAAACTTACGGTTCGGGACATAAATACTCTCTGGAATCAGAATGTGATCTCCCGCTTTAAGGAGGGAAAAGTTGATCAGCGAAATGGCAGCCTGACCGCCCGGTGCCAATACGGTTCGAGCACCGTGCTCCAGCTCGCAGATGCGGCCAGCCAACTCCAGCGCCGTCGGTGTTCCGTACAAACCGTACGTGTAGCCGACTTGGTACTGATTCCAGTTGTCGTCAACAGCTGCCGCATCGGGAAAGAGAACAGTCGAGCCACGAAATACAGGCAATGCCAGCGACTTAAATCCCTCGGGCACACGCACGTCAGAGTGGATAAGCTTGGTCTTCCAGTTCTTGGGCATGAGCAAGGATAGCAAGCTGCCACTGCTCGTGTGGGGAAAGCCGCCCTCAGCTGTCCGGCGGAGCCAGGCTCCGCAGCAACGTTCTTATCGCGGCCAAAGCCAGCCAAACGTACCCGCCGTCAATAAACCATAGATCAGTCCATCGACGACCTCTTTGATCGTTGCCGACCAGCTCTGCCCTTTCCAGATGCCGTCGCTCAAATGGCCCAAACCGTAGGCCAGGAAAGCAGCCGTACCGACCACCCGAAAGACCGCAAGATACCGTACGCCCGATGGAATCGTGTGTGCCGCCAAATATGCGACAAAAAAGCTGATCAGCAGGCAAAACACAAACCACTGCGCCATAAACTTGCCCATGGCCGGCATGCCATTTGGCCGTATGGTCAAAAATCCCACCGGCCCCTGTTTGAACTTTTCCTGCACTTCCGGCGTTTTCATGCTCTTGTGATCGCAATACGGAAGGATGTAGGTAGCCGGCTTGAGATTCGCCGGACGCATCGCCGCCAGGATCTTATCCTCGTCGGGCAGCTTGTGATAATCACTCTGATGGTATTTCAACACCGTGTGCATGATCGAACTCGCGACAAAGACAATTACCGCCGACAAGACAATCGGCATCCAGAGAGCCCCAAGCGAAACCATACGGCCTCCTTGCAAACCAAGATGACAGGTTGAGTTCGACCGAGCCTACGCTTGGGGGGTTGCTGCGGTCAAGAGGCTGGCAGCCCTTGGCAGTGTCTCTGGGGGGCGCGTCTCGCCCGCCCTTTCAAGCTGCGAATTGTTAAGATAAAGCTGTTCCAGCGTCGATAGGTGAGGTTCTAAGAATGTGCCGCAATATCAAAACCCTATTCAACTTTGATCCACCCGTCACCGAGGACGAAGTTCGCGCGGCCTCGCTGCAGTTCGTCCGCAAGATCACGGGCTTCAACAAGCCGTCCAAAGCGAACGAAGCGGCCTTTCACGGTGCCATTGACGAGGTCGCTGAAATCTCCAGCCGTTTGTTGCGTTCTCTCGAAACCGGCGCTCCGCCCAAGAACCGGGAAGAGGAAGCCGCCAAAGCCCGCGTCCGCGCCGCCGCCCGCTTCGGCGACTAGCCTGTGTCCTGCACGTAGAGACGGCCGCCCGAGGCTGTCCGACCCATCCGTGTCATCCTGAGCGCAGCGAAGAATCTATGCATTGGTGCCCCAGGTTCGGCGAGCGCCAGCGAGCTAACCTGGGAAGACGCAGCTGCCGAACCGCTACCCTCGAACAAAAAACCCCACCCAAGCAGAATCGGCTTGAGTGGGGCACGCTACGGTTTTGTTCGCGGGCGAGGGCGCCCGCGCCACACAGCTTCTTAGTACATGTCTCCCATGCCGCCGCCGTGGCCGCCGGGCATCGGAGCCGGTTTCTTCTCTTCCGGAATCTCCGCGACCAGGGCTTCGGTGGTCAGCATCAGGGAGGCGATCGAACCAGCGTTCTGCAACGCGGTGCGCACGACCTTGGTAGGATCGAGCACGCCTGCCTTGACCAGGTCCTCGTAGTCGCCGGTCAGGGCGTTGTAGCCGTAGTTCGGGTCCTTGGAGTCGTTCACTTTACCCAGCACAATGGCGCCTTCTTCGCCAGCATTCTCGGCGATCATGCGCAACGGCTCGGTGATGGCGCGCTTCACGATGTTGACACCGATCTGCTCGTCACCTTCGACCTTCAGGCCTTCCAGCGCCTTGACGCAACGGGCCAGCGCCACGCCGCCGCCGGGGACAATGCCTTCTTCCACGGCTGCGCGGGTTGCGTGCATCGCGTCTTCGACACGGGCTTTCTTCTCTTTCATTTCGGTTTCGGTTGCGGCGCCCACTTTGATCACCGCCACGCCACCGACCAGCTTCGCCAACCGCTCCTGCAACTTCTCCCGGTCGTAGTCGCTGGTGGTCTTCTCAATCTGGCCGCGGATTTCCTTGACTCGTCCCTGAATATCCGCCGGCTTGCCCTTGCCTTCGACCAGGGTGGTGTTGTCCTTGTCGATGGTGATCTTCTTGGCCTGGCCGAGATCGCTGACCTGCACGTTCTCCAGCTTGATGCCCAGATCTTCGGTGATGGCTTTGCCGCCGGTCAGGGTGGCGATGTCCTGCAACATGGCCTTGCGACGATCGCCGAAGCCGGGAGCCTTAACGGCTGCCACTTGCAGCGTGCCACGCAGTTTGTTGACCACCAGCGTGGCCAGCGCTTCACCTTCCACATCTTCAGCGATGATGAGCAGCGGCTTGCCGCCCTTGGCGATCTGCTCGAGCAGCGGGAGCAGGTCCTTCATCGAGCTGATTTTCTTTTCGTGGATCAAGATGTAGGCGTTCTCGAGCGCGGCTTCCATGCGCTCGGGATCGGTGACAAAGTAAGGAGAGAGATAGCCGCGGTCGAACTGCATGCCTTCGACCACCTCGAGCTGAGTTTCGAGCGTCTTGGCTTCTTCCACGGTAATGACGCCATCCTTGCCGACCTTCTTCATCGCTTCGGCAATGATGTGGCCGATGGTCTCGTCGTTGTTGGCCGAGATGGTTCCGACTTGCGCGATCATTTCGCCGGATACGGGCTTGGAAAACTTGTCGATCTCGCCCTTGATCCGGTTGCCTTCCTTGTCGAGGCTGCCGCAAATCGCGGTGACGGCCTTCTCGATGCCGCGTTTGAGAGCCATCGGGTTGGCGCCGGCCGCGACGGTCTTTACGCCTTCGCGATAGATGCCCTGGGCCAGAACGGTGGCAGTGGTGGTGCCGTCGCCGGCGATGTCGGAAGTCTTGGAGGCGACTTCGCGCACCATCTGCGCTCCCATGTTTTCCTGCGCGTTCTGCAGTTCGATTTCCTTGGCTACGGTGACGCCGTCTTTGGTGATGGTCGGCGAGCCGAATTTCTTTTCAATGACAACGTTGCGCCCCTTGGGGCCGAGAGTCACCTTCACGGCATCAGCCAGAAGGTTGACGCCGCGGAGAATCGCCTGCCGCGACTCTTCTCCGTGTACGATTTGCTTTGCCATATCTTTTTTCTCCTAATTAAATGTCCTTGAATTCCGATGCTGGCGTCGCGCCTTATGGTTCAGTGCGTTTGCGCACGAACCCGCAGTCGCTGCCGCCTAGATCCTGTGGCCGCAAACGAGGCGACCTCAGGATGACAAGTGGAAAGTGAGCAGTTGTCAGTTACAAGTACTGAACACTTGCCACTGATTACTGACTACTTTCTGGCTCCCGCGTGTTCTTTCTTGGCCGCGGCGCCGGTGATAATTCCCAGCACTTCCTCTTCGCGCATGATGATGAAGTCCTCACCATCCAGCTTGATTTCGGTGCCGGAATACTTCCCGAAGAGGATGCGGTCGCCTTCCTTTACGTCGAGGGGACGAACCTTGCCCTCTTCGTTGACCTTGCCCTTGCCGACGGAGATAACTTCGCCCTCCTGAGGTTTGTCCTTTGCTGAATCCGGAATGATGATTCCGCCACGGGTGGTTTCTGCTTCCTCCACGCGCCGAATCAGGATCCGGTCGTGCAGTGGGGTGAACTTAGCCATAGATGCAAACTCCTTTCCTTCGAAATGAGAATTGGGTTAGATTTGCAGGGAAACCCGCCAACGAATCATGCTTCATTTTCGACTGTTAGCACTCAAGGTTGGCGAGTGCTAAGTGTAAATAAAGTAAGCTTAAAATGTCAACATCCCAAGAGCGAGTTCTCTAAGTATATGATTCAGCGAGCTAAAGCGTTCCTCTTTGCCATGCTTCTGATCTTCCCCCTGGCTGCCTACGGCGAAGACGTGGACCTCGCGCTGCTAGGCGGCAAAATCTATCCTTCGCCCACTTCCCAACCCATCGATGATGCTGTGGTTCTGATTCAGGGTGGTCAGATTGTAGCGGTTGGAAAGCGGGCTGAGACCGTCATTCCGCGAAACGCCCGGGTGATTACCTGCTGGGACAAGATCATTGTGGCCGGATTCTGGAACAGCCACGTTCACTTCGAGACTGGCTGGGAAGATGCGGTCCACGCGTCCGCGGAGAAGCTCGAGTCGCACATGCAGGAAATGCTCACGCGCTGGGGCTTCACCACGGTATGGGACCTGGGCTCAGACCCGCAGAACACGCAGACAATTCGTCAGCGTGTGGCGGCCGGCGAACTCGCCGGGCCGAAGATTCTGATGGCGGGCGACATCTTCCCCAAGAACGGCCATCCCGTGTATCTTCCCCCCGAATTGCACTTGCCGGAGGCGGCCACTCCAGACGAAGCCGAACAGATGGCGCAGCAGTATCTGAAGATGGGACTGGACGGGATCAAGTTGTTCACCGGATCCTACATGGGCAGTAAGCCGGTCGTGAACATGGATACTGCCATCGTAAGAGCAGTGGTCGATGTCGCACACGCCCAGGGCAAGCCGGTGTTTACTCATCCTCAGAACCGCACCGGCGTGGACAACGCGCTGGCGGGAGGTGTCGACATCCTCGCGCACACCGTTCCCACGGAGGGTCAATACACGCCGGAAGAATTAAAACAGATGAAGCAGCAGCACACCGCTCTGATTCCAACCTTGACCCTGTGGACTACGGTGCTGCAGGATCCCGTCGCTG
>Ga0335078_10014937_pt1 | contig 11522 bp, 13 predicted proteins | sample Lox_Sample_32_FD_206711 | JGI IMG/M metagenome (GOLD analysis project Ga0335078, IMG submission 206711) | Soil microbial communities from Loxahatchee National Wildlife Refuge, Florida, United States - Lox_Sample_3.2 | ecosystem: Environmental > Terrestrial > Soil > Wetlands | place: USA...
ACCCGCACCTTCGCGTATCAGCGTTGGCCAAGCGCTACGGGTGGGGAATCCATAACAACGCAAGGGGCCAGATCGCACTTGTCGCTATTGACTCGCCCGAGTACCAGCGACTAGTGGAGGATCCGCTTATCACCAAAGTGAAGGCGTTTCGCTCCACGCGCGCGTGATGGATGACCGTAGTCAGCTCGTATGACTCGGCGACCGACCCCGCGAAACCAGACCGCCGCTCACGGTAACGGACTCCGCAAGCAAAGTGTTCTTGTGATCTCGTTGTCCAGTTGAGGAACGGAGTCGTCACGACGCCGTTGCCAACCCGGCATCGACAGCATTCATCGAGCAACGCGTTCCTCGGCACAAGCCGAGGGTGCCTGCAATGTGCGGCAGGCGCGTCCCAGGAGCCGGATGCGGCCGCGGCGTCGGGGCCGAGCTGCGAGCGCCCGACTGGCCGCGCGACGCAAGGGCGCTCACAACGCGGGAGCGATGCTCGCACATCGACGAAAGCAGCGCCGGCGAGGGTTGGGCCGCCGGGACTGCTGCCAGCCGTGATCCCGCGTGGATCGGCCGCAAGACCGCGCCTGATTCTCGCCGGCGCGGTCTACTTGGTTTCGCAGAGCGCAACCGGGTTGCCCTCGGGATCGGCAACCGTGGCAATCCGCTCGCCCCAGGGCATGTCCTCTGCCTCGCGCAGGATCATGACCTTTTCCTCACTCAGGCGAGCGAGCACGGCATCGAGGTCCTCGACGTAGATGTACATCTCAAACCGCGGGCCGCTGCCACGCTGCAGTCCGTTACGATCGGCAGCCCACTGTTCGTGCGTGATCGCGAGTTCACCGATGCTGTCTCTGGTGAGCCCGATGTATCCGGGCTTTCCATCGGGCGGTAGCTGGAAATGACGCCGAAACCCCAACAGCTCCCAGAATGACGCGCTCGCCTCCACATCGGACGCGTAGACGACGGGAAACGCACGCAGTGCCACGACCACAAACTAGGTGAGCGTGAAATCGTCCTGGGTGCCTGCGCGGCGACCCGCGCCGGCCGCAAAGCGGGTCTGCCCCCCCGACAATCTCAGCGCCTCGCTCGTCGCCAGCAGCCTGTCTTACAGGGCCGAACTCAGTCCCGGCCGAGAGACCTGAGTTGCGCGGTCAGCAAGGCTGACGGCGCCGGTGCGTTGCGGCGAGGGGTCAGCAGCGACGGCCTGCCCTCCAGGCCGCGCAATCCCGAAGAGGTCTGCGCGCCCTGGTAAGCCGGCAAAGCCGGGAAGAGGCTCGTCTGCCCCGCTGTGCAGCGAAACCAGGTGCGTCGCGCGGCCGCCATGCCGGCGGACGCACCGACGTCGGGGCGAGGCTCGAGTCTGGCGCCAATCTCGGGTTTCTCGCTGTCGCGGCACCCCGCCCTGCGTTCGTGTTCGCGCGAGTATTCGCAGCGACGCCGCTGGCGTGGGCGCATGTATCCGTCAGCGCTCAGCTCGGCCCCTCCCTATCGACCCTGGCCGGATAGCCCCATTGGCCGCGCAGCAGCAGCGCTGCCGCCGGCGCGGCTCGTCAGCGCATTCACTCGGCTGCGGCTGCGTCAGGGCGCGGCCGTTTCGGCCGCCTTTGTGGCCGCCGGACGGCGATCAGGCGGCCGGAGGCTGCGGTCGAAATCGGCAGGTGCGCGTCGCAGAATGGGCTTGCGCCCTGGCTTTCATGGCTGTCCGTCTGCTGCAGCCTTCGCAAGCTCGAGCAGCTCGTCCACCGACCATTGATCATTGGCATGACGGCCATACTTGACCGCTCGAACACGGCCGTCTTGATCGATCAATAAGTCGGCCGGTAGACCGAGCGCGCTCTCGCCCTTCGCCGGCGCGGGCGAGCCACCCGCGCGCAGCCCGTGCAGTACGACCGACACGACCGCGGCTTCAGTGGCGCGATCCATGCCAGTGGGTGCAGCACGGCACGCGCTGAGGATTCCACGCCGAAGCGGGCATACAACGCTTTGGCCGGGTCGGCAATTGCGGCGAAGGGCAGTTCGCTCTGATGCGGGCGCATGCTCTCAGCGCTCGAGTGGAACACGGCAATCTCGACGATCCCCGCCGCGCTCAGCTCGTCGTGGCGCCGCGCGACTGAACGAAGATGAACGTTGCAGATCGGGCACCCCGCATAGCGCCGGAACTGCAAGTGCACGAGCCCGGCCTCCGCGGGCACACGCATACGTTCGCCACGGATCGTCGTCAACTCAAACGGCTCGACTACATCACCCGCGGCCAGCCGCCGTCGACCGCCGATTCCGGGCGATGCGATGGGCGCATAAGCAGTCTTCACTACATCTCCTACCCGTCACGCTGGCGCCACTAATCACCACGTTTGGCGCCGTCGGGCAATCGGCAGCAATCCCGGGTTGAATTCGGGCTGCCAATGGCACCAGGAAGGGCAAAAACACGCGGTTGAGCGTGACCGAGGATCGCGGGCGGCCGGCCGATCTGGCAACGAAGGTAGCAACGGGTTCGCCGTGACCCGGACAGGCGTCGAGCGGCAGCACGCGACCATCGACGTGCGACCGTGCGAACCCCGCATTCGTTTCAGCACGCGCATCCCGGCGTCACCCAGCCAGAGACGCGCTTCGCGCTCGGGTTGCAACACGTGCTTGGATCGTGATGAGCAGAGCGGAACGAGGAGGTGGCATGAACATTGAGTTCCTCTCGACCGTGGCGGTGATCGCGCCCGATCCGCCCGTGAGCCGCGAGCCGTACGTCGACGCGCTCGGCCTGCCGCTCGGCGGCGGGGAGTATCTCCACAGCGAGCAGATCGCTGGTTGCAAGGCGTTCGGGATCTGGCCGCTGTCCCAGGCCGCTGAGGCGTGCTTCGGGTCGCCGCAGTGGCCGGCCGAGCGTCCAGTGCCGCAGGTCAGCATCGAGTTCGACGTTGCGGGCGCCGCGGCGGTCGGCGCAGCGGCACGGGAGCTCGAGCAGACTGGCTACGAGCTGCTGCACCCGCCGCGCCGGCAGCCGTGGGGTCAAACGGTGGTCCGACTGCAGTCACCGGAGGGTGCGATCATCGGGGTCTCGCACATCCTCGTATTTCACGACCAACACTGAAACGGGGAAGCGACCTGCTCTATTGACGCGAGGAGCATCTCAACGGCTCCGTCTCGAGTCCCGCAATGCGCGGTGGCGGTCGCACAAACCGGCCCGGCCGAGCGACCAGATGCCAAGCACAGCGAAGGCGATGATGAATGTCGCAAAATATGCGACCAGTCGTAGCGCGATCAGTGCTCTGATCAGGTCCAGCATCGTCTTGCAGCTTGGCGCTGCCGATCGGCAAGGTCGTGGGTTCTGTCCGGGGCGGCCGGTGGGATTCCGGCATGGGTCAGAACTTCATCGATTGTCATCGTGAGCAGGCGTTCTTGATGCCGCCCTCGCTGCGGGACTGGCTGCCCGCGGATCACTTGGCGTTTTGTGATCGAGAGCGTCGAGCGGCTCGATCTGCGGGCGTTCGATGCGGCTTATCGGCCTGATGGCCATGATCGCGCGGCGTACGAGCCGTCGATGATGGGGTGGTGAGCCTCGTCTTGCATGCCTACTCGACGAACGTGCGGTCCTCCCGCGTGATCGAGCGTCACTGCCGTCAGGACATTGCCTACCGGGTGATCACGGGCAATCGAGGAGGAACGGCTGCTGGCGTTTCCTTGCGATCGCCTTCTGGATGCGCCCGACGCGACGCTCTTCCGAGCCCTGTCAGTCGCGGCGTCCGTGTCGATGATGGTTCGGTGGCTGTGCCCGCTGAGCGTCGCGCCCTACGCAATCGATCCGCTCGACAACCCAGCCTTCTACGCGGGTCGCCCGAGTCCGCCCGCGCTGACCGCTGGCGCGGACCACCTCGTGCGTGGACAGGTGTTCATGACGATGTTCCGCCTCGCTGACTTCGAGACCGACCGTCACATCACCCTGCGATCGCATCGCTTCTCCTCGCTGTTCGGCGACGTCGGCGTGACCTACCTGGTGCTGCCCCGCCAGGAGGGCAGCCGAGCCGTTGTCAAGCTGGTCGGTGCTTTCAAGGGCTATCCAGTGGCGCGCCTGCTCGCGCCGCCGCTGGCTTGGGTCGACCTTGCGATGATGCAGTGCCAGCTGCGGCGGTTGCGTCGCTACGCCGAGCGGGACGACCGGCGCAGCGCACGGGTTTCCCAGCGGCGACACGCCCCCGCCTCCGCGCAGACCACGCGAAGCGGCTGTGTGAACCACGATCCGTGCGAGCCCAAAGCAGGTCCCGGTCAGTCTCGCGTGGTAGATCTGCCGCATGAAGCCCCTGCCGTTCACGGAGTTCGGTGCCGAGGTCGCCTTCTACGTCGTCCTGGTCCCGTTCGTGGCGCTGGAGTTGCTCATCCGGCTGCGGTCCCTGGTCAACCGCGACGGCTCACGGGAAGCTCGCGTCAGCTTCGCCTTGCTGTATCTGACGGTCGCAACGGGGATCGTGGGCCCGTTCGTACTCGCGGGCACCGTCCGCCAGGCGGCGATTGCGTTTGCGCGCTGGCCAATCTTCGTACTTGGGATTGCTCTGATGGCAGCCGGGGTCGTCATCCGCGCCTGGGCGGTCGTGCTGCTCGGTCGATTCTTCACCAATGACGTCCGCGTGCAGTCCGGTCAAACCGTCGTTGACACCGGCCCGTACCGGTGGGTGCGGCACCCCTCCTACAGCGGGCTGATCTTGATTCTCATCGGCCTGGGCCTCGCGCTCGGCAACTGGGCAGCCCTCGCGATCGCCGTTCTCGTACCAACTCCCGCGCTCGTGAACCGCATCCAGATCGAGGAGCACGCACTCTCGACCGCCCTCGGCGAGCCGTACCGACGCTTCACAGCGAGTCGAGCACGACTTCTGCCTCGGGTGTGGTGAGGACGTTGGGCGTGCCCGCTCGCCGCCGAGATCAGACCCTCGCTGTGACGAAAGCAGCGCTCGTCGGCCTGGCGGGCACGGAGCCTCGCTCCTCGCCGCCAGCACGTCTCCGCTCGTCGTCGACCTGCTCGCCCTCGCGGCCGACATCGGCGACGACCTCCAATTTCGCGGGAGCAGGGGCGGGCAAGCCTCATATTGGCCTCGATGCGCGCCCTGCTGCGCGCTCAGAGGAGGGAAGATGCCGTAGTCAAAAAAAAGGCCGGAGCTTCCCCGGTTTTCGCCAGTCTCGCAACTATCGCAGTCGACGGCCGTCAACGGCTGCAGCAGGGCCAGCGCGCGCCCCGCTTCCCGACTTTGCATGGCGCACCCCGCACCTGGGTCGCGCCTCGCTTTGTGTTCGGAGCAGGGGCGCAGCGGGCTACGATCGACCGCCGCGAAGAACCCGCCTTTCGCCAGATGCGAGTCTGTCCGCGTGGTCACCGTCGGCTCCTCGGGCAGGACCGGCCGGCGCGCTCGCTTTGGGGCGATTGCAGGAGTCGTCGCCGTGCTTGCTGGCAGAGCGATCCGCAGCGACCTGCAAGCGCACCTGACCGTCGCTCGCCCGGCGAAGCCGCCAGGCGCTCGGCGCCGAGCCCGCTCCCCGTGCGGACGAATCTCGCGTATTGGTGACGTCGATCTTCCCTCTACTTTCTTTCGCGGTCGCGGAAGTCGTGTCCGACGACGACGTTCGACTCCGCGACGTCGGCAGAGTTGTGCGAGTTGTGGGACCGAACGGTGGCGACGGAGCGGGTGAAGTCGCTGCGGGCGGCTTCCCTATGCATGCTGGCCGCGGAACCTGATGTCGATCCGGCGAGGGTCCCAGAGGCGACTGGGACGCCCATCCGCCGTCATCGCGGGCACAACCGTGACTGACTCGACCGTGTCGCCGATCAGTCGGCGCCAAGCCGCTAACCGCTTCGCGGGGGTCGCGGAGCTTGTCGTCCTCGTCAGGACCGATAACACTGCACTCGCCGCCATCGCCGAGTCGCGCCCGGGCGCTGTGCGCGTCATCGAGCGCCGTGGTCAGTGTTTCAGGGTCTGCTGGCTCGCGGGCCGGCCCAACAATCCAAGCTCGCCGAGCTGCCGGATCGTGTCATCGAGAACCTTGTTGGCGCGTTCAACCGCCTCGTCCGCCTCGCGGATCTGCCGCTTGCGTGACGCGCGTCCGTGCGCATCGGCTGTGGCCCAGTACGCCCGGACCGCGTTCAGTACGATCTCCTCGACGCGGTCGGCCTTGACCGCCGCACGTCGCTGGCACCGCTTCGTGCTCGTGTCACCGCAGCGGTAGTTGCCGCTGTAGCTGTTGATCACCATCCGCGACCCGCACGTCCCGCAGCGCAACACACCGAGACGCGCCAACATCCGCTCGGACTTGTCCTGACGCCCACGCGAGACCGTTCGCCGCTGCACGCGCTCAAACAGGCCGCGATCCTCGATGATCGGCTTGTGGGCGCCCGGGTTGTGCAGGTCGCCGAAATGGATCTCGTCGAGGATGAGGCCGCCTGCTACCACCCCTCGCGGCACGAGCTCACCATCAACGCCGACTTCCGCGCCATCACCGACCTGATCGGCCACTGGTGCCGGCGTTACCAGGGCGTACCCGGCGCCCGCACCGTGATCGAAGGACAGGTGCGCGAATGGTGCGAGCAGGTCCTGGTCGAAGTCGTGCTCGCTGCCCGCAGCTCGACGTGGACCCTGGAGCAACTCGACGCGCTGCTCTCCCCCAGCTCGCTCACCGCCGCCCTGCTCCCGCGCCACATGCTGCATGCGGTCCTCCAGAAGCGACTCGCGCAGAAGCTCGGAACCCCACGAAGATGATCGAAACCACAACTGCCTCCAGCTCGGCACCGACGGGCACCATGCTCGACTCACGCTCGTAACCGGTTGGCCAGAACGTGCCAGCCGCAGCACACCTCCCCGCCCACCCGCATGACCACGTTCGAGGATCGGCCAAGGGACCCAGCGCGGATGCGCGAGTGGCGCACACACTCGTCCTGGCGATTCTCGACGAGCTGCGCGCGAACCCAGGCGCACGTCAAGAGCTTCGGGTGCTGCTCGGCGAGCGCACCTCGGAGGACCATCTCCTCTCCCCTCGCGAGGCGGCAGAGCGCCTCGGCATCCATCCGAAGACACTCACGCGGGCGGCTGCTGCCGGCCGAGTTGCGGGGGCACCGCGGGTCGGCCGCCATTGGCGGTTTGATCCCGCCAAGCTGATGATCGCGCCCCCGCACAGCCATCCCGAACAAGCGCCCCCAATCCTCGCCCCGCTGCGGTCGCGTCCCCGCACCGCGGCTGCGGACGCGATTCGCACCGCGGGCACCGCCGGGTCCTGGTAGCCAGCCGGCGGCTCCCTGGCGTTGTCGCGCGCAGATTGTCCGGAGTAGCGTACGACCCAAAGCGAGGCGAGCGAGAACTGATGCCAGCGAAGCGCCGACACTCACCACCCAACTACGACATGCGCGACGTGGAGCTAGTGTGCTGTTTGGTTGATTCGTTGGCAGTACCGTGCGATCGATTCCAAGATCCGCTCGGCGGGCTTGGTCCACACGTACGGTCGCGGGTTCTCGTTCCAGGTCTCAATCCACGCGCGGATGTCAGCGTTGAGCGCGGACGGAGCGATGCACGCCGCGTTTTGAGCAGCTTGCTGGTCGGTTCCCCGAACCAGCGTTCGACGAGATTCAGCCAGGAGCTGCTGGTCGGCGTGAAGTGCAGGTGGAACCGTGGGTGCTGGTGAAGCCAGCGCTTGACCTTCGGCGTCTTGTGGCTTGAGGCGTTGTCGAGCACAAGGTGAATGTCGAGGTGGGCGGGTACTTCGTGGTCGATCGTCTTGAGGAACTTCAAGAACTCGATCGCTCGGTGGCGCTCGTGCAGCGACCCGATCACCTTGCCGGTCGTGAGCTCGAGCGCGGCGTACAGGCTGGAGGTGCCGTGGCGCGCAAAATCGTGGGTCGCGCGCTCGGGTGTGCCAGGGAGCATCGGAAGGATCGGCTGGGTGCGATCGAGCGCTTGGATCTGGCTCTTCTCGTCCACGCACAACACCACCGCGCGCTCGGGCGGGTTCAGGTACAGGCCGCAGATGTCATAGACCTTCTCAAGGAACTGCGGATCGGTGGAAAGCTTGAACTTCTCCTGGCGGTGCGGCTGCAGCCCGAACGCCTGCCACGCGCGCCAGACCGAGTTCTGGCTGACACCCAGATGCGCAGCCAGCGAGCGCGTCGACCAGTGCGTGGCGTCCTTGGGCTGGCTCTCCAACGTTGTCACCACGATCCGCTCGACCTGGTCGTCGCTCACCGTCCGCGGCCGTCCCGGCCGCGGCTCGTCCAACAACCCTTCAAGGCGCGACTCGCGGAAACGGGTGCGCCATTTCGTGACCGTCGGGCGCGACACCCGAACAAGCTCGGCGATCTCCAAGTTCGACAGGCCATCCGCCGCGGCCAGCACGATCCTCGAGCGCATCGCCAGCGCCTGCGCGGTCGTGCGCCGGCGCGTCCAGCTCTCCAGACGGGCGCGCTCATCCTCGGACAACTCGATTGCAACAGCAGTGGGAGTAGGCATACCCACCCCATACGAGCCTCGCCAATGCGACGGTCAGCCGTCGGAACGGGAGCGACGCGGAATGAGCGTCAGGCCGAGGACTCGCAAGGACCGCACACGCGGATGGGAGGTCCGTTGGCGGGAGAACGACGCCAACCGATCTCGCATGTTCGCCCTCAAGAAGGACGCCGACGCCTGGGACCCCGAGGTTCAGCGTCGAAAGCAGCTCGGTCCGATCGCCGTCCAGCGGCTCACGACTCGCGGCGGCCCGACACTCGGAAAGTGGGTGACGGAGCGGTGCGCTCCCGAGCACGCGGTCATGCTTGCCGACTCAACGCGGAACCGCTACGCCGAGGTCTACGGCGTTCACGTCGCGCCGTGGCTCGACGACGTACCGCTCGGCCAGTTCGGCGCCCCGCTGCTGTCCGGATGGCAGGCCGCGCTCATGAAAGGCGGTGTCAGTCCCGGCACGATCCACAAGGCGCGCACGCTGCTCTCAAGCGTCCTTCGCCATGCTGCCGAGAACGGCGCGATCATGGCGAACCCGCTGTCGCTCGTACGGGCTCCGAGGTCGGCGGCCCGCGCTGCGGTGCAGCCGCTTTCACCCGCGATGGTCGAGCGCATCCGCCGGGCGATGCTCATTCCGCCCGACCGGGAGATCGGCGCGTCAGCGCCGGGGCAACGCGCGAGACGGCGGTACACACGGGCGGCGCCCGGCACTCCACAGACGCGCCAACGGGATGCGCTCATCGCGTCGATCCTGGCCTATACCGGTGTTGCGGCCGGGCGAGCTGCGCGCGCGCCCGTTGGAGGGATTCCGCGAGACCATGATCCTCGTGCAACGCGGGGCCAACCCCGACGGCTCGAGCAAGCCGACGAAGAATCGACAGCATCGCACCGTCCGTCTGCTGTCGGCGCTCGCGCAGGACGTCCGCGAGTACAAGTTCGCCATCGGCCGCCCGCCCGAGAACACGCTCATCCTGCTCGACGACGACGGCAAGCCGTGGGACAAGAACGCGTGGCAGATGTGGCGCGCCGACCGTTGGGCGCCGGCCTGCCGCGCGGTGGGACTCGATCCAGTTCCGCGCCCGTATGACTTGAGGCACTCGTTCGCTTCCCTGCTGCTCGCCGAGGGCAAGCGGCCGATCTGGTGCGCGAAGCAGCTCGGCCACACCCTCGCGGTGTTCCTGTCGACATACGCGCATCTGATCGACGAGTTCGAAGATCGCGAGCGGATCGACGCGACGTCGAGAGTGCGAAGGCACGGCGCGACGTCGGTACGCGCCTGGTACGCACGACGCCCGGCTGAGCGTGCTGACCGAGTCCGGGTCGTACGACGAAACCCCTGCAAGTCCGGCTATACCGCTACCAGAATTCGAAGCCAGCCCCCGAGGAGTGACGCGGACCACTTTTGCCTGCAAATTGACAGTTTTCGAAGTCACGTAGAACCGCTGCTCAGGGGCTCGTAACCGCCCTCGAGCGGGGTCGACTCTGGCACGACTGTGGCGCACCGAGTTCCCCGTGTTCGTGACCGCTCGTATCCGACAGCGGTCGCGCTGAGCGGCGGCCACAGCATCCATGTCGTGGCTCGTTCGGTGACAGAACAGCAGCTGGTCGGCGACCCGCCCTCCACACACGATCAACATCTCGAGCCCAAGGCCGCGGTCCTGCTCCGCCGGGTCGAACCGGACGCGGCCGGCGTGTGCAGCGGCCGGTTCGTCGCTGCCCCTGGTTGTCCGATCCACAAGCCCGCCTGAGATCGTGGACGACTTCTCTTCGACTCGCTGGGCCGCTTGCTGGCGGCAGCGTACTTGCAGGTCGAGGAAGCACGCGGCGGACTCGGCCACCACCGCCCGATTCGGCTGAGAGCGGACGCCGCTGAGGCCGATTCCTGACCTCATCTGGCTCTCCTGTTCGTGAATGGGGCAGTCTCAGCCAGCCGACGCCCGGTTGCTGCCCGTAGCCCGTCGCGGCGTCGGACCAGAGCAAGACACGGGCTCTAGCAGAGACCTCGCGCGACCCCGAAGCATGCAAACAGCGACAACCGTCATGGAGGGCGGGGGACGGCGCGATCGCGACATCAGGCGCCGCAATCGTCAGTACGAGACCCCGCGAGGCGATGAGCTCGCAGCCCGCTCACCGTGTTCCCGGGCAGGCTCAAGGCCTGGCCTGAGCTTCGGAAAGCTTCGACACGGGCCGGTAATGGCACCTCGCTCTACCCGGCGGCCTCGCGCCCGATGGCACACGGGCATGGACCGAGCCGGCGCTTGGCGCTCGCACGGGGATGGCTCACGGCGAGGTACTGGTCGACGACGATGACGCGCTGCCGGTCCTCGATGGTCGGGTGGTCGTGGTTGTCGTCGTTGTTGTGGTGGAGTTCGTGACCGTGCGGGTCGGCGCGATAACGGAGATGCCGATCGTGGTCGATCGAGTCTCCGTCTTCTCGGCACTTGTGTTCGTGCTGGAGCTTCCTGCCTGCGTCAGCGCGTAGGCGATTCAACCGCCGACGAGCAACGCCGCGATGACGGCAAGTGCGATCCACCCCCGGCTTGGGCCGCGTCGGGGTCGGAGGTCCGCGCCGCAGCTCGGACAATACGCCGCGTCAACATCGACGCAGGACTGGCAATCGTGGCACCGTCTATACCCGGACGGGCCCGGCGGCTGGGGATTCGCGCTCGCCATCGTCCCAAACCATAAACGCCGGGACTGACACTCGCGCGCCTGGTCTGATCTGATCGCGCCACTCTTGGATCGCAAGCTGAGTCTGCGGGATCGACGTGGCGCGGCGGCGATCGTGCAGGCTCCTCGTTGTGCTCAGAAGCGCGCCGCTCCCCCTCATTCTTCTCGCTCGAGGCGCGAGTGCGCGGCCAGAGAATTGTCTACGAGCGCCAAAACGTCCGGCGGTCATGATCAGGATGCCGCTGAACCGACTGGCATCTCGTTGGCACATTCCTCAACGCTGGGGCGATGGGTTGCGGTTTGAGGGTGGATCGAGAGGCGCGTCAGCTCGAGCGCGACGCTCTGGCGGTTGACACGGCTTTCGTGCGCGTCACGGAACCGAACGGAACTTGTCAAGTCGAATGA
>Ga0335078_10014938_pt1 | contig 11522 bp, 5 predicted proteins | sample Lox_Sample_32_FD_206711 | JGI IMG/M metagenome (GOLD analysis project Ga0335078, IMG submission 206711) | Soil microbial communities from Loxahatchee National Wildlife Refuge, Florida, United States - Lox_Sample_3.2 | ecosystem: Environmental > Terrestrial > Soil > Wetlands | place: USA: Florida...
ATCCCGCTCCGACAGCGATCTCTCTTCCATCAGGACGACGCCTTCGTAATCGCGGGGTATAGACGAATCGCGCCCGATGGGGTCATCTGGGTTTCCTAGGGTCGAATCAAACTGCAAACTCAACGGCGTGGCGAATAAGTTGTCGAGTTCAGGTAGGGCGTGGATCGGATGCATCCCACTTGCGGTCAGTGGCTCTGCATAAAAATGCAGCCGTGCGATCCCGTTATCAATCGGAACGTCTTTGTTGTTTCCGGTGAAGTGAATTGAACTGCTGGAAACTCCACCATAGGTGAGGATGTAGATCATCGGTGGCATCTGATAAAAAGTCATGCCGTTGTTGATGTACGTGTCATTGAAACTTCCGCCCAAGTATGGAGTGCCGTTAAAGTAGTTGAACGGACACTGGCGCAGGTACCAGATATCATCAGGGATGGGTAATTCGATTGCCCAGAATGGATCCTTACCCTTCGACTTCCCCCCCACATAAGCCGCCAGACGATTATGCTCTCCTGTCACAACTGAGACTGCCTTGCCGCTGGTGCTGACAAAGGCCACTGCATCGCCAAGCGTTTGCGAGGTTACGTCGTAGTCGCCATCCGGCCAGCCGAGCAATACATTATTCGGATTGTTGGGATCAACAGTGAACGTCTGGGCACGATAGCAGTGAGCACCAGTACCAGTGACCTGCGGTGCCTTGAGGTACACCTTCGGGGTGTGGTTGGTGGAGTCAAGTTTTCCGCTGCGGTCGACGATGATTGCGAACATGCCATGCACCACGACGTTAAGCCGCCTTATGCTGCTCGCAGACGGGTTAGCAGCGGGTACTCCGCTCTCGCTGACCGTCGCTCTTGTCGCTGCGCCTTTGAGCGTCGACGTCATTGCTGCAAGTTGTGCGACTGCTAGACCCTTCACAAAGTCTCGACGTTTCATTTTGGATGTTCTCCAGTTTTCTAAGCGATCTCAGAATCACTGCGGGCTCATTCGTTACCAAAGTAAACGACGGACAGGACGAAATTCCTTCTCCCACATCCTCCCGACAACCGTGGTTAGGCTGGCTCGCGATTCGCCGCCCGACCAAACAGATCAAACACCGCCCAGTAGTACGGATGACTAAATTGTGGAATGCTCCGAACCTCCTTCATCGAGGCTGATAGAGCTGCCGCAATTTCCATTTTTCGAGCATTTTCGTAGAAGACACGCATGAATGCTGCACTCACTGCCGAGTCAAGAGCCCAACGGGTCGCCACGACATTGGGCACTCCTGCTCGCAGGAAGGCGCTCGCAAGGTTATCCGCGGACTCGTCCTCATCGCCTGCGGTTGAACACGCTGATAGGACAGCCAGTCGCAACAGAGGCAGTTTGTGTGACTCAATGTCGTCAGCGCTAAAGACGGTGCGTGCCTCCTCCCCGTTAGCATCGGTCTCTGGTGCGAGTAACAGTCCGCTGTGGCCCGGTTCAGATCGTGTGTGTCCCGCGAAATGGAAAATTGCCGCTTGAGGCAAGCGATCCGAGATCGCTCGAAGGGTCGCCCGCCGGCCGCTGATCAGAACGGACCTGCGAAACTGAGCGGCGACGTACTCGGCTTCCCCACTGGCATCAGGGAGTGCGGCGTATCGACTTTGATCGTCGGCTGATATCGCGGGCGGACCAACCACAAGGGCAGTCTCCTGCCCGGTAATAGGGACGCTTTCGCGGCGGACCCGTAGATATGCAGCTCCAGGCAGATACACGATCTGAAATCGGTCAGAAAGATAACTTCCCTCGGGGTCGACAAGTGCGGCAAAAGGAATCGAGGAAAGACTCCGATCTGCCTCAATAACGAGTGTGCGAGCTGGGTCGAGGTTGGCGATCAATGGCGTTAGCAGGAGCTTGTACAGTTGTTGACCCTTCACACGAAGTGTCGTCGCGTCAGTCTCGGGGTCAGCACACAATATCGCAAAATGTGCCGCTTCCCGCTCGAGGACGGCGGAAGAAACCTCCAAAGGCTGCCAATAGATGCCGCGGTCGTCGTATACCCAGGCACTTACCCGTTCTCCGAGTTCCGCATAGGCGATCACCGTTTCCCGGTCGATCGAAGAAAGTTGCGTCTCTATTTCCGTCGGAGTGGACAGGGACAGAGAATGATCGAGCTCTCCGAATTGGTTGGTCGAGAGTGGTTGGCTTTGCGAAAGCTCGAGACCGGCACCCCGATAGCGCTCCCACCACTCGAGGGCTCCCACCGTGTCGTGCTCCAAGAGTTGAGATTGGACCAGTTCCCGATAACACTTGGAGGAATTCCGATTCCAGCGCAACCGATCCAATTCGGTGTGGACGCTAACGAGTGCTGTTTCAGCGATCCGTACAGCCGCGACACAAGCCCTCCGCCGCCCACTTTCATCGCCTGACTGGTGCCTGAGCTCTGCCAACGTGCCATAGAGCGACACCCACGTTTCTCCCGATTCAAAATCGCTGGGTAGATTCTCACGCGCATAGCGAAGATGGTCTTCTGCCACTTGCCAGCGCTGCTGGCTTGCTGCAACCTCGGCAATACCGAGTTCGGCTGTGGAGCGAAACGCGCGATTCGACTTATTATCCGTCAGTGATGAAAAGGCGCTCAGTGCAAGCGAATATTGCTGCTGGGCATCCTCCCACTGGTGCAATTCCATCTCAGACCGCGCCAGCTTGATGCGAGCGATGCCCTCTCCGCTGCGGTTGCGGCTTGCCGATATGGCGGCTACCGCCTCTTTTTCAACCGCAATCGCAAGGCCCCAAGACAAAGAGTCTTCCGCCGCGATGCTCATGTCGTCATAAAAATGTTGTGCCCGCAGCGGTGGGTACGGTCCCGACCAGTATTTCTCGAGCCCAGCGAGGTCCCAGCGCCACGCCTTATCGTTGTCTCCTAAGTCAGTCTCGAGGGAAGCCGTGAATGCAACCGCGCGCAAGTAGAGCGAGTCGTAACGAGCTCGGCGAGAAGCCTCGCGTGCTCGAGCCAAACGGTCAGCCTCCGATTCGGGTGCCCCACTAGCGCAGGCGTAGTGCTCTAGCTGCAGTTGGATCGCGATCCAAGGATATTCGTGATCGAGGCCGTTGTTTTCGAGACCGATAATCCGTGACAGGCAGGCTCGCAAGAGATACTTGCGGTGCAAGGCATAAATCTCCTCCACGGCGGCACGTAACTCGCCCGCTTTGCCACCATTTTTCCGGAAAAGCTGTACCGCACGACGCGCCTCCACCAAAGCAGCATCAGGATCGCCTTCTTCATTGGCTTGAAACGCATGCGACAGGGCTTGAATTCCAAGCGAAGATAGACTTGAACTACTTTCTTCGATAAGATCCCTCAGCCACGGGTCGCCGTGGAGTTCCGCCAATAGATCTGACAACCTCCCCAGAGCCAAACGATATTGCACCTGTTGTTCGGTTGCGAGCGCTGCACCGCCGTCTACCGGGTACGCGATTGGGAGCCATTGTCTAATCGCCAACGCTAAGTATTCTTCAGAGCGTTGGTCGACTGATGAGAGTGTGTCACCAGCAACAGCCAGAGCTCTCTCCAACGCAGCCGGATCCATCAGCGGGGCAGCCAGGCTCTGGACATGCTGATCGATTTTCTGTTTCAAGGCAGAGAGGTGGCTTCTCGCTTCATCCGCCCAACCACCTCGGGAATCCACTCGCAGGTAGTCTTCCCAGTCATTGACCGCCTGCGCATACAGATCCAGCTTTTCCGCAAGGAGGGCGCGATTGAATAGGGCGACAGGATCGCGGGGGGAGCTCGTCAGTGCCTGTTCGAGCATCTTGCTCGCAGTGCGATAATCTGTCGGCCGGTCAGCTGATTCGCCGCGAACAAAATACGCGGAGGCCACGTCCGTGAGCAAACTAGTCGATTCCGGTTGAATTGCCAAAGCGCGTTCGAGTGACTTGATCGCAGCGTCGTAGTTGCCGTCAAGTAAGTCTGCGCGGCCCTTGGCTCGAAGCCATTCGGGATCATTAGGATTCTTACTCAGATTCTCGCTAATAATTTCCTCAGCCTTCAGTAGGGATGGAGACTTGTCCAGATTCGAGCCGTTGGGTTTCCGCTCCAGTCGCATGGGTGCGTATGTAGCACCCGCAAACCGAATTTCTATTGTCCGATGTTGGGTATAGGCTTCAGCGAGCAACTGTTCGGCCGAAGGCGACCGGGATGTCCTTTGTGCTAACCAGAGAGCGGCGATAAGCACAGCCAGGGAGGCTACTGCAAAGACTGGCCGTGGCCAGAAAAACCATCCTCGCCAGTTTCGCATCGTGCTATCGAACGGTCGTTGTTGCTTCTTAGTCTCACGTTGCAACCTCTTGGCCATAACCCTTCGGCTCTCAAGTTGTCCGCTCTGAAGGCTTGCAATGATTTGTTCTTCCTGAGCCGTTACATCGGTCGAGAAAATATCAGCCGCTTTTCTCAAAAGTGGGCCGCAGTGTTCGCATTGCGCCGCGTGCTGGAGCAACCCTCTCGATCTCGTTTCCGGTAACAGCCCCGCAGCTAGGTCGCACCACTCACGCTCTCCCAGACAGTTTGGGCCCGACGAAACATTGACGCTTACCCCCACCCGTGAGAAATCGCTCTGCGCAGACTTATGCATCTCGACCTTCAGGCGGCAGCCCGGACATGTCTCGACGTGTTCCCACGCCTCTCGCAGGTTCAAATGCGCCTGCCGGTCGCGATCAAGAACTTCATCGCCGGGATGTTGTACTATCGAATCAAGTTCCGCATCGTCGATATGTTTGTCGAAAGGCCACGTCAAAACAAGCTTCTCCTTGTTAATACGAGTCTGCGGGGCGCAATCCTTTTTGACCCGGCCCCTTCACTTCTGATTCGCCCCGCAGTCTCACCATCTGTTCCCGTACGAGCCGTGTAAGCCTGAGGATCGCGCTCTCAACACCTTTTGGAGTTAGGCCTACACTCGGTAAGCCGGCAATCGCCTTGGCGCTCATGCCATGCTGGTAGTAGAGCCAAAAAATGGTCCGATCACGCTCGAGATCTGGCCCGGATGCACAATTCACCAAGCAATGATCAATTTCTTTTAGCAAGACCTGTCGCTCGATGGTCTCAGCACTGCTGATCGAGTCAGGCTTGGCGCTGGTCTCCACGTCTTCTACAGAATCCTGCTCTTCTCCCGATCCACGCTTTAGAGAATGACCAGCCTTAAAGTGATCGCGCGCCACATTGGTGGCAATCATCTTTACATATCCCTCAATGGCTTCCGGGTGTTTCTGGGCGAAAGCATAGAGCAAGCGACAGCGATCAAGACATAACTTGAGATACGTCTCTTGCACCAGGTCATCAACAAAGTGCCGAGGCGCCTTATTCCAGAGATATGCGATCCGGATGATCGACAAGCTAATCGGTCGATGGAAGCGTGCAATGAATTCTAGCCACGAGGCCGTGTCGTTTGACTCGGCGCAGGCGCGGATCAATTCTTCCGGCGACGTGGACGAAGGGTGCGTCAAGCTATGTTCCCACGATCCGCGGAATATTACACGAATAACCGAAATAATGCAGCCCCTGCCCGACGGCGCAGCCAGCACCTTTCGCGGAGTAAAAGGATTTACTTCGCAATCGTCGTTTATCGAGCTAGGTGGGAGCCTATAAAACGTAACTATCTCGAGGTTTACGATAGATCCCCACCCTCGATTCGTAAGCCAAAGTTGAAGCGTCGATGTTTTGGAAAGGATCTCCTATGACTTGCTTGGATCGTATGCTCAAGGGATACTTGTATTTCGTGCTCTGTACGGTTGCGCTGATTGGGATGTGTGTTATCTCTGCAGGAGCACAAAAAAACCTGGCGAAAGCGCAAGCCGCCGATGACGTTGCGCAAAAAAAGATAAAGGACGCATCGCAGCAAGGAATTCCGCTGACGAATGTCACCACCACCGATGTAACCAGTAACATCTCGGTCGAGGCAACGTTGATTCCGGCCAGCGTCGCACGGACAGTCTTTGGTAAAGAGATCGCTAATAACTATGCAGTCATCTCACTTACCATCTCCAATCGCAGTGCAGATCAGGCGTTTATCCTTCACAGTATTTTCATCGACTACAGCCAATGGTTATTAAGCGGTGGTTCACCGTTCGAAAAGGGTGACATTCTTTGCTTGGAGGACAGTAAGAAGGGTTCCGGCAAACAAGACAAGGGTGGAACCAGTTCGGAAAGAACCGACGGCGCACAAACGAGTGCTCAGCCCAATTCTGCGGCGACCTCCGGATCCTCGAATTGTACTGGCAACCGCTTGCAAACGTGGCAGCAGCAGACGTTGCCTGATCAGATTGCTAGTGTGGAAAGCAGAATTGTCCGCGAGGAATTGCTCGTTCAACAGCCGTGGACCACGCGCAACTGGGTTTTTCGCTCCCTACAAGCAGCCGGTTCGATTGCCACAGGATTCACCTTCGCTACGAGCAGTCAATCATGGATTCGAGGAATCGGGGCATTCAACGGCAGTGTCATTCCTGCCTATCAACAATTGTGGCCAGATTCAACAGTCAACCAGATGAATCAGATCAGCAACGTCGGCTTTCAAGTAAATAAGGCGATCGCCAAGCAGAGTTCTGACGTTGTTGTAGCCTTTTTCCCGATCGACCGATTCCTAACGCCTGACCTGAAGTCGCTCTTCATCTCTTCTCCCGCGGCATTCTTTTCTCCGATCGCGGCGCTTTTCGATCCGAAAACGCACGACAAAGTCGAACCGTACGTTTCGAGGGTTCTTGGCGGAGACGGCAATGAGCAGGCTTTATTCGGCAACATGGTGAAGTTTCTCCCTCAGTTGGGTTCGGGGACTTGTGACCCCTTCAGGACCAGTACACTGGCGCTCGACGGCTCCTTACTCACCACCACGGGAACCCAAGACACACTTGAAAGCCACAACTCAGAAAACCGCCCTCTCGAGTTAGCCTGCCTGACCGTCGCAGTCGTGAACCGTTTGAGCTTGAATACGATTCGCCTCATCGTTGGAGGGACTATGACGGTGGACGTGAATAGCGTGCCGCCACAGATCAGCAGCATCGATATCGAAACTCCTTCAGGTGAGACGGCGACATCAATGTGGACAGTAACGAGTGGCAAGACGAAAACCCTGAGCGGCACAATTCACGGCAGCTTTCTTGGAGGAGCAACCCCTAGCCTGGTGAGTGCTCCCGCTGGGGTCACAATTAAAGCGGTGACAGACGGTTCGAGCGATACTGCGCTTAACTTCACATTGACTCTTTCCTCCAATTTACCGGCTGATACAAAACAACTCACATTCCAGGTTTCGAAGTCGTCAGCCTCGGGGTCGACGATAAAAAGCGCCACCCATGACCTCCAAATTGATCAAGCACCGCCAACCACCACGCCTCAAAATGGAAATGGCGTCAACTCAGCACCAATCGCTACTCCCAATGCTGCTCCTGCAAACGAGAAACCGCCGACCCCTCCGAAGAAGTAGCGCAAGCAGAAGAAGTGAGGAACCATTTCTCAGTTGCGATAGGCCGATTAGCTCCTCAAGGAGACGGTATGAAAGAAGACTCTAAAGCTATGAGCGAGGGGATGGGCGGGCGTGCTTGTGGCGTGCAGCTCGAAATCGAGGGTCAAAATCCCTCCGCGAAGGACACGCATGCGGGACAGTATCGACAGGAGATCCGATTCGCCGTCGTCATGTACGGGGGAGTTTCGCTCGCCATCTACATCCACGGCGTGGCGCAGGAACTCCTTCGGCTAACCCGAGCCACCTCAGTTCCAGAATCAGAACTCGAAGATGATCCGGTGGCGCTGATCTATCGCAGGATGAGTTCTGCCGTTCGCAACCAAGACCCGAGGCACAGCAAAGAACACTGTCCCACGCGCTTTGTTATTGATATTCTTTCCGGCACTTCTGCCGGTGGGATTAACGCAATTTTCCTTGCGAAAGCCCTCGCGATCGGTTCACGCAATCTGGAAAATCTTCGCCAGACCTGGCTGAATGTTGCTGACATGGAACAACTGCTCAATACAGGAGGGGGTTTCGAACCAAAGCGGTCCTTGTTAAAAGGTGACTGGATGTATCAGCAACTTAAAAAGGCGTTCGAGGCGATGAATGACGAGCACATCAGAGACTTGGAACACTGTGACAAACCGGAACGGCTCGATCTTTTTGTTACGACCACCGACTTAAATGGCGCCACCGTTCCCATCCGTCTCGCCGATATGGATGTTCTAGAGAAGGTTCACAAAGGCTGTTTCAACTTTCGCTTCGACAACGTACCGCTCACCTCGGCGGCACTGGATCAGGAACTTTCGACTGCGGAACTGGCTCGCGACGACTTTCAGCCACACCTGGACCCAATGCTCGCCTTTGCCGCGCGCTGCACATCTTCGTTTCCAGTCGCGTTTGCCCCGATGAAACTGGTCGACATCCGGCCTGAGGTCGGAAAAGATAGCTACGCGCGAAACAAAGAAAGCTACGAATCATTCTTTCGCTGGGTGCCGCCACCCGACCTTTACGCCCAAAGCTGCGCAGATCTCGATCTCCGGGAGTTAGCGGATGGAGGATATCTCGACAACAAACCTTTTGGCCACGCCATTGATGCCATGACCTTTCGAACGTCCAGACTTCCCCACAGTCGCAAGCTGTTTTACGTCGATCCGTTTCCGGAAGTTGCAGCAGACGAGGGGTGTCACGCGCATTTCGATTTTCTTCAAAATGGACTCGCGGCCGCGACGACACTGCCTCGCTACCAGACCATACGTGAGGAGATTGCGCGGGTCGAGTTCTCGAATCTCACTCAGGAACGGTTGATTGAACTGCGGCAGAGGGTAAATCAAAGTCTGAGTGTAAGCAGGGGAGGGGTAAATAACGCCGAGGATTTTCGAAAGACTCTTAATGAGACAATCGTCGAAGGGGACGCGAAAAAGACTCCAGGAGCATTCGAGCAAACGAAAGTCAGTGAACTGATCAGGAGATTCTCCTCGCAATACGCTACCTATCACCAGGTCCGGTTGATGGACGTTACCAGTGATCTGGCGCGTATCGTTTCGGCAACCCATGAGACCACCCAATCGCAAGATTTCTTTCTCGCAATTCGCTATTTAGTACGCGCTTGGCGAGAGAACAACTACCAACCCGATGGCGAGGATGGAAAGCCACTCGAAACGCAATTCTTTACTGAGTTCGACTATAGTTTTCGCTTGCGTCGCGCCGCTCGACTTCTTGAATGGTCACAGCGGCACCTTCCAACTGCCTGTGAATCCTTGATCGTACACTTGACCCGCCTTCAACGGATGCGGGAGCGAATGTCGCTGCCAAAAGCAGACTTGAACCCAGTTTGGAAGGAGATTGGCAAGGCGAGCGACCTTAATTGGGGCAACGTCAAGGCCATCCTGGAACCAGTTACTGACGTCGCACGCCATGCGAAGGCCCTGCAGCTCTACAAGCAGCACGAACAAAGTCTCAACGGCATTGCTGCCGTCATCAAGACTGAATGGAAACGAGTCTTTGACTTAAACCGCATGGAACTCAAGGAATATCTTGACGCGCACCATGTCTTGAAGGAAGAGTACAAACTCTTTGACTTCGACGATATGACGTCTCTGGCCTTTCTTGAAGGATCCGACGTAAGCGAACACACCAAAACCGAGATATACCGCATCAGTCCGGTTGACGGAATCCAACGCAAACTGAGTGAGAAATTAGCCGGATACACTCTCATGGATTTTGGAGCCTTTCTCAAGAAGGACTGGCGGATGAACGACATGCTTTGGGGCCGGCTGGACGCGAGTGAGCGTATCGTGTCCGCGGTATTAAATGACCCATCCGATCAGGCTTGTAAGGACGGGTTTGTGAAGACCCTCCGGGAAGCCATCATTCGCGAGGAAGCTTCACGCTGGTCAAGGCTCGTTCCCGCAGTTTCTGCGATCAAAGATGGCAATTTGGTGCAATATCTGACGGATAAATATGAAATGCCGGAACCGCCTCCGCGGGCCCAATCCGCCAGTCAAATTGCCAAAGCTACGGACATTTTGGGGCGTATGGTCGAAGAAGATGTTGGCGTTAAGAACGGCATTTCACAAAACGTTCGAACTCTGGCCCGAATTGCGATCGGGGTCATTTCCTTGATTGTCCCCCGCAGTCTTGGCCGAGTTTTCCTCAGTCACTGGCTTGTTCTGCTGGGCGTGATGTCCGTGATTAACATTATCATCGGGCGTTTGGCGGGCAAAAGCGAAGTGGACCGCTTCGGCTGGATTGGACTCGCCTCCGTCCTTCTGGTGACGGCGTTGGCCTCCATTCTCGGGAATTACCTTGCCAATAAACTACCTGGTTACGTGATTCGCTTGCTCAAGTGGATACCAGCCTTGCTTGTGACGGTACTTGTCTTGATCGGTTGCTATCACTTCTTCGACGATTGGAAGACGTTGCTAGGCAGAATCCGATGAGTCGACGACGCCTACAAAGAATGGGCGAACACGAGCGCCGTTCTTATTCTTAAGCTAGTGCGCGTGGGAATGATGCGCTCCAGTGAAAGGTGTGAAGACGGAGAATCGACTGTTGACGGTAGTTTTTATCGTGGAATCGCAAAGGCGGTCACCAAGCCGTGATCCGTTTGTGATCCGTTAGCACTACCTACCATCGTCTTCTATCGCTTATACTGTGCCCGCCGCGTTCTCTATGTTATTGAAACTGCGTTATAAGCTGGATTCGAATCCCACTTTCTCCGCCATTTCGTCCGCAAGCTCTGTTGCCGCTCCTAGCCATTCGCTGACGATGTCACGTCGAAGGCCAGGAGCCACTCGCCCGACGAACGTGTGAAATACCTGCGCAACCCTCTCAGAGCCATTTCGATTTGAGGCAAATCTCGGCAGGCTCAGATTTGTACAGCTTGGCTCCAATAAAGAAGACAAATCGGGCAGGGAAGTGAGCGCCAAGCCTCGCAGAATCAACAGATAGCCTTGGGTGCCTACAGCCCTGAAAAGGCTGACGTCCGCCGCTCAATCGGGTCCCGGGCGCCATTGTTTCAACGATTTAGCTAGTCGTCCCAACCGCATTTGGCTCCAATTGGGCTCCATAATAAAGGTGGACTTGACTAACTTCAGAATCCGAGGTAGCGGCTGCAGATGAAATACCGCGTGTGGCTGCTGCCTCGCACTTTGAGACTTGATGGCCCGAATTTGTATGGTCACCCAAGCGATTTTTTGAATTTTCATCCACCTTGGAATTTGGTAGCAAATCGGCTATTTCGCGCTATGGGAGCGGCTTTTGGGCGGATTTGGATTTGGCATGTGGATCTGACACTACGTCAGGAATATGTCACGTAACGATATATTCTTCGATCGGCTCAGTGATTTGGTAGCAAATTGGTAGCAAATATGCCTAAAATCGCCTAAAACTGCCTACTTGGAACGTTTGGAAGTCGCTGAAACCATTGATTTGGTTGAGTTAACGTTCCATCAGTAGGTTGAAGGTTCGATTCCTTCCGCGCTCACCATCTATCTTCAAGCAGGACCGAGATTTGCTTGCACCTCATTTGCATCCCGCGAAGCACCTCTTTTTTGGCGATGACCAGCATCGGTG
>Ga0335078_10014939_pt1 | contig 11522 bp, 9 predicted proteins | sample Lox_Sample_32_FD_206711 | JGI IMG/M metagenome (GOLD analysis project Ga0335078, IMG submission 206711) | Soil microbial communities from Loxahatchee National Wildlife Refuge, Florida, United States - Lox_Sample_3.2 | ecosystem: Environmental > Terrestrial > Soil > Wetlands | place: USA: Florida...
CCCATTGCCCGAAGCGCAACTGGACCGGTTCCTATTCGAGGTACTGGTGGAATATCCCACGCTGGAAGAGGAGAACAAGGTGGTGGAACAGCATTCGTTCACGCCGCTGGAGCGGCTGCAGCCGGTGCTGACGCGCGACGAGGTGCTGAGCTTCCGCCGGGCTATCGCGCAGGTGCCGGCGGCGCCGAATGTGATTGACTATGCGGTGCGGTTGGTGCGGGCGACCCGGCCTGTGAGCAACGGGGAAGCGCCAGACTACATCAAACGCTGGATTCGGTGGGGGGCGAGCCCGCGCGCCAGCCAATACCTGATCCTGGCGGGGCGGGCGCGAGCGGCGTGCGAGGGGCGATTTAACGTGGCGTGCGAGGACGTCGCGGCACTGGCGCCGCTGGTGCTGCGGCATCGGCTGATTCGCACGTTCCAGGCGGATGCCGAGGGCAAGACGACGGATGAGATCATCGGGCAGCTCTTGCAGGATGTTGCGCGGGAGTAAGGCAAAGTCATGCCCACGGCGACGCAGACATTGTCCGAGCGGTTCGATCCGAAGTTGCTGGCGGCGCTGGAGGGGCTGGATTTCAAGGCGCGGTATGTAATGGAGGGGTTCCTGAGCGGGTTGCATGACAGCCCGTTTCACGGATTCAGCGTGGAGTTCAGCGACTACCGGAATTACCAGCCGGGGGATGATTTGCGGCACCTGGATTGGCGGCTGTACGCGCGGAGCGACCGGCTTTGCATCAAGCGCTACATGCAGGAGACCAATGCGCGGTTCTACGTGGTGTGCGACACGAGCGCATCCATGAAGTATCAGGGCGGGGCGGCGTGGGGCTCGAAGCTCGAATGCGCGAAGGTGCTGGCGGCGGCGCTGACGTGGTTCCTGCTGAAACAGAACGACGCGGCGGGGATGGTGACGCTGAACGGGGCGAGCGAGGTGCCGGAGTTCATCCGCCCGTCGCAACGGCCCAACCAGTTCGGGTTGATGCTGAGGCAGCTCGAATCGCTACGGGCGACCGGCGGGGCCTCGCTGTCGCGGCTGCTGGAACAGACCGTCCGCCTGGTGCATCGCCGGAGCGTGATCCTGTTCTTCTCCGATTTGCTGGAGCCGTCGGAAGAGGTGGCGCGGGGATTCAAGCAACTGCGGTTCCACGGCCACGAGGTCATCATCTTCCAGGTGCTAGACCGCGATGAGACGGAGTTCCCGTTCACGGAGTCCAGACTGTTCGAGGACATGGAGACGGGGGTGCGGCGCATGGTGACGCCGGCGGCGGCGCGAGAGGGCTACCTGGCGCGGTTCAACGCATTCATGGAAGCGCACCGGGAGTTGTTCCGCAGCCTGGAGATGACGCATTGCGTGGTACGCACGGACGAGAATCCGTGGCGGGCGCTGGCGCTGTTCCTGGCGGAGAGGAAGCGGTTGAAGTAAGCCGGTCGGCATGCCCTTTTCCTTCCTCAATCCGTGGTTCTGGTTGGGAGCGCTGGTGGTGGCGGCGCCGATCTGGCTGCATCTGCGGCGGAAGCGGGAGACGAACCGGGTGGAGTTTTCTGCGTTGCGGTTCCTGGAGGACCAGCCCGAGCCGCGCCGCAGCCCGCTGCGTTTGCGCGATCTCGTGCTATTCGCATTGCGAGTGCTGGCATTGCTGCTGCTGGTGGCGGCGTTTGCATGGCCCTACCTGCGCGGCGCCGACACCGCGCCGGTGAAGGAAAGCCGGGTCTATATTCTCGACAACACGCTGAGCCACCAGGCGAATGGCGGTTTTGAGCGCGACCGCGACCGGGTGCTGAGCGAGTTGAGCAAGGGGCCGAACGGCATCCAGATGGCGGTGATTGAGCTGACGTCGGCGCCCCGCGTGGTGGTGTTGTTCGGGGACGACCGCGAGACGGCGAAACAGAAGCTGAAGGCGCTGGAGCCGTCGTACGTGCGCGGATCGTACCTGCCGGCGTTCCGGCAGGCGAACTCGCTGCTGCGCAATTCGCTGGGGGAGCAGAAGCGCATCGTTCTGCTGGGGGACAACCAGGAGAACCAGTGGACGGAGAATGTTAACAGTCCGCCGTTTCTGCGCAACGTGCAGATTGAGCTGCCGAAGATTACGGCGGCGGCGCTGCCCAATCTTTCCCTTTCCGAGCCGCGCGTGCAGCGGATCTATCTGGGTGACAAGTCGCTGGTGAACTTCACGGTGAAGCTGAGGCACGCGGGGGACGCGAAGACGGCGAACGTCGTGTTGCGCGCCAACGAGCAGGTGGTCTTCAACCGGGCGGTGGAGCTGGAGAAGCAGCCCGAGACGATCCTGTTGCAGGCGCAGTGGGAGGCCGACCCGGCTGACTGGCTACGCGGAGACGTGACCGTGGAAGGGACACCGGACGCGCTGGCGGGTGACAATCGAGTATTCTTTTCGCTGACGCCGGTGATCGAGGGCAAGGTGTCGCTGCTGGCGCAGTCGCCGTATCTGCGGCTGGCACTGTCACCGGACGTTATGCGGGGCCAATGGGCGACGCGGGTGCTGGAGCCGAGCAAGCTGGGGGCGGAATTGGCGGGGAACGAGGATGCCGACGTGCTGGTGGTGGAGAGCAATTACCTGCAATCGGAAGAGGCGCGCAAGCTGCTGTGGCGTTACGTGACCCACGGGCGCGGGGTAGTGCTGCTGGTGAACCGGCTTACGCCGAGCATCAGCGGGTGCCTGCGGGAGCTGGGTTTCGAGGCGGAGAACACGGTCAGCTTGGAGAAAGGTAGCGCGGAGAGATTTCAGTTCGTGTACTCGAACCATGCGATCTTCCATCCGTTCCTGTCGCCCGACTACGGCAATCTGATGGACGTGAAGGTTTTCAAGTATGTGGAGCTGAAAGGGGCGCAGGCGATGCCGCTAGTTTTCTCCGAGAAAGGCGCGGGACTGTTCTTCCAGGGCACGAAGTTTCCGGGGAAGCTGTTCGTGGCCGCGTTTGGGCTGGATCGCGAGCACACCTCGTGGCCGATTGACCAGACCTTCATCCCGTTTCTGGACCTGACGCTGCAGGCGGCGCGGGCGGAAGACCCAACGCCGACGACGTTCGAGCCGGGAGAGATCAGCAAGATACAACTGCCCGTGGGCTCGACGGCGAAGGAAGTGGTGTTGCGGGGCGAGGGGGGGGTGCTGAGCCGCGCGCCGGTAGAGCAGGGGAGGGCACAAGTGCGGATGCCGGAGAAGCCGGGGGTGTATGCGCTGACTTACGACGACGGCACGCAGGTGGACAAGATGTTCAGCGTGAATCCGTCGCCGAAGGAGTCGCTACTGTCGTATGTGGCTGAGCCGGAGGCGCTGAAGACGTGGCAGGTGAATTTGCCCGCCGGCAGCGGGAACGCCGCGGCGGCGGCGGCGCGGGTCAAGCTGAGCCTGAGCGGCATCTTGCAACAGCAGTGGTGGTGGTGGATGGTGATAGGCGGGTTGGCGGCGTTGATGCTGGAGATGGCGCTGGCCGGCTGGAGACGGGAGCGCGCATGAGAAACCGATATGCGGTAGTCGAGACGAGCCTGAATCGGGCCGAGTTTCGCTGGAAATGGCTCAAGTTCCTCCAGCGCAGCTTTCTGCTGGGGAGCATTTTCTGCGGACTGGTGCTGGTTTTCGGCGTGGCGATCATCGTCGGGTGGGTGACCAGCCAAGCGCTGGCGACGACGTTCTTCGCGCTGCTGGGAATCGCCGCAGTTGTCGCCTGGGCGATCCTCACCATCATGGTGTTGGCGGGCGCACCGGATCGGGCGTGGCTGGCGGCAGCGGTGGAGCGGGTAAATCCCCGGCTGCTGGACCGGTTGAACACGCTGCTGTTTCTCGAGCGACGGCCCCGGGATGCGCGCGCGTCTTCGTTTGCCTTGCGCATCGCCCGCCAGGCGCACGGGGTGCTGACGGCGAGAGCCGTGCCGGCAGCTTTCCCGTCCACCCGCACAATGAAATACATGCTGGGCTTCATTGTAGCGCTGACGGTGACAATTCTGGTGTACCAGTATTATTCGCCGTGGAGCCGGCTGTTGGCAGCGGAGAAGGCGAAAGCGGCCCCGCCGGTAAAGGCGGAGAAGCCACTGGAGCTGACGTTACCGATGACGAACAACGCGGAGCAGAGCCAGGCCTGGGGAGAGGTGCGCATTACCGACCCGGGTTGCGACCTGCGGGTGACGAAGGTGGATGTGGTGCCGCTGCAAATCGAGGCGGCGGCAAATCAGGCATTTAAGAAGGTGGAGTGGTATTCCACCATCAACGGGGCCGAGGAGACGCCGCACGAGCTACCGCCGCCGCACGAGCCGCGCTACGCGGTGTATCAGCCGACGCTTTATCTGGACGAGCTGCGGCTGGCGGACTGGGACGTGATGACCTACTACGCCAAGGCGAACACGCAGAAGGAGAACTCGTTTGCGTCGGACGTTTACTTCCTGGAGGTGCGGCCTTTTCGGGAGGACATACTGAAGATGCCCGGCGGGGAGAACGGGGACGCTTATCAGAGCCTGAGCGAGTTATCCACGCTGATCAGCCGGCAGCAGTACGTGATCCGACAGACGCACCAGCATCTGCAAAAGCCGCCGGAGCAGGAAGCGCTACAGGCGCAGGACCGGAAGAAGCTATCGGAGGCCGAAGCGGACCTGGGGGACTCGGCGCGGCACCTCTACGCCAAGATGGCGGGCCGAATGGAGAACAAGCCAATCGGGGACGCTTTGGACAACCTGGCGAAGGCGGAGAAGTCGCTGGACCGTGCGAGCCAACTGCTGGGGGACAACGTGATGAATGAAGCGCAGAACCGGGAGCGGCGGGCGCTGGCGGAGTTGGTCGCGGCGCGCAAGATGTTCCAGAAGGCGGTCAGCGACAACCCGGACGCGTTCGCCGGAGGGGGCGGCGACGGCAATAGCGCTGACGATTCGCCAACCGCGGAGGCAAGGAAGTTGAGTGAGATGGCGGAGTTCCGCAACGAATCGAAGGTCGCGCAGCAGTTTGTGGACAAGGCGTTGGAGGAGCAGAAGAGCCTGGAACAGCAGAGCCGTACGATGCAGCGGGCCGACTACGCCCGGCTGGGGGACCAGGAAAGGCAATTGCAGCAGGCGCTGGCGGATTTCGAGCAACTTCACCCGCGGCCCTTCAAAGGGGCGCAGGCCGAGGCGCAGCAAGCGCAGGAGGCCATGGCCAAAGCGAGCGATTCGCTGCTGAAAAGGAACACGGAGGGGCGGGCGGCGACGCAGCGGGCGACGCAGCAGTTGGAGAAACTGGACGAGGCCATGAAGAGCGAGACGACCGGGCAGCAGCTCGCGGATGCTTACAAGTTGAAGCAGATGCTCGACAAGCAAATCCAGACGTTCGGCCAATGCGCCAACCCGGGCGCGGGCGGCGGGGTTTCGGACGCCGAGGTGGACCGGACGGCCAGTGAAGCGCGCGAGACGCTGAATCAGCTCAAGAAGGTTGCCGAGCAGGAGCCGACTCGCGACGCATTCGGCCCGCCTCTGCGAGCGGCGTTGAGCGGCCCCAACAAGACGGAGCTGGACTCGAGGCTGGCGCGGGTGCAACTGGCGCAGGACGAACCGACCCGGCAGCAACGGGCAGGTGAAGCCAAGGAGGCGTTGGGCAAAGTGAGCAAGGCGTTTGAGGACAGCGAGCCCAAGGCGATGCAGATGGCGCAGAAGGCAGATTCGTTGAAGCCGGAAGGGGAAGAGGGCTTCAACCAGGGCATGTCCGAGCTTGAGAGCCTGCTCAAGCAGCTTGAGGAGAGGCGGCAAATGACGCTCGAGAGCCAGCGGAAACAAGGCAAAGAAGCTCTGGGGAACCTGCAAGACGGCATGCGCGGGCTTTACGGGGAGAATACAAGCGGGACCGCGATCCTGCAAAAGCTGGACCAGATGCTGAAGGACGAGAAGCCGCTGGAGGTCGAGGACCTGAGGCGGCTGATCAGCGAGCTGGAGCATTTCTCGGTGGAGACCTCGGACCAGGTGGCGAAGCGGGGAGACAAGCCCGAGGTGCTGAACATTGATCCGGCCCGGCTGCCGCCGGCTTACCGCGGCCGCATCCAGAAGTACTTCGAGAGGCTCTCCGAGAAATGACCGCCGCGATTGAGTTTGCATTCCCGCCCGGGTGGCTCCTGGCGTTGCCGCTGGGGGCGGCGCTGGCTTTCGCGATGAGGCGGCAGCACCGCGGGGGGCTGGCAACTTCGCGGATCGCCGGGTTGGGAGCATTGCGGGTAATCACTTTACTGGTGCTGGTGTTCCTGGCGGCGCGGCCCATGTGGATGAGCCGGGAACCGCCGGCGCCGGCGCCGCGCTCAGTGATGCTGCTGATGGATAAGAGCGAGAGCATGTCGCTGGAGGAACATGACGCGAGCCGTTATCAGCAAGCGCTCGGCTTCCTGCGGGAACGGCTGTTACCGGCGCTGAGAGCGGCGAACCTGCCGGTGCAAGCGATGCTGTTTGACCAAAGCGCGGAGCCGGCGGACGGGGCGAAGCTGGGGTCGGCGACGCCGAACGGCAAGCGCACGAATCTCGGCGGAGCGGTGGCGCAGGCGTTGGCGGATGCGGGGCCGCCGCCGCTGGCCGTGATCGCGCTGACGGACGGGATTGCGAACGAAAACGCCGACAACACGCGCGCGCTGACGGCCCTGGTGGATGCGCGCGTGCCATTCATCGGCGTAGGATTCGGCAGCGACCAGGGAGTGCGGACGCTTTCGCTGCGCGAGCTGGAGGCGCCGTCCATTGTTTCAACGAAGACGGAGTTCAACATATCGGCGCAACTGGAGATAGTGAACACGGAAGAAATGCCCGGGTTCGAGCTGGTGCTGTTTCGGGACGGGCAGATGACGCAGAAGAAGGGGGTGGTCCCGGGCAAGGGCTCACGCTCGTGGCTGGAGAGCTTCCCGGTGACCGAAGAGAAGCCGGGGGTGCACAACTACACGGTGCAGTTGCTGCCGCCGGAGGTGGCGGGGTTGAAGTGCGTAAACATGCTGGCGAACACCTCGGTGCGGGTGTCGGACGAGAAAGAGCTGCGCGTGCTTTACATACAAGGGGCGCTGACGTGGGACTACAAGTTTGTCAACCTGGCGCTGCGCAACGACCAGACGATCAAGCTGACCGGGTTGACGCGGACGTCGAAGCAGTCGGTGTTCCGGCAGAACGTGGAGAGCGCGGGCGAGTTGATGAACGGGTTCCCGACGTCGCTGGAGGAGCTGGCGCCGTTCCGGGTGGTGGTGTTGTCGAATCTGCGACCGGCGGACCTGACGCCCGCGCAGCAGGAGGTACTGGCGCGGTTCTGCGGGGAGTTGGGCGGGGGAGTACTGATGATCGGGGGGCCAGCGACGTTCGACAGCACGTGGCAGGGCAGCCGGCTGGAGCAGTTGCTGCCGGTGGTGTTTTCGCCCAACCGGGGAGTGCTGGGGCTGGACCGCCCGTTTCGTCTGGAGCTGACCGAGGACGCGTTGCAGCACCCGGTCTTTCAAATTGCGGATAACCGGCCGGTGCGGGAGGTGTGGGCGCAGTTGCCGACTTTCACACAGTATGGGCGCGTGGATGCTGCCAAGCCCGGCGCGCAGGTGTGGGCGGTGCACCAAACGGACGACGGACCGCAGGGACGCCGCATCCTGATGGCGTCGCAGCGTTACGGGGCAGGATTGTCGGCGGTATTGTGCATCCAGAATTTCTGGCGCTGGCGGCTGGCGAAGGACGCGGAGCCTCAGCAATTCGACCGGTTCTGGCGGCAGCTCTTCCGCTTTCTGAGCGAGGTGGGCCGGCAGGATGTGTCCATCCACCTGGCGGACCAGGAACTGCATCCGCAGATGGACGTGCAGGTCGTGCTGGAAAAGCAGCCGAATCCGAAGAATGTCACCGACACCAACCGCAGGTTCCTGGTACGGGTGGAGGACGGCCAGAAGAAGCTGTTACACGAGGAGACCGTGGAGTTGGAATCCGGGCGCCCGGTGGACTTCCGGTTCCGCGCGGACAAGGCGGACATTTATACAGTGACGGTTTGCGATACGATGAAGATGCCGATTGCGACGCGGGCGATTGAGATTCGAGACGTGAACGTGGAGTTCCAGGACACGGCCCGGAACATGGAGACTTTGCAGCAGTGGGCTTCGATTAGCGACGGACTGGCAGTAAAGGTTGAAGACTGCCGGGAGGCGGCGGATTTAGTGGGGCAGATCAAGGCGAAGATTGAACAGGTGCGCCACGGCAAGCCCGTGCGGTGGCCGGTCGGCGTGAATGGGTGGTTGCTGACACTGGTGCTGGGATGCCTGGGTGGGGAGTGGCTGCTGCGGAAGCGCTGGGGGTTAGCCTAATGCAACGAGGAACAAGTGCTATGATCCGTATTTGTGACAAGCTTGGGTTCGCGGTTTTGTGGCTGGCGGCTGGTGTGGCTGCGTTCGGGCAAGCGATAGACGATAAGCAGGCCACGTTCTTCATGGGCCGGTTGCGGTACAGCACGGACGACGGCAACGACTGCGGCGGGGTGGGCCAGGAGCTGATGCAATTGGTTTCGCGCGCCTCGACGATCAAGGTGCAGGAGGAGCGCAAAGTGCGGCTGACGGACCCGGAGCTGTTTGATACGCCGTTCTTGTTCATGAATGGGCACAATGACTTTGTGCTCAGCGACCCGGAGCTGGCGGGTCTGCGGAAGTATTTAGCGCACGGCGGTTTCCTGTTTGCCTCGGGCTGCTGCTCCCGGCCGGGGTTTCCGAGGGCCTGGCGGCGGGAGTTCAGCCGCATCTTCCCCACGGAGAGGGTGAAGCCGATCCCGTATGATCATTTAATCTACCGTTCCTTTTACAAGATTGACCGTATCCGGTGCCTGGATGAGCCGCGGGACATTCAGCTCGAAGGGCTGTTCTACGAGGGCAACCTGGTGGCGGTGATGTGCGCCGACGGGCTGTGCTGCGCGTTCAGTGCCAACAACACGTGCAACGCGGGCAGGGGTGTGAGCCCCGAGGACGGCCAGAAGCTTGCGCTCAACATTGCGGTCTATGCGCTGACGCATTGAGGGGCAACCGCGCCGATTCCCTATGACCAGAAAGATCGTCGTTATCACGGGAGCGACGCGAGGGTTGGGCCGGGCGATGGTGGATGAGTTCGCCCGGCTCGGGCACACGGTTCTGGGGTGTGGCCGGTCGAAAGATGGCATCGAGCAGCTCCGACGACGGGCCGGGCCGCCGCATGATTTTGCCGTGGTTGACGTGGCGGCGGAGGAGGAGGTGAAGGCGTGGGCGGGCCGGCTGCTGAGGTTGCAGGGGCCGCCCGAGCTGGTGCTTAACAACGCGGGCGTCATCAACAAGAACGCGCGGCTTTGGGAAATCAGCGGGCGGGAGTTTGGGCAGGTTATGGGGGTAAACGTGAATGGTGTGGCTAATATCATCCGCTACTTCGTGCCGGGGATGGTTCAGCGGAAGCGGGGGGTGATCGTGAATTTCAGTTCCGGCTGGGGCCGGTCCACGGATGCGGAGGTGGCGCCGTATTGCGCGAGCAAATGGGCGATTGAAGGGCTGACGCAGGCATTGGCGCAGGAGCTGCCGTCGGGCATGGCGGCGGTGGCGCTGAATCCAGGCATCATCAATACCGAGATGCTGCAAAGCTGCTTTGGCGGGTCGGCCTGCGGGTATCCCGCGCCGGCGGAGTGGGCCAAGAGGGCGGTCCCATTTCTGCTCAAGCTGGGGCCGGGGGACAATGGCAAAGCGTTGACGGCGCCCAACGGGTGAATTCAAGAACGGGTGGAGTCGTTAGCAGACGCAGGAAACCCTTGAAAGGGTTGGATCGGGCCGGGGGACGTGCTGCACCCCGTTGAAACGGGGTGTTAATGAGACGCAGACGGGAGTGTGGAACAGGCCCGGTGACGGCGCCCAACAGGTGAGGGCAGCATTGACCTGCCGGCGGGCAGCCCCTAGGCTTGGTGAATGGCGAATGCGAAGAAGAAGCAGCCGCGGCGCAAGGCTCTCATGCTGGGAGTCGGCCTCGATTCCGACGGCCACAAGCGGCTGACGACCGGCCCGAATTTCATTTTGGCCGGCGGCTCACAGGAGACGCACGAGGTAATGACGGAGAAGGCCATCAAGATCAACGAGAAGCTGGCGGCCAAGGGCAAGCAACTCGAGGAAGTGAGCCACGAGGAGTTTGACGAGATTGCACACTCCGTAGGGTTGAAGCGCCAGGATCCCAAGCAGAACTGATAGACTGATGGGAATGATGGGATGGTTGCATTCTCGGCACCACGCCCTCGATCTCGGCTGCTTGACGCAGCGTACCTCTGCGACTACGGTGGCTCGTGGCAAGCGAATTGAATCTGGACCATGCACGCTGAATATAGCCCTTACCTGTTCATTTGCGTACTGCTGGTTGCCGCCGTTGTTTTTGCGTTGGCGCCGCTGGGGCTGGCGTGGGTTTGGGCGAAGAGGTTTTCGCCGCGCAAGCCTGGGCCGGAGAAGAATGCGATTTACGAGTGCGGGCTGGAATCGAAGGGGGATGCGTGGGTGCAGTTCAAGGCGGAGTATTACCTGTATGGGATCATCTTCCTGATCTTCGACGTGGAGACTGTGTTTCTGCTGCCATTTGCCGTGGCGTTTGGGGGCTTAAGTGCCGGGGCGTTCATTGGGATGATTGTGTTTTTGCTGCTGCTGGTGGAAGGGCTGGTGTGGGCGTGGCAGAAGGGCGTGCTGACGTGGAGGTGAATCAAGTCAACAGCGAAGGCGGGAAGGCGCGAAGCGTAAATGGCTGAGCGGTGTGCGGGTGGGGAAGCAGAATGGGGCAGGGGGCGGACGTTTTCGCGGCGATCTCGTCGAGTTGCGCAACGAAGCGGTGGTTTGCGACACGCGAGCTGAAGGACATACATTGATTAAGGGCAGGCGAGAGGCCTGTCCTGCTTTGAGAATGGACGAAGGATTACGAAGTGAATTGAGCAAGCAGGGTGTGTTTACGACAACCCTGGAGGAGCTGTACAACTGGGGGCGCAAGAACTCGGTTTGGCCGCTGGGGTTTGGGCTGGCGTGCTGCGCGATCGAGATGATGGCGGCATCCATGGCGCGGTGGGATCTCGCGCGGTTTGGGGCGGAGGTGTTCCGGCCGTCGCCGCGGCAGGCGGATTTGATGATTGTGGCGGGCACGGTGACGAAGAAGATGGCTCCGCAGGTGGTGCGACTTTACAACCAGATGCCGGAGCCGAAATACGTCATTGCGATGGGGGCGTGCGCGATTTCGGGCGGGCCGTTCAAGCAGGGGTACAATGTGCTCAAGGGCATTGACCGATATATTCCCGTGGATGTGCATATCCCGGGCTGTCCGCCGCGGCCGGAGGCGTTGCTGCATGCGTTCATGACCTTGCAGCGCAAGATTGATGAGCAGGCGCTGACGGGGGAGAGGCGTCCGCGGCATCTGGTGGCGGAGGCGCCGAGCGAGTTCCCGGTGCCGGCGTATGGGGAACATGACCTGGAGCCGGCGAATAATCCGGCGGTGTGGCAGCCGCCGACGATGGTGAGGAAAGGCTGAAGGCTAAAGCGTGGAGACTTTGGAACAGATTAAGAGGCGGATTGAGGCGGCGGTGGAGGGGGCCACG
>Ga0335078_10014940_pt1 | contig 11522 bp, 8 predicted proteins | sample Lox_Sample_32_FD_206711 | JGI IMG/M metagenome (GOLD analysis project Ga0335078, IMG submission 206711) | Soil microbial communities from Loxahatchee National Wildlife Refuge, Florida, United States - Lox_Sample_3.2 | ecosystem: Environmental > Terrestrial > Soil > Wetlands | place: USA: Florida...
TTGTTGCCCTCAGTCACCTAGCAGTTTTCCTGTCAAGTTAAGAAATTATTGGGTGCCCATTGCCGCCGTTCTTTTAGCAGGCGTGGCTTTCAGCTTTTTTCTGTCCCTGCCGTCTTTGCAAAACGTTCCCACTCAGTCTGTGCCTCAACTGCCACAAACCACGCCTGAAAACTCTACTCAGCCATCACCTACTCCCATTCCGACACCGACTGCGACCCCCGCACTTATATCGACATCAACGCCGACGCCGATGCCTTCCCCGCCAACCATAACAAAGGCAACAGCAGTTAACGGCAGCCTTGAGCTTACAATGTCTGTTGAAAAGACTGCTTTCAACATTGGGGAACCAGTTAATGTAACATTTGCCCTTACAAACATCGGAAACCAAACGGTTGACCTTACTCGTACTGCAATGAATTTTGACTTCATTGTAACCAATGGAGGCAGCGTTGTCTATGACTATTTTAGAAGTCAAGCATTTCCGATGTGGGCCATGACGGTCCAGCTTACCCCAGGAGAGAATGTAACAGAGAGTCATGTCTGGCCTGAAACTTACTCAGCAAACCCTAGTTATGCACCAGGAACTCAAGTTTCGCCGGGAACATACTACATTGAAGGTCAAAGCAGTCCAATGATCACTGTTGGCAATGTCGATCTGACTTATGCGTTAGAAACTGACTCACTTGAAATCATTATAGTCGGCTCTTAGCTTTCAGCAGTGCCTAGTTTCTCCAGATTCATGTCTCGTGATTATTAACAATCTTTCCAATGAAGTTAGGTTGCGCCCGTCAAGACTGATGTCCAATTCGCGTTTGTTAAGTCGTCGAGCCATCCTGCATCTTGAGTTACTCGGCATTTGAACATGACGCCGAGGTTTTCTCTGTCTTTGGCTTCATGATACTTAAAGTAAATCTCTCCGTGCATTATGCCCAGTATCTCTAGCTTCCCAGTTACGTGTGACATGATATACTTGAAGCGTTTGCTAAGACCATTGCAGCTTGCTTTTGCTTTCTCAACTATTCTAATTCCTTCGCATAAGGGGACTTGAAAATGATGTTTAACTCTTTTTACTGGGCGACACTGAAAGACATAGTAAGGCATCACTCCAATACCCACGAGTCTATCCATCAAGGTTGCAAGGGTGTCTGGATTATCGTTAACGCCGCGTAAGAGAACTGTTTGATTGCTGACTAGGACGCCGGCTTCAAGCAAGTTGTTGACGGCGCCAGTGGACTGAGGTGTTACTTCATGCGGGTGATTAAAATGGGTCACAATGTGTAGCCTTTTGTCACTCTTGGAATATTTCTTCAGAGTCGCCAGAAGCTTTGGGTCAGAAAGCCTCGATGGGAAAGTGACGGGAACCCTGCTTCCGATTCTGACAAATCTGACATGTTTTATTCTGTCTAGAACTTCCAGAAATTTCTTGATGATTGAGCTGTCAAGCACAAGTGGGTCTCCGCCGCTAATTAAGACGTTGTTTATTTCCTGATGTTCCTCAATGTAAGCTGCAGCATCCTCAAAACGCCTCAGCACCTCTTCATTTGGCAAGCCCACTAGGCGTTTTCTAAAACAGTGTCTGCAGTACGTCGCACACTGGTTTGTAGCTAAAATCAAAGCTGTTTCCGAATATTTATGCTGCAGACCATGCATCATCGTGTTTTCTGTTTCTCCACTCGTGTCATAGGATCCTTCAAGACTCAGTTCCTCAACAGAGGGTACCGCCATTTTTCTTATTGGGTCAGCGGGGTCGTTCCAGTCAATCAAAGACAAGTAATAGGGGCTTATGCGCATTGGGTGGACTCTGATTATTTTTTCCAGCATCTGTGCTTCATCAGGAGCCAAGCTGACATACTTTTTGAGTTGCTCTACACTGGAGACGCTTTTCTCTAATTCGTTAAATTCTGGCATGTAAACATACCTCCTGTGTTGGCCAGGGAGGCTAAACATTTTGCTGGAACTGAAGCAGAAATAAACCGCACACCTTAGACGTAGAGATCTGGGATTACACGTTGTTTTGTTCAATTCTTTTCTGGAAGATTCTATTTTTCTTTGATCTCTTGTCTTTGTCCTAGGCTTTCTGTCGTCTGCGGATGTAGTTGTATATTCCGCCGTAAAAACTTGTTTTGCCTTCCTTGATTAATTCGCGTTGACTTTTCATTTTTACCGCTCTCCACTGTGCGATTTTTTGGTCCAACCCCGATCGATGACCAACTCTGCTACAGCACCCTCGCTTTGACATATGCTCTTGCTTTTGAAATAAGGGTTTTTGAGAAGAGGGATTCGCCAAGTTTCCAATAACATGACGCAGTTAGCGAAGGCCAGCGGGCTAAATTAGCAAAATCTTGTTCACTGAACTTTCATCCATCGTTCTCTTCTAATTCACATTCCTTCATTCGTTTCTCAAGCACTGGGCGAGCGGCAAGGCTTCTTCGCCACATTCATCAATGATTTTTCAAGTGATCTTCTTACAGGCCTAGTGAATTAGGCATTAGGATCATTTTCATAAGCAATTCGCCAAGCAGTGTACTTTGTACGCAATCTTATTACCTTAGACAACGCCCAAAGTAAGTTAATTAGTAAAAATAAGATGCGCGGTAAGCCACTTTGCATACTTTAGAATTGAGTGACGTGTCTTCGGGGTATAATAGGCAAATCGTATTGAATAACATTAGTTTTAAACTGCAAGAGCCATCTATCTACGTTGTTCTGGGGCCAAACGGCGTGGGAAAGACAACCCTTTTTAGGACAATCGCGGGAATTCTGGAGCCCTTTAGCGGCAATATTCTTCTTGACGGCCAAAACATAACTAGCTCACGTGAAGCCAGGAAAAAGCTGAGTTTCTTCTCCCAGAACGCAATGCCTGAAGAGATGACAGTGTACCAGGCACTCAAGTTCTATTCTAACATGGAGGGTGGAGACCCAGACAAGGTAATTGAATTGCTTGACCTTGGCGCACTGAGGAATAAACGATTTTCAGATCTTTCTCAGGGACAAAAGAAGAGGGCATCACTTGCGAAAGTGTTTTTGTGCGAAAGAGACCTCTACTTATTAGATGAACCCACAGCAAATCTGGACCCCGTAGTTTCCAGAGAAATTCGTGATATCATATTAAAGCTAAGCAAGGACAAAATGATTCTGTACTCCTCCCATAACCTTTATGAAGCAACCGACATCGGCACTTACCTGATTCTAATCAAGGATGGCTCAGTTTCAACTTTTGATAGAATCTCAAACATCAAGCCCAAGAATTACCGTGTAGGCATCAGAGCCTCAACCGACATAACTGGGATTGTTGATGCCAAACGTGAGGGCGATTACTACGTTCTAAGCGTATCCAGTCCTGAAGAAGCAGGACTTACCCTCAAAAAACTCGTTGAAAAAGGAGTCTTAGTAACTGAAATGCGCCAATTAGATAATCCTTTGCAGGAATTGTTCGAGATTTCTGGTGCTGAAAAAGCTCAGGTGGGCTCGAAGAATGCAAAGTAACGTTTTGGTTTTTGCTAAACGTAGCCTCAACCTAAGCAAAATACTGTCTGGGGTGTCGCTAGGTCTTGCTGGCCTTGGGATCTTTGTGACATTCGCCCTATCTCTTCTTGCAGGAAGTTCAAGTGCAGCGGTCTTTTTCCTCCCCGTCTCGTTTATGTCTCTTGGTCTTCTGATTTTTACTATGCCAGTCATGTTGCTCTATGTATATGACAAAAACAATGGGGTCTTGGAGTATCTGCTTTCGCTCGGTTGGAATCAAAGCGACATCTTCAAGCAATACCTGAAAGCCGCTCTCTTTCTTGCGCCAATCCTCTTCATAGGCGAAGCCGCCGCGATTCTGATTGCGGGTGCTATAGCGGGGTTGGCGGTCTTTGCTTTGGATTTGTTGATGCTGTTTCTAACAGCATTTATGGGTTTTTCTGTAGTTTCGTTGGTTAATGTGGCTATGATGGCTTTTAGCTCGTTACAGAAGCAACGAGTGGGCGCTAACACTCCTCTCGGCATGACGATTGGCGTCCCATTCATATTTCCCACCTTTTACCTTTCTTTCCTCGGATTCAGCCCAGAACTGATAATTTACCTATTGCTTTGCACTATAGCCGCCTCCCTGTCAGTTGCGTTGCTGCTTCTATCAAGCAGGCTGATTAGAAGAGAAAAAATGCTTCCCTAAGAATTTCGGGTGAATATCAATAATGGTTACAATAGAATTGACAAAAGATCAATTTCAGCCCAGCTTGCTAAAGTCAACGAGCGCAATTATTTTTCTTGAAGGCTTCTCTTTGGTTTTAGCGCACGAAACCCTAAATTGCAGTCGGCAAAGTGAGATTCCTCAACAGCGTTCTCCAACTGTAACGACTTGCCACAGCGTCCACAGCCTTCTTTGATCTCGGACCTGAAATCCAGCACGCCCAAAAGTTTCCCTTATTGCACTAGGATCGTTGGTTTCAAAATGATGTGTGAGCCTAGATAATCCCAACGGCAGCCAAAAATCGGCGAGAAATAGGAGACCGCCTATTTGCAAAACACGCTTTATTTCTCTTAGACCTTTCTCTTGATCTTGCCAGTGGTGAAAAGAAGCTGTGCTGAAAGCGAAATTAACTGATTCGTCAGGTAAAGGGAGCGATTCAGCTTGGCTAACATAGAATTTTGCGTCAGGAGTCAATCGACGGGCGTTCTCTATCATTCCATCAGCTGGATCAACGCCGATCAAATGTGCTTGAGGCCAGTATTTTCTGGCTTTCCGGAGCAATCGCCCAGTTCCACAACCGACATCTAAAACGGTGTTAGGCGTATATCTTTTTTTGGCTATATCAAGTACACGCCTCTGCAGTCGGTCAAAAAGAAACCATTGCCCCCACGAATTCTCATAAGTCAAAGACCAACGGTTGAATCTTTCAATGTCATCCTTATCCTTTCCAGCCGTTCTTGCTCCCTCAAAGTAGCAATAACTATTTGTCCTTTCTCCGCCAATCTGGCACATATGCTCATTTAAGAGTTGCGGGGTTCTCAAAATATTCAAACTCGCTTAATGTTGAGTCTATTTTATTTTTGAACGTCAAGACTGATGAAGGCGTTGCACAAAGAAGAAAGAGAGAAAGTATCTGTTCGCTCAGTGAGGTTTGAGTCCAAAGGGGTTTGTACGCAAAAAGAATTAAAATAGCGGTGGTTGACGTGGATTTATCCCTACATTGATTGGTCAGTGTTTTTCCTAACCCTAAGCCACAACCAAGCCACAGCAAATCCTGCAAAAAGTGAACCCAAGCCATAAGCGCATAGCGTTAGAGTTGATGAAGGTGGTAGTTGAAATAGAAAAAGTCGCCCTATTATTCCTGCGTAAATGAAAATGACGATGCCGACAATAAGTATAGCTAAGACCAAAAGACCTGTTGACGTAAGCATTTCTCTTACTGTTTTATTTTCTAGTCGCTCGCTTTCTTTTTCCTTATCTTTTGGATTTACTATTTTGCTTATTGCTTCTTGCTTGTCTTTGATGAGCTTTCTTCTATATACCTCCCCCAACCCGTAAAAAACGGCGATTCCTATGAAAGAAACAATTATCCATTCGTTGTATCCTGACAATGAATAAGAACCGCTGACCCCAAAATATAAGACCACAAGAAAAATTAGTGATGAAAAAAATATTGCCCAATCTCCAATTCGGCTATTTCTAAAAGGACCATATGACCTTCTCCAAGGTTGTTTTGTGGGTTCTTGTAAATCTCTATCACTTGTATTCTTAAGTAATGCCCAGGGGTCTTCTACCCACCATTTTCTTTTTTTGACGTTATCCGCTTCGGTTCCCTCAATATTGTAAAAATAACCATTGATGAGGCGCGTAAAAGGGAATAGCAACTCAACTCCTCTATCGGTAGCCGAAGTAAAAGAATCTAACAGTGAGTGGCTTAAAGCACCAAGCGCGAGAAAAGGATTAAGAATAAACAAAAATCCTATCCAAAGCAGATTATGAAACAAAGACCTATGAAGTTGGTACTGCTCAATTTTTCTCTTGGCAATAAACAAGTATTCTCGATCTAAGTCAGGAATCAAAGCACCTATAGTAATAATCAATGCAACAGGAACATTATGAAAAAATGTTATACCAACAGTGAAGGCCACAACAGCATGCGTTGTAAGGTTCATTTACCGCACACCAACCTAAGCTATAATTCTTTTTGTTTCAGCTTAAAACTTTTGGTTTAAGCAATGCGCTAATCGACTTTGGCGAGGATAAACATTCATCCACATGAAAATCATGAATATTAAATCGAGTAGTATGTTTCTCGGCATTTCTTTCTATTATAGAGCAGCAATTAGGCAACTACTACAGAGTAAGGCACTGCAAGGTAAGGCTGGGTATGGCAAGAGCAAATTCTTCCATCATCAACAGTTTAATGGATACAGAGAGGCAACTGAGTGATAGCAGTGGTTTAAATGTTCAGAAAACTTTAATTAAATTACCTCATACTGAGATGGCTGAGACTGACCACTTAAGTGTTCAAATTGAACATCTGAACAAGTCTAAATCAGGCTAGAACAACAACATTGGTGTGCGGGATTGCCCTAGCCTGGTAGGGGGCAGGCCTGCTAAGTCTGTGGTCGAAAGGCCGCGTGGGTTCAAATCCCACATCCCGCGCCATTTCCAAATTCAGCTTGTTTTTTCTGTTAATTTTATAAATTGAGGCTAAATTACTGTCTGAAAAAATGCGTTACCCCCAACAATATAGGGTTTGAACCCACGCCAACTCTAATCTAACAGCTGATGAGCCAGTAAAGACTCAAACCGCTTTTGGCTTGAATTCACGGTAAAATTTCTCTCCCCGATTAGAGCGTTAATGATTTCATGAGTCTTTTACATGTGCCATACTATAATTCGCAATCCTCAAACTTTGGAATCAAGGGGGCGAACTCAGAATAGCCTAGAGCAAGTTCTCCCCGGCCAAATTCAGCGCAGAAGATATAGCATCTTTCTTAAAAAAAACTAACTATGCTACTTTGTGGACCAATTTACTGTTTAGCTCATTGGGGGGGCAAACGCACCATGAATTTGGTTCCTTTACCCACTTTACTCTCAAAAGTGACGGTACCACCTAAAGATTCAGTCATGCGCTTCACCACCGGCAAACCAAAACCTTGGCCTTTAGATTTTGTAGTAAACATCAACGTAAACATCTTCTCTTGTATGGCTTTGGGGATGCCAACACCTGAATCCGAGACAGTTATGACAGTGTCATTTTCGTCTTTATTGGCCTTTATTGTTAGTTTGCCCCCTTGCGGCATAGCTTGAACAGCATTCGTAACCAAATTGAATAAAATACGGTTCAGGTAATAGGGATCTACTCTAATTTTGCGTGTATCCTCTGCCACTTTAACTTTGACTTCGACATTTTCAGGAAAGCCATTCTTTGCGAAAAGACTTTCCACAATTTGTCTTAAATCGCTTTCTTCAACTTTGGGATTAAGGGGTCTGGCGTAATCTTGAAGGTCCTGCACAATCTTATTAATGTAGTCAATGTTCTTCTCAATTTCTCCTAAGCTCTCCAAAGCATTCTCCTTTTCTTCGCTTTCAGGAGTATTAGTCAATTCGGTTTTTGCGAGATACACGTCACTGGTTATAGCCTGCAACGGGTTACGGATATCATGACCCACCATGCCTGCCGTTGCGCCGATGGCTGCTAGTCGTTCTGCATCTTTGAGTTTCCGGGCGCTTTGGGCTGCTTCTGCCTCAGCCTTCTTCCGAGCGGTGATGTCAAGATCCATTTCAAGGACAAGTTGAGTGCCATCTATGTCCGTGAAGGGGTAGTCATGGGCTTCGATTACGGTTCCATCTGGACCTTGAACTTCCCAATGGTGGGGTTGCCCCGTCTTGAATGGAGTCATGCTCTCGCAGAATTTGCAAGGCTCTTTTTGGTTCCAGCAGTATTCGTAGCAGGGTCGACCTTCTAATTCGCCGAATCTTTCTTTGAATTTACGGTTGGCGAAAACCACATGGTAATCAGAAGTTAATAAGCATACCATGGCGGGTAGAGTATCCAGCACGTCAAAGAGTCGTTTGCGTTCTGATTGGACTGCCGCTTGAGCTTTGTTGAGGTCAGTTACGTCTCGAGCAGCCGCAAAGACACCCTTTACTTGTCCTTTGTCGTCGGTATAGATGGCAGCGTTGTAGAGCACCTCGGTGACTTTGCCTGTCTTGGACCGGAGGGCAAGAGGGTAATCGCGGACAAAGCCGTTAGTAAACACTTTCTTGTACCCTTCCTCCGCCTTCTGCGGGTCAGTAAAATAATCTGAGAAACTTCTGCCGATGAGTTCTTCCCTCAGAAAGCCAGTGTTTTCTTCGGTAGCTTTGTTTACATCGGTAATTTTGCCCTCCGCGTTTATTGTCACGAGAGGATCGAGACTAGCCTCGATTAAGCTTCGCGTATACAAAGCAGCGGACTTAACTTGTTCTTGAGCACGTTTGCCTTCTGTAATATCTATGCCCATCTCGAGAATCAGAGAAGAGCCGTCAGCTTCTTTGAACGGGAAGTCGTAGATGTCGTAGTCACGTTTGTCTGGTCCCGTCCAGTACCAGTGTTGAGGTTTGTTTTCCTTGTAGACCTTGTAGGTTGTGCAGTTGTCGCATTCGGAGTCGCGATTGAAGAGGTATTCGTGGCATCGTTTACCGTGTGATTCGCCGAAGCGTTCGCGAAAAACTTTGTTTGCGAACGGTACATGGTGGTCTTTATCAAGAAGAACAACGTAGGCTGGGAGCGTTTCTAGAACATTGTAGAGGCGTTGCCGTTCAGTGGAAACCTGTTCAGTACGTTGTTGTACTAGTCCTTCGAGTTCATTAGTAAACTTTTGTAGTGCTTCTTCAGCCTTTTTGCGTTCGGTTATGTTGACAACAACATATGTGAAGCGTGGATGGCCCTCACTATTATTTCCAATATAGGTTACTGTTGGAGATAGCCATGTTTTGTTTGGCCCTTCTGAATCAACGTATTCCCAGGTGACGGATTTACCGGTTTCTTGGCTTTGCTTGTAGTGCTCAATCCAAAGCTTGATTCGTTCAGCAGGTTCGCCAAGCGCTGAACTTAATTTGCCTTCAAGGTCGGCAGGTTTCAATCCGACATAGTTTGCGGTCACCGAGTTATCTTTTATATGTCTGATATCTTTGTCGTCAATTACATCGACAATGCCACGCATCATCCCAGGGGAATCAAAGAAACTAGCCATTAATGTTTCATTGTACCGCAATGTTTCTTCGGCTTTCTTGCGTTCAGTGATGTCTGTGGAAATACTGCAGGTGGCTATAATCTCTCCGGAGGAATTGAATAGCGGGAACTTGTTGGCAAGGAGTGTATATTTTTTGCCATCTGAAGAGTCAAAAATTTCTTCAGTCTGTATTGGCTGCTTAGTTTCTAAAACCTGTCGATCATTTTTACGATAATTATCTGCTACTTCTTTCGGGAAAATATCGTAGTCTGTTTTTCCCCTAAGATCTTCTCGTTTCCTTCCCAGAGACTTTTCAAGCCATTTGTTAATTGTAATAAAATGACCATCCTTGTCCTTGAGGAAGATAAATGATGGGCTCCCATCAATTATGTTTTGTAGCATGCTTTCGTTATCTCTTAGCGCTTCTTCAGCTTTCTTGGGTTTTGTAATATCCTCAAATAAAGCGACAAAATATCCCCTCTCTGGGGAGTAAGCCGAAACCTTATACCACTTGCCCAAAGGCTTTGCGTAGCTCTCAAATTGAATGGGCTCTCCAGATAATGCGACTCTACCATAAACGCCAATCCAATCAGCAGGATCATTCTCAATACCAACAAGGACCTTTGTTACTTTCTTGCCTATAGTTTGCTCTTTTTTAAGACCAGTCATTTTTTCAAAAGCATGATTTATCTCAAGAAAAACATAATCAATCGGTTTACCTGATTTGTCAACAACAATTCTGTGGTAGGCAAAGCCATCTATCATCTTCTCAATAAACATGTTAAACTGTTTTCGGTCGCCTCCGAGAGCCTTTGCCCATCCGTCAGCTAAGGTGTCTGTTGACAAAAGTAGCTTCTCCGCGTTAAATTATCCTTGATATTGTGTCTCAAATATAAAAATAGCTTTGTTCTCGATATCTTGGGAATTTTCTCAAACCTCGCCACTATGTTTTCTTGAACTCAACAAAGCAATTAAGAAGTAAATGGTCCCAATGTAGAGCCCAAGCCTGCCCGTCCAAACCACAATATCACTGAATCGTACCTGCAAAGTAAGTCCAAACGAACCCATAGCATCTAACGCTAGGGCTAAAGTGTACCAATATAGCACGTTTGATTTTATCTTCGAATATTGCCATAGGAAAAGCCCACTGCTCAGGCAAAAGAGGAAGACTACGATTGCGTAAACTGCTTGATCCATTAAGGTTACGCCTATTCCGTTAATGAAAAACGCTGGAAAAAAGTTTAGCCAGATTAAGAATGATAGCAAACCAACTAAGCAAATAGATGCTATGCAGGCTAATGCCCATCTGGTCTTTCGATGTTCAGAACCAAAGGGTACAGAACGAAAAGAAGTCTGAACAGAACTCAAAACCTGCAAAGCTGAAAACAAAAGTAATCCAATGGCCACTACGGTTACTGACCCATTAGGTGAAAAAGTTGCAAACAACCCACTTGCTATAGAAACTATGGCAATTAAGACAAATGCCGTCATGATAAACAGAAGTGTTAGAGAGCCAGTAAGCAAATAGCCTTTAGCCGAAAGATAAGCTACAACAAAGCTGACTCCGCAGACAATCACGAGATTGATCCCTAAGATAAGAAAAGCAGAACTAAAAACGTACTGCCCTCGCAACCCCAAGACAAGCTCTATAATTAAGGATAATGCTACACCAACTACTGGTACGAGACCTGCATACTTTTTGATGCCTTTTCAGCTCCAAATCTTGTACGCACGAATTAAAAGTAATTTGAGTCCATAACATATTAGCCTTTCCTAAGAACATACGACTGACCAGTTGCTAAATTGTTATTTCTATTTTTCAGGAGCCCCCAAACATTAACTGAGAAATTTGGTAACTCCCAATGCCAAATGCCAAACGCCCAATGCCAACCTCTCTTCTCAACAATAGACTCTCCAAATTCTTTTCGATGCGCTTGTTTAAACGTAAGATTGAACCAACTACGGGCAGAAAAGTTACTTCTGAAAAGAATGGCTTTCCAAATGTCTTGTTTTTTGAAGGGCGTCTCTGTTGATTTTTCGCGTGAAATTTAAACGTGATTTTAAATCTAACATCCCGCGCCAAGCTCCTTTTGGCAATTAAGGCTTAAATCAACACTATTTTACTAAACATGTCTAAATTTTTTGTGCCCAGGTTTTACCATGCATCGGTTTCGACTTAGCGTCTAAATGCACGCAAAACCAAAGAAAAACAGGTTTTTGGGTGGTTTTAGCGGTTTCTTTCGCCTCGCACAAACAAGGTTGTTCCTACGATGAAGAAGGCAACTGATATTATTGCGACTACTATCAAGTCGAATGCTGGGCTGTATAGCACTATGCTGCTGTAG
>Ga0335078_10014941_pt1 | contig 11521 bp, 9 predicted proteins | sample Lox_Sample_32_FD_206711 | JGI IMG/M metagenome (GOLD analysis project Ga0335078, IMG submission 206711) | Soil microbial communities from Loxahatchee National Wildlife Refuge, Florida, United States - Lox_Sample_3.2 | ecosystem: Environmental > Terrestrial > Soil > Wetlands | place: USA: Florida...
AACGTCTCCTTCGGCCATATCGACAAGATCGGTCGGCGGGTGATCGTGCTGGGCGGCGGCAACACCGCCATGGACTGCTGCCGGACCTCGCGCCGTCTCGGCGGCGAGGACGTCAAGGTGATCGTTCGCAGCGGCTACGAGGAGATGAAGGCTTCGCCCTGGGAGAAGGAGGACGCGACCCACGAGGGCATCCCGATCCTCAATTTCCTGGTGCCGAAGGAGTTCACCCACGCCAAGGGCCGGCTCACCGGCGTTACCTTCGAGAAGGTGGTGGCGAAGTACGACGACAAGGGCAGGCGCAGCCTGGTTCCCTCGGGTGAGCCTGATCAGCATTTCGAGTGCGACGACGTGCTGGTGGCGATCGGCCAGGAGAATGCCTTTCCCTGGATGGAGCGCGACATCGGCCTGGAGTTCGACCGCTGGGGCATGCCCAAGGTCGATCCCGTCACCATGCAGTCGAGCATCCCCACGGTGTTCTTCGGCGGCGACGCGGCCTTCGGGCCGAAGAACATCATCTGGGCGGTTGCCCATGGCCAGCAGGCGGCGATCTCGATCGACAAGCTGCTGAACGGCGAGGATGTGAAGGACCGGCCGCCGCCGATGGTGACCCTCACGAGCCAGAAGATGGGCATCCACGAGTGGAGCTACGACAACGACATCTCCAACGACCTCCGCTACAAGGTGCCGCTGCGCGATCTCGGCGTGGCGCTCAAGGACGTGAAGGTGGAGGTCGAGCTCGGCTTCGACCAGAAGCTGGGCTTCCTCGAGGCGGAGCGCTGCCTCAACTGCGACGTGGAGACGGTCTTCACCGGCGAGCTGTGCATCGAGTGCGACGCCTGCGTCGACATCTGTCCGATGGACTGCATCACCTTTACTCCTGACGGGAGCGAGGAGGAGCTGCGCCAGCGCCTCAACGCGCCCGCCAAGAACCTGACCCAGGATCTCTACGTGTCGGAGCACCTCAAGACCGGCCGTGTTATGGCCAAGGACGAGGACGTCTGCCTGCACTGCGGCCTCTGCGCCGAGCGGTGTCCGACCGGCGCCTGGGACATGCGCAAATTCCTTCTGGAAATGGCGGAGGCGGGGCCGGCATGCCGAAGCCGATAACCAGCGTCAACGATTTCGTCGTCAAGTTCGCCAACGTCAACGGATCGGGCTCGGCGAGTGCCAACACCATGTTCGCGAAGTCGATCCTGCGCATGGGCGTGCCGGTGGCGTCGCGCAATATCTTTCCGTCGAATATCCAGGGTCTGCCCACCTGGTACGAGGTCAGGATTTCCGAGGCCGGCCATATCGGCCGTCGCGGCGGCGTCGACCTCATGGTGGCGATGAACCCGCAGACCTGGGACAAGGACATCGCCGAGATCGAGCCCGGCGGGTATCTGTTCTACGATTCCACCAAGCCGCTGCCGAAGTCGAAATTCCGCGACGACATCTCCGTCGTCGGCATGCCGCTCACCGAGATCTGCAACGCCGAGTACACGGATCCCCGCCAGCGCCAGCTGTTCAAGAACATCATCTACATCGGCGCGCTCTCCGCCCTCCTCGACATGGATGTGGCGGCGATCGAGAGGCTGATCGGCGAGCAGTTCAAGGGCAAGGACAAGCTGATCCAGCCGAACGTGCACGCGCTGCATCTCGGCCGCGACTACGCGCTCAAGAACCTGAAGTGCCCGCTCGGCATCACCGTCAGGACGGCGACCGCGGTCGGCAACCGCATCTTCATCGACGGCAACAGCGCGGCGGCGCTGGGCGCGGTCTATGGCGGCGCCACGGTGGCGGCCTGGTACCCGATCACGCCCTCCTCGTCGCTCGCCGAGGCGTTCCAGCGCCATTGCGGGCGCTACCGCATCGATCCCGACACCAAGAAGGCGCGCTACGCCATCATCCAGGCGGAGGACGAGCTCGCCTCGATCGGCATCGTGATCGGCGCCGGCTGGAACGGCGCCCGCGCCTTCACCTCCACCTCCGGCCCCGGCATCTCGCTGATGCAGGAGTTCCTGGGCTTGGCATATTTCGCCGAGATCCCGGCGGTGCTGTTCGACGTGCAGCGCGGCGGTCCCTCGACCGGCATGCCGACGCGCACCCAGCAATCGGACCTCATCTCCTGCGCCTATGCCTCCCATGGCGACACCAAGCACGTGCTGCTCTTCCCCGAGGATCCGCGCGAGTGCTTCGAGATGGGCGCGCAGGCCTTCGACCTCGCCGACCGGCTGCAGACGCCGATCTTCGTCATGCTCGATCTCGACATCGGCATGAACGAATGGCTCTGCGAGCCGCTGGCCTGGGACGACAGCCGCAAGATGGACCGCGGCAAGGTGATGAATTTCGCCGATCTCGAGGCCGGCAAGGATTTCGGCCGCTATCTCGACGTCGACGGCGACGGCGTTCCCTATCGGACTTATCCCGGCACGCATCCGACGCGCGGCGCCTACTTCACCCGCGGCACCACCAAGGACCGCTACGCGAAGTACACGGAGGAGGGGCCGGCCTACGTCGACAACATGAAGCGGCTCCTGAAGAAGTTCGAGACCGCGAAGAAGCTGGTGCCGGCGCCGGTCCGCCGCAACGCCAAGCAGGCGACGCGCTACGGCGCGATCTATTTCGGCTCGACGACGCCCGCCATGCGCGAGGCGCTGGAGGAGCTCGAGGAGCACAACATTCACCTCAACACGCTCCGCGTGCGCGGGTTCCCGTTCGCCGACGAGGTGCTGCGCTTCATCGCCGAGCACGACAAGGTGTTCGTGGTCGAGCAGAACCGCGACGCGCAGCTGCGCGCGCTCCTCATCAACGAGGGCAACATCGATCCCGCGCGGCTCATCTCGGTGCTGCACTATGACGGCACGCCGATCACCGCGCGCTTCATCATCAGCGACATCGCCCACAGGCTTCCGTCGGTGGCGATCACCCCGCTCCGGAAGGCGGTCCCATGACCTATCTCGCCAAGCCCAAGCTTCATCACCCGCAGCTGCCAGCCAACGCGCTGGGCTTCACCCGGCGCGACTACGAGGGCGCGGTATCGACGCTCTGCGCCGGCTGCGGCCATGACTCCATCAGCGCCGCCATCATCCAGGCCTGCTTCGAGCTGGCGCTGCCGCCGCACCGGATCGCCAAGCTCTCCGGCATCGGCTGCTCGTCGAAGACGCCGACCTATTTCCTCGGCGCCTCGCATGGCTTCAACAGCGTGCACGGCCGGATGCCCTCGGTGCTCACCGGCGCCAATCTCGCCAACCGCGATCTCCTCTATTTCGGCGTCTCCGGTGACGGCGATTCCGCCTCGATCGGCCTCGGCCAGTTCGCGCACTCGATCCGCCGCGGCGTGAACATGGTCTATATTGTTGAAAACAATGGCGTTTATGGGCTGACCAAGGGCCAGTTCTCGGCCACTGCGGACAAGGGGTCGAAGAGCAAGCGCGGCGCCGTCAACGCCGACGCGTCGATCGACATGGTGGCAATGGCGCTGCAGCTCGGCGCCAGCTTCGTCGCGCGCAGCTTCTCCGGCGACAAGGAGCAGCTGGTGCCGCTCATCAAGGCGGCGATCACCCACAACGGCGCCGCCTTCATCGACTGCATCAGCCCCTGCGTCGCCTTCAACAACCATCCGGGCTCGACCAAGAGCTTCGACTATGTGCGCGCCCATAACGAGGCGGTGAACCGCCTCGACTTCATCACCGGCCGCGAGGAGATCACCGCCGCCTACGCCCCGGGCACGGTGGAGACGGTGGTCCAGCATGACGGCTCGGTGCTGCGGCTCAGGAAGCTGCACGCCGACTACGATCCCCATAACAAGATCGCGGCGATGACCTATCTGCAGGAGCGCGACGCCGCCGGCGAGGTAGTCACCGGGCTCCTCTACGTCGACGCCGAGCCCGAGGACCTGCACCACCATCTCCACACGGTGGAGAAGCCGCTCAACACCCTCGAAGAGCGCGAGCTCATCCCCGGCGCGGCCGCGCTCGAGAAGTTCAACGCGGCGCTGCGCTGATCGACAAGAGAGCGTCCCGATAGGCTCGGGCCCGGCGATCGCCGCGGCCTTGGCCGCGCGCTCGACGTGGCGGCGGCGGGCGCTATACTTATTGGCTCAGGCACATTGACCAGCCCGGGGGTGGGCCGGTGCTGGCGCTCGCAGGCTTGGCCGGTGCCTGAGACCCGAGCCGCCCCGGGAGCGGACGGCCGCGCGCCATGGAGCCTGAGCCATGCGCCTTCCTTCGCTGGTTCTCGCGGGCCTTCTCCTGCTCGCCGGCGGCACGGCCGCTGCCAGGGCCGAGCCGGTCGACCTCCAGCTCATCCTCGCCGCCGACGTATCCCGCAGCATCGACAACGATGAGTTCCAGCTGCAGCGGAAGGGTTATTCCGCGGCGTTGCAGGATCCGCGGGTCCTGAGCGCGATCCATTCCGGCGCGCTGGGCGCGATCGCTATCTCCTTCATCGAGTGGTCAAGCGTGGGCGAGCAGCGGGTCGTTGTCGACTGGACGGTCATCCGCGACGACGAGAGCGCGGCCGTGGTGGGCGATCAGATCCTTAAGGCGGAGCGATCCTTCGTCGGCCACACCTCGATCAGCGACGCGATCGATTTCGCCATGGAGCGCTTCGCGAAATCCGGCCGCTCGAGTCAGCGCCGGGTGATCGACGTCTCCGGCGACGGCACCAACAATTCGGGGCGGCCGGTGGAGGCCGCGCGCGACGACGCGGTCAGCCGCGGCGTGGTCGTCAACGGCCTCGCGATCATCAATCTCAATCCCAATTTCGGCTATGTCGCGCATACCCAGCCGCCGGGCGGCCTGCCGAACTACTACAAGGAGAATGTCATCGGCGGGCAGGGCTCCTTCGTCCTGCAGATCGACGATTTCCACTCCTTCACCGACGCCATGGTGCAGAAGCTGGTGACGGAGATCTCCGCCCTGCCGGCGGCGAACGAGACCCAACTCGCGCTGCATTGAAAAACATGCCCCTCTCCTCCGCTATCGCGGCGGAGAGGGTCCATGCCTCTCGCGTCACCAATTAGACGACCAGGTCGCTCTCGGGGTCGATCAGGTGCATGTGGCCGAGATCGGCGACCAGCGGCATCGTCTGGCCGGGTTGCGCGGCCGCGGTGGGATCGACGCGGCCGCAGACTTCGACGCCGTCGACGATGAAATAGACCATGGTCTCCATGCCCATGGGCTCCACGACGTCGAGGCTGACGCTGAAGTCCTGGCAATCCGGCCGCATCTCGCCGCGCCGCTCGGTGATGTGCTCGGGCCGGAGGCCGAACAGCATCTGGCGGCCGACGAAGGGCTTGTAGCGCTGGGCGCGAGCCGCCGGCACCTTGAAGGCGAGGCTGCCGTTGAGATGCGCCGTCAGCCCGCCACCGCCCGCCTCCGCCAGCTTGCAGGGCAGGAAATTCATCGCCGGGGAGCCGAGGAAGCCGGCGACGAACCGGGTGCGCGGGCTGTGATAGAGCTCGTGCGGCGTGCCGAGCTGCTCGATGGTGCCGGCATTCATCACCACCACGCGGTCGGCGAGGGTCATCGCCTCCACCTGGTCGTGGGTGACGTAGACCGTGGTGGTCTTCACGGTCTGGTGCACCTTCTTGATCTCGGTGCGCATCTGCACGCGCAGCTTCGCGTCGAGATTGGAGAGCGGCTCGTCGAAGAGGAACACGCGGGGATTGCGCACGATGGCGCGGCCCATGGCGACGCGCTGGCGCTGGCCGCCGGAGAGCTGGCGGGGCCGGCGCTCCAGGAGCTCGGTGATGCCGAGGATGCGCGCCGCGTGCTCGACCCGCTGCTTGATCTCCGCCTTGGGGAACTTCTTCAGGCGCAGCCCGAAGGACATGTTCTCGAACACCGTCATGTGCGGATAGAGCGCGTAGTTCTGGAACACCATGGCGATGTCGCGGTCCTTGGGCGGCACGTCGTTGACGAGATCGCCGCCGATGAAGATCTCGCCCGAGGTCGCCTCCTCCAGGCCGGCGATCATGCGCAGCGTGGTGCTCTTGCCGCAGCCCGAGGGGCCGACCAGGACGATGAATTCCTTGTCCTGGATGTCGAGGTCGATGGCGCGCACCGCCTCCATGCGATCGAACTTCTTCACCACCTTGCGCAACGCTACATTCGCCATTCTCGTGCCTCCCGGAGGTGCGGTTTGTGCTCGGTACGCTCGCTCTGGGCCGTGCGCCTTCTGCGGCGCATCAGCCCTTGGTCGCGCCGGCAGTGAGGCCGGCGATGTAGAAGTCCATCAGGAACGCGTAGATGACGAGGGGCGGGGCGGCCGCCACCAGCGCCGCGGTCATGATCATGCCCCACTGGTAGACGTCGGCCTTGACCAGGCTGGTGATGGTTCCCGCCGTCAGCACCAGGTTGCTCGAGCTGTAGATGAAGGCCATCGGATAGACGAACTCCGCCCAGGAGACCGTGAAGGCGAAGATGGTCGCCGCGATCAGCCCCGGCAGCGCCACGGGAATGAAGATCTTGAACAGCATCTGGACGTGGTTGGCGCCGTCGATCAGCGCCGCCTCGTCGAGCTCCCTGGGGATGCTCTGGAAGTAGCCGATCATGATCCAGGTGCAGAACGGCACCGTGAGCGTCGGATAGACGAGCACCAGGCCCCAATAGGAGTTTAGCAGTCCAAGCGCGCCCACCACCTTGAACAGCGGGATGAACAGCAGCGAATCCGGCACCAGGTAGGTCAGGAACACGCCGGTCGCCAGGATGCCGGAGCCCCAGAACTTCATCCGCCCCAGCGAAAAGGCCGCCGGCACCGAGATCAGCATGGTGATGATCACCACGCACACCGTGACGATGGCGCTGTTCCTGAAATAGGTGGGGAAGTCGGTGCCGTTCCAGAGGTCGTCGAGATTGGCGAGGAAGCCGTTGACCGCCGCCGGCAGCCAGGAATGCGTCCGCTTCTGCGCCAGGCTGGCCTTGTCGGCGTTGGCGCCGCCGGGGTTCATGCCCTGCGCGCTGGAGGAGAGCGCCGGCAGCCAGGGGTCGGTGTTCTGGTTGGAGATCTGCTCGCTGGTCTTGGTGGCGGTGGCGAGCTGGTAGTAGGGCGGCGTCAGGAAGAACACCGCGAACAGCAGCAGGAAGACGTAGGACGTGTAGAGCGCCCACCGCCGGCTGCGCGCGATACTGCCGCGCGAGACGATGCGGGGGGCGTCGAGGGCGGCGGTCTGGGCGGTCATCAGATTTCCCTTCCGCGCCGGCGTACGCCGCGCAGGATGAAGATCGCGGAGACGCCAAGGATGGGGAACATGAAGAGCGAGATCGAGGCGCCGAGCGGGATATCGCCGTTCTGGATGCCCTGCAGGAACGCCCAGGTGGCGAAGACATGGGTCATGTCGCGCGGCCCGCCGGCGGTGAGCACGCGCACGATGTCGTAGTTCGCGAAGGTGACGATGAGCGAGAACAGCACGGTGATCGAGATGATGTTCCGCATCATCGGCAGCGTCACATGGATGAGCTTCTGCCAGGCGCTGGCGCCGTCGATGGCGGCCGCCTCATAGAGCTCGCCCGGCACCGATTTGAGCGCGGCCAGATACATGATCAGGAAGAACGGCGCGCCGTACCAGACATTGACCAGGATGGCGCAGAAGCGCGCCCAGTAGGGATCGCTCAGCCAGGCGATGTGCGGGCCGCCGATGCGGAAGAACAGCCAGTTGAACGCGCTGTAGGTCGGGTCGAACATCCACCACCAGCCGAGCGTGCTCAGCGACAGCGGAATGACCCAGGGCACCAGCAGCATGCCGCGCCATTTGCGCTGGCCCTTGCTGGGGAGATTGTTGACCAGGTGAGCGGTGATGACGCCGATCAGCGCTTTGAAGAAGACGGCGGTGATCGCGAAGATGCAGGACTGCTCCACCACCATCCAGAAGGTGGGGCGCGTGAAGAGGAAGCTGTAGTTGCCGAACCAGATGAACTTGGTCTGCGCCTTGTTCAGCATCGAGAGATAGATGGCGTAGAGGCCGGGGTAGATGATCAGCCCCAGCAGCACCGCCAGCAGCGGCGCGGCGAACAGCAGCGCCGTGGTCGACTTTCGGCGTGCCAGCTGCTTCAGCGTCTTGCGCGGGCGCACCTTTTCGGCGCCCATGCCGACGGCGGCAGTGGAGAGGGCACGGGGCGTTGTGTCTACCATGGCGTTGCAGCTCCCGCTCGATGTAGGGGCGGCGCCGGGCGGTATTCCACCCAGCGCCGCATTGGCTCAGCAAGCGACATTATCGAACCGACCGTCCGGCTCAGCTGCGAAGATATCCTTCGCACTCGTTCGCGGCCCACTTGATGACGTCCTCGATCTTCTCTTTGCCCTGAGCGACCTTCGAGATCATCACGGTGTGGATCGAATTGTTGTAGATCTGCGCGGCGACATCCGGACGCGCCGGGAAGCCGTTGATGCTGTACTCCTCGTCGCCGCGCGGCGGGTAGTTGTAGACCGTGCCCTTTGGCGGCTCGACAACGTTCCAGGTGTCGAAGTCGTAGTAGCTCTTGAAGGCGGGCAGGTCGTAGCCGACGGAGGCGGCCACCAGGCGCTTGGCCTGCGGCTTGTCGACGATATGGTGGGTGAGCTCCTTCGCCGCGGTCTTGTTGCTGCCGAAGCTCCAGACGCCATAGAAGAACGGCAGGTACGGCGCGTAGCGGCCCTTCGGCCCCTTCGGCGCGTCGTGCGTCCAGCACTGCTCGGCGACCTTGATGTTGTCTCGCTTGGCGACCGCCCAGGCGCTCGGCGGGTTCATGATGTTCGAGCCCTTGCCCGAGATCAGCCAGCGATTGTTGCCGGCATCGTCCCAGGCGTAGACATCGGGGGACATCTGCTCGGCGATCTTCACGCCCATCTCGAGCGCGGCGCGGGTCTCGGGCGAATCGATCTTGATGCCGTCCTTGTCGTCCACGAAGACCGAGCCGTAAGAGCGGAATAGGGCGCCGACCCAGTCGATGGCGTCGCTGGTCTGCCCGAGCGGCAGGCCGACCGGGAAGCCCGCCTTGTTGAGCTTCGTGGCGGAGGAGAGATAGAGGTCCCAGTTCCAGCTGTCGACCAGCGCCTTGTCGCGCGTGCCGCCCGGGCCCGGGAACATCTTCACGATGTCGAGTCCGGCATGCTCCTTGTAGAGATCGATGCGCGAGCAGCAGGGCTTCACCTGGCTGCCGACGATGGTCGGCACGCCCATCCACTTGCCCTTGTCCTTGGCGAGATACTCGGTGACCGGCGCGATCGGCCCATGATCCTTGATCAGCTGATTGATCACGTCGTCCATCGGCTCCAGCACGGCGCGATGCACCTGCACCTGCCAGGCGCGGTGCTGCATGATGTCGTGGCCGGTCTTCGCCTGCGCCTCGGCGCTGGCGGTGAGCAGGTCCTTGTCGCCGACGGAGGTGATGTAGTCGATGGTCACATCGACGTGATTCTTCTCGCCCCACTCCTTCACGATGGCGCTCATCGTGTCGTTGGCGCCGGGGACCCAGTGGTCCCACAAGCCCATGGTGAGTTTTCCCGCGGAATAGGCCGTACGCATATACGGCATCGCGACTGTCGCCGTCGCGGCAGCCGCCGTGGTGGTCAGAAACCGACGACGGCTGAACTTCGAACCCTTCATGACGCTCCTCCCTGTGTTTAGTGATGCGCGTCCGGCGCTATGACTCGGGGCGAGGCGCGCTTATCTGTTCTTTCGCGCTCGCCGGAATTTGGTGGTGACTGGTGTTGGTTAATCCCTTCCCTGGAAAGCGGGTGCGGCACAGCTATTCCGGCCGCGCGCACCCCCTATGTTTTGGAAACATAACGCGAGCATCCCTGCGCTGACAAGTCGCAGCTTGCGACCTCCCTGTGGCCGTCCGTGCCCACGTAAACGGCAGTTTTGGTCGCCATCAGTGGATATCGTCCATGCGGGCGAAGGCGTCGCGGAGCTGGGCCATCCCGAAGCCCGGCGTCTTGGCGGCATCGAGCAGCACTTTTTCCCGCCGCGCGATCAGGGCGGCGGTCTCCGGGATGCGCTTGGCCAGCTCTTTTGGAATCACCACGGCGCCGTGCCGGTCGGCATGCACGAGATCGTCGCCGGCGACGATCATGCCGGCGACGCTGACGGTGCCGCCGAAATCCACCAGGTGGACATGGGCGTGGGACGGCATGATGGATCCCGCCAGCACGAAGAAGCCCGGCGCCATCTGATCGATGTCGCGCACCGAGCCGTCGGTGATGGTGCCGATGCAGCCGAGCGCCTTGTGGACGTTGGTCTGCACCTCGCCCCAGAAGGCGCCGAAGCCGCTGTCGGGGCCATCGATGTCCTGCAGCACCGCAAGGCTCGGCAACGGCGCCTTGGCGATGTACTCGTAGTAGCCGAGGCGCTGCGCCCTCGCATCGGCCGAATTGCGCTGATGCGGCTCGCGCGAGCGGATGATGGCGGTGCGCGCATAGCCCACCACCGGCTTCATGCTCGGGAAGGGGCAGACGAGGGGCCGGCGGTTGAAGCCGAGCGCGCGGCGGTCGGGCGCCACCAGCTCCAGGGCATTGCAGATGGTGGGGGTGTCGAACTCGGCGAGCGCATCGAGGTCGCGTTGCGTCAGCGTCGTCATGGGTCCTCCCTGGTGTCGCTTCGGAGCGATACTAGGGATGCCCGCGCCTCGCTGTCACGTGGCTCGAAAGCGCCTCACGCCGGCGCCCGCGTCGCCGGCATCAGCTCGGCGATGAAATCCCTGAGCTCGGCCGGGTTGAGGTCGGAGACCGCCCAGTACTCCATGCCGCCGTGCTTGAAGTAGATGACATTGTAGCCCTGCTGCGACGCCGTCCGTGGCGCCTCGTCGCCGGCCTCGGGCCAGATGAAGAGATTGATGACGTGCTGCCGGTGGCGATAGACGAGGGCGGCCACCTGCCGATGGTCGAGGTAATCGAGCCGGCCGCCCACCAGCGGGAAACCCTGGCTGGTGAGATCGACCACCGGCGGCGAGAAGTCGAGCTTGCCGTTGAACCACGGCTTCACGGTATGTTGATCGGAGGAGGCGACGTCGGTCAGGTGGTCCGCCATCAGCGAGCGGACCTGGCCGGCGATGACCTCGCGGGTGAGCGACGCCTCCTCGCCGGCGTGGCTGCCGCCGAGCCAGGCCGAGGTGACGGTGGCGCTGCTGGCCACCGCCAGCAGCAGCGAGGCCGCGATCGCCACCGGGTTCCAGCCGACGCCCAGCAGCTTGAGGTCCCGCCAGCGCGAGCGCGACTTGCGGTCGATCTCGCTGACGATCTGCGCCTTGAGGTGGGCGGGCGCGCGGAAGCGCTCGCCCTCGTTGCGGATCACCGCGCTCATGCGGCGCTCGGCGTCGTAGAGGGCACCGCACTCCGCGCACTCCCTGAGGTGGCGCTCCACATCGGCCGCGCGGTCGGCGGCGAGCTCGCCGTCGATATAGGCGCTGAGCAGCGTGCGGGTTTCCGTGTGCTCCATGATCACTCCTGCGGCCGCGGCCGCTGCCAGGCGTCGTGCAGCAGCTTGCGCGCGCGCGCCAGGCGCGACATCACGGTGCCGATGGGAATGCCGACGACGTCGGCGATCTCGCGATAGGAGAGA
>Ga0335078_10014942_pt1 | contig 11520 bp, 12 predicted proteins | sample Lox_Sample_32_FD_206711 | JGI IMG/M metagenome (GOLD analysis project Ga0335078, IMG submission 206711) | Soil microbial communities from Loxahatchee National Wildlife Refuge, Florida, United States - Lox_Sample_3.2 | ecosystem: Environmental > Terrestrial > Soil > Wetlands | place: USA...
GTCTTGATCACCGTGGGTTTTGCCCTGATGACGTTCGACGCGGTGCGCCAGTACGGCGTGAGCCTGTTTGCTTCGGCCGGAGTTGCTGGCGTGGTGTTTGGTCTTGCCGCGCAACCCGTGCTCAGCAACTTGATCGCCGGCGTGCAGCTCGCATTGACACAGCCGATCCGGCTCGAAGACGCCGTGACGGTGCAGAACGAATACGGCTGGATTGAAGAAATCAATGCCACCTACGTGGTGGTTCGCTTATGGGATCTACGCCGGCTCATTGTGCCGCTGACTTTTTTCATCCAGCAACCGTTTTACAACTGGACCAGAGAGGCGGCCAAGACCATCGGCAGCGTCTTGATCTACCTCGACTACGCCGCGCCGGTCGATGTCATCCGCAAGAAAGCGATTGAGCTGGTCGACCAAACAAAACCGGACAACCCTACCGTCGTCAACGTCCAAATCACCAATACCAGCCGGGACGCGATTGAGTTGCGCGTCTTGGTCAATTCCAATTCTACCAACACCACGTCGAACCTATGCGCCGACCTACGCGAACAGCTGATTGCCTTCCTGCACCGGGAGCATCCTGAAGCGCTGCCGCGACGACGCAACGAGATCGTCGGTGAGCCGGGTCCGCAAAAAACCGGGCAGCCCGACGCGCCCCGCCAGGCGAATTGACGGCGCAACGGCTAGGCCGATCTTTTTTCCAGCAAGACGGCAGCAATCGACGCCCATTCCGCCGCAAGCTCTCCCCACGCAGGGTCGCGGTGTGCCTGCCGATACCAATAACGCGCATTGTCAAGATCGCCCTCAACCCTGTGCAGGTAGGCATGCACCCAAGCGCACTCCGCATCCTCCCCGTTCATGACAACTTTGTGTGCCTTGTTCCAATCCTCCTTGCCGGCCCACCATAGCCCCTCGAGTGCAAGTGAGAGGCCGGCCGGCGGCTTTGCTTCGGCGAGCGAGCGCTGGAACTCGGCTGGGGTCATTAGGCGCTTCCGTCGCTACCACCACTTCTCCGGGCTAAACGATCCCGCCGCCCTCTCGATGACCGCGCCGAGCGCGAACAGAGTCTCCTCTTCAAATGGGCGACCAATCAGCTGCAGACCGAGCGGCAGGCCCTGGCTGTCGAGACCGCTCGGCACAGAAATGCCTGGCAGGCCGGCCATGTTCACCGTCACCGTGAATACATCGTTGAGATACATCTCGACCGGATCGGCGCCGCCCATTTCGCCGATACCGAACGCGGCAGACGGCGTTGTTGGAGTCAGGATCGCGTTGATGCCCTCCGCAAAGCAGCGTTCGAAGTCCTGTTTGATCAAAGTCCGCACCTTCTGCGCTCGCAAATAGTAGGCATCGTAATATCCGGCGGACAGCACGTAAGTTCCAAGCATGATACGCCGGCGAACTTCCTTGCCAAATCCAGCCGCGCGCGTGCGCTCATACATATCAACGATATCGCGCTCGGGCACACGCAGCCCGTAGCGTATGCCGTCGTAGCGCGCGAGATTGGACGAGGCCTCTGCCGGCGCCACGACGTAATAGGCCGGAAGCGCATACTTGGTCATCGGCAAAGAAATTTCGACGGCTTCAGCGCCTGCATCCTTGAGCCATTGAGTCCCGCGCTGCCACAACCGTTCGATGTCCGCAGCGAGGCCGCGCACGCGGTATTCCTTCGGAATGCCGATACGCATGCCCTTGACCGAAGTGCCAACGGCCTTCTCGTAGTCGGCGACCGGCAGGTCCGCGCAGGTCGTATCCTTGGCGTCGGACCCCGCCATCGAGCGCAACAGGATGGCGCAATCGCGCACCGTGCGCGCGAATGGACCAGCTTGATCGAGCGAAGAGGCGAACGCCACGATCCCCCAGCGCGAGCACCGGCCATAAGTGGGTTTGATGCCAACGATGCCGCAAAACGCCGCCGGCTGGCGGATCGAACCGCCGGTATCGGTGCCGGTCGCGCCCACGCAGAGTTTAGCTGCGACGGCTGCCGCGGAACCGCCAGAAGAGCCTCCCGGCACAAGCTTGCCGCCGGAACCATGCCGGCGCCAGGGCGACACGACCGGGCCGAAATACGACGTCTCGTTCGAAGACCCCATGGCGAACTCGTCATTGTTGAGCTTGCCAAGGAGCACTGCGCCGTCGCGCCAGAGATTGGCGGTGACGGTCGATTCGTAACTTGGGACGAAATTCTCCAATATTTTGGAACAGGCCGTCGTGCGCAGGCCAGCAGTGCAAAACAGATCCTTCACGCCGAGCGGTAGTCCCTCAAGCGGGCCACCCTCCCTTTTCGCGAGTCGTGCATCCGCGTCTCGTGCCATCGCCCGCGCGCGGTCCGGCGCCTCCAGCACGAAGGTATTCAGCGCCCGCGCTTTCTCCATCGCGGAAACACATGCGTCGGCAAGTTCGATTGCAGAGCATTCGCGCCGGCGCAGCGCATCACGCGCCTGCGCCAGGGTCAGCGAAGTAAGATCGGTCATCGCGCGTCCTGATTCAAACTTCGCGGGCGTCACTAAGATTGCTTGATGCAAACCCCGAGATCGAAATGATCCCCATCAGCTCCGGACCAGAGGTGGCTATTTTTGTTCGCGCCGGGGCTCTGGAAATATGGAATCCGCTGCATCAGCCGTGGGATCATCGCAAGAGAACGGATTCTTGATATTGCCAGCTGCAGCCTTTGCGGGTGCGTCAGCTTTGAGCTCACCGTTTTCGCCCCGCACCGGCAATGGCTGTACGGGGAACGCTGAAAACAAAGCGTCAACGGCCTCCGGATCTTCAGCCTTCAACAGGTCCTGACTTTCAAGGTAAGCCAGCCAGATCGCGTCTTGTTCGCACGCGAGACACATCATTCCACCACTTTGGGAACGAGGAAAAAGTGATCTTCACGCGCGGGCGCATTTTGCACAATGGCGTCAGCGATGCCGCCATCGGTCACCTCGTCCGCGCGCATCCTCATTGCCATGGGCGTGACGGACGTCATCGCCTCGACATTGCCTACGTCGACCTCTTCAAGCTGCGCGAAAAAGGCCAAAATCGCGTTCAGCTCGCCCTGAAGCGGCGCCAACTCCTCTTCGGCGACCGCGATCCGCGCCAAGTGCGCCACGCGGCGGACAGTGTCGGTATCAACGGACATTTGCAGTCAACCTTCGGCTGGCCTCGATATGGGCCCGCGGCAATGCGCGGCCTATAGCAGAGCCGCCAACCTCGCGCCAGTTATGGGCGCGGAGTGGCCGCGACACCCGCGAACCAATTGCCACGGACCGATTGTTCACTCGGCGCTAGACGCCTAATTTGGCGACATGACGCCCACGATCCGTCCAGTTCATGTCGTCGGGGGTGGCCTCGCCGGCTCCGAGGCCGCATGGCAAGTGGCGCGCCGCGGCATCCCCGCGGTGCTGCACGAAATGCGGCCGTCGCGCTCAACCGCCGTCCACAAGACTGAAAAGTTTGGCGAACTGGTCTGCTCGAACTCATTCCGTTCGGATGACGCGGCCGCGAGCGCCATCGGCCTTCTGCATGCCGAAATGCGCTTGCTCGACTCCCTCGTCATGCATACCGCCGACGCTCATAAGCTGCCAGCTGGCAGCGCCCTTGCGGTCGACCGCGAAGGTTTCGCTGCCGCGATCACCGCCGCGATTGAAGCCGAGCCACTTATCACGGTTCGCCGCGACGAAGTTGTGACACCGCCGCTAGACTGGGACAGCATCATCATCGCCACGGGTCCGCTTACGTCGCCTGGGCTGAGCGAGACAATACGGGCATGCACGGACGAGGACGCGCTCGCTTTCTTCGACGCTATTGCGCCGATCGTGCATCGCGACTCGATCGACTTCGGCATCGCTTGGTTCCAGTCGCGCTATGACAAACCCGGCCCAGCCGGATCCGGCGCCGACTATGTCAATTGCCCGCTGACGCGCGCCCAGTACGAAGCATTCATCGATGCCCTGCTCGCCGGAGAAAAGACCGCGTTCCGAGATTTCGAAGCGGTTACGCCCTATTTCGACGGCTGCCTGCCCATCGAAGTGATGGCCGAGCGCGGCCGCGAAACGCTGCGCCATGGGCCAATGAAGCCCTTCGGCCTCACCGATCCGCGGCGGCCGGGCGAGAGGCCCTACGCGGTGGTGCAGCTACGGCAAGACAACAAGCTCGGCACGCTATTCAACATCGTCGGTTTCCAGACCAAGCTCAAACACGGCGAGCAGGTGCGCATCTTCCGTACCATACCGGGCCTCGCTGATGCCGAGTTCGCACGGCTTGGTGGGCTGCATCGCAACACGTTCGTCAATTCGCCGAAACTGCTTGACGAAACATTGCGGCTCAAAGCCATGCCGCGCCTGCGCTTTGCCGGCCAAATTACCGGCTGCGAGGGCTATGTCGAGTCTGCAGCCATCGGCCTTTTGGCCGGCCGCTTCGCTGCTGCCGAACGGGTTGGCGAAGCGCCCCGCCTGCCGCCTCCCACCACCGCACACGGCGCGCTTCTCGGCCATATTACCGGAGGCCACATGGAGACCATCGATTCCGGCTCGCGCTCGTTCCAGCCCATGAATGTCAATTTCGGCTTGTTCCCGCCACTCGGCGGCGCGGCCCGCAAGGCCAAGAAAGGCGCACTTTGTGCACGGGCCCTGACAGACCTGGAAGCCTGGATCGAACGAGCGATGCCGCGGGCCGCCGAGTGATCGCCACGCGTTTCTAGCAAGGGAGCCTAAGTCGCGATCCGCACAGGATTTCGCGCCGCACGCCAGATCAGCCATTGCCGTCGCCATGGCGTGATGTCAGCCGGCGCAAAGGCATCTGAGCGTTCGAGCCGGTCGAGCGATGGCCGCACCAGCGCGGCGGGAAGCAATGCCGGCAACGCAGCGCTGGGCAAGTCTGGAATGCCCTTGGCTGCAGTCGCCAGGTGATTACGCGCGAGGTTTCGTAAGTCCGCAAGCGCGGCGTTAAGCCCCTCGGAACTGCGGCCGGCGAACAAATCTTCCGCCGGCACTCGCTGCCTCTCGAGTATTTCCGTCGGGACAAAAAGCTGGCGCCTCGCGGCATGCAACGGCAACGCCCGCAGTAGGCCCGCAATCGCGTAGGCTATTCCCGCCGGCTCGGCGACCGCCTGCACCTCGTTGCCGGACAGAATTTTTGCCGCAAGAGCAAACAAGACCGACGACGTTCGGCGCGCGTACGTTTCAAGGTCGGCGACTGTAGCCATGGGTTCGTCGTAAAGGTCGAAGCGGCGCGCTTCGATTAGATCGATCAGCGTGTCCTGCGCGATGCGATGCTGCTCCATGGCTAGGAGCAGCGCGGATGCGACCGGATTGGCGCCCGCCTCCCCGCTCCGCTCGCCGCGCAGCACATCGCTCCACCACTGCAGGCGAACCTCGCCGGGCAACGCTTGGCGCGCGAGTTCGCGCACCCGCGCAACTTCACCGTTGAAGGCGTAGAGCGCGTACAGCGGTTCACGACCTCTCGCTGGCGCCAACAAGGTTGCGAGATAGCGGTCGCGATCCGTAGCCCGAACGACCTCGGCACAATAGGCGAATGCATCCTGCATGGCGCAACCAAGCCGCGTCATTCGATCGCGATCAGCCCGGCGCCGACGCGACGACCCTCCATGAGCATCACGTTATAGGTGCGCACGGCGGGACCTGTCGTCATGGTGTCGACGGAAATATGCGACTCGCGGAAGCGGCCCCGTATAGGCTCCGGCATGATCCAGGGGGCGGCGCCGGTGCCGACAATGAAAAAGTCGAGATCGGCGGCGCGGGCAAATACTAGCGACAGCGCCTCGCCTGACAGCTCCGATACCGCGCCAACGCGCCAAGCCCAAATGCCATCTGGCAGGCATAATAATGATCCGCGGTGCGACAGGCCGGCGAAGCGGAAACCGCCTCCGCCGTGAGCGTCGATCAGTGTTTGGCGCGGAAGATGCCGCGCTTCCACTAGCGGCGCGCCCGAGCGCGCCGGGCCGGTGGCGGCGAGGGCTTTGACGCCGCGGGCGGCGCCAGCGGGGTCGTGGGCGGTGTTTCGGGCGACGCAGGCGGCGTCTCGGGCTCTTCGGCTCCACTCATGCGCCCGGCGCCAACTCCCAGATAGATCAGGATAGGCGAGGCGATGAACACCGACGTATAGGTTCCGACCAACACGACGCCAAACATCATGGTCGCGGTGAAGCTGCGAATCGCTTGACCGCCGAACAGCAACAACGCCAAGAGCGAACACGCGACGGTAACGTGCGTCACAATCGAACGAGACAACGTCGCATTGACAGACACATTGAGTAGATCGGGCATTGACATGCGCTTGTAGCGGCGCAGCATCTCGCGGATGCGGTCGTAGATCACCACCGTGTCGTTGAGCGAATAGCCAACGATGGTGAGCAGTGCGGCAATGCTGGTGAGGTCGAAATCGACTCGGGTCAGCGACATGAATCCCACCGTGAGCACGACGTCGTGCACGTTGGCGATCATGGCGCCGAGCGCGAACTGCCATTCGAAGCGGAACCATAGATAGAACAGAATAGCCACGATCGCCGAAAGGAGCCCGATCGTGCCGAAGGACAAAAGCTCGGTCGAAACGCTCGGCCCGACAACTTCAACGCGCCGATAGTCGACCTCACTGCCAAGCGCATCGCGCACCTTCTGCACCGCCTCCTGCTGCGCCTGGTCACCGCCCGGCTGTTCGGAAATCCGGATCAGCACGTCATTAGGCGCTCCGAACTCCTGGAGCTGAAAGTCGCCGAGTTTGAGTCTGCCGATGGTCGCGCGCATTTTGGCCAGGTCGGCAGGCCCGGCTTTAGTCTGCACCTCGATCAGCGTGCCGCCGACGAAATCGATGCCGAAATTCAGCCCATGATAAAAGTAGAGCAGCATCGCCACGATCGACAGCATGGCCGAAATCGGAAAGCTGACGCGCCGGAAGCGCATGAAGTCGAATCGCGTGTTGTCGGGAACGATGCGAAGGAGGCGCACTGGACTTCTTTCAGACCGGAATTGTCGATTTGGACATGATCTTTGGCGAAGGTCGCCGCGCTAGATGGGCACTGTTTTTGGCCGCCAGATGCGCACCCAGTAGGCCACGATCAGCCGCGTCAGCGTGAAAGCGGTGAATAGACTGGTAAGGATGCCGACGCCGAGCGTTACGGCGAAACCGCGCACGGGCCCGGAGCCCGCATAGAACAGTACCGCCGCGGCGATGAAGGTGGTGATGTTGGAGTCGAGAATGGTCGCCAGCGCGCGCGTAAAGCCGGCATCGATAGCGTTGATCGCGGTGCGGCCAGCACGAACCTCTTCGCGGATACGCTCGTAGATCAGCACGTTGGAGTCCACCGCGATGCCGACCGTAAGTACAATGCCGGCAATGCCCGGCAGCGTCAGCGTCGCGCCCAGCATCGACAGCACGCCGAAGATCATGGCCACGTTGACCGCAACCGCAATGTTGGCGAACAGCCCGAACAGGCCGTAGGTTACGAGCATGAAAAACACGACCAACGCCGCGCCGACGTAGGCGGCATGCTCGCCCGCGAGAATAGAGTCCTGACCGAGACCGGGCCCTACCGTACGCTCTTCGACGATGGTCAACGGCGCCGGTAACGCGCCGGCGCGCAACAGGATCGCCAGATCGTTCGCCTGCTGCACCGTGAAATTTCCGGTGATCTGCCCTGAACCGCCGAGAATCGGCTCTTGGATCACGGGCGCCTCTACAACCTGGTTATCCAGCACGATAGCGAAGCGCTTGCCGACGTTTTGTTGCGTGACTTCGGCAAATTTTCGAGCGCCGGTCGAATTAAAGCGAAAGGTGACGTCGGGCTCACTGGTCCTCTGGTCAAAACTCGGCTGCGCATCGGTTAGATCGCCGCCGGATACGAGCACTTGCTTGTAGATGAGATATTTCTCGCCCTTCGGGCCGTTGAGAATTTCCGAATCGGCCGGCGGGTGCGTCTCAACCGCTTGTTCAACGCTCATCGACTCGTCCACCATTCGGAAATCAAGTTTTGCGGTCTTGCCGAGAATTTCCTTCAATCGTGTGGGATCCTGCAGCCCGGGCACCTGCACGAGAATGCGGTCGATGCCCTCGCGCTGGATGCTCGGCTCGACAAGACCGAGCTCGTTGACGCGGCGCTGGATGATTTCGATCGACTGATCGACGGCTTGCCGAATGCGCTCAGTGATCGCAGCGTCCGAAGGAGTCAGCGTGACGAGGCCGGCATTCTCGGTGATATCCACGGTGCGCTGGCCCGATGTACCGAGAATGCCGGACAGCGGCTGCGAAAGCTCACCGAGCTTGTCCTGCGCGATTTTCACGTCCGCATCGCGAGTGATGTGGACCACGACGCTGTTGCCCTGAATCGCACGACCGGTAAAGGGAATGCGCGCTCCGCGCAGCACGCGCAGCACGTCTTCATTGAGGGCCTGCAGCCGCTCCTTGCGTACGGCGCTGGTGTCCACCTCAAGGAGCAGGCTGGAACCGCCCTGCAAATCGAGACCAAGCACGATGTGGCGCTGGGCCCAACCCGGCCATCGGGCAACTGTCTTCTCGGCAAAGAAGTTCGGCACGGCGAACAAGCACACGACGAGCGCCATGAGCAGGATACCCGCTGCCTTCCACCGCGTAAAAAACAACATGGAGCCTGATGTCCCTAACCGCCACTAAAGCTGGCGCTTCGTGCCTAATATCGCAAGCAAGCGCCGTGCGAGATCAACTTGCGCTTTCCTTGACCGGCTCGCCCTTGGAACGCACCTCGCTGACCATGGAGCGCATCTGCCGCACGCGGACGCCGTCGGAAATTTCGACCTCGATCTGTTCGTCGTCCGTCACCTTCGTTACTTTGCCGACGAGGCCGCCGTTAGTCACGACGACATCGCCCCGGCGCAGGCCCTTCACCATGTCCTGGTGCTGTTTCATGCGCTTCTGTTGCGGGCGCAAAATCAGGAAATACATGATCACGATGATCAGGATAAACGGCGTGAAATTGACGAGCATGTTGTTGGCGCCGCCGGGCCCGCCCAACCCGAATTGCGCGTAAACCGTGCTGATGATCAGCATTGCTCCTCCGCGGGCCGCATCTAAAGGCCCGATTTCGCGCGGAAATCGGCGCGGACTATAGCCACCGGGGGCCTAATTGCAACGCGGCCTCCTCCAAACAGCGCTGCCACGGGAGCGCGCTGGGGCACGCTTGCGGGCATTTCGGGGCCCCGCTAAGGGGATGGCGCGAGCGGATGTGAGCATGGCCCAATCTCCCCAACGTTTTCGCGGCAAAGCGGCGGACGAAGCCGCCAGTGCGCCCAGGGGCAGGCTGCACGCGGCTGATAATGGCGGGGAGGCCCTGGAGCGGATAGCCGCTGCATTGGAGCGTCTGGCGCCACCACCTCCCCCAGCGCCAGATTTTGCCGCCGCAGAGGCCTTCGTGTGGCATCCTGAAGGACGTAGGCTCGCACCCGTGCGCCGCGTCAACCGTGTCGACATGTCGCTCCTCAAGGGCATCGACCGCGTGCGCGATCTCCTGGTCGAAAACACGGAACGCTTCGCGCGCGGCCTGCCGGCTAACAACGCACTGTTGTGGGGCGCCCGCGGCATGGGCAAGTCCTCACTGGTCAAGGCGGCCCATGCGGCGATCGGCGCGGCCCATCCCAAGCCCGGGCTCAAACTCGTGGAAATTCATCGAGAGGACATCGAGTCGCTTCCCGATCTCATGGCTATGCTACGCGGCGCGCCGCAGCGCTTCCTCGTGTTCTGCGACGATCTCTCCTTCGACGCCGATGACACTTCGTATAAATCGCTCAAGACTATGCTCGAGGGCGGCATTGAGGGCCGCCCGGAAAGCGTAATTTTTTACGCCACATCAAACCGCCGCCACCTGATGGCGCGCGAGATGATGGAGAATGAACGTTCGACCGCGATCAATCCCGGCGAGGCAGTGGAGGAGAAGGTTTCGCTGTCCGACCGTTTCGGCCTCTGGCTCGGCTTCCACCGCTGCAGCCAGGACGAATACCTCGCCATGGTCGACGGCTACGTCACGCATTACGGCATCCCCCACGAAGCCGAAACATTGCGCCGCGAGGCGCTTGAATGGGCGACGACCCGCGGGTCGCGGTCCGGCCGAGTGGCTTGGCAATATGTGCAGGACTTAGCGGGCCGGCTGGGCGTCAGAATCGACAACGAGCGGCGCGTGACAGGGCGGCGTTAGCCTACCTCGTTCGGTCCCGCCTGCTCTCCGTCTCAATTCCCCAGAAACTGCGAGGGATCGACTGGCGTTGTCCCCTTGCGGATCTCAAAGTGAAGCTCCGGCTCCTTCACGGCACCTGTTGCACCAGAACGGGCGATTACTTGACCGCGCTTCACCGTGTCCCCTTTTTTGACCAGAATTTCATTGGCGTGAGCGTAAGCAGTGACGTACCCGGTTGAGTGGCGGATCAATACTAGCTTCCCGTAGCTCTGGAGCTCATCACCTGCGTAGGTGATGACGCCATCGTCGGCCGCCTTGACCGGAGTGCCGTTCGCCATTTCTAGGTCGATTCCGTCGTTCTGCGTGCCGTTCGGCTGTGCACCGAAGCCGGCAAGGACAGGGCCGCGCGCCGGCCAACGGAAACTGGGCAGCGAGCCCGCGGGTTCTGCGGCCTTGATCGTCGGGGTCGTCTCCTTTGCCGGGGTCTGCTCGGCAGACTTCGGCGTCTTTTGGGTCGATTCCTCAACGGGTGCGGTCCGCCACGCGCTTCGGCTGGATTCCGTGTTGGCAACGTCCTGAGTGACTCGCGGAGGAGGCGCCTCGGCGCGCAGCCTCTCCTTCTCCCGCGCGTCTGGAACGACAATGCGCTCGCCTGCATGCACCGGCGCGTTCGGCCGAATGTCGTTGGCCTTAGCCAGTGTCAGTGCAGATTTGCCGTAAATCCGCGCGATACTTTGCAACGTCTCACCGCGCTCCACGATGTGCACGGCAGCGTTAGGTGGCAGCGCCTCTCGCCGCGGAATGACCGGCGGAGCGCTGGGCACAGTGGGCGGCGTCGTCCCGATTCGGGCGGTTGGCGGCGCATACGCCAAGGTGGGCGCGCGATGTGGGATCACCAGGTGCTGGCCGGGATGTACCGCCGTGCCGGTCATGTTGTTGGCCTGCATGATCGCAACGACCGGAACGCCGTGCCTGTGGGCAATCGTCTCGAGAGTCTCGCCGGGCGCGACCGTAATTGGCGTCCCGCCCTCCCAGGTCCACTCAACCGGCGGCGGGGCCATGGGCCGTGTCGTCCCGGTAATGTCATCGTTTGCCGGCTGATATGAGCCCATTTGATAGGAGCCCATGTGCCCAGGCTGGTAAGAGCTCGCTCCCGCTCCACCTTGCGGATAAAAGCTCGCTCCCGCTCCCCCCTGTGGGTAAGAATTCATATTTCCCGACTGGTACCCGCCACCAGCGCTTGCTTGCTGGTATGAGCCGGAAGCACCGCGCGTGCTCGGCGGCTGGTATGAGCCCATGCCCCGGCCACCTCCCGAGACGCCCTGCATCTCAGCGCTGGCAACTGGCGGCAACGGTTGACTGTCAATGTGCCCCGTCAG
>Ga0335078_10014943_pt1 | contig 11520 bp, 10 predicted proteins | sample Lox_Sample_32_FD_206711 | JGI IMG/M metagenome (GOLD analysis project Ga0335078, IMG submission 206711) | Soil microbial communities from Loxahatchee National Wildlife Refuge, Florida, United States - Lox_Sample_3.2 | ecosystem: Environmental > Terrestrial > Soil > Wetlands | place: USA...
GATATCCCTCTCGGCCGCTGGATCTCTCCACACCCCGATCTTCGCATTCAGAAAATGGCCGATTGTTATCTGCAGTCGTACTTGCTGCGCAGAATCTCACCGCCCCCGGCGGACAGCCCATCGAGCGTGATCCATGACTAACGATGATCCCGTATTGCCTCGTTCGGTTCGTGATTCTCAATCCGAAATGACTGAGATCGTCCTGCCCAACGATGCTAACGCCCTCGGCGCCCTCTTGGGAGGGCGCCTTATGCACTGGATTGATCTGGCGGGTGCCCTGGCCGCGCATCGCCACTCTCGCAGTTACGTGGTCACGGCCTCCATCGATCACATGGATTTCCTGGTCCCGGTGCATGTCGGCGACCTCGTAATCCTGCGGTCTTCCGTGAACCGCGTGTTTCAGACCTCGATGGAGGTGGGCGTAAAAGCCTGGGTGGAGAACTATCTCCACGACGACTGTCAGCACGTAAGTTCTGCCTACCTCACGTTTGTTGCCGTGGATGGCGGGGGCCGGCATCTTGCCGTTCCGGCGGTTGTGCCGGATACGGACGAACAGCGTCGGCGTTATGATGACGCGGGACGCCGCCGCGAAATACGCCGCGAGCATATGCAACGACGGCGCAACCAGATGAAGTAACGACCGTTGTCCTTTAGCTTGTGATGCATGTCACATCCAGCCCGCGTCCTCTTGAGTTACTATCCGTCACACTTCAAATGGGACGCCATCATGGATAGCGCACTGCTGGTTCATCGCCTGCACTTTGCCTTTACCGTCACCTTTCATTACCTGTTCCCTCAGCTCACCATGGGGCTGGCGCCGCTGATCGTGGTTCTGAAGACCCTGGGGCTGCGCCGCAACGACGAAACCTACAATCAGGCGGCTCGCTTCTGGGCGCGAATCTTCGGCATCAATTTTGTGCTCGGAGTGGTCACCGGGATTCCCATGGAATTTCAGTTCGGCACCAACTGGTCGCACTTCTCCCGCTTCGCCGGAGGGGTGATCGGCCAGACGCTGGCCATGGAGGGCATGTTCGCCTTTTTCCTGGAATCGGCCTTCCTGGGGCTTTTTCTTTACGGTGAAAAACGTCTCAGTCCGCGCGCCCACTGGTGGTCGGCAGTGGCGGTCTTTCTCGGTTCCTGGCTTTCGGGATATTTCATCGTCGCTACCGATGCCTGGATGCAGAACCCCGTGGGTTACGAGCGCGGCGCCGATAGTTCTCTGCAACTCAGCAGTTTCTGGGCACTGGTTCTGAATCCCTGGGCGTGGTGGCAATACGCTCACAATATGAGCGGCGCAGGAATTACTGGCGCGTTCGCCATGGCGGCGCTGGGCGCCTTCTACCTGCTATCCGGCCAGCACTCGGCGTACGCAAAGATCTTCCTGCGTATCGGCGTGATTGCGGGTTGTGTCTTCAGCATCGTGCAGCTGTTTCCTACCGGAGACGGACAAGGCCGCATGATTGCGGACCGCCAGCCGGTTACTCTGGCTGCGATGGAGGCCCTGTTCAACGGGCAGCCCGGAGCGCCGCTGGTGATTATCGGGCAACCGGATATGGAGAAGCGCCAGATCGATAATCCGTTGCTGGTTCCCAAGATGCTCAGTTTCCTGACTTACCGGCGCTGGGCCGCCCACGTGCAGGGGCTGGACGAGTTTCCACCGAATCTGTGGCCGCAGAACATTCCGCTGCTCTATTTCAGCTACCACATCATGGTCGGGCTGGGCACGACTTTCATCGTGATTATGGTGGTGTCGGTCTTCCTCCTTTGGCGCGGCAAGCTCTTTGACACGCGCTGGATGCTGTGGCTTCTGTTGCTCAGCGTGCCGTTTCCCTATATCGCCAACACGGCCGGCTGGATGACCGCGGAGCTCGGTCGTCAACCCTGGCTGGTGTATGGGTTGATGCTCACCGCCGACGGCTATTCCAAAACGGTTTCCGCCGGCAATGGAATGTTCACCCTGCTGGGATTCATGGGAATGTATACGGTGTTGGGAATTCTTTTTCTCTTCCTGGTTCACCGCGAGATTGAACACGGTCCGGCCGCAGGGCCGATCGCGGCTCATTAGAGGACTTATGGAAACGCTATGGTTCATGGTTGTGGCGGTGATGGTCACCGCTTATGTTGTGCTCGATGGTTTCGATCTCGGCGCCGGGGTAATTTATCTTCTTGTGGCGAGGAGCGGCCTGGAACGGCGCACAGTGCTACGCTGCATCGGCCCGGTGTGGGACGGCAATGAAGTCTGGCTGCTCGCGGCCGGCGGAACGTTATATTTCGCTTTTCCCCAGCTCTATGCCTCCAGCTTCAGCGGTTTCTATCTTCCCCTCATGATGGTGCTTTGGCTGCTGATGCTGCGCGCTGTCGGCATTGAATTCCGCAGTCATATCGATAACCCGGTATGGCATGGCTTTTTTGATGTGGTTTTTTGCGGATCGAGTGCTCTGCTCTCTATCTTCCTCGGAGCGGCGCTAGGTAACGTAATTCGGGGCGTTCCTCTTGGACCCAACGGTTATTTCTTCGAGCCTCTGTGGAGCGACTTCCGCGTGAGTGCCCATCCCGGCATACTGGATTGGTACACCGTCATGGCGGGCGTGATTGCCCTGGTGACGCTTACCATCCACGGCGCTCTTTACGTCGCCACCAAGACCGAAGGCGATTTAAACCTGCGCGCCCGCAAAGTCGCTTTGGTGCTCTGGCCTTTGCAGCTGCTGCTGACCATCGTCAGCCTGGTAGCGACCTATTCGATCAAACCAGAGGTAATGACGAACTATCGGGAGCGCCCTATCGGGACACTCGTGCCCCTGGCAGTCTTGGCCAGCCTGGCCACTATTTTCTGGGCGACGTTAAAAAGTAAGGAGAAGCGCGCCTTCGTGGCGTCCGGCTTCTACATTGCGAGCATGTTGGTGGGAGCGGCCTTTGCCCTCTATCCAGTTGTGCTTCCTTCCAGCACCGACCCCAGCTACAGCCTGACCATTTATAACTCCGCCGCCGGACACCACGGGCTGGTGGTCGGGATCACGTGGTGGTGTATCGGTATTGTGCTAGCCCTCGCCTACTTCATCTTTATCTTCCGCATGTTCCGGGGCAAAGTCCGCCTCGAGGGCGGCGGTTACTGAGCCCAGCACAACTCGACGTTGCGAAAAAGCTGCGACGTGAGCACCAGGGGTGCTCGCTCGAGCTCTGAAAATCACCTTTCGACAATACCTCAGTGCCCACCTCCCTCGCAGCTACGCTCTGTATAATCAAGCTATAGTTCCGCATCTGGAAGGTGAACCTTTGAGCTCTCACATGCCTGGTCGTCCCGCACAACAACCGCCTGCGCCCCAACCTCTGCCTGGAATTGGCGCCATCGTCGCCGTCGGCTCGGGCAAAGGCGGGGTAGGGAAGACCACACTCGCCGTGAACCTGGCCATTGCGCTTTCGCGGCTGGGAAACCGTGTGGGCCTGCTCGACGCTGATATTTATGGTCCCAATGTACCGCTTATGCTTGGCACCAGCGCCCAGCCCAAAGTCCTCGGCGACCAGCGAATCGAGCCGCTCACCGTTTACGGGCTGAAGGTCATCTCGGTGGGCTTTCTGAATCCCGGAGACAAGCCGCTGATCTGGCGTGGTCCTATGCTGCATTCCATCATTCGACAGTTCCTGGGTTCGGTGGAGTGGGGCCAGCTCGACTACCTGGTCGTCGACCTGCCTCCAGGTACGGGAGATGTAGCTCTCTCCCTGATTCAAACCGTCCCTCTCACTGGAGCCATTGTGGTTTCGACACCGTCGGACGTTTCCTTGCAGGACGCCCGCAAAGCCATTGAAATGTTCCGCCAGATGAAAGTCGATGTGGTCGGATTGGTCGAGAACATGAGCTACTTCGTGTGCCCACACTGCAGCCACGAAATCGACATTTTTTCTCGAGGTGGGGTGGCAAAGACAGCCACCCAGTTTGATGTGGCGTTTCTGGGCAACATTCAGCTCGATCCCGATATTCGTAAAAGCGGCGACGGCGGTAAGCCCACCGTGCTCGAAGGCGAGAGCTCTCCGCACGCCAAGTCGTTGTTCGAGTTTGCGCGCAAAGTAGTGTCCCGAGTGGATGAGATCAAGGCCAGCGCCCACGAGAGCGTAATCCAGATCCAGTAGTACGCCGTCAAGCTTCTCATCCTGGGCAAAGAACCTTAACTGGCCATATTCCTCTTCCCCATTGCCGATCCGCTATAGGCCCACACCTGGTCGCTAAGATAGGCTGGCAGCCCGCGGCCTTCCCGCCCCACGATTTCGAAACCGCACTCCTTCAGGAACCGTTGCACCGTACTCTTTGTTCGCAGACCTGCGTCCCCATTTCCATCAGCAAGAAAGTCATGGCAAGAGACGCACAGCACCTCCGTATGCTTCAAGGTTTCCCTCATGCCTCGCACGGCGCCGCGCTCGCCACCTTCTATGTTCATCTTGAGGAAGGCAATTCGGCCTGATCCGAGCTGCTGCCAGATGGAATCAATGGTAGTGGCGGGAATCGAAAATCCGTCCGCACCCCCGGTACGGTTGCTCAGATATTCTTCGGAATCTTCGATGGTGGCTACTGCACAAGAAGGTTCTGCAACCGCGCAGTGGATGGCGATTACGTTTTCGAGGTGATTGTACTGTACAAGTGTCTCCAGGCAACGATAGGTGCGAGGGTGCGCTTCAATACAAATGACTCTGCCCGGTTTCCCCACCAATCGCGAAAATGTCAGTGCTTCCTCGCCGACGCCCGCTCCCACGTCGATCACAACGTCGCCAACCTGCGGAGTGTATCCCCAGAGAAAATTTACTTTGGCCAGCTCCTCCATCTGTGCCATATCGAGCCTGACGAACGGTTGATGGTAGGCAAAATAGCCGCGATTTGTCTGGTGGATCCAAACGCCGCGGTCATAGAAGATCCTCTCGACTCCGCTGCCCCTCGCTCTTGCCAGATGAGTCGCCGCCGCAGCCAGGCCGGATCGAAAACCCCTTCGGTCGAGAAGCCCTTTAACTTTGTTAATCAAGGCCATGCGGAATTTCCTTCTCCCATTGATTCCTTGACCCTTAAGCATCCGGATTGTATGAGTGGAGCGCACCGGTGTATGTGACCGACGAACCGGCGACGCTGCGGCGAGCCGCTGGAAAACCCTAATGGGCCGCAAACAGCACACTGTGGTTGATGTGAGGGACTTCTTTATTTTGCCCTATCGAGCCGTGCTAACCGAAAGCGCGGATCGGGTTCTCTCCCTTCCATCACAAGCGCAGATACCATCTCTCCCACTGCGGGACCGTGCTTAAAACCGTGACCCGAGCCTCCGCCCACCAGCCAAACATTCTCTGCCATCGGATGACGATCGATGATGAAGTGATTGTCCGGAGTGTTTTCGTATTGGCAAACTCGCGTCTCGATCAGCGGACTATTTTTCATGCCTGGAAAACGGAAGCCCAAATATTCGCGGATAGTCTTAAGGCCCTCTGGGCTGACCGTCCTCTCGCCCGACGTCGGATCGAACGCCGGCCCGCGAGTGTCGTCCGCGATCTTGAATCCGCGCCCCTCGCTTGCGGGCATACCATAAAGGAATCGCTGACTATGGTCAGCCCACACCGGCAGGTTGCCCTCGGAGAACCGATCGTCGCCGGGCGGCGTGCCGAAGAAGAACACCTCCTGCTTGGTGGAGCGGATGCGGTAACCAATCGTTTCGGGGAACAGCGGGCTCAGCCATGGGCCGCAAGCAAACACATAGGAGTCCGCGGTCAGTTTGCGGCCATCGCGTAAGGTGATGCCGCGGCGTGCGCCAGATTCCAAACCATCCCTTAGGACGTGTGCCTCCTGATATTCGCCTCCCTCCGCAACGAAGCCCTTCACCACCGCCTGGCACGCTAGCTGTGCTCTCAGGAATCCGCCGTCCGGTTCGTAGATTCCCCAGCGAACATCATCCAGATGAATTTGCGGCCACCGTCGGCGTAGTTCCGTCACCTCAAGTTCCTGACACGCGATGCCGGCTTCCTTCAGGCATGCCAACGACCCGCGTTCGAAGCCATCATCCTGAGCCGTCACCAGCCACAAGACGCCGGTACGGTGCAGGAGTCGCATCTGCCAGCGCGCTTCCTGTTCCCGCCACAACTGCGCGGCGCGAGCGGTCAGTCTGGAATAAGGCTGGCTGGGTCCATAAGTCCCCCGAATAATGCGGGATTCCCCTCCCGAAGACGCCCGCAGGTTTCCCGGCCCCCATGCATCGATCAGGGTCACGCGCGCGCCGCGACGGAGCAAGCTCAGGGCAGTCCATCCTCCGAAGGCTCCCGCCCCTACCACCAACACGCCGGGTCTGGCAAGCGGGTCCATTGCAGCTCCAAATAGAATATAAGGATGCTCCTAGTAGAATTAGCATTCTTGATGCCGGAGTGCTAATGCTTGACAGGGGGAGCCGCCCTTCCTAGAATCCAGGTAAGGCAGCTTGCATCCGATTGTCTAACTGTTGCATCTAAATGGCTTAGCAACGTAATGGCGACCGGAACCAGAGTTCGGCATGCGCCTGACGAGATAATTATGCCTCCGGGACCGTCCATTGGCGAACGTGAACGTGAAATCCTGACCGCGATCGTGGAGACGTTTATTGCCACGGGTGAGCCGGTGGGTTCACGGACATTGGCCCGGTCTAATCGCGAAGGTCTCAGTCCCGCCAGCATCCGCAATGTTATGTCCGATTTAGCGGACGCCGGTTATCTGGAGCAACCGCACACCTCGGCAGGCCGGGTTCCGAGCAGCGATGCCTATCGTTACTATGTCGAGCAACTTACCGGCAAGGCGCGCCTCTCCAGCCAGGATGAGACCATCATCCAGGGGTCGTTGCAGGGGGTGGCCGACGTACAGGAATTCATGGAGCGAACTTCTCACGTTCTGTCTTTGATCTCGCGCAATGTGGGAATCGCGGTGGCGATCGGAGGGTCCAAGAACTCTCTGGAACACGTTTATTTCTCGCGCCTGGGGGACCAGAAAGTTCTGGCGGTTGTGGTGACCAAGTCTGGGTTGGTGCGTGATCGCGTTCTCCGGCTGGACCTATCGCAGGCGGATCTGGATGTGGCCGCACGTTTCATCAATGAGAATTTCCGCGGGTGGACAGTCGATGCAATGCGCGCTGAGTTGGCCCGCCGCCTGGAGCAGGAGCGGAGCGAATACGACCGGCTTATGACCTCGGTCGAGCAACTCTGCCGTCAAGGCGCCCTCTCTACTGACGACGGTCCGCAGATGGTGTTCGTCGAAGGCGCGGCCAACCTGGTGGCGAGCGAGCAGGACCGGCAGCGCCTGCAGGATATGCTGAAGACGCTGGAAGAGAAGCAAAGGATCGTACAGCTGCTGAACGCCTATCTCGATGCCAAGCAGGAAGCCGTGCGGGTGGTGATCGGGCTTGACCAGACTCTGCCCTCGATGCGCAACTTCGTGCTGATCGGAGCACCGGCACGGGTGGGTGGGGAAGTGATGGGATCACTGGCGGTCATTGGGCCAACCCGTATGGATTATCAGCAGGCCATTACCGCGGTTTCCTATATCGCCCGGCTGTTTGACAAAGTTTTGAACGAATCCGAGTGAGCTTATTTATGGCGAGAGGTAACGGACAATCCGAAGTCAATCCTCAGACTTTCGATGCGGAGCACGAGTTGCCCGCTTCCGATGCATTGGATGACAATCCAGCAACCTCGACTGCTGAGGCGCCGCGTCCCGGCGCGGTGGGCGAGAATGCTGAATTGCAGAAGCTGAGGGCAGAGCGCGACACGCTGCTGGACCGCTTGGCGCGTATGCAGGCCGAGTTCGATAACGCCCGCAAGCGGGCCGCCCGGGAACAACAGGATTATCGCGAATATGCCTTGTCGGATGCAGTGAAGGGACTACTGCCCACGCTGGACAGTCTGGAACGCGCCCTGCAGGTGGGTTCCGCAGAGAAATCCGAGCTGCGTAGTGGGGTTGAACTGATCTACAAGCAACTGCTCGATGCCCTGAGCAAGATAGGGTTGCGGCCGATCCAGGCCAAAGGCGAGATGTTTGATCCACATCTGCACCAGGCCATTGAAATGGTCGAAACCACGGAGGCCAGGGATCATCAAGTCCTGGAGGAATTGCAGCGCGGCTACAAGCTGAAGGATCGCCTGCTCCGTCCGGCAATGGTGAAGGTGGCGCGCAACACTAAAGCTTAAGCTTGGGTTTAGATTTGCGTGATTTCGCACGGCTTGAATGGTGCTCAAGATGTCAAGCTGAAACGGTCAACGACGAACGGCTAACGGTCGAACTCGACGAAAGGTTACTCTGCCCAGCAACGTAAAACGCGATTATTACGAGGTTCTCGGGGTTACCCGTGAATCCAGTGAGCAGGAGATCAAGAGTGCCTACCGGAAGCTGGCGTTGCAGTTTCATCCTGACCGCAACCCCAACAATCCCGATGCCGAAGAAAGATTCAAAGAGTGCAGCGAGGCTTACGCCATTCTTGCCGATGCGGACAAGCGCGCCGCTTATGACCGTTTCGGCCACGCCGGCGTGAATGGCGGGACCGGCGGCTTCGACCCCAATGTGGTGCAGGATTTCAGCGAGATCTTCAGCGACTTTCTCGGCTTTGGCGATCTCTTCGGCGCAGGCGGGCGCCGCCGTAGCCGCGCCCAGCGAGGCCCCGATCTGCGAGAAGACATTACGCTGGAATTCGAAGAAGCGGTTTTTGGCAAGGAAACCCAAGTCAGCGTGCGCCGCCATGAAGTGTGCGACGATTGCCGCGGCAATGGCTGTGCTCCCGGCAAGGGTCCGGTCGCCTGCCGCTCCTGCGGTGGTCGCGGCCAGGTCCGCTATCAGCAGGGATTCTTCAGCATGGCTCGTACCTGCCCCACCTGCCAGGGCGCGGGTAGCGTCATCACCGATCCTTGCCCTAAGTGCAAGGGCGATGGACGCGTTGTGCGGCAGAAAAGCATCGATGCCAAGATCCCCGCGGGAGTGGAGGATGGCACCCGCATCCGTTTTACCGGGCTGGGAGAAGCTGGTGCATTCGGCGGTCCGGCCGGTGATCTTTATGTGGTTCTGCACGTGAAAGAACATCCATTCTTCGAACGGGAAGGCACCGACCTTCATTGCGTGATTCCGATTTCTTTTACGCAGGCCGCGTTAGGGGATGAGATTCGGGTTCCGACGCTGGAGAACGAACACACCCTGAAAGTTCCCGAAGGCGTTCAATCCGGCGCCACGATGCGTATTCGCGGCAAAGGTGTGCCGGTGCTGAACGGCCACGGCAAGGGAGACTTGTTTGTCGAGCTGCGCGTTCAGACCCCAAATAAACTGAGCAAGCGCCAGCGCGAATTGCTCCAGGAGCTGGATATCACTGCCCGCGTCGAAAATAAGCCACAGCGCCGCACTGTGATGGATAAAGTCAAAGATATTTTCGGATAGCAGGTAATTGATGTGCAGTCTCAGCGTCGGATATGGTCGAGCTGAGCCTTTGAACTTGTCATGCTGAGCGAGGATTTCGATGCGCAGCGAATCGAAATCCGCAGTCGAAGGATATCTGCATCGTGACCCGCCGCCGCTGGATCGCCGACGAAGTGTCGGGTTCGCAAGCCGCATTGGTTGGTGCTCATGCGGACCACTTGATCCGTGTTCTCCGCGCTACTCTGGGCCAGGAATTCGATATCTCCATTGGCGACGAGGTCCGCCGCGGCCGGATTATCCGGATCAGCGACAATCGGGTAGAGTTTGAATTAGGCGAGCGGTTGCCCGCCGGCGCTCTGATCCCGATCACGCTCGCCCTCTCCATATTCAAATTTGATCGCATGGAATGGGCGATCGAAAAGTGCACGGAGCTGGGCGTGGCGCGCATCGTCCCTGTCATCGCTCGGCGGACCGAGGCTTATCTTGCCGCCGCCGCTCCCAAGCGAGTGGAACGCTGGCAGAGAATCGTGCGCCAGGCTTCGGAGCAATCGCGTCGCGCTTTTCCGCCAGAGATTGCGCAACCCATCAAACTGAAAGAAGCGGTCGCGCTGCCGGCGGCGGCACGCATACTGCTATCGGAGACGGAGGAGGAAGCGACGCTGCAAGAGGCTTTGCGATCGCATTTGCCGGGTGGCGATGTAATTCTCGCGCTCGGCCCCGAGGGCGGTTGGACAGAAGCTGAGCTGGCACTATTCCACGATGCAGGATGGTCGTCCGCCTCCCTCGGCAGTACGATTCTTCGCGCCGAAACGGCGGCGATTGCTGCCACGGCGATAGTTCTGGCCGAGTTGGGGCGATAAGTTCCCGGTGACTTCTGTAGCCGAGGTTTTCGCATCTGATATCCTCCACTTGAGTGGCATCTTCTAAGTCCATCTCTTTCCCTCGCGTCTTCGCTCCCGACGAGCGCCAGCGGCAAGCCATCGCACATGTGCACGGACCAATGCTGGTGGTTGCCGGGGCGGGAACGGGCAAGACCACGGTTCTGGTCCAGCGGATTGCCCATCTGATCCGCGAGAACCAAGCTCTGGCCGGCGAGATTCTCGCCGTCACGTATACCGACAATGCCGCGAAAGAAATGCAGGAGCGTGTCGAAACTGAGGCCGGCCGCAGCCTCTCCGGCCTGCGGGTCGAGACCTTCCACGCCTATTGCAACAATCTGCTGATCCGCAATGGCCGGAACTTTGGCGTGCTTGACGACTACGACCTGTGGATTTACCTGCGCAAGCGCATTCGCGAGCTCAACCTCAGGCACTTCGTTATTCCGGCCAATGTCGGCAAGTTCCTGCATGACCTCCTCGATTTCATGCGCCGTTGTCAGGATGAACTCGTTGGCCCGGAGAGGTATTCCGAGTACGTGCGCCGGTTGGAACGCGGCGAGTTGCCAATTCCGCGCGTTTGCAAGAGCAAAGACGTCGACGCGCTCAGCGATGACGAGGTGTTGGCACGCTGCCGCGAGATTGCCGAAGTCTTCACCAGGGTGGAACAGATGCTGGCCGCCGACAATCTTGGTACCTTCGGCCACATGATTACGCGCGCGCATCAGTTATTGAAGAGCGATTCCGACCTTCTTGCCCGCGAGCGCAAGAATGCGCGTTTTCTCCTGGTTGACGAGTTTCAGGACGCTAACTTCGCCCAGGTCAAGATTCTCCAGTTGCTGGCTGGCGAAGAGCAAAACGTGTTTGCCGTCGGTGATCCGGACCAGGCCATCTACCGTTTTCGTGGCGCTTCCAGCGCAGCGTTTGCTCTCTTCTGGCATACCTTTTCCGCCGCAAAAAGCGTTGTATTAGAGAAAAATCGCCGTTCGACAACTCCAATTCTCAAGTGCGCCCATGCGCTCATTCGGCAGAATCCCGATGTTTTTCTCGCGGACAGGGAGATCAAATACCGGCGCTCGCCGCTGATCTCTGTGCGTGACGAAGAGGCCAGCGCGCAGGGCAGGCCTTTGCGAAGCGCTCCTGTTGAAACAGTATTGTTCGGCGCAAAAGGAAAGGATCTGGAATGCTCCGATGCTACCGAGGTCATTCGCCAGCTCCACCGCCAATCGCGTTGTAAATGGAGAGACATTGCCGTTCTCTACC
>Ga0335078_10014944_pt1 | contig 11520 bp, 9 predicted proteins | sample Lox_Sample_32_FD_206711 | JGI IMG/M metagenome (GOLD analysis project Ga0335078, IMG submission 206711) | Soil microbial communities from Loxahatchee National Wildlife Refuge, Florida, United States - Lox_Sample_3.2 | ecosystem: Environmental > Terrestrial > Soil > Wetlands | place: USA: Florida...
CTGGAGGTTGATCACGGCGCAATCGGCTCCGTTGCGGGCGCGGGCGACGTAGACTCCGCAGCCGGGCGCGTCGGGATAATTGGCGGGGCGGAGGAGTCGCGGCTGGCGCTTGATGTAATCGTAGATTTCGCGTTTGTCCCAAATGTGATTGCCGGAAGTGAGGACGTCGATGCCCATGGCGAAGAGTTCTTCGGCGATGGAGGGGGTGATGCCGAAGCCGCCGGCGGAATTCTCCGCGTTCGCGATGGTGAGATCGATGCGCTTGGTGGCTACGATGTCCTCGAGATGGTCGGCTAGGATGCGCCGTCCGGGAGACGCGAAAATATCCCCCACGAATAGAATGTTCATCCCTAGGAATAAACGTTAGCACGATACGCGGCAGAGACTGCGCCGCAATTCTCAGGACTTCGAGAGGTGGGACTGCCAGCGGCCGTCAGGCCGCCTCTCTCGGCCCGTCAAGCAGGATTCTCCTCGCGCCGGTACGGTTTCGATCGGCGCTGCGCTTCTGGCGGCGAAGGCGAGGACCGTCTGGACCTGCTCACGCGTGACCCGGAAATTCTCGAACACCGCCGATACCGGCACGCGGGTGCCGCGAATGACCCAGGCGCCGCTGACTTTGCCGGAGATGCCCTCCATGTTCCCCCTTCACGTAGCCCTCTTTAGCACGCCCATTCCCCATCATTCTGCTACCGTCTAACTTATGCCCTCGAAACACCGCCGCTACGTCAACGTCCGCCGTGTGGACGAATGCCCCACTTTGGACGAGATCTTCCGGCATTGCCTGCCGGCGTTCGGCGGCGCGTTTCTGCGCCGCATCTACGAGATCCTCGACCACGCCATCGGGATGGGATGCCCGCTGACGCTGGCGGTTTCCGGGCCGGTTACCGTGTCGGGACAGCATCAGACGTGGCTGATCCCGCTCGTGGAGACGGGATGGGTGGCATACCTGAGCACCACGGACGCCGTCTGCTATCACGACGGCCATCGGAGCCTGGACGCGTACAAAGCGGGGCCGATTCACGAAGTGCCGATCTTCAGCGACGACGGCGCGCTGCGCGACGAGGGCACCATCCGGGTCACCGACATGGCGTTCGACGAGGGTGTGCTGCTCGATCAGGACCGGTTTCTGACGGCGGTGCTGGCGCGGCCCGAATTCCAGCGCAAGATGACGGGGACCGAACTGCGCTACCTGCTGGGGAGCTATTACGGCGGGCAGGAACGGCAGAACGGCGTGCCGCCCGGTTTGCTCTCCACGTGCCACGCGGCGGCCATCCCCATCTTTGTGGGCGCGCCGGGCGACGGCAGCGTGTTTCTGAATTCCATGAAGTTGTGGGCGATGCGGCAAGCCGGCCTGATGGCCGATTACGCGTTCGATCTCGACCTGCATGCGGAGGTGTTCGAAGCTTGCGCGTACCATCGCTGGGGGCTATTCGACAATCCGGTGCGGGCGCTGGGCACGGTGATACTGGGCGGCGGCGTGCCGAAGAATTTCAATCTCCAGCCGGAACCGGCGCTGGGGCAGGTGTTGGGATTGCCGAACGTCCGCGGCTATCACTTCGACGTGCAGATCGTGACCGCGCCGGTGACGGATGGTTCGCTCTCGTCGTGCCCGCCGGCGGAGGCGGTGACGTGGGGCAAGGTGGACAAAGATACCTACCTCCAGACCACCGAGAGCATGCAAGCGGATTATTCCATGGTGATGCCGTTCCTCATCAAGGCGCTCCTCGACAACCGCGCGCGCTACGAGCGCATGGTGGAGCGGGAAGGCGAAGAAGCGGTATTCGCGCGCGAGCCGAAAGCGCGCGGATACTTGCGGCCGCGCGCGGGTTACCGCCTGTTCGAGCAGCGCCAGGAATTGTGCCGCCGGCTCACCGCCGATGTCCGCGAAAATCGCGACTGGCTGCTCGAAACGCTGGCCTATCCGTTGGCGTCGAAGGCGTAGGACGCCGCGATTCTGCTAGAATTTGCGGAATGTCCCAACTGTTCGAGCGGAAGCCGATTGCCGCGCTGGTAGCGGAGACCGAAGGCGGCAGCAGTATGAAACGCTGCCTGCGCGCGGGCGACCTGATCATGCTGGCGATCGGCGCGGTGATTGGCGCAGGCATCTTCGGCGCCATTGGCACGGCGGCAGCGGGACAACTGGATGCCCAAGGGCACGTGATCCGGTCGGGCGCGGGCCCGGCCCTGGTGTTCTCCTTTCTGCTCTTGGGCGGGGCGTGCGCGCTCGCCGGGCTTTGTTATGCGGAACTGGCGTCGATGATTCCGCAGGCGGGAAGCGCGTACGCGTACTCTTACGCCACTTTGGGCGAGCTGGTGGCGTGGATCATCGGCTGGGACCTGATCCTGGAATATGCCGTGGGCAACGTGGCGGTGGCGATTTCGTGGGGCGATTATTTCAAGACGCTGATACACGGGATCGGCTTCGATTTACCGTCGTGGCTGTGCACGGGATATCGCACGGCGCTGCTCAGTCCCGACGCGGCACTGCACGGGCTATTGCAATCGGCGCCGCACGTCTTGGGGATTCCGGTTTTGATCAATTTGCCGGCGTTCGGCATCGTCATGCTGATTACCTGGCTGCTGCTGCGCGGGGCGCGGGAAAGCGCCACCGCCAACAACGTCATGGTGGCCATCAAGCTGCTCGCGCTCACATTGTTCGCGGTGGTGGGCATCACGCACTTGAAGGCGGGCAACTATCATCCGTTCGCGCCTAACGGATTCACCGGAATCCACCAGGGCGCGGCCATCGTGTTCTTCGCGTATATCGGGTTCGACGCGATTTCGACGGCGGCGGAAGAGACTTTGAATCCGCAGCGAAATCTGCCGATCGGTATTCTGGCCGGGCTGGGAATCTGCACCCTGATCTACATCGTGGTGGGCTTCGTGCTCACCGGAATGGTTCCTTACCAGGACCTTGGCAAGGCTGCGGACCCGCTCTCGTACGCGCTTGAACGGGCAGGCTTCCAAGCGGTGGGCTGGATTGTGGCGTTGGGCGCGGCGGTGTCGATGTCGGCGGTGCTGCTGGTATTTCAATACGGTCAGCCGCGCATTTTCTTCGCCATGGCGCGCGACGGCCTGTTGCCGAAGTGGGCCGCGAAGGTTCATCCGCGCACGCGCATCCCGTGGACCACAACGCTGCTCACGGGAGTTTTCGTGGCGCTGTGGTCGCTCATCGGCGATGCCAACGAGACTTACAACCTTACCAACATCGGCACGCTGTTCGCTTTCATCCTGGTTAGCGTGGGGGTGCTGGTGCTGCGCCACAAAGAGCCCGATCGCCCGCGCCCATTCCGGGTTCCGCTGGTGTGGCCGGTGAGCCTGCTTTCGGCGGCCGGCTGTCTGTTCATCATGAAAGGGCTGCCCGACGAGACTTGGGTTCGATTTGGCGGCTGGCTGGTGATTGGCCTTGTGCTGTATTTCCTGTACGGGTTCAAGCACAGCGGGCTGCGGAAAGGCTCATAGAAAAGCGCCGCTAACGGGCGGGAATCAGCCGGCCGCGGGCTGGCCGGCGAGTTCCATGGTATCGGTGCCGACCCCCGGCGCAGGCAACTGAATCGTGAACCGCGTGCCTTTGCCGGGAGTGCTCGCGACCTCGATCTTGCCGTGGTGGGCCTTCACGATCCACGCCACGAAGCTCAGTCCGAGCCCCAGCCCCTGATCGGGGCCGGGCGCGGTACCGGACCCCGGCACGCGGTAGAAGCGGTCGAAAATGTGCGGAAGATGCTCGGTGGCAATGCCGCGGCCGGTATCTTCGACGACGATTTCCACGAATTCGGGCGCAGCGCTCACACGCAATCGAACCTCGCCGCCTTCAGGCGTGAACTTGAGCGCGTTGGAGAGGAGATTGGTGATCATGCGCTCGATCTGCACGCGGTCGCCTTCGATGAAACAATGCGGCGCGAGCTCGGCGGTGAGGCGGATGCCGGCGGCTTCGGCGGGGATCTGGAACTGATCGGCCAGGTCGGACCCGATTTCGCGAAGATCGATGCGCGATCTCTGCAGAATTAACTGGCCGGATTCGGCTTGCGAAAGCAGGAGCAGCGCGCGCACGATCTGCGAGAGCCGGTCGATATCCTGGAGCGCGTTGAACATGGCCTCGCGGTACTGGTCGGTGGTCTGCGCGGTGAAGAGCGCGACCTCGAGCTGGCCGCGGATGGCGGTAATCGGCGTGCGGAGCTCGTGGGAAACGTCGGCGGAGAACTGCTTCATCTGCTGGAACGAAGATTCCAGGCGGTCGATCATGCGGTTGAAGGTGAGAATCAGGTAATCGAGCTCGTCGCCGGTCTCGCGGGTGGGAAGGCGCAGGCTGAGGTTCGATCCGGAGATGCGCTGCGCTGCCCGGGCGATGTCCATGACGGGCGTGAGGGCGCGCCCGGCCATCACCCAGCCGAGGAACGAACCCAGGATGAGCCCGCCGGGGATGACGGCCGCATAGACCCAGGTAAATTGGCTGAGCGTCCGGTCGTAATCTCCCAGAGGAATCCCGATGGAGACGTAGTACGGTATGTGGCGGCCTGAGCCGAAATGACCCTCATCGAGATAGACCTGCGAACGGATGAGATAGCGGCTGCCGTCGGAATCTCTGCGCACCGACCAGAAAGCTTTCCCGGCCTGTACCCTGGCGCGGACGACATCCGGTTTCTCGATGCCGATGTTTTCATACGTGGAAGAAACCTGGCGATCGCCGTTGTCGGTGTCCTGAATGACGTTGCCGTTCTGATCGGTGATCAGAAAAACCTTCTGGATGTCGAGGACGGCCGTCTTCTCGTCGGGATCGTCCTTGTCGTAGATCCAGTTGGCGCCGTTCTGGCCCTTGAGGGGACCTTCCGTCGAACCGGTATCGACACGCAGATAGCCGCCCTTGAGGCTGGCCCATTCCTCGTTGAGTCTGTCGTGCTCCTGCGCATCGAGGGTGTTGTGCAGGCGCTCGCTGAATATCGCCGCCAAACCGGTAAGGAAGATGGCGAAGAACAGCGCGTAGGCGACCATGAGGCGCGTGCGCAATCCGCGCACTGCGATCATGCGCCGGCGCAACTGGTGCGGGAGACGGCGGAGATCGCGCAATCGCATCACGTCACACCTGCGGCTGCTCGGCGGGCTTTTCGGGCACTTCGATCATATAACCGATGCCGCGAACGGTTTGGATGAGCTTCGGCTGGAAGCGGTCGTCAATCTTGCTGCGCAGGTGCCGAATGTAGACGTCCACGATGTTGGTGAGTCCGTCGTAGTCCATGTCCCATACGTGCTCGACGATCATGGTGCGGCTCAGGGGGCGGCCGCGGTTGCGCATCATGTATTCCAAAATGCCGAATTCCTTGGGAGCGAGATCGATGATTTCAGCGCCGCGCAGAACTTTGCGGCGGATGCAGTCGAGCGTCAGATCGGCCACCTGCAATTTTTCGGGGGTGGGCTGGCCGCGGCGCAGCAGGGCGCGTACGCGGGCGAGGAGTTCCACGAACGCGAAGGGTTTGACCAGGTAATCGTCGGCGCCCTGTTCGAGGCCGCGGACGCGATCGTCGAGAGCGCCGCGGGCGCTGAGAATGAGGACCGGGGGGCCGGATTTGCGGTTGCGGACTTTCTCGAGCACTTGCAGGCCGTCCATATCGGGCAGCATGAGGTCGAGAATCACGAGATCGTAATCGGTGGAGTGGACGTGTTCGAGGGCGGCGGCGCCGTTGGGAGCGGCATCCACGGCATATCCGGCGCCTTGCAGACCGCGGCACAGGAAGTCGGCGATGCGTTTTTCATCCTCGACAACCAGGATTCGCATTTGTCTCCAGCTTAACAGAGGGTGAGCGCCGGCCGGCTGACAGACAAGCTCATCGGAGCTATCGGCAATCGGCAATCGGCGTTCAGCCCAAACCGGGCCTGGCTCACTGCTTAAAGCTCTCCAGAAACTGCACCAAAGACACCGCTCCTTTGCCGTCGCGGCTCGGCCCCAACCAACCTGTTGGAGCAGCGTGGGTGGCGGCAATTCCAGCAGCGAAGCCTCGCGGTCGCGGCGCATTCGACCGTTACAGAGCCGCCATGACCCGCGGCTCGTGCGCCGCCTTCTCACGCAAGGGAATGGGGCTTTTGACGGTCCGGCCACGGTGGACGAAAAAGCGGCATGCCATTACGGAGCCGCAGACCGAGGGAGCGGCGATTCTGCCGCGGTCCCCCCGCTGAAAGCTCGAAGCAAGCTTACTTGCGCACGCGGTATTTGCCGCGGCGGGTCTTGTCGGTGTCCGGTGCGGCTGCCGGTTCGGGCTCCGCGCCCCAGGAGAAGATTTGGGCGCGAAGTTCGGTGTCGAGCCAGGCGGCGAGCAAAAGCGGGGCGGCATAGGGCACCACGTTCATATTGAAGTACTCGGCGACGTTCCAGAATGCGGCGGCCGCGGAGGATGTGACAAGGCGGAGAGTGGTCTCGATGGAATACCAGGCGTAAAGCAGCAGCGAAAACTGCGCCAGCAGGGCCAGGACCGCGGTTCCGGCGGCTAGCGCGCGCCAGACGCCGCGCCAGCGCGGGCCGGCGAGCACCAGAGCCCAAAACAGCGGAAAGCCAAGGGTGAAAAACGCCGGGATGCCGCCGCCAATCTGCAACCGGAAGGAGCGCACATTCACCGGCGGCGCTCCCGGGGCGCGGCCGAAGGCGCGCTGGACGGCATCCTGCCTGGCCACGAACTGGGGGAGGGGAACGCGCAGCGACCAGTCGCCGCCGGGCTTGACGGCAACGCCAGAGGCGGAACCCCCGCCCGGCGACAGCCACAATACCGCGCGCGTGGAGACACGCAGAGCCGCGAGCAGCGGCGATAGCAGGAGCCACCACCACGCGGCCAGCAGGAGCAGGAACAGGCCGGAAGCGCGCAGCAGGTATCGCAACTGCGGACTAGCGGACGCTGGCATCGCTTCCTGGCGCGGATTTGCGCACGAAATGGGCCCAGGTCCAGAAGATCACCAGGGTGTCGATCATCATCAGGCTCTCCCACAGGTAGAGGTGCGCGAAATCGAACCAGGCGCGATTGTACATGCCCACGTAGAAGAGGCTGATGAAACGCACCAGGTTCACGGCGTGGATGGCGGCGGTCCCGGCGAGTAGTCCCACCGCCTTCTGCTTCCAGGTGGCGGGGAAGGCCAGCAGGGCGGCCCATAACAGGATGGTCACGTGGGCTCCGTTGCACCCGTAGGCCATCTGAATGCGAAAGGCGCCGTGGGGGTCGGCAAGCAGGTCGCCATCGGCGGTGGCGTGTCCTCCGAAGAGGCGGATGAGAAAAGCGGAGGCCGTAACCAGCCCGCGGGTGAAGCGGTCGACTGCGGGTACCGTGGGCGGCGCCAGGAGGAGCCCGAAGAGGATCGCCAGGCTGAAGGCGAAAATCAGCAGGAACCGTCCCATGGGCATTGCCGCGCGCTTCCGCACGGCTGGGGGAGTGGGCTTCGCAGGGGGCATGGGCCTTTCGTTATTGTGCCATTTCCACCACGAGAATGTTATATTCTAGAGCCTGTTCCGTTCCCACGCGTGGAATACCAGAAATCATCGCGCATCAGCGCCGCCGTCGTCCTGATTGTCTCGGTCACGATCGCTTTTTTGATTCGCGTACTGCCGGCGTATGGGGCGGTGTTCGGACACCGCATGGTCAACTTCCAGGAGCCCGACGCCTGGTTTCATGTGCGAACGGTTCATAACCTGCTGGCGCATTTTCCGTGGCGGAGCGGGTTCGACCCTTACGTTCTCTTCCCGGCCGGGCAAAACGTCCAGACCGGGCCGGTCTGGGATTACCTGTTGGCGATACCCGCGTGGATTCTGGGGTTGGGCAGCCCTTCCACGCGGCTCATCGACGGAGTAGCGGCATGGCTGCCGGCAATTCTGGGGGCGCTCTATCCGATCCCGGCATTTTTTCTGGCCAGGCGGGTTTTCGACGCTGTCTCGGGAGCATTCGCGGCCCTGTGGACGGCCACCGGGTTCGGAGCTCTCTTGTGGATCACGCACCTGGGCCTTGCCGACCATCACGCGGCGGAGGGGCTCTTCGCGTTCCTCACGCTGGCGTGGATGTGCGCGGCGGTGGACGGGGGAGGAATACGCTACGCGTGGTGGAGCGGAATCGCGCTGGGGTTGTTCATGGGGACGCGCCCGGCGGGGATCTTCGTTCCCGCGACGTTCGCCTGCCTCGTAATGTTGGACACCGCGGCGGCTCCGGCGGTGCTGCGGGCGGCGTTGACGGGAGCGGCGATCTTTGTGACGATGTCCGCCACCCTGTGGTCGAAGTATGCGTGGCTGGCGCTGGCCGGGATGGGCGCCCTGGCGGCGGCGATCGTGGTTCTGGAAGCTCTGGGCCGGCGACAAGCCTGGCCGGCGGCAGTCCGGCGACTGATGCCGTTCGGCGTTGTGGCCTTGGGATCCGCGGCGGCAGTGGCGGCGATGCCTCATCTGTTGCGCGCGCTGTGGTTCGAAGTGCATCGCGTGATGGGGGGCGAGCATGTCAGCCGGATGGTTTCGACGGTGCAGGAAATGCAGCCCATTTATCGCGCCGGCGGGAAGACGGGATGGCCCTCGATTTTCCAGGCCCTGGGCGCGGCCTGGGTACTCGCGTTTCCGGTGTTGGCCCGGCTGGTGCTGAGGCCGGTAAGTACCGCAGCGCGGCTGTTGGTCCTCTGGACGAGCGTGATGGCGCTCGGCACCATCGCGGAAGTGCGCATGGCGATCTACTTTCTGCCGGTCTCGTTCGTGCTGGCGGGAGCGGCTTGCGGCTGGCTGACGGAGCGGGTCCGGCCCATGCGGCGGCGCATGGCGGGGGCGGCGCTGGCGGTGCTGGTTTTGGGCGTAAATCTGTTTATCGCCGCGGTTCAACTGCGCGCCGATGCAGGCGTCAATACGGATTGGCTGGCGGCCTTCACCTGGCTGCGCGACAACTCGCCGGAGCCGATGGGAGATAGCGCCGCGTGGTCGCGGTACTACCCTCGCGTGAAGCCCGGCGATGCCCCCCCGGCCGGCCGATGGGGAGTGGCGATCTGGTGGGATCGCGCATATGCCATGGAGCAGTTGAGCCATCGCATCCCCATGTCGAACGGGACGCAATCGGGCGCGGACGACATGGCGCGCCTCTATGCGGAAACCATTCCCGAAGCAGCGGTCGGCTGGTTGCGGCGTACGGGGGCTCGGTACGTGGTGGTGGATCCGGTGGGGCTGCTGTTCGGCGAGAACCGGTCGCGGTTCCCAACCCAGATCCGTATGCTCGGGCGGCACCTCGACAGCTATGTGCAGGTGCTCGCCGAAAACGACGGGAAGGGCGGTTTGAAATCGCTGCCGGTGTATTTGCCCACCTACTATCAGACGCTCGCGGCGCGGCTGTACCTCGCGGACGGAGAGGCGGTGGCGGGCACCGGTCCCTGGGTCTTCGAGACGGCGCCAACGAAGGGACCAAGGGGAAGAAATGTAGAACTCGTGCTTTCGAGCCGGCATTTCAACCATGAAACGGAGGCCGCCGAGTACCTTTCGGAGCGGCAGTCGGCGCGCTTGACCGTGGGCTGTCTGGATGCGGCAAAAAGCTGTGTGGCGCAGGCGGCGGTCAAGGGGCTGAGGCGCGTGTTCTCCTCAGACCCGCTGCCTTTGTCGCCGCTGACCCCGGTGCGGGCTGTGAAAATCTTTCAAGTGGTGGACCAGTAGCCGGTGCTCGATGAACCGCGACTGGCAGGGCGGTGCCTTTTTGTCGGCTCATTGCCGGTGCGTCCGGACCACCCGCAGGAGGGATTGGCAGAAAGTCTCGGCGGAGAAAAGCGCCCCTCGCGCGGCGAGCTCGGCTCGCAAACGGTCCTGGAGCGCGGAATCCGCGACTACGGCGGCGAGCGCGGCAGCTCCTTCGGCCGTATCGCGAAAACGCAGTTCGCGGCGGCCGCCCACAATCTCCACCGGGCCGCCGGAATCGTGGACGAAGACAATGCAACCGGCGCGGATGATTTCCGCGACCGCGATGCCGAAATGCTCACATTCCATGGTGTGGATGCCGTAGCGATGCCGCGCCACTTCCCGAGTCAACTCCTCGCGGGCAAGATCGCTGAGAAGGCGCAGCCAGGGACGGGTGGCGGCCAGCGCGGCCATACGGCGGCCATATTCGACGTCGTCGGGCTGGGTGATGAGCGTCAGCCCGATGTCGAGCCCGCGGTTGCGCGCCAAGTCCATGATTTCTACCGCATTTTCCCAACGTTTGCAGGGGTTCATGCGGCCGATGGCCACCACCGCCGGCCGTCTTTGTTGCCATGGAACATCGGGGAAACTGCCCGGCGCGGGCGGATAGAGCACCTCGGCATCGGTGCCGTAGAGTTCTTTGATTTTGGCTGCCGTGAACCTGGAATTCGCCAGGGACAGGTTCCCCCCGCGGCCCCTGGCACTTCCTCCCTCGATCCGTTCGCACGTGCCGCGGTAAGCTGTGACGAAACCGGGGATCCTGTGAAACCATCGCAGATCGGTATCGGGACGCGGGAGGTAGGCCCACGGAAAATTCACGTACTGCAGGCCGGGGCGTCCGAAATCCATCTCGTTGTTAGTGCTCAGCATTACGTCCGGCCGCTCACTGCGCGCCAGCGACCGGACCCATCGGGTGGTGACGGCGGTCTCCATCAGCGCGCCGCTGGTGGGCACGGTGTGGAGGAGAAACCGGTAGCTTGCGGGCGCGATTCGCAGATCGAAATCGCTGTCGCGCAACGAGGTTCCGAAGCTGCGATTCAAGGCGGTGCAATTCACGGGACGGAGCGTCGCGAGCACGATGTCGCATTCGTCGCGCAGAGCTTGCAACGCCCAAGCGCCGACGGCGTTGGCGCCGCCCACGTTGCCAAGACAAGGGTGTGCCATGAGCACCCGGCGCTTCATCTACGACTGTCCTCCCAAAACCGGGGCGGCTACCCGCCGCCATTCGTCGGCCCAGGTGCTGCTCCAACGTTCGCGGATACGCTCTCGCATGGCCGCGAGGATGTGCGGCTCCCGCGCCAGGCGGCTGAGCAGGTCGGCGAGTTCGGCGGCCGTGCGGAAGAGAAAACCGGTCTCGCCATCGCGCACCTGCTCGCCAAGCGCAGGGCCGTAATCGAAGGCGCATACGGGGACGCCGGCGGCGAACAGATCGACAACCTTCATGGCGAGATCGAGACCGGAACTGGAGCGGTGCAGGCTGATGCCGAAGTGGCAGCGGGCGAGGAGCGCGCGATAGTCCTTTTCGGGGAGGAAGCCGGTGTGGAGATTCCAGCCGGCGGCGCGCAGTTGGGCGAGGCGCGGTTCGGCTTGCGGCCGGAGCGGGCCGTCACCGGTCAGGTGGATTTCGATTTCGCGGGCGGTGAGAAGCTCCAGCGTATCGAGCAGCAGCGGCATGTCTTCGTCGGCGGTCCAACCCGCGGGACAAACCACGATCAGGCGCGAGCTGTCGCGACACTGCGGAAGGAGTTCGACCGGGCGATCGTAGAGCACCTCGGCGCGGATTTCAAACTGGCGTGCGAGGTCGGCCTGCATGGCTTGTGACACGCAGAAGTGGCGCGCGGCGCGGCGCGCCATCCAGCGTT
>Ga0335078_10014945_pt1 | contig 11519 bp, 6 predicted proteins | sample Lox_Sample_32_FD_206711 | JGI IMG/M metagenome (GOLD analysis project Ga0335078, IMG submission 206711) | Soil microbial communities from Loxahatchee National Wildlife Refuge, Florida, United States - Lox_Sample_3.2 | ecosystem: Environmental > Terrestrial > Soil > Wetlands | place: USA: Florida...
GGAGGGCGGAGCTTCCCATTCGTCGTCCAGGTGAATGGTCGCTTTGGTTCCCCGAATCAGCATTTCGGGTCCGTTTTCGTTCGCGTGCGAGGATTGGATGGTCATCGAGAACTTGCTCGGGTAATCGGCGGCCGTCAAGAAAGTGTCCGGAATTTCGCGCCCATCGTGGAAAACCCAGAGTCCGCCCATGCCGGCCACGCGCGTGGGGAACTCGTTGGCAACCGCGACATGGAAAGGGGCGACGATGTGGTAATGAAGGTCCGTAGCGATGCCACCCGAGTAATCCCAGTATCTGCGGAAGTGAAAGAAGCGGTCCGCATCGAAAGGAATGTGCGGGGCAGGTCCAAGCCACTGTTCCCAGTCGATGTGGTTTTCGCCGCTCGCCGCGGGGCCGGCGGCGGCATCGATTTCTTTCTGCCTGGCTTGCATAGTGTCCGCTACGAGCGTGTTCCAGCTGTACGTGCCCTGTACAGCCACCACTTGGCCGATCATACCGGACTGCACAACATCGCGGATCTTGTGCCAGCGGTTCCATGACAATGCTTGCACGCCGACTTGCACCACGCGCTGGAGTTCCTTAGCGCGGCGGGCTACGGATTTACTCTCTTCGATGGTATGGGTCATCGGCTTTTCGACGTAAACATCCTTGCCGCTCTCCATCGCCGCCAGTGTAATCGGCGCGTGCCAGTGGTCAGGCGTTACGATGAAGACCGCATCGATGTCCTTGCGCTCGAGCAGTTCCTGATGGTGAACGTACGTCTTGGCCTCCGGTACCTTGCCAGCCGCGATGTTGAGGCGTTTTTGGTAAACGTCGCAGAGCGCTACGATCTCGATGTCCCGCCTCTCTTCCCGGCGCTCGAGCAGCAGGTCGAGGTGGTCCGTGCCGCGGCCGCCGATCCCGATCAAGCCGACATTGATGCGGTCGTTTGCTCCCACCACCTGACTCCAAGCCGGGGCGGCCGAAACAGCCGTTCCGCCAAGAGCGGCTGCCTTAATGAAATTCCGACGGGATACACGACTCGTGGAACCCATGTGTAAAATCTCCCTTGACCTTTCGAGAGCTGGGAATCAGAAAATGAACCTCAACCCAAATTGAATCTCACGCTCAGCAGTAGCTGTCCCAGTTGAAATACCAAAGTTCTGCGACCCGAGATAGTTCCCGGGATACCCGAAGGTAACAGCGTTAACGATGTTGAAAAACTCGGCGCGGAGCTGCAGCGTTTTTGATTCGGTGATTTTCGTCTCCTTGATGACCGAGAAATTAAGGTTCCACAAACCCGGGCCTGTGAAGGTGTTACGCCCTAAATTGCCAGGTGTGGGCAGCACGGCGCTGCCATCAACCGGGCTAGTGACAGTAGGCAGGCCGAAATACCCGTCGCCGAGACCAAAGTTATTACCAATAACCGCGCTCGAAAAAAACTGGGTTCCACCGCCCGGGTTGAGGGTTGCTTGTTTGAGCAAGAAAGGCCTTGCGCCGACACCATTCCAGTCGTCGAAGCCGTATTGCAGAGTTCCATAGGGGCCGACAACCGTGAACGGACTGCCCGATTGGGCGGTAAAGATACCCAGCATCTTCCAGCCGTGAGTGAGCCGTTGGGGAATATGTGAAAAGGTTTGCCAGTGGGCTATGGGTATGTCGTACTCGAAGTTGGCATTAAACACCTGTGCAATGCTATAACCCGCGCGGCCGTACTCGCACTTAATGCATTGGGGGTTGTTTTGCGTGACCCCGCCACCCTCCTCCGCGGCCTGCCATACGTCGTCGACATCTGTCAGGGTCTTTGCGTAAGTGTAGTTAGCCTGGAACTGCAGACCGTGTGCGTCCGAGATCTTGCGCGCTTGCAGTTGCAACGCGTTGTAGCTTGAATGGCCGCCATTATAGATCATCTCGATCTCGCCCAAACCTGGAGTTATGTTCGCGTATGGAGTGTATTGCGGTTCAGCATTATCGAACGCATTAGGATACTCCGAGTTATAAAGACTTACGCCGATGCTGCCGACGTAGGACGCCTGTGCGGAAATGCCGCCGGGAAACTCATGTTCCAGCGTAAAGTTGTCGCTCATGGTGTACCCGTTTCGCAACCGGTCGGAGGGATAGTCCCCAGTGAGAGGACCGAGGATCGCCGCATACGGGGCGAGGTTCACCGGCGTATTGGCAGGGACTGTTTTTGAGTTTCCATTGGCCACCACCGGCTGCCCGGAAATGCTCGTCAATGCCGGAAGGTAAACAGGCAGCGGAGTCAGGGAATATACCGGATTGGACAGATAATTGAGAGAGGCGACGGGGAAGTTTACCAAGGCCTGATCCGGATAGACGGTGGGAATCATGTTGGTAAACGTCCCGAATCCACCTCGCAGGACGGTGTTTTTCGTCAGTTGGGCCGCAAAACCAAAGCGCGGGGCGAAATCCCCCGAAAGATAGTCCGGCGGCCACAGAGGTTGAGGGTTCACCACAAAATCGCCGTAAAGGCTGCCCGAGTCGGCCGGAACCGCGAATCGATTGCCCACTTCCGACGGTACCGACGCGTATTCGTAGCGCAGGCCGAGATTCAGCGTGAGCTTCCGGGTGACCTTAATGTCGTCCTGAACGTACCCGGCGAGCGTCCAACGACGCAAGCCCCACCAGACAACTCCGCCTCCCGGCGGACCATAGCCGGGCACCGTCGTCGAGCGGGCATAGTCAACGGCGGCCCCTTCCATCATGCTGATTACACCGTTCGGGCTCGGCGTTCCGGCAACAAGGGAGGAACCCCCGTTTGTCGAGGGGATCGTTACCGGGAGGGGCGTGCCGGCGTTGAAGTCAAATACGCCGCTGGGGCCCACGCTTGTTACGCCCGTACCGTTGTCCCGCTCCCGGCGAAACTCCCCACCGAAGTGGAGGGAATGGCGGCCTTTGGTCCATACGAAGTCGTCTTTGGGATCAAAAAAGGTGACGTTATACTGGGTCAGGAATGTATCGGGCCCCCAACCCTGCAGGCTGCCGTCGTCGAAAACGGTCGCGGTGGTTGTGGCCTCTGCAGGAACTTCCGGATAACCGTCGATACCTCGGTTCAGCGTAAACATGAAGTTATTAAGCATCGTCGGCGAGAAGATATGCGTCTCGCCTATTGAGTAGTTGCGCAGGTTGTAGAGAGAGTTTTGAGAATAATTAGCGCCCCCCAATATCGCAGCCCAGGCGTCCGTCTCTCTGTTCACGTTGTTGCCCCAAGTGGCGCGTGCGAAAAGCGAGTCCTTATCGGAAAAGTGTTGGTCCAGCCGCGCCGAAAACTGGTTGTTGGAAGTGGGTGACTTAAACAAGAAATAGAACGTGTTGCCCCCAAACACACCGTTGGGTTGGTTTGGCATGGGGTACTTATTAAGAATTGACTGCGCCACCGGGTTCAAGGGTACCTGGAGCACGTCCGTCTGTGCGGGGTTGTTGGGGTCGGGGATAGACACGATTCCGTTTCGCTCGTCTGCGGTGGGAACGGCGACGAGGTTCGGTCCTCCGGCCTCCTGCCTGAGGCCCGCATATTCCCCGTAGAAAAATGTCTTGTCCCTCCGTATGGGTCCTCCGAACGTGGCGCCAAATTCGTTTCTTTCAAGCGGGGAGACCGACGTGGCGAAAAAGTTGCGAGCGTCAAAAGCGCTGTTCCGCAGGAATTCGTACGCGCTCCCGTGAAACTGGTTTGTGCCGGATTTGCTCACCATTTGCGTGATCGTGCCGCCGCCCTGCCCGTATTGAGCGGAGTAATTGCCTTGCAGCAGCTTGAATTCGGCGACTGACTCAAGGTTGAAGTTCGTGAATCCGACGTAGCCCATCTCGGCATCGCTGATGTCGGCGCTATCAAGAGTTCCCACTGCGGTCTCGGCGCGATTCCCATTACTGACCCACCCCGGATTGCCCCCGCTGGGGGACACCACGCCGGGCTGCATAAAGACAAGTCCGGTTATATCTCTGCCATTAAGCGGAAGATTCTGCACCTGTTCAGCAGAAACCACGTTGCTCAGCGTGCCGTTAGTCGTGTCGAGCAAAGGGGGCGCGGCACTCACCCGTACAGTGGTTTTGACCCCCGGCAGCACGAGCGTAAAATCAACCTCCCTCTGTTGGCTCACATTCAATGTTATTTGATCTGCGACAGCGGCCTTGAATCCTGCGGCCTCTGCCGTGACTCGATAAGTTCCAACCAGCAACTGGGGTATCGTGTAGGTTCCGGCGGAGCTCGCGATGGTCGATTGCGAAACCCCAGTAGCCGTGTGCGTGGCGGTCACCCTTACGTTAGGCACGACTGCGCCACTGGGATCGGTCACCCTGCCTGTGATTTCGCCTGTGGCTTGCGCGTACAACAGCCCAGGAGCAAGAAAAAGCAAAGCCCCCGTGACTATGATCAGGTCACGCAGATAATCTCTCATTTGGCCCCCTGCAGAGACTAAGGATACTACCGACAACCGCCGGAAACAATTGAAGGGCCGCTTTCAATACTGTCCCGGTTTCAGCGTAGCGCGGGCCTTCAGGCCAGCATTTGCCGGAACGTGTCATCCGGAGCGCAGCGAAGGATCTCTGCAGTTGTTCGTAAATTGCTGAACCATAAGAAACTGCGGGGATCCTCCGCTGCGCTCAGGATGACAGGCATCGATTTTTCACAAGCTCTGCCGCGGTGGGCCACATTCTCGCGCCGCGGATGCGGCTTAGAACAGGTCGACGGGCTTATTCTGGCGCCCATGGCGCACTGCCCCGGACGCTTCGTCAATCGTTTTTGCTCTTGTTTTTGGCCTCGTTGAAGTAGTATTCCGTTGTGAGGATTGGACCACCAACTTCAGGAAAAGATATGAGCGGAACAATCGACGAGACTAACTCTCATCCTGACGGGTCCCTGACGCGACTGACAGACACATCGTCGGGACGGCGCGGGCGAAGAGTTCGTGTGGGTTGCCTAGTTGCCGCAGGGGCATTCGTCGCAGCCTTTTTTCTAGCGATAGCGCCGTGCAATGCGGGTGCGCGCGAGCCCTCAGCCTCTTTACGGTCATCGTCCGGGCAGGAGCCTGCGGACGAGTCCACAGAAACCCAACCGCTGCCGTCCGGTTTGAAGAAAGTCAATCACATTATCTGGATCATGCAGGAGAACCGAACCTTCGATAATTATTTCGGCACTTTCCCCGGCGCTGACGGAATTCCTCCCTCGACCTGCCTGTCGAAGCTACCCGGCAGCAAGGACTGCGTCGCTCCGTTTCACATGCCCGGCCTTTTCCCCACCTGCGACCTGCCTCACGAGTGGGAGCACGCCCATGCCGCCTATGATAGCGGAAAGATGGACGCGTTCGTCTGGGTCGAGGGGACGCCGTACACTATGGGATACCTCGACGAGCGGGACATCCCCAATTACTGGGCGTATGCCAGGCACTACACCCTTTGCGACGCCCTGTTTTCCTCCCAGATGGGCGAAAGCCTCACGAATCATCTCTACATGGTCGCTGCACAGTCGGGAGGCATGATCGGCGGGGCTGAAACGGTCGAGGAGGTTGAGAAGATCCGCGATGATCCCGGAGGGTTCAGCTTTGAGGCCATCGTCAATCTCCTCAACAAAGGACGGATCACCTGGAAATACTATCTGGAGACCATGCCGCCGCGCGCCGACGAGAAGATGCCGCCGGACATACTATGGTATCTCCTCCATCCCGATCCAAAGCAGTTCTCACTATGGAACCCGCTCCCCGCGTTCAAATCCGTCCGGGACAATCCCGTCAGCTGGAACAATCTGGTGGAATTGAAGCAGTATTATGACGACCTCGAGAAGGGAACCCTGCCGCAGTTTTCATGGATCATCCCGGCGTTTGACGACAGCGAACATCCGCCCGCTCCCGTGGCGCAAGGCATGTGGTACGTCACCAAGGTGATCAATGCGCTCATGAACAGCCGCTACTGGAACGACAGCGTGATCTTCCTGACCTGGGATGATTACGGGGGGTTCTACGATCACGTGCCGCCTCCCGAGATGGATGCGATGGGTTTGGGGCCTCGGGTTCCCGCGCTGGTCATTTCACCTTTTTCGAAGCCCGGCTATGTCTCGCATTTCGTATATGATTTCACCTCGATCTTGAGGTTTGTTGAGCGGCGCTTCGACTTGCCGAACCTGACTGCCCGGGACAAGCGAGCTGACCCCATGTTCGATTGCTTCAATTTCGGCCAGAGCCCTTTGCCACCTCTCTCTATAACCATTCCCCCGGACTTGCCGCCCACGAGGCGGGTTGAACCTTATTGCGTTTTTGCCCCGGATTTGCCGGTTGTTGAACCATACAACCCGCCCGTGGAATCTGTGCCTTTTACGGGGAGGCAGCACAAGGTTGAATAAAGCGTCGCTTGCGGGGTTAGGTGTGAATGCCCTTCGCGATCGGGCGGACCTCGGGCGCGGCACCTGCCTACCCGATGCCAAGCTCCTTCGCCACGGTATCTTTATAACGGCTCATCCGCAACTCCTGGCCATTCTCCAGCAGGACCACGTGGTAGCCGTGAAACCACGGCTGGATTTCGCGGATGCGGTGAACGTTGACGATGGTGGAGCGGTGGATGCGCGCGAAGTCGCGCGGATTAAGCTTCCGGTCCAAGGCCGTGAGCGTGGCGCGAATCTCGTAGCTGCGCTGGCCCACATGCAGGCGGCAGTAGTTTCCTTCCGCCTCAATCCAATCGATCTCTCTTGTCTTCACCAGCAGAATGCGGTCGTTTTCTGCGACCGGGAGGCGTTCGAGGTACTCGTCCTGCCGCTTCACCTGCTCGAGCGCCGCCGTGATTCGCTCGCCCAGTTCGCGCTGTGACTTATCCGCTATGCGCTGCTTGGCGCGGTCGAGGGCCCGTTCGAACCGGCTCTTTTCCACGGGCTTGAGCAAATAGTCGAGAGCGTTCGAATCGAAAGCGCGCAGCGCGTAGTCTTCGTAGGCAGTTACGAAGATCGTGGCCGGCATTCTCTCCCGGCCGATCTGCCGCACCACCTCGAAGCCGTCCATCTCCGGCATCTGAATGTCAAGGAGCACAAGATCGGGGTTTTCGGCGCGGATGGATTTGACCGCCGATCCTCCATCCCCGCATTCTCCGATGATCTCCACCTCCGAATGGTTCTTCAGGAAGCGAATGACACTCCGGCGCGCCAGAGGTTCGTCGTCGACAACGAGCGCCCGCAGACTCATGGCGCCACCCCCGCGGGCAGCACCCTTACGTCGTTTTCCATCGCGTGTGCGGGCATCGAAAGCCTCACGCCCACGCCTCGTGGTCTGCCGTCGAAGATGTCGAGCTCCTGCCGTGCTCCGTAGAGCTGCTCGAGGCGCCGACGCGTGTTCGAGAGCCCCACTCCCCGTGAGAAGAGCTGTTCCGGCTCACCATCCAGCACACCCGTCAGGTTAGAGATTTCCAGGCAAAGCGCGTCGCGGTTTCGCAAGGCCCGAATCGTTACCAGGTCGCTTTCCTTGTGCCTGCCGACGCCGTATCGAACCGCATTTTCCACGAGTGGCTGGAGGATGAGGGTGGGAACTGCGCAATCGAGCACGCCCGGATCAACCTGCACATCAAACCGTAGCCGTTCGCCAAAACGCCGCTGTTGGATGCTCATGTAATGATTCAACAGTTCGATTTCACGCCGCAGCGGAATCTCCTGGACGTGCAGTTTGTCCAGGGAAGCGCGGAGCAGTTCGCTCAATTGCAGCAGAACATCTTCTGCTCCCTCCGGATCATCGTGAATCAGGGTTACAGCCGCCTGGAGCGTATTGAACAGAAAATGCGGTTGCAGTTGCCCCCGCAGAGCTTCGAGTTGCGCCTCGGCCAGTCGCGCCTCGAGTTGAGCCGAGCCGAGCTCGCGTCTCCGCGCCTGGTCAGCGAGGCGGTAAAACTGCGTCCCTGCAATCAGTAACCAATAAGTGGCTATACTGATCTGTGCATGCTGAGTCAAATAATGCCTCAGCACTTCGGCGAAGGGCCAGCCGCCCCGGCTGCGGAGCCATTCCGCAGAGGCCTCAAGCGATAATTGAACGACAGCCAGCAGGACACTTGCCACCACGTGCAGCGGAATTGCTCGCACCCAACTCTTCGAGTCGATTGGCAGTCGCCGGGCAAGCCAAAGCGCAATGGGCGTGAGTACGCCCCAAATATAACAGGACCAGCCCAGGTAGTCGACAAACGGATCCGAAACGTGATGACCGGCGTCGTAGGCATACCACAGGCTTGCAAAGAGCAGTACGGCCAGTAGCCAGCCGCAGGCCAGCCATAGCCGCCTGGCGGCCGTCTGATTCTTCGCCGGAGCTTCGTTCGAAGTCGTGTTGATCATCCTGTTATATCGCGCCCAAAGGCGCATTGAATGCCCTGAGCCTCACATCCAAATCTTAGCCTTGATTAGTCGTCGTGGCAAAGTGGGTTGGGCATTTGAGCTCCTTTGCTTCGTCCAAACCGAGCTCTCCCTCTTTGCGGAGAATGTGTGAAGGAATTCGCCATGTGTCATCCTGTGCGGAGCGAATGATCTCTGCAGTTTTCCTCGGTCGTTCAGCCATGGGAACTGCGGAGATCCTTCCCTTCGCTCAGGATGACAGCGGCGGCCGCGCAGCTACGATTCAACCCGTGGCATGAACGATTCATCCCAAAATGATCCTCCTTCGCAGGACAGCAATTTAGAGTGGTGAAGGAGAATTCTCTCAGGGCTGGGGAGTTAATATGGCTGGAACTCGTCTCATCGTGAATGGGCAGTCGCACGAAATTGACGTGGCGGGCGAAACGCCGCTGCTTTGGGTTTTGCGGGACACTCTGGGGCTGACCGGGACCAAGTACGGATGCGGCATTGGTCTGTGCGGGGCCTGCACCGTGCACCTGGATGGCGACGCGGTGCGCTCCTGCCAGACGCCCGTCGGGTCTGTCGGGAGCAGGAAGGTCACCACGATTGAGGGCCTCTCGCCGGACCGCAGTCACCCGGTGCAGCGCGCCTGGATCGCGGAGCAGGTGCCGCAATGCGGCTATTGCCAGTCGGGACAAATAATGCAGGCCGCCGCTCTGTTAACCCAGAACCCGCACCCCAAGCTCGAAGAAATCAACCGCGCAATGAACGGCAACATCTGCCGCTGCGCCACGTACCAGCGCATTCGCCGCGCCATCCAGCGCGCCGCGCAGGAGGGAGCCTGATGATTACAGAGACCATCGTTAACCGGCGCGAATTCTTGAAAGCAACGACAAGCAGCAGCGCGACTTATATCCTGGGCTTCCGCCTGCCTGGGCGAGCCCGCGCCGAATCTCGCGCCGCGGGTGAGGCCGCCATTTTCAAGCCGAACGCCTGGCTGCGAATCACTCCTGACGATCGGATCACGATCCTGGTTGAGAATCCGGAAATGGGCCAGGGCCCGCGGACCATGGAAGCCATGATCCTGGCCGACGAGCTTGAAGCGGACTGGCCGGCGATCCGCGTGGAACAGGCGCCCGTCATCCCGGAGGTTTATCATCACCTCTCAACGGGTGGCAGCGGCGGCACAGAGTGGGCCTGGGAAAACCTCCGCCAGGCGGGCGCACAGGCGCGGGAGACTCTAATCTCCGCCGCAGCCGAGCGGTGGGGCGTGGCGAAAGCGGACTGCCGCGCCAGCAACGGCGCGGTCATCCACGAGCCCACGAAGCGGCGCTTCACCTACGGCGCGTTGGTCGAAACCGCCTGCAGGCTCGAAGCAGCGAAGGCGGATGCCGTACCTCTTAAGGCTCCGTCGGAGTTTCGTATCATCGGCAAGCCCCGCGCGCGGGTGGACGTGCCCGCGAAGACTGACGGCAGCGCAAAGTTCGGCATCGATGTTCGAGCGCCAAACATGCTGTTTGCCGTCCTGGCACGCTGCCCGCAGTTTGGCGGCAAACTCGCGAGCTTCGACGCCTCCCCCGCCAAAGCACTGCTCGGCGTTCGCGCGGTCTTCGAGGTCCCTCCGATCAGATGGCTCCAGATGGGCAAGTTCGGACGCGACATCAACTCCGCAGGCGGCATCGCGGTCGTCGCAGACTCCACCTGGGCGGCCTTGAAGGGCAGGGAAGCCCTCAAGGTCACCTGGGATAACGGCGGCGGAGACGAAACTACAGAGAGCCTGCGGAAGCAGTTGCTGGAACAAGCCGCGGCACCCCCTTCCTATGTCGCGGTGAATCAAGGGAGCGCTCTTGAGGCGCTGGCGGGCTCCGCGAAAAAGGTGGAGGCAACGTACGAGTTGCCGTTCGAGGCCCACGCCACCATGGAGCCGATGAACACCACTGTGCACGTGCGCGACGACGGGATCGAAGTCTGGTCGCCCACGCAGATCGGCGAGATTCACCGCCAGGAAATCGCCCAACTCGCCGGGATTCCGCCTGAAAAGGTCCTGGTTCACATGATGTTCTGCGGCGGATCTTTCGGACGCCGCTATCAATGGGACTACGTCGCGCAGGCTTGGCAAGTGGCTAAAGAAATGAAACAGCCCGTGCAGTTGCTTTGGACCCGCGAAGACGACATGCAGCACGATTTCTACCGCCCCTACTCGTACCACCGCATGTCGGGAGGCCTCGATGAGCGCGGCGCGCTCACCGCCTGGTCGCATCGCATCGTCTCCACGCCGATTCGCGCCGTCTTTGATTCGGCCGAAGAATTGAAGGACCCCAAACACGTCGCATCCCAGGAATTGAGCGGTGCGAAAGTGATTCCTTACTTTACGGCGAACTTTCGTTTGGACTACGCGCCCGTCGACTCGGTCGTCCCACGCGCCTGGTGGCGCTCCGTGGCGGCCTCTTTCAACGGCTTTGCCGTAGAATGTTTTGTTGATGAACTAGCCCACGCTGCCGGTCGAGATCCTTACGAGTTCCGCCTCAGTCTGGTTCCGGAAACCCGGATGATAGCCGAGGGTGATGATCCACCGCTGGATACATCAAGATTTCGCGCTGCACTTAAGCTGGCAGCGGAGAAGTCCGGCTGGGGAAAGCCCCTGCCCGCGGGCGAGGGGCGCGGCCTCGCATGTTTCTATTCTTTCCATAGCTACATCGCCTACGTGGCGGAAGTCTCTGTGAAAGAAAACGGAACGGTCCGGGTGAACCGCATCGTGAGCGCGGTCGACTGCGGCACCGCCGTAAACCCCGACGGCGTGCGGGCGATGACTGAAGGAGCCATTAATTACGCTCTCGGCCCGGTGCTCAGCGGCGAGATCACCGTCAAAGACGGAGCTGTCGAGCAGAGTAATTTCCATGATTATCAGGTGCTGCGCATCGATCAGGCGCCAGACGTCGAAGTCTACATCGTGCCCAGTAACGAAAAGCCCGGCGGCATGGGCGAGCCCGGCGTCCCGCCTTTGGCCCCTGCTGTTGCCAATGCCGTCTTCGCAGCCACCGGAGTGCGTCTGCGACGACTCCCCATCGACCCGTCGAGCCTGCGAAAGGCCTGACCTACACGTAGTCAAAATTCTTGGCGGCTGGCCTACATGTGCCACCTGTTATCCTGAGAGCTTGTGACTTTATTCAGTTCGACCAAACAGCGGATGTCATCCTGAGGAGCCGCAGGCGACGAAGGATCTGCATTTTCTTG
>Ga0335078_10014946_pt1 | contig 11518 bp, 9 predicted proteins | sample Lox_Sample_32_FD_206711 | JGI IMG/M metagenome (GOLD analysis project Ga0335078, IMG submission 206711) | Soil microbial communities from Loxahatchee National Wildlife Refuge, Florida, United States - Lox_Sample_3.2 | ecosystem: Environmental > Terrestrial > Soil > Wetlands | place: USA: Florida...
TGGAAAGGCACTTCGCGGCTAACCGTGAGCTACGGCGTGCGATGGAACCCGTTCCTTCCGGCCGTTTTTAAGAATGGCGACGATTACAATTTCAGTCTGACCAACTTCTACAACAACGTTCACAGCAAAGTGATCCCGGCTGCTCCGCCCGGTCTTCTCTACCCCGGCGACCCCGGCTTCAACGACAAATCGGGAATGAATAATCAGTGGGATCACGTCGAGCCACGCATCGGAATTGCGTGGGATCCGGTCGGCGACGGCAAGACCGCGATCCGCGCCGGCGGCGGCATCGCGTACGACTACATCCGCATGGACATCCACGAGAACACTTCCTCCGTGGCGCCCTTCCGCATCACGGTGGTTCAGAACAACCCGAACCCCGTGATACCCGGCGGCCTGAGTCTCGACAACCCCTACGCCAACTTCCCCGGTGGGAACCCGTTTCCTTACAACTTCAATCCGCAGGTGTTTCCGAATCTCCCCTATCAAGGCTTTCTTCCCATCGACCCGAATCTCAAAACCACCGCGCAATATTCATGGAATTTCGGGATCCAGCGGCAGATTACCCCTCGATTCTTCGTTTCCGGAACCTATGTGGGAACCGAATTGGCCCACCTGTGGACCGGTGTGGATTTGAATCCGCCCGTCCTGCTCCCCGGGAAGCCGATCATCGCCAGCCCGTCTACACCGGCTCAGATTGCCCAGTGTGCAGCCCTCCAAGCCAATTGCTCCAGCAACGAAAACCAACGCCGCTTCCTGGAACTGGCGAATCCGTCGGCTGGGGATATCTACGGCTCCATCACCGATCTGGATTCCAGCGGCACGCAGCATTACAACGGTCTGCTGCTGAACACGCGCTGGCGCATGGCGGACAATGTCAACCTGCTAGCGAACTGGACGTGGTCGCATTGCATCGGTCTTCCGGCCAGCAACATCGCCAATCTCGAAGCTGTCTATCCGCACCAGCCTTATCAAAACAACGGCCCTCCGGACCGGCACTTGGATATGGGCGACTGCAACGGCAATTCGCTCGATATCCGGCACATCGTGAATGTGACCGCGGTGGTCGGCACGCCTCGGTTTTCGGGCACGTGGGCGCGCCGCCTGGGCACTGGTTGGACGCTCTCGAGCATCGTCAACTGGCGCTCCGGCCCACCGCTTACCACGGCCCTGGGCACGGATAACGCGCTCAACGGCTTCAACCCAGCCGGAGCCAATCCCATTCCCCAACGCGCCAATCAGATCCTGCCGGATGTCAACGCGACCAACCAAGGCCAGTCCTGCTCGCCCGCGCCTTGCGTGAGTTATTTGAATCCCAACGCAGTAGCGTTTCCGGCGGCGGGAACGTACGGGAACATGGGCGTCGGAGACATCCGCGGTCCGGCTTTCTGGGAGTGGGATCAAGCCATCAGCCGCCAGTTCCCGATCCACGAAATGGCACGCATGGAATTTCGCGCGGAAGCTTTTGACGTGACCAACTCCGTGCGTTTGGGCGCGCCGATTACCACCCTGGGCAGCACCTACGGCCAAATCACCAGCGACCAGCCCACCACAGGCTCCGGCCTTGGCGGAGGCGGTATCACCAGCGGCACCGGCGCCCGGGTTCTGCAGTTCGCACTGAAAATCGTCTTCTGAACCGCGTTAAAGGCCCTTGCGGCGCGCGATATTCACCTCGGTGCAGGCGGCCATGACGTCCACGAACTTCTGATAGCTCGCCTGCCCGAGCACAAACGGGTTCGGCTCACCCTTCTTCCGGTCCTTGAGTTTGTCCAGCTTCGCCTGAATCGGATCCATCAGCGGATGGTTTTGCAGTTCCACCTCCACCTTCGCCTTCTTAGTTTGCTCCTTGAAGTGCGCGACGGATTGAAGATAGGTCTGCAATCCTTCATCCGAGACGATGCCGGGGGTCAGGATGGTGCCACCGTACATGGCGGCCACGTACGTCTTGCCGTTGTCCCTGACCGGAAAAATAAAGCCCATCGATCCGGGCGTGTGGCCAGGCACGGCCACCGGGGTGATCTTGAAGTCTCCCAGCACGATCGGCTGGCCCTCCGTGATCACCTGGTCACGGTTGGGCAGCGGCGCCGGAGGTCCTTTCTTAGGGGCGCCTCCCCCACGTCCGGCCGGGGGATGCTCCATCAAGTCCCAATCCGCCGCCGCGATGTAGATCTTCGATCCGTAGTGCTCCTGAAAATAGGCAGTTCCGCCGAAGTGATCCGCATGCCCGTGACCCACCACGATCATTTTCACCTTCGCCGGATCCAGCCCTAGCTTCTGAAATCCCGGCAGGAGTTGCGAGTCGGTCTGATCGGCGGAGAGGGAATCGATCATCAGCAAACCATCGGAGGTGCTGATGACATAGGCCACGGTCCCCTGATTGCCGATCACGTAGACGTTATCGAAAATCTTAGTCGGCTCGATCGGCGGATCGTTCGGGCTGTTGGGGCGTGGCGCTTCGCAGAAAAAATGTTCCTCACCCGCCCACATTGGCCCGCCGGCTTGCTTTGCCTTCTCGATCAGTGCCTTCACTGCCTCGGAATCGGGCTTGGCGGGAGCAGCCGGCGCGGGCTGCCCGTACACGTAGCCCACCCCGGCCACGCAAATGGAAAGAACCACGAACGCTTCTCTCAGCATATTTAGCCTCAGGGGATGATTTTAGTGGATTACTCCGCCCGCCGGATCGCGTACCCGCTTATTGAAGAGCTCGACCTCATCCGCCGGAGCGCAAAGATCTTCCATTAGCCCGGTCCATCCGTCCACGGTCTTGATCGCATCCTTCCCCAATCTGCGGAATTTCTTCATTTCGCTGACCCACGGCGCCGTGTAAACCTTCGGATCGTTGATGGTCATTGACAGCTCGAGAACATCATAGGCCGTCCGTCGATAGCGCTCCTCCAGCACCATATCGACGCTGTGCGGGTATCCGAAATGATCCACCCAGGTTCGTTCGTCCACACCGGTGGTCGTGACCACAAACGTGTCGCCATCCCAACGCCCGGCCGAATATCCCCACCAGCGTGGTTCGTCGGGGTCCATCAGCGGCTTGCGCCCGTCCGTCCAGAGAGTGCGGGTGCCGTATCCCCACTCGAATTGCTGCACGATTCTGTCTGGCAGCACCATCATCTCCATCGGGTCGGGATAGATCAGCGCGCGCGAAGGGCCCATCGGATTGCAGTGCTGATACGGGTCGGTGTCATTGGCGGGCGGTACCGCGCGCCGGCGTCCGATGGGCTCGTCCGGGTGCGCCGCCGCGTCGGCGCTTCCCAAAAGCCGCCCATAAGACGGCTTGTTGGCATCGAACATTTTCTGGCCAAGCGGCGTCAAGGGAGGAACCTTACTACTGAATCCGCGATCGCCGCAGTCGCGGCACGTGCCGCCACCGCCGTATCCTCCCGGCGAGCCGTTGCGCGACCAGATGCCGGCCAGATCGTGTTTGTCATACGGCTGGTTGTCATTGGCCGGGTTGTGCGCCAGAATGCCGCCGCGTCCGCCTTGCGCCAATAGCGCGGGCGTGAGAACGAGCGAACTGCCTAGAGCGATCGTCACCGCAAGCAACTTGGTTGTCATATCTACGCTATTCCTTCTTCTCGGGCGCGGGCGCTGGCGCCGGACCGCCCTGCGGCACTTCTCCGGGACCGCCGCCGGCCACACCCAGCAGCACGTCGCCTTTCTCGTTGAGGAGCTTGAGAATCGCCCCAACCTGCGTACCCGCCCGCGACGGCGCCAGCGTGATCGTGATCTTCGTGCCCGGGGCTAACGCAGCCTCCGAGCGCCGTTTACCCCAGCCGCCTTGCTGCAACTGGGAGGGATTCGGGTAAAACTCAGCGCTCCAGTGCACCACCGCGCCCTTTTCATCGATGACGTCGAAGAAGAGTTGCGGGTGCGGGTTCGCATAGTGAAACTCCGTCACGGTTCCCTGCACGGTAATTGGTTTGGATAAATCGTACGAGGCGCCCGTTCCGTGATGCGCCACCGCCGGAATCGCCATCCATAACAGGGCAGCGCCGGTAAGATACCACTGGAAAACTTTCATCTTGTGTCCTTCCTAGCGCGCCACGGCCTTGGCCGGAGCCAGCACGGCCGGAGCGGGCTTTCGAAATTTTTGGGCGTCAATCGCGACGCCGTCCTGAAACTGGTTCACCTGGTAAGTCGATTGGCCGTTCGTCCACGTCACGATCCAACGGAAAGGGCGTTTGACCCCGTGGACATCGCGGTAATCGGCGTAATCGATCTGAATCGGATTCGTGCCCACGGCCGTCGCCGAATATCGCAATTGCCGCATCAAAAGACCGGTCTTTTGATCGAAGTACAGCTTGATCCGTGTGTTTCCCGCTCCCCTTCCCTGGATCACCTGCACGTCGCTATCGCCGATTGTTGTGATGGGAAATCCCGATCGCCATTGGCCCAGCGCTTGTTTGATCTGCGCCGGAAACCATAACTGCGCATCGAGGCGCGCCGCGTCCACTTCCTCGCCCGGCGCCAGCGGAAGAAGCAGTACCGGATTGTTGGTCGATGCCACCCAACCGCGGTCTCCGTCGAAGACAGTGGTGTTATCGCCATTTTGCGTATGGATCACGGTGGCGATTTGCGCCGGCGCTTTGGCATAGAGTTCGAACGGCACCTTCTCGTGATAGCTGTCATACCCTTCGTAAGTCCCCTTGGCCGTCAGGCTGGTGAGGGCGGAAAGTCGCACGGAACCACCTGCGGCCGCGACAAATTGATCCAGAATCTGATCGGCGGAAGGCCCGTTCACGGCCTGCGGCGGAATCTCGATTTCGTTGGGATCTTCTTCCGGCGTCCCGTACTGGATCGCCAGGCTGGGAACATCCTTCGGGCGCTCGTTACCGTGATGGCAGGAGTAGCACGTAATCACGCGCCGGCCGCCGAAATTGTTTTTATTGATGGTGTTCACCATCTGAATCATGGTGCGCGCTATGCGCTTGCGCGGCACATCGTCGGCGAACTTCTGCCAGTCCTGCAAGCTTTCCGCGACATGGCAGTAGACGCAGTTCAAGCCCACCGACGCCGAAAAGAACCCCATGGTCGCCATGAATTCGCTGACGGGGATTCCTTTGAGCACCTGAACATTCTTGAAAACATCTTCCGCGAGCGGCTGCTTATCGGCCGCGACGGGTTGCGCGGCTAGCTCGCGAAACGGGCCGGCTATCACCATCGCTCCGACAAGCAGCGAGCCTCGCTTCCAATTCATCGGCCGTGTCTCCCTGTTGCGACGAACGCCAAAGAGCAGTATATGATCGCGCCTTAAAGCTGCAAAATTGACCGTGGCGATTGCTCATATCTTTCCGACAGATAGCGCGAAGAACCGCGACCTCCCGACCAATGCCAGGCGGAAATGATAGGATCGATCTTCCCCTAGTCTTAGAAAGGTATCCATATGAGAACCGAGATCAACCACCGAGCACCAATCCAACGGTTCGCCGCCGCCCTCGTGGTGGCCTTGCTCGCAAGCGTCCTTAGCCCCCAAGTGACGTCAGGACAGCAGAAGGTGCCGTTTCGGAACGGCATTCCGGTGGCGCCGAACGGGCTCGAGGCGCGGCCGCTACCGGATAAGCCCATGGTGTTCGACACCGCCGAGGGGCCGAAGATTCGTGTGGTGGTGGTCACCAAGGAACTCGAGTATCCCTTCAGCGCCGCGTTTCTTCCGAATGGTGACATGCTGGTGACCGAACGCACCGGCCATCTGCGCATTATTCGCAAGGGCGTGCTCGATCCTTTGCCCGTACCCGGCGCCCCGGCGGCATTCGCGGTTCCCCCATCCGGCCTGCCCGGCGCGGTACACGCGTATATGGATATCGCTCTCCATCCCCACTTCGCCGAAAATCACTTGTTGTATCTTACGTACAACAAGCAGGCCGGCGAGAAAGGCAGAATCACGGCGCTGGCGCGCGCGCGATTTGACGGCCACACGCTCACCGAGGTTCGCGACATTTACGTGATGGACCAAGGCGGCACATCGAGAATCGCGTTCGCAGGCGACGGAACCCTCTACATGACCACCACCGGGAGAGATCCGCAGGATCCCAACACCCTGGGCGGTAAGGTGCTGCGACTGCGCGACGATGGCAGCATCCCGCCCGATAACCCGTTTGTCGCGCAGGCCGGCCACAAGCCCGAAGTCTACACGCTGGGACACCGCAATGCTTTAGGGTTGGCTTTGAATCCGAGCACCGGCGAGATGTGGCAGAACGAAAACGGCCCCAATGGCGGCGACGAGATCAACATCCTAAAGCCAGGGCGCAATTATGGCTGGCCCATCGTAAGCTTCGGACGCACCTACCCCGGACCCTGGCAATCGGGAACCCCGCGCCACGACGGCTTTGAGCCGCCGGTGGTGTTTTGGATGCCGGCGATTGCGGTGTCCGGTATGGTGTTCTACACGGGTGACAAATTCCCCAAATGGAAAGGCGATGTTTTTGTAGGCTCCATGCGCACCGGCGAGATTCCCGGGACCGGTCACCTGGAGCGTATCCTCTTCAACGAGAACATGGAGGAATTGCGACGCGAAGCGCTGCTCCGGGAACTACGACAGCGGATCCGCGACGTTCGCCAAGGCCCCGATGGATTGTTGTACCTGCTGACCGACGAGAAGCCTGGCGCGGTGCTGCGGATCGAACCGGCGGAGTAGGGAGGCCAGCAACGACGTTGGGTCACTTCCCGACCATGTGGCCCGGATCGCGATTGTTCTCTTCGCAGATACTTTCGATCAGGTCTGTGTCCGGAAGCAGGCGCCAGACAAGGTTCACGTTCCACGGCTTGGTATACGCCTGAGGATCGTCGATCGTCACTTGGACGTCCATGCGCCCGATCTTCGGGCGGGAGAAGCGCTCGACCGTGCGGAGGGATTCCGTCCCAGGGAGCCCCTTCATGTCGAGCCATGTCTTGCCGTTCTGTCCGATGGTTTCGACGATGAGCGTATCTTTATCCCAGTGGCCGATGGAGTAGCCCATCCAGGCCGGCTGGGGGTCCTTCGGCAAGGGCCGGCCGTCGGTAAAAATCTGGCGGTAGATGGTGCGCGACTCATGCAGGAGGAGCGTGAGATCTTCAGTCTGCACCAGCTTGAGGCCGTCGGGAATGTTGTCCTTTTCGGGGATACCAGAGGGCAGACAGGAGACGCCGGGATGATCCTTGCCGTTGTTCGCGATGCGTTGATTGTAGACTTCGCGCGCCCAGGGCTTCAGCGGAATTTCCGCCTCTTTCATGTCTGCGGCCAGATCGAGCAGGTATTTGGTGGGCGGGTCGGGCACCCAGAATCCGGACAGATCGGGTTTCCCGTAGGATGTCCGTTGCGCGGGCGCATTCAAATCGATCTTTCCATCCGGCGTGCGCGGCACGTGTTTCCACGGATACGGGTCCCATTGCGCCTGTGCTCCGCCCGCAGCCACGAGAGCGGCGATCGCCAGCGGCAGAAGTCTTCGTATTCGCATGCGGCGTGTTCCTCCGGTGTGATGGCTTTCTAGTGCCTCAAGAGATCATATATAAAGGTATTTCTGGGGCGCAACGCGTTTAGCCCGCACTCATCTGCGCATACCGCATGGCCACCGCCCCCGAGCCGAACTCCACCCGGCTCACGAGCCTCAAGTCGATACGTTTGGCTAGCCCCGCGAACAACGCCGGCCCGTGGCCCACGAGCCTGGGATGCACCACGAGTTCATACTCATCGATCAATCCCAGCTCCGCCAACGCCAGCGGGAGCTTCACGCCTCCCACGAGCAGTCCCTTACCCGACTCCCTCTTGAGTTGCTGAACGGCCGTCTCCAGATCGCCGGCGACGAGTTCCGCGTTCCAATCGACCCGCTGCAAGGTGCTCGACACGACGTACTTCTTTGCCGCGTCGATCGTCCGGGCGAAGGGTTCCATCCAATCAGGCCTCGCTCCCGTCCCCGCTGGCGGCCGCCAAGCGGCCTCCATCATTTCGTAAGTCACCCGGCCAAGGAGGAGGGCATCGGCCCGGTCGAAGTTCTCGACCGCATTACGAAACAAGTCTTCGTCCGGGATCATTGCTCGATGATCGCAGCACCCGTCCAATGTAACGTTGATGGAATACCGTAAAGGCCGCATTACCCAAGGTACCGCGGCTTCGCCGCAATCCTCATACAGCGGCAACCCAGCCGGCTGCGTTCTTGGAGTTCAGACGATCAGCTTGAGCGCGCTGCCGAAGCGGAAGCCAGGGAGTAGCAGAACTATTCGCTGCGTTTTTCGGCCGAAGATCCGGCAAAGATGCTTCGACCATCGGCCAACGTTACTTTCTTGGCATTCGCCAAACTGGAGTGGTCTTTGGCCGGGTAGCCTTCGACCGTCACCTGATCGCCGGTCTTCAGCGAATCCTGCCGCCAGCCCAGGTGGCGCAGGATTAGCGGCGGCCCAAGTTCGATATTCCAATTGACGATTTCGCCCTGATCGTTCTTAACATCCACGTAGAAATGAACGTGTGGATTGGTCCACTCCACTTTCGTGACCGTGCCAGTGATTTGAACCGGCTTATCGCTATCGTACTCGGCGGCGAACGAGTGATGCGCATACGCAGGCGAGTGCGAGAGCAGCCACGCCAGAGACAGGATCAGAAAACGCGCTTCGTATCTCACTGGTTTGCTCTCCCCAAAGGCGTGTCCGGCTAGTTGGTGCTCACGTGCTCGCGGTATTGATTGTTCTCCGCGCAAACGTACTCCTCGATTTCCTCATCAGGCGAGAGAACGTTAACGATCTTGGTCTGGAACGGAATTCTAAAGCTTTCTGGATCTGCGTAGGTCGTTTCCACTTCCAGATGACCCAGATCCGGCCGCCGCAACCGCTCCGTGATATGCAGCTTACTGGTATGCGGGAACATATTCAGCCAGGTTTTCTCATTCAGGCCCAGCGTATCGATGACCAGCGTATCGCCTTCCCATTTGCCAATCGAATATCCCTGCCACGAGGATTCCAGATCCTTCGGGAAACTGCGTCCGTCCAGGTACACCAGATGGCCGGAGATCACATCGTCGCTTCTCAGCGACACCAGGAGCGTGGACGTCTGGACAATTCTGATCGGCCAACGCGCCAGGAATCCCGCAAGCTCCGGCAGGCATCGAGCAGAAGGTTTGTCTTTATAGTCATTGAGTACGCGTTCTCGGAATAAAGCTCTGGCCCACGGCAGTAGATCCGGTTGCTGCGAACGAGCACCAACGGATTTAGGAGAGATCAACCAGACACCGGAAAAGTCCGGCTTCCCATCCGCAGTTCTAGGCGCAGGCCCTTCGGGAGGAGGCGGCTTTTTAGAAAGAAGCTCAAACAACGCCGGCATTTCTCCGAGGGTGGCCAACATACCAGCATTCGACGCGAGCTGAATCTCCAAGGCTGCGGGCTGTCCCGCCCGAATCACGACGCCCCGGCGCACAAAAGGCCGATACTTGGCATCGATCACGAAGATGTCGTACTTTCCGGGCGGTAGTGGTAAGAGGCTGTATTCGCCTTTGGCCGAGCTTACGGCCTTGTAGTCAGTTCCGGTTTCGGTGTTCCTGGCTTCGACACTTACGCCCGCCGCCGGTGCGTGCGCCGGGTCGAAGACGGAACCCCCAATGGAGCCGGATTCCGTTTGGCCCAACGCCACCATACAGAAGAGGCCGCCGACAATTGGCAGAAGACGCATCCGAAACCCGACCGCCACGGGCATTATACAACGTGCACAGATGCCGATCGCCGCGCGCTTGTCGCATGCAAGACGAGCCTGGAGGGGGACAGCCAATCGCAGGGGAGGCTAGCGTAAAATGAACTCATTGCTGTTGCCAGCCTTCAGTTACGCTTGGGTACCTCCGGGTGGACGCGTGCTCCAAATTTCCGCCAGTAACGCGTACGACTTGAAACAAGAAGGGGGATGATATGAGCGTTCTACGAAAGATCTTTGGGACCGGTGTTGTGATAGCAGTCGCCCTGACGGTCAGCGCGCCGTCCTCGGCCATGGCACAAGCACCTGCGGCAGCGCCGGCCCAAGGCGGCGGAGACGCGCCAGGCGGCCGCGGAGGTCGAGGCCGTGGGCCGCAGTACACCCCGGCAGCCGGGGCGAAGGACCTGAAAGCCGTTCTCTTCAACTGGGCCTGGTATACGGGCATGCTCCGGAGCAGCGAGGAACGCGACCTGATCATGTCGCTCGAATACCAGGGCAAGGGCACCATGCAGGTGGATGGGCAGCCCTGTAATGTGACGAAGTATCGAACCAGCATCAGCTACCAGACCTCCGGCGAGCGGATTCAATACACGGGCACGCGGCCCAATGGCCAGTCGTGCTCCAATATCGAAGTCCTCAGCGGAGCGTATGCCTGGAACGAAGACATTCCCGGGGCCGAACTCGTGGCTGGTAAAGGCAAAGCGACGCCGATGCCCGCCACGGTAGAGGAACGGATGATTCGCCTGTGGGCCAGTCCGCAGGGAGCGTTCAAGGGCGCGATGGCGGGGATCAGCGATCCACCGGAAATGGCGCCCCGGCCGCAACGGGTACCAGCCGACGTCCCCATGGCCGGGAAAACCTCCGTCGCGTGGGAAGGCAATAAGCCGGTGGTGACGTTCCCGATCCCGGGCGTGCCGGATGCGATCGCGAGCGCTACGCTCAACGACAAGTACATGGCGGAGCGGGTGGTGGTGAAACAGGGATCGAGCACCACCGAGTTCACCTACAGCGATTATCGGGATTGGAACAATCCGCTCAATCCGGCCGAGGCGTTTTACGCGGGCAGGATGACGGAACGCAAAAACGGCGCTGTCGTCCGCGACATTACGACCACGCTGACGGAAACCGGGCAGATGTATGTGGTGATGCCGGTTCCGGCAAGCATCAAGGCGGCGATCCAGCCAACCAATCAGCCGCCCCACTGGACTCTGAATGTGAACGCACCGGCGCCGGCGACGGAGACCGCATCTGTCGTAACCCCGCGGCTGGCCAATGGACATCCGGACATGACAGGAACCTGGAGTGCTCCCCCTCTCCTAATCACGGGTAGTGGAACCCGCCGATGTGGTCCAACGCAAGTGAAGGGTGGGGGACTCAACCCCGACGTCGGCTGCCGAACCGGGCAAGACAACTTCTGGGTGGATTATGAGTGGATCTCGCCCTCGCGATTTGGGCCGAGTCGTCCGGTTTACAAACCCGAGTTCTGGGACAAGGTTCAGGAACTCGATCAGTGGACGAACAAGTACGATCCGATCATGACGTGCCAGCCGATGGGGATTCCGCGGGAGGGCACGCCCCGCCGCATCTTCCAAACGGCGAACGACATTACCATGCTGTATACGACGAGCGATTACGGAGGCGGAAACAGGGAATTTCGCGTGATTCCAACCGACGGCCGCAAGCACGACCCGAAGAAGGCGATCGAGGCCACCTACATGGGGTATACCGTCGGAACCTGGGAGGGAGACACCCTGGTGCTCGACTCCATCTCGTTTGTCGATACGACGTGGTTGGGACGGGGAGGCCTCTTCCATTCCGCCGACATGCACGTCGTCGAGAAATTCACGCGTAAGGGCGATG
>Ga0335078_10014948_pt1 | contig 11517 bp, 9 predicted proteins | sample Lox_Sample_32_FD_206711 | JGI IMG/M metagenome (GOLD analysis project Ga0335078, IMG submission 206711) | Soil microbial communities from Loxahatchee National Wildlife Refuge, Florida, United States - Lox_Sample_3.2 | ecosystem: Environmental > Terrestrial > Soil > Wetlands | place: USA: Florida...
GAGCGTTACCGCCGCCTCGGTCGTGTTCCTCTTCGGGATCACCGGCGAACTCCTCGTCGGCCTGAGGAACCCGGGCACCTGGAGGACGACCGCCTCCCGCCTCGGGACCGCGAGCACCGTCAGGATAGTGAACATCCTGACCTTCGCCCTGATAGTCCTGGGTTCGCTGCTCTTCTCCGAGGAGGTCGACTTCCCGGTCGTCCTCGGCCCGCTGGCGGTCCCCATCCCCCTTCTCATCGGCGTCGTCCTGGCCCTCTTCATGATGCGCCCCGTCTCGCTCGGAAGGAGCACCCACGCGCCGCTCTCCGTGAGGAGGCGGGAGGTCGTGGCCATAGCCGTAGTGGCGCTCCTGATCGTCTCCATTCCGCTCGTCACCAGGGTCGACGACCAGAGGCCGCTCCCGCAGTCCGGCTACACCATCACCATCGGGATGCAGTCGCTCGTCGCCGGGCCCAGGCCCTACGACGTCCAGTGGGTCGTCTTCAACTACCAGTCCCCGCGGGAGTTCTACTACGTCCTGCTCTACACCAACGGGACGCTGGAGCTCGCGCGGGAGGCCAACGGGACCAGGCTGCCCCACCTCTACGAGGCCCAGACTGGCCTCTCTCCCTTCGTGTGGCACAGGTACCAGATCACGGTCGCCGACGGCGTGGCGACCATCTCCGTCGACGGCAGGGAGTTCATCAGCGCCCCGGTCGCGGACCCGGGGGGGAAGGTCATAGTCTCCGACTCGGTCCCGCACGCCAGCCTCTGGCTCGTGCGGATCACCGAGCTGCAGGTCAGCGCCGCCCCGGCGGGCTAGTCAGGCGGCCGGCGGGCTGGCGGTCGGCTGGACGGCGCCCCGCTCCCCGAGGGAGCGCGCCCCCAGGAGCTCGGCGAGCGGCCGCTGGTCGACCGCGCCGTCCTCCCGGAAGTAGACGGCCGTGCCCATCGAGACGCACCGCTCGGCGAGCTCGTCGAACGCCAGGAGCCGCGCGGCCTCGTCGACGTCCGCGATCTTCATCCGCGTGCGCGGGTGCCTCGAGACGATGGAGCAGCAGTCCTTGTACTCGAGGAGCGAGGTCTCGTAGGTCCCGACCTGCTTGGCGAGCCGGACGATCTCGTCCTTGTCGTAGCCCAGGAGCGGCCTGAGAGTTGGCAGGGAGGCCCCGCTGTCGATGCATGCGATGTTCTGGAGCGTCTGGGAGGCGACCTGCGCGAGGCTGTCCCCGGTGGAGATCGCTGGCATCGAGAGCGCCGCCGCGACCCGCTCGGCCACCATCCTCATGAACCTCCTGAAGACGACCGGCTCGAACTCCTGCCGCAGGTCGGTCGTCGCGACCTGGTAGGGGCTGAACGGGACGAGAATCAGGCGCTGCTCCTCGCCCCTCGGCGCGAGCTGCCTGACGAGGTCCGAGATCTTGCTCGCGACGATCGGCCCGGGACCGGGGGCGAGGTAGAAGTGCAGGAAGGCGAGCGCGCAGCCCCGCTTCATCATCAGCCAGGCCGCCACGGGCGAGTCTATGCCTCCCGAGAGGAGGTGCAGCACCCTGCCGCTCGACCCCACGGGCAGCCCGCCGGGCCCCCTGACCCTTTCGGCATAGACGAGCGCCTCGTCCGAGATGACGTCGACGGAGAGGTTCACGCCGGGCTCCGAGAGGTCGACGGCCAGGCCGAGCCTGGCGATGATGTCCTCGCCCAGCCTCCTCGCCAGCTCCTGGGAGGTCATCCCGAAGGACTTGTTCGACCGCCTGGCGCTGACCCGGAAGGTCTTCTTCCTCTTCCCCTTCTCGCCCTCCCCGGCGCGTGCGTCCAGGACGCGCACCGCCGTCTCGAGGATCTCGGGATAGGAGAGGGGGGACCCCTCGACGCCGGCGCACCAGGCCACCCCGAAGACCTTCGAGATCAGGGCCCTCGCCTCGGCCGCCTTCCCCTCATCGTCGAGCGAGACGAGGAGCCGATTGTCGACCATCCTGATCTTCGCGCCTGCGAGGGGGCCCAGGGCGGCCAGGATGTTCCTCCGGAGGGTCGCCTCGAAGACCTGCCTGTTCCCGCCCTTGGTCCCTATCTCGCCGTAGTGGACCACGATTCTCGAGAGCAAGAGACGGAAGACCCCGGCCGCTCGCAGGTGCGCATCTATAAAAGCTGAGGACCCGCCGGCGGGCAGAAGGAAGGTGGTCCGTTTGGTCGATCGTGGTCTCGGCAAGGTCGAGCGGGATTTCCTCGGGCGAGTGCTCCTGAGGAACACGGGGGCGAAGGACCCCGCGGTCCTCGTCGGTCCCGGGATGGGCCTGGACAACGCGGTCGTCTCCCTGGGGGCGGGGTCGGTCCTCGTCGTGACCGCCGACCCGCTCTCGATCATCCCCTCGATCGGGATGGAGGACTCGGCCTGGCTCACGGTCCACGAGCTGGCCTCCGACCTGACGACGAGCGCCGTGGACCCGCGCTTCGCCGTGCTCGACTACAACCTGCCACCCTCGCTCTCTGCCGGCGACTTTGAGAACTACGCCGTCTGCGTGAGCGACGAGTGCAGGCGGCTGGGCGTCTCGATAATCGGGGGGCACACCGGGCGCTACCCCGGCTCGGACTACTCGATCGTCGGCGGAGGGATGATGATGGGGACGGCCTCCGAGGGGGCGTACATCACCCCCGCGATGATCCGGGAGGGCGACGACCTGCTCATGACCAAGGGAGCGGCGACCGAGGCGACCGCCGTCCTCGCCCTTGCCTTCCCGGAGACGACGGAGAGGGCAGCGGGGACCAGGGTCGCCAGGAGGGCCGCAGGGTACCTTCGCCTCTGCTCGACGGTCGAGGACGCCCGCGCCGCGAGCTCCGTCGGGCTGCGCGACCGCGGCGTGACCGCGATGCACGACGCGACCGAGGGTGGCGTGCTGGGGGGGCTCTACGAGCTCGCCCGCGCCACCGGGCGGACCCTGGAGGTGGACCGCGACGCCATCCACGTCTCGGAGGAGACCCGGGCCGTCTGCGCGGCCTTCTCGCTCGACCCGCTGGTGACCCTGAGCGAGGGCGCGCTCCTCATCGCCTCGAGGCCCGACCGGACTCGGCGGGTCGTCCGGAGGCTCGCGGCGAGGGGGGTGGAGGCGTTCGGGGTGGGGACGGTCGCCGGCGGGAGGGGGGGCGTAGGGACGCTGCGGCTCCGGTCCGGGGACGGCAGGCCGAGAGCCTATGCGCCGCCCCGCTACGACCCGTACTGGGCCGTCTACGCCAGGGGCGTGAGGGAGGGGTGGCGATGACGACTGCTAGGAGGCCTTCTGCAATGGTTTTTCTGCCGCGAGATCCCGCCTCGGCCCGTGAAGGGCAGGAGATCGTTCCACGTCCCGGGGTCCCGGAAGCACTATCTCCCCGACAGAGAGTTCAAGACTGAGCACCTGAGGGTCGAGCTGAAGGTCGACCCCGAGAAGAAGACCATAGAGGGCCGGTGCCACCTCAAGGTGACGCCCCTTCGGGACGAACTGGCCGTCGTCCACCTCGACGCGGCCGAGATGCGAGTCTCCTCGGTCGAGCTCGACGGGGCGGCGGCCCGCTTCGACCACGACGGGCTGCGCCTGTCGGTCAGGGCCGCGGCGCCGTTGGGGCCGGGCCCCCACCTGATCGCTGTCGAGTACTCGGCATCGCCCCGCCACGGCGTCTACTTCGTACACCCCGACGAGGGGTACCCGGAGAAGCCGGTCCAGGCGTGGACCCAGAGCGAGGCCGAGTCGGCCCGGTTCTGGTTCCCCTGCTACGACCACCCCAACGACAAGGCGGCCTCGGAGATGGTGCTGACGGTCCCCGAGGGGTTCCAGGCGATATCGAACGGCAGGCTCCTCTCCCAGGAGAGCAAGGGAGACGGCTGGACGACCTACCACTGGCACGAGAGCGCGCCCCACTCGTCCTACCTCAACTCGTTCGTGGTGGGGAGGTTCGTGCAGGTCGACGCCTCGGCCGGGAAGGTCCCGCTGCAGTACTACGTGCCCGAGAGGAAGAGCAAGGACGCCCTGCGCTACTTCGGCCAGACGCCCGAGATGGTCGCCGTGTTCGAGCAGGTCACCGGGATCGAGTACCCCTACGAGAAGTACGCCCAGGTCGCGGTCCACGACTTCATCTACGGCGGGATGGAGAACATCTCCGCCACGACCCTCGTCGACAACCGGTTCCCGGACGAGAGGACCGAGGAGGACTACGCCGCGAGGTACTCCCGCCCCGAGAGGGACCACGTCGAGCTGGTCGCCCACGAGCTCGCGCACATGTGGTTCGGGGACCTGGTCACGACGCGCCACTGGCCTCACGCCTGGCTGAACGAGGGCTTCGCGACCTACATGGAGGCGGTCTACCACGAGCGGAAGTACGGGCGCGACGCCTTCCTCCAGAACATGCTCTACAAGGCCCTCTGGCACTTCGACGAGGACGAGTCGAGGTACCGGAGGCCGATCGTGGAGTACGACTACCTCTACGCCGACGACCTCTTCGACAGCTTCACCTACGAGAAGGCGGCGTGGATGATCCACCAGCTCAGGGGGATCCTGGGCGACGAGGCGTTCTTCGGGGGGACGGCCGCGTACCTGAGGAAGTTCGCCTACGCGAACGCCGAGACCGACGACTACCGCAGGGCCATGGAGGAGGCGAGCGGCCTCTCCCTCGAGAGGTACTTCGAGCAGTCCTTCCACAGGGCGGGCCACCCGGAGTTCGAGGTCGAGTACTCCTGGGACGGCAGGGTCGCCCGGGTCGGGGTGAGGCAGGTGCAGCGGATCGACGAGATGACCCCGGTCTTCGAGCTCCCGGCCGAGATAGTCTTCTACACGCGGCGGGGCAGGCTCGCCAAGCGGGTCCGCATCGGGGGCGAGAGCGAGAGCTTCCAGTTCGAGCTCGACTCGGAGCCGTCCATCGTCGAGTTCGACCCCGAGGGCTGGCTGCTCAAGAGGGTCAGGTTCCCCAAGAGCTACGCCATGCTCTGCAACCAGCTGGAGTCGAGCGTCGACATGCTCAGCAGGAAGAGCGCTGCCGAGGCGCTGGCCTCGTTCAGGGGTGCTGAGACGGTGGAGCGGCTTGCGGCCGCCGTCTCGAAGGACGGGGAGTTCTGGTCGGTGAGGGCGGACGCGGCCAGGTCGATCGGGAAGATAGGAGGCCGGGCCGCCCTGGAGGCGCTGCTGGGCCTGTCGCACGTCAAGCACAGGAAGGTCAGGAGGGCGGTCCTCGCCGCTCTCGGCGAGTTCAGGGGGGAGGAGAGGGCCCAGGAGGCGCTGAAGGAGGCGCTCTTCTCGGACGAGAGCCCCTACAACCAGTGCGAGGCCGCCCTCTCCATCGGCAGGATCGGAGGGAAGGACGCCCTCGGGCTGCTGGGCGAGGCGATGAAGCTCGAGTCTCCCGAGGACGGCCTGACCGAGGCCTCCCTCGAGGCGCTCGGGCACCTCAGGACCGCGGAGGCCAGGGAGCTGATCAGGGCGAACCTGCCCTACGGCCGGCCGCGCAGGGCCAGGGTGGGGTCGCTGAAGGGCTACGCCCGACTGGGCTCGCTCGAGCCCGAGGACGTCGCGCTCCTGAAGGAGATAGCCCTCAGGGACGGCGACTTTGTGGTCAGGAACCAGGTGCTCGAGACGGTCGCGGAGCTCAGGGACGCCCGGTTCGCCGAGACGCTCAGGAGGGTCGCCGGGGAGGACGCGGACAACCGGAACCGGAGGAGGGCCGTCGAGGTGCTCGAGGAGCTCTCCGCGGACGAGCCCGGGGCCGCGGTCGCGGGGCTGAGGGAGGACGTCGAGAAGCTCAGGGCCGAGGGCAGGGAGATGAGGGACGCCCTCTCGAGGCTCGAGCGCGCCTAGGACCGGCGCACCAGGTCGAGGAGCTCGGAGAGGGAGCCGATGACGCTCTGGCTCCCCTCGGTCCGCAGCCGCTCCGGGGAGTACCTCCCCGTCGTCACCGAGGTCACCCTCACCCCCGCCGCCCTGGCGGCGCGGACGTCGATGACGCTGTCCCCGACGTAGACCACCTCGTCGACGGGGAGGCCCATCAGCTCCACGGCCTTGCGGAGGCCGTCGGGGCTGGGCTTGAGGGCCGGGACATCGTCCCTGGTGAGCGTGAAGTCGAAGTACCTCAGGAGGTCGTAGCGCGTCAGGAGCCAGTCGGACGGCCTCCGGCCGCTGTTGGTCAGCGTGGCCAGCCTGACGTTCGAGTCGCGCAGGCGGGCGAGGACCTCCGAGGTCCCCGGTATGGGCTCGGCGAGGGCGTTCCACTCCATCTCTATGGCGTCCAGCGCGCCGTTCAGGGCCCGCCTGAAGGCGGAAAAGTCCGCCTTGACCCTCCCGCTCTCGACCTGCTGCCTCGCCCTGTCGATGATCTCCTGGGTGTGGAGGTTGCCCCCGTCCATGAAGGAGGTGTCGAACCCCATCCTGACGAGCTCCCGCGCCGTCGTCGACCTGAGCTTCTCGATGTCGACCTTGAGGCTGACGAGCGTGCCGTCGACGTCGAAGATCAAGCCTCGGACCAACGGTCTTCCCCTAGATCTTGTCTTTGGCGAAGAGGAGCAGGATCGCTATCCCCGCGATGCCCAGCGCGACGGCCAGTACGGCCAGGGCCTGCAGTGTGTCCGACCCCAGGGCCAGCGCGAATGGGAGCATCGCTGGCGCCGACGCAGCCGTGGCCGACTTAAGCGTTTCGAGGGGCCCGCCATCCGCCGCCTGACACTCTTTTATCTCGGGGAAATCCCGGCAGGCGCGATGGAGAGCGCCGACCTCCCCCTCGGTCAGGTCCCCGTGGAGATGGACACCCTGCGCATCTACGGCTTCTCCTTCAGGTTCCCGGAGACCGCGAAGCTCGAGTTCAACCCCAAGTTCAAGAGGACTGAGGGGGACGTCGCCGTCAAGTCCCCGGAGAAGGCCAACGTCTTCGTCTCCTGGGGCGACCTCGAGAAGATAGTCAAGAAGGCCCCGACGATCCAGGACCACGCCAAGTTCAGCCTCGACAGGGTCAAGAAGAGCGTCCAGGGGAAGATGAGCACGGTCGAGTCGAAGGAGATGACGGTCGGCGGCCACACCGCGGTCTTCAACCACGTGAAGATCGAGGTCCCCCGGAGGGGGCTCTTCGGCAAGGGGCAGATCCAGGAGGTCAGGTCGGTCCACCTCCACTGCGACGCGACGAAGAGGTTCTTCGTGATCTACGCGAACTCGACCGAGGCCAACACCGAGTCCCAGGCCCGGACGATGGACGAGATACTCGACTCGTTCCAGTGCCACTGGCCCTGAGCGGTGTCGCCGCCGCCCCTCCAAAGACAGAAATAACGACCGGGGCCCGAAGAGGGCCCGATGACGATCAGGGAAGAAGCCAAGGAACTTGCCGCCATCTCCATCAGGGAATCGGAGAGGCTCGGCGCAGACTACTCCGAGGCCAGGGTGCAGGGGGGGACCGGCTCGGGGTTCATGCTCAAGAACGGCGAGCCGCAGCCGTCGATGATGGAGGACAGCTTCGGGCTCGGGATAAGGGTCCTCTGCGGGGGGGCGCTCGCGTTCAGCGCGACGAACATCATGGAGAGGGCCTCCGTCAGGGCCCTCACGGCGAAGACCGTGAAGATGGCGAAGGCGACGCAGGGCCTCGTCAAGAAGAGGGTGAGGCTCGACGGGTCGAAGCCGGCGCGGAGGAGGTTCAGCGCGCCGGAGAAGGAGCCGATCGAGGGCGGCGACGCCGCGTGGCTGAAGTCGATCCTCGTCGAGATTGACCGGCGCGTGCAGGCGGGCAGGGGGGCGAAGATCCCGAACAGGATCTTCGTCGCGGTCTCGGAGGTCGACGAGAAGTACTACGTCAACACCGACGGGGCCGAGACCGAGAGCCGCACCCCCCGGATCCACTTCTTCGGCATCCTCACCGCGATCTCGGAGGGCGAGGTCGCCCAGAGGATGGTCCAGCAGGGGGAGACCGGAGGCCTGGAGGTCGTGAAGAGGCTCGACCTGGTCTCGAAGGTCGAGTCCGAGGCCAGGACGCTCCGGCGCGTGCTCGCCAAGGCCAGGGGGATGGAGCCCGGGGAGATGGACGTGATCCTCTCCTCGGAGCTCTCCGGCATCGCCGCCCACGAGTCGGTCGGGCACCCCCAGGAGGCGGACCGGATCCTGGGGAGGGAGGGAGCCCAGGCCGGGGAGTCCTACCTGAAGAGAGGGAGCCTAGGGAGGAGGATAGGGAGCGCCGAGGCGAACATCAGCGACGACCCGACCATCGTCCACTCGAACGGGTACTGCCCCGTCGACGACGAGGGCGTCGAGGCGACCAAGAGGCGGCTCATCGTCGGGGGGGAGATCACGGAGTTCCTGCAGAACAGGTCCACCGCCGCCGAGCTCAGGGCCGCGAACAACGGTTCCGCGAGGTCGGCCGGGTTCAACAGGGAGCCGATCATCAGGATGTCAAACACCTTCGTCGAGCCGGGCGACCACACCCTCGAGGAGCTGGTGCGGGAGGTGAAGCGCGGCGTCTACCTCAAGTCCTTCACGGAATGGAACATCGACGACAAGAGGCTCAACCAGCGGTACGTCGGGCTGGAGGCCTACAGGATAGAGCACGGCGAGCTGGGGGAGATGGTGAAGGCGCCGGTCCTGGAGATCACGACCCCGGCTCTCTGGTCCGCGGTGAAGGCGAGGTCCGGGGCGATGGAGTTCGAGGCCGCGACCTGCGGGAAGGGAGACCCCATGCAGGGGATCCCCGTCTGGACGGGGGGGCCGGACACCCTGCTCGGGGGCGTCAGGGTGAGCACCCGGTAGGGGGCGGTGGTGGTACTGGTGGTGGTCAAGATGACTCCAAGCGATCTGAACGAGACCGGGCTCAGGGCGGCGAGGAGGCTCGGGGTGGACGAGGCTGTCTTCATCGCGGCGACGGGGAGCGAGCAGATGGTGAGGTTCGCCAACGACTCGCTGACCGTCGCGAAGAGGACCGAGGAGAGCAACGTCTCGATCTGCCTGACGAAGGACGGCAGGAGGATCGTCGGCGGGACCTCCAACACCAACGAGGAGGGGCTCGTGGCGTTCGTCGAGAGGCTCCACACGACGATGAGGAGCCTGTCGAGGGAGGCCGGCACGGCCCCGCTCCCGGAGAGGCCGAACGCGTTCAGGAGGGCGGGCGCCTTCGACAAGAGGCTGGGCGAGGCCGAGAAGGAGGTCTCGGAGTTCGCGCGCCAGGCGATCGACGCCGCCCACGACGCCGGGGCTCGCCGGTCGGCCGGGGCCATCGAGGCCTCCCTGGTCTCGACCCACATACTCACCTCGAACGGGACCGAGGGGCACGACACGACCTCGGCGATACTCCTGAACGTGCGGTCGTTCACGGAGCCGAACGCGTCGGGCCACGGCCTCTCGTGCTCCTCGAGCCTGAAGGGGCTCAGGCCGGTGGAGGCGGGGAGGACGGCCGGGGAGCACGCCAAGAGGATGCTCGGGTCGTCGAGGCCCGAGGAGGGGACCTACTCGGTCCTGATGAGCCCCGCCGTCGCCGCGAACCTCGTCTCCCTCGTCGGCGGGTTCGCCTCGGCGTTCGCCGTCGAGTCCGGGACCTCGTACCTGGCCGAGAAGATGGGCAAGAGGGTCGCCTCGGAGGGCTTCAGCCTCACCGACCACGGCCGCACGCCGGGGGGGCTCGGCGGCAGGACCTTCGACGACGAGGGGACGCCGACCCGGTCGACCCGGATAGTCGAGAAGGGGGAGCTCGTGAGCTACCTGCACAACCTCACGACGGCCAAGCGCTTCGGGACCGAGACGACCGGGAACGCTGGGTGGATCGAGCCCGACGCCTGGAACCTCGAGCTCGGGGCGGGCGACTCGGCCTACGACGAGATGGTGAAGGAGATGAAGAGGGGGGTCGTCCTCACGTCGAACTGGTACACCCGGTTCACGAACTATCGGACCGGCGAGTTCTCGACCGTCCCGCGGGACGGCGCCTACCTGGTCGAGGACGGGCGCGTGACCAAGTCGCTCAGCGGCCTCAGGATGAGCGACGGCCTCGAGCGCATCTTCTCCTCGGTCAGGCTCCTCTCGAGGGAGAGGGATTGGATCGAGTGGTGGGAGGTGGACACGCCCACGCTCTGCCCCTGGGTGCTCGTGGACGGCGTGAAGATCACCAGGGCCCACGGGTCGGCGCCCTAGGCGAGGCGAGGGCCCCAGCGGCGCGAGAGAGGGGAGGGCGTTGTGGTCGAAGGTGAGGGAGCAGTTCAAGGGGCAGAAGGTGAGGCTCGACGTCGCCCGGAGGATGATCGAGTACGGGATCAGGGTCTCCGGGGATGGCGGCCTCTACATCGGCGGCCTCGAGGTCGACTACTCGGCCCTCGCCAGGGACGTGGGAGCTGACCGGCGCGTCGTGAAGCAGACGGCCCAGCAGATAAGGGACGACCCGTACCTCTACTCGGTCTTCTCGAAGATAGCGCCCATCGGCGCCAGCCTGGTCCCGGTCGTCGCCAGGCTGGGCTACTCGGCGATCGTGATAGAGGCGGACCCCCGGGCGCCGGGGGTGCTCGCGGAGGCCTCGGGCGCGCTCTCGAGGAACGGGATAGTCGTGAGGCAGGCTCTCGCCGACGACCCCGACATGGTCCCGAGCGCGAAGCTCACGCTCGTCGTCGAGGGGCAGGTCCCCGGGGAGGTCCTCGCCGAGCTCAACGGCCTCCAGGCGGTCCGGTCGGTCACCGTTGTGAAGTAGGTGCGGCCGGCTTCTCGAGCATGCGGGAGAAGGTCCAGCCGACCGTGTTGAGGATCTCCGTGAGCCGTTCCCCCTCCCTGTAGTTCTCCACGGTGAGACCCGTTATCCGCCCTCCCCTGTCCGCGACGACGAACCGGAGCTCCTTCCCCTTCTCCAGCTTCCCGCTCGCGACGAGCGAGTCGTCCTTGGACTTCATGCCGGTCAGGATCTTCCCGATCAGGAACGACTTGAAGGGTGGCGTCTCGGACCGTAGGACGACCTCGGCGACGGGCTCGATCACGACCTTGGCCCGGGTGATCTGGGCGACGGCTATCGTCTCCCCGCCCTTGTCCCTGCGGAGCTCCCGCATCTCCGGGATCTGCATCGCCTCTGTCGCCGCCTTCTCGTCCGCTCCCGCCGTCGCTGTCCGCGGCCGGGCCGGCAGGACCTCCGAGGCGGGACGGAAGCTCGAAGCCCTGAGCACCGCGTCGACCATCGCCTGCGCCTCCTTGAGCCTCTCCACCTCCTCCTCCAGCTCCGCGATCCTCGTCTCCATCCAGAGCTTCAGGTCGGCGGCTCTCTTCAGCTGTTCATCGCTGGTCGCCATCGCTACTCGGAGACCCCGACGGCGCTAAAAAGGATAACCATCGCGGCGCCCCGCCGGACCTGCCTGCCTACCGGTCGCCCGCTGTGCCGACCGGGAGACCGACAGACTTACACGACCGGCGAGCGACCGGGACCCGTTGAAGAAGAGGATCGCCAGCTTCGGGTCGGTGCGGGTGGGCGACGGGCTCCCGGTCCGGATCCTGGCGGCGGTCAACGTGAGCCCCGAGTCGTTCTACGGGGGCTCGGTCGCCACCTCGGCCCGGGAGGTCGCCCGCCGCGTCGCCGAGGCCGTCGATTCCG
>Ga0335078_10014949_pt1 | contig 11517 bp, 11 predicted proteins | sample Lox_Sample_32_FD_206711 | JGI IMG/M metagenome (GOLD analysis project Ga0335078, IMG submission 206711) | Soil microbial communities from Loxahatchee National Wildlife Refuge, Florida, United States - Lox_Sample_3.2 | ecosystem: Environmental > Terrestrial > Soil > Wetlands | place: USA...
AAAACTCTGCTTTCGACCTTGGCCCCTGGATTCCCGCTTTCGCGGGAATGACCGGAGGATAGGCTCAAGATGACCCAACTCGAAGATCGCGTGCGCGAATCTAAAGCGATGGTGGCGCCGGGTGTGGTGCCTGCGCTGGCGCCCGGCCTCGACAACGAGGGCCCGCTCTACGCGCCGCGACGCAAGATCTATCCGGCGCACGTGCAGGGCACGTTCCGCCGCATCAAATGGGCGGTGCTGCTCGCCACCCTCGGCGTCTATTATCTCCTGCCTTTCGTACGCTGGGGCCGCGGCCCGCATGCGCCCGCGCAGGCCGTGCTGATCGACCTGCCCAGCCGCCGCTTCTATTTCTTCTTCATCGAGATCTGGCCGCAGGAAGTCTACTACATCACCGGCATTCTGATCGTCGCCGCCATCGCGCTGTTCCTGATGAATGCGGTGGCCGGACGGGTGTGGTGCGGCTATCTCTGTCCGCAGACGGTGTGGACCGATCTGTTCCAGGCGATCGAGCGGCTGACCGAAGGCGACCCGCGCGAGCACACCCATCGCGACAGCCGCAAATGGACCGCCGCGACCTATGCGCGCAAGGCGGCGAAGCATTTTCTCTGGCTGATGGTCGCGTGGTGGACCGGCGGCGCCTGGGTGCTGTATTTCGCCGACGCACCGACGCTGGTGAAGGACCTCGCCACCTTGCAGGCGCCGTTCATCGCCTACGCCTTCATCGGCATCCTCACCTTCACCACCTATACGCTCGCCGGCCACATGCGCGAGCAGGTCTGCGTCTACATGTGCCCGTGGCCGCGCATCCAGGCGGCGCTCACCGACGAATACGCGCTCAACGTCACGTACCGCTACGACCGCGGCGAGCCGCGCACGGCGGCGGCCAAGGCCAAGGAGATGCGCGCGCGGGGCGAGCCGGCCGGCGACTGCGTCAACTGCAAGCAGTGCGTGCGCGTGTGCCCGACCGGCGTCGACATCCGCGAGGGCGCCGACGTCGGCTGCATCCAATGCGGGCTGTGCATCGACGCCTGCAACGAGATGATGCGCAAGATCGGCCGCCCGCCCGGCCTCATCGCCTACGACACCGACCTCAACATCAAGCGGCGAATGGAGGGCAAGGCGCCCATCTTCAAGCTTGTGCGGGTGCGCACCGTGCTTTATGCCGCGATCATCGCGGTGGCCGGGGGCCTGATGCTGTTCACCCTGGCGACGCGCGAAAGCGAAGGCATCAGCAGCATCCACGACCGCAACCCGATGTCGGTGCGGCTGTCCGACGGCGCGGTGCGCAATGGTTACACCATCCGCATCATCAACAAGCAGTTGCGCCAGCGCGACTTCATCCTGTCGTTCAACGGCCTGCCGGCGAGCCTGATCGATTTCGTCGGTGTGCCGCCGCGCGAGGACGGGCAATTGCTGGTCGACGTCGGTCCCGACCAGACCCGCGAAGTGCGCGTGCTGGTGACCGACTACGGCGATGCGCCGCCGCCCTCGACGCCGATCGTCTTCCGCCTGACCGACGTGGCGACCGGCGAGCAGGCGGAGGCCTATGACCACTTCTTCGGACCCTGAGGACCCCCATCGATGCAACCTGTTCCGCAAAAGAAGAACCGTCCATTGACCGGCCGCGCCGTGCTGCTGTGGCTGGTGGCGTTTTTCGGCGTCGTCTTCGCGGTTAACGGCGTTCTGGTTCAAGCCGCGATCTCGACCTTCGGCGGCGTCGAGACGCCGAGTTCGTACAAGGCCGGCCTGCAGTTCGAGCACGAAACCGATCTCGCGCAGCGGCAGGACACGCTGCATTGGCAGGTCAACGGCACGCTCGCGCGCGACCGCGCCGGTGAGGCGGTGCTCGACGTGACCGCGCGCGATGCCAAGGGCGCGCCGCTGCGCGGCCTGACCGCCGATGCGCGGCTTGCGCATCCCGCCGACGACCGGCTTGACCGCGTGATCGCGATCGGCGCGGTGGGCGACGGCGTCTTCCACGGCGCCGCCGTCGCGCAGCCGGGGCAGTGGGAGCTGATCATCGATCTTTATCGCGGCGGCGAGCGGGTGTTCCGCTCACGCAGCCGCGTGACGTTGCGCTGAACCTTGCCTAACGGCGCGTGACCTGGATTTGACCCGATGCAGGAAACCGTCGACCTTTCGCTCTTTGCCCGGCCGTCCGGCGACGGCACGCTCGGCATGGACCTCGCGGTCGAAGGTATCGCCTGCGGCGCCTGCATCGGCCGTATCGAGAGCGCGGTGAAGCGCCTGCCGGGGGTGACGCAAGCGCGGCTCAACTACACCAACCGGCGCCTGCACGTGGACTGGATCGACGGCGCGCTCACGCCGGCGCAGATCCTGCAGACGCTGGAGGAAGCCGGCTACCACGGCTATCCCTTCGCCCCCTTGCGCGCCGAGGAGGAGGCGGCCGCCGAAGCGCGCCGCCTCACGCGCTGTCTCGCGGTCGCCGGCTTCGCCGCCATGAACATCATGCTGCTGTCGGTGTCGGTGTGGGCGGGCAATTCAAGCGACATCACGCCGGAGACGCGCGATTTCTTCCATTGGGCCTCGGCGCTGATCGCGCTGCCGGCCGCAGCCTATGCCGGGCGGCCGTTCTTTGCGAGCGCCTGGCAGGCCTTGCGCGCCGGCGCGCTCAACATGGACGTGCCAATCTCGCTCGGCGTCATCCTGGCGCTCGGCCTGTCGGTGGTCGAGACCGCCAACCACGCCAAGGATGCCTATTTCGACTCCGCCATCATGCTGCTGTTTTTCCTGCTGGTCGGACGTGCGCTCGACCACGCCATGCGCCGCAAGACGCGGGCGGTCGCCGGCAATCTGGCGGCGCTGAAGGCGGAAACTGCGCACCGCTTTTCCGGCGATGAGCTGGTTTCAGTGCCGGTCGCGGCCTTGCAAGCGGGCGACCGGGTGCTGGTGAAGGCGGGCGAGCGGGTGCCGGCCGACGGCGGCGTGCTCAGCGGCGTCTCCGAGCTCGACGAGAGCTTGATCACCGGCGAGACCGCGCGCCGCAAGGTCGCGGCCGGCGCCACCATCTACGCCGGCAGTCTCAATTATTCCGGCGCGCTCACCATGCGGGCGACCGCCGCCGACCGCGCCACGCTCTTGGACGAGATCGAGCGGCTGCTGGAACAGGCGGCAACCGCCAAGTCGCGCGCCATGCGGCTCGCCGATCGCGCCGCGCGTCTTTATGCGCCGCTGGTGCATCTGACCGCCGCGGCGACCTTTGCCGGCTGGTGGCTCGCCGGCGCCTCGTTGCACGACGCGGTCGTGACCGCGATCGCCGTGCTCATCATTACCTGCCCCTGCGCGCTGGCGCTGGCGATCCCGGCGGTGCAGGTGGCGGCGTCGGGCGCGCTGTTCCGCGCCGGCGTGATCCTCAACGCCGGCGACGCCCTCGAGCGGCTGGGCGAGACCGACACCGTGGTCTTCGACAAGACCGGGACGCTCACGCTGCCCGAGCCGCGCGTGGTCGATGCCAGCGCGGTCGACAGGAATCTTCTGCAAATGGCGGCGCGACTCGCGCTGTCGAGCCGGCATCCGCTGGCACAGGCGCTGGCGCGCGAAAGCGCGAGCCACATTCCTTACGACGTCGTCACCGAAGAGCCGGGGCAGGGCGTGCGCGCCATGCTTGGCGGCATCGAAGCGCGGCTCGGCAGCGCCGCGTTTTGCGGCGTTGCGCCGGTCGCGGCGGGGCAGCCGGGCGCTTCGCATATCTATTTCGTTTACGGCAGCCGCGCCGCGACCATCGCCATTGCGCAGAAATTGCGTCCCGATGCGGCGGAGGTGGTCCAGGCGCTGCGTCGGCGCGGGCTGACGCTGCACATCCTGTCCGGCGACCGCGCCGGCGCCGTGCGTCCGGTGGCCGAGGCCTTGGGCATTACGAAATGGCTGGCCGAGGTGAAGCCGGCGGAAAAAATCGCCTTCATCGAAGCCTTGAAGCGGCAGGGCCACCGCGTGCTGATGGTCGGCGACGGCCTCAACGACGCGCCGGCGCTCGCCGCGGCCAGCGTCTCGCTGTCGCCGATCGCCGCCGCCGACGTGACGCAGGCACAGGCCGACGCGGTGTTCCTCGGCGAGCGACTCAAGCCGGTGCTCGACGCGCTGGTCATCGGCCGCCGCGCGCGGGCGTTGATGAAGGAAAATCTTATGTCCGCCGCGATCTATAATATGATCGCGGTGCCGGTCGCCATCCTTGGCTGGATCACGCCGTTGATCGCGGCGCTGGCCATGTCGGGCTCGTCGCTGATGGTGACGCTCAACGCGCTGCGCGGAGGCAGAGCCGCATGAACGTGCTGGTCTATCTCATCCCGATGGCGCTCGGGCTCGGTCTGCTCGGTCTGTTCGGCTTCCTGTGGGCTTTGCGCAGCGGCCAGTACAGCGACGTCGACGGCGCCGCGCTGCGCGTATTGGCGGACGACGATATCGACCCCAAGCCGCTGCAGTGAGGTATTCAACTGCCATGCCATTGCGATCGGCCGTTCTGGCAGCTATGCATCAAAGCGGGGTGCGCGCGCCGGGGCCGTTATTGTAGGAGTGGATTTGCCGCGCTCATTGCAGCGGTCGCGGCTGTCCGGCGCTGCCTGCCGCCCCGCCTTCCGGCCCTAAGGAACCTCCTGTGTCTGCAGAGAATTCGCAAGTTCTGCGGCCGGCCACGGCTACGGCCTTCGACTATGCCCCCGGCGTGATCCTGTCGGCGATCGTCGCTGCCGCCGGCTATTTGGCCGCGCCTTACGTCGCCCACGTCGCGCCGATCCCCAACATGGTCATCGCGCTGGTGATCGGCATCGCGCTCAATCCGATCGCCGTACGGCCGGCGACGCAGCCGGGTATGCGGTTCTGCGTGAGCGCGGTATTGCGCTGGGCGGTGGCGTTGCTCGGCCTGCGCGTCGGCCTGGCCGACATCGCCGCGCTCGGGCCGGGAACCGCGCTGCTGATAGTTATCGCGATGGTGGCAACGGTGATCTCGGGGTTCATGTTCGCCCGCTGGTACGGGCGGGGGCCCGGCTTCGGCGCGCTGGTCGGGGTGGGCACCGCGGTGTGCGGCGCTTCGGCGACGCTTGCGGTCTCGACTGTGGTGCCGGACTACTCCGGCAAGCAGCCGGATATCGCCTTCGTGGTGGTGGCGGTCAACGCGCTGGCGACCGTCGCCATGCTGATCTATCCGCCGCTTTGCCTGCTGCTCGGCTTCGATCCCCAGACATCGGGCGTGATGCTGGGCGGCACGATCCACGACGTCGCCCAGGTGGTCGGCGCCGGCTATGCCGTCTCGACGGCGGTCGGCAACACGGCGGTGATCGTCAAGCTGTTCCGCGTGTTCCTGCTGCTGCCGGTGGTGCTCGGCGTCGGCTGGTATTTCACTCGTATGGGGCTCAAGCACGGCGAGGCGCGCGTGCCGGTGCCGGTGTTCGCCATAGTGTTCCTGGTGCTATGCGCGCTCAACAGCGCCATGCCACTCGCGCCTTCGCTGTTGTCCGTTTACGCGCCGGTCAAAGCCGGGCTGGTGGAGGTATCGACCTGGGGCCTCCTGCTGGCGATCGGCGCGCTCGGCCTCGGCACCTCGGTGAAGACCATCATCGCGCTCGGCTGGCGCCACATCACCACGGTGCTCGGCTCGACTGCCGTCATCTTCGCGGTGGTGACCGGCGGCCTGCTGCTGATGCGGGTCATCTAACCGTCCTTCCGGGTCCGCGCCTTCGGCGCGTCCCGGAATGACAGATAGATTCAGTCCAGCGTCACCGTCTCGAAATCCGCCGGCAGCACGATCTCCAGCACTTCGCAGTCGTCGGAATAGCCGAGCACGGTGTGCTTGATTTTCGGCGGCTGGATCCAGCACGAGCCGGCATAGAAGGTGTGCGCACCTTCGCCCTCGAACTCGCTTTTTATCCAGCCCTTGAGCACGTAGACCATCTGAAAGTCGACGTCGTGGTAGTGCGGGATCGATACTTCGTCCGCGTTGAACGGCGGCACGAACTTGATGACATGCGCCTGCACCATGCCGCCGGTCGCCGGTGCGATGCCGAGATCGCGGTATTTGGCGTAGGTGCGCAGGCCCGCGTCGAAATCTTCCTCGCGGTGATGGCTGACGGTGAACTTGTGCTGCGGCCGCGCTTTGGCGCGTTTGGCGGCGGGTTTCTTCTTTTTTGTTTTTGCCGGGACCTTGCGCGCCTTCGCCTTCCGCTTCGCCTTTGCCATAGCGACCTCCCGTTACGTTGACGTTATTCTGCCGCTTCGGCCACCCCGCCATGCGCCTTCGACCAGCCGGCCGGGTCGGCGATGAATTTTTCCACCTCGGCCAGCATCTTGGGTTCGAACTGGCCGCTGGCTTTGGCGACCGACAAGAGATCCTTCCAGGTCGTCAGGTAGTGCAGCGTCACGCCGAGATCGCCGAAGATCTTCGCGGCCTGCGGATAGATGTCGTAGAAGAACAGCACGAAGCAGTGGTCGCATTTTCCGTCGGCGTCGCGTAGCGCCTTGATGAAGTTGACCTTGCTCTTGCCGTCGGTGGCCAGGTCCTCGACCAAGAGCACGCGCTGGCCGGGGATGAGGTTGCCCTCGATCTGCGCGCCGCGGCCGAAGCCCTTCGCTTTCTTGCGAACGTATTGCATCGGCAAATGGAGCCGGTCGGCCACCCAGGCGGCGAAGGGGATGCCGGCGGTCTCGCCGCCCGCTACCGCATCGATTTTGTCGCGGCCGATGTCGCGCGCAATGGTGTGGATGGCGAAGTCCATCAATGTCGAGCGCACGTCAGGGAACGAGATCAGCCAGCGCGAGTCGTTATAGACCGGGCTTGCCCAGCCGCTGGTGAAGATGAACGGCTTGTCCGCCATGAAGCGCACCGCGCCGGTGTCGAGATACATGCGCGCGGTGAGCTCGGCGATGGTCTTCTTGTCGAGGAATTGGGCGTCCATGGCCTAACGGATAGTCCAGCGCGCGGGCGAAACCAAGGGGCGTCTGCAGTTATCCGCTCATTCCCGCGCAAGCGGGAATCCGGGGTGCCGACTTAGGAATTCGCCGTGCTGGCTCCCCGCTTTCGCGGACGAACGGTCCTTCACGGTGCCTTTGGCCCGGTCTTGATATACCAATCGGCGATCTGCGCGCCGGTGCAGAACCAGACGTCCTTCTTCTTCCTGATCTTCTCGAAAATCTTGCGGAAATATTTGACCCGGTGCGGCGCGCCCATGATGTAGGGGTGCACCGAGATCGCCATCACCCGGGCCGAACCCTTGGCGTCCTTGTAGATCTGCTCGAACTGGTCCATCGCCCGCTCGTAGAACTCCGACGCCTTGTGGTGCTGGATCAGCATCATGGCGACGTCGTTGCATTCCTGGGTGTAGGGGATGTTGAGGATCGGCTTTGACCGCGTCTTCAGCCAGACCGGCTGGTCGTCGAGCACCCAGTCGGCGACGTAGTCGTAGCCTTCCTCGGCGAGGATATCGGGCGTCTCCCAGGTTTCCGTGAGGCCGGGGCCGAGCCAGCCGCGCGGGCGCTGGCCGCTCGCCTTTTTGATCGCCGCGGCGCAATTGCGGATGTCGTCGCGCTCGTTGGCGACCTTCTGCATGTTGCGCTGGGTGTGGCCATGGCCGAGAAACTCCCAGTTGCGGTCGACGCAGGATCGGACGATGTCGGGATAAGCGAGCGCCGCGACGCCGTTGATGTTCATGACGCCCGGAACCTTGAAGTCATCGTAGACCTGCAGCAGGCGCCAGAAGCCGACGCGGTTGCCGTATTCGTGCCAGCTCCAGTTCGGGATGTCGGGCATCGGCGAGCCGCCGGCCGGCGGCGTGAGCACCGTGCGCGGCATCGCCTGCGTCGGGTCCCATTCCTCGACATTGGTGATGGTCCACACCGCCATGCGCGCGCCCTTTGGCAGCTTCAGCGGCTGGCGCTGGCCGATGGCGGAATAGGCGAGGCGGTCGTTCGGCAACATGCCGACGGCGGGCTTGGGGACGTTCATGAAGGTCTTTCCTCGATCGGCGCGTCGATGTCGTCCCCGGCGAGCGAAGCGAGAGCCGGGACCCAGTACTCCGTGTCCTATCGAGGGACTGCGGCGTATCGGGTCCCCGTTTTCGCGGGGACGGCAACTCGTGAATCAGCTTCCCTTCAGGTCGTACACTTCGGGAAAGAAATAGTCCTTCCAGGACGTCGCCTTCACCTTCAGCGTGCCGACGCTCGCCATGAAGTTAGCATATTTGATGGTGTTTTCCGGCGTCATCGTCCAATGCACCTGCGGCGCGGCGACGATCTTGGCGACCATGGCGGGGGGTAGCTTGGATTTGGAATCCTCGATCCAAAGCGCCCCGGCGGCGGCCTTGTCCTTGTTGATAATGTCTGTTGCTTCCTTTAGCGCGGCGATCAGCGCTTTGTAGAGTACCGGATTCTTGTCGCGGAATTTCGCCGAGGTCCACGCCACGGTGAACGAGTGCGAGCCGCCCATCACGTCGAATGAATTAAGCACGGTGTGAATGGCGGGATTTTCCAGCTGCTGATACTGGAATGGCGGCACGCTGAACGCGGAATCGATTTCCGATTTTCCGCCAAGCAGGGCGACCGTCGCGTCCGGCGGCGACATCGACACCGTCAGCTTGTCGAGCTTGTCGAATTCCTTGTCGCCGTAAGCCTTGGCGACCGCCATCTGCAGCGTGATCGCCTGCACCGCGACCTTCACGGCCGGCACGGCGATGCGATCGCGGTCCGTGAAATCCTTGACCGACTTGATGTTCGGATTGCGAGTGTTGAGCAAGAACGGCTGCGACGACAGCGCCGAGACGCCGCGCACCTCCTGCGGCGTGCCTTTGGTCTTCGCCCACAGCGTCAGCAGCCCGGGTACGCCGCCGGACGCGATATCGATCGTGCCGGACAAGAGCGCATCATTGATCGCCGCCGGTCCGTTGAACAAGAGCCAGGAGACTTTCACCTCGGGAATGCCGAGCGCTTTGGCGTGCTTCTCGATGAGCTTCTGGTGCTCCATCACGTTGAGCTGCAGGTAGCCCATCGAATATTGCTTGGCGAGCCGGATTTCCGGCACCTGGGCTTGCGCTTGCGCGGCCAATCCAAGCAGCGCTGCCGCTCCGACGAGCGCGCGCACAGTCGTTCGACGATTCATGCTGTATCCTCCCATCGGGTCCGCGGTTTTTGCTTTTGGGCCGAAGCCCACGCTAAGCGGCAGGCTATATATTCGCAACCGTCTTGTACCAATCGAGGATCTGCGCGCCGTTCCAGTGCAGCACGCCCTCGTGCTTGTTCACATAGTCGTAGATCGTTTCAAGATATTTGATCCGGTGCGGCTGGCCGCTGATGTAAGGGTGAATGGCGAGCGCGACGAACTTGGCGCGCTTCTCGCTTTCGGCATAGAGCCGGTCGAATTGGTCCTTCACTAACTGGAGCAGATAGTCGCTGTTGTGGTGCTGGATGATCATCACCGGAATGTCGTTGCATTCGATGGTGTAGGGCAGCGTCACCAGCGGCCCGTTCGTCGTCCTGATCACCGTCGGCTCGTCGTCGTAGACCCAGTCGCCGATATATTTGACGCCCGCCGCGGTGAGCAGGTCGGGCGTCTCCAGCGTCTGGGTCAGCCCCGGGCCAAGCCAGCCGACCGGCCGCTTGCCGCAGAATTTCTCCATGATGTCCATGGTGCGGTTGATCATGCCGGCCTGGTCGGTCTCCTTGTGGATCGGCCCCTGCTCGTAGGCGTGGCCCATGAATTCCCAGCCGTCGTCGCGCGCCTGCCCGGCGACGCGCGGGTAGTCCTCGCAGATGCGCGCATTGGCGGCGAGCGTCGGCTTGACGCCGAGCCGCTTGAACAGCTCGAAGAAGCGCCAGCAGCCGACGCGCATGCCGTATTCATGGAAGCCCCAATGCACCACGTCCGGCAGCAGCGGCACGCCGGTCGGGGCGGGTAGCAGTTGGCGCGCCATCGGCTTGCCGATGTCCCAGACCTCGTAATTGACGATCGACCAGAACACGATGCGCGCCTTGCCCGGCAGCTTCAGCGGCGGGCGGTCGAGGATGGCCGAATAGGTGGCGCGGTCTTTGGGGATCATGGGGCCGGCCATGGATGACCTCGTGGGATGTTGTTGACAGGCAAGTTTCGAACGGGATGCGGCGATCGCTCCCCCGCTTGCTTGGCAAACCGGGCGTCTGTTTTCAAGGGGAGCGGCCGCTCAGCCCGGCGGACGCGCTCAGCCCGACGCGTACGTGGCTTGCTCGTAGGCTCCGCTGCCCAGATTGCCATCAGGGAAGATGCCATGCGCGGCGATCCATGCACGCGACTCGTCATAGACTTCCTTGGTGTAGGGCTCGAACACCAGCCGCTCGCCCGGCCCCCAGCGCCGCGTGTCCATGCGCGCGTGGTAGCGCTCAGGAAATTCCTTCAGGTAATAGTGCGTGTAAAGCTCGGGCCGCAGGTCGAGATCGCGCTGGGCGCGGCGCAGCGCGCGATAGAATTTGCGCAAATTCTCCGGCTCCGGATCGCCGTGGATCATCATGCCGATCATGAAGGTGGCATCGAGAATCTTGCGGTAACCGAGCTGCTCGGCGAAGTAATAGGGCCCGCCGAACAGGTGCACCGCCGGCGCCGAGCCGTCGAGCAGTCTGTCCATGCGCGCGAACAGCATGCCGTCGGCATAGACGAGGCTCATCTTGTCCTGCGGGATGAATTGCTCGAGCGCCTGCACCGTCGCGTAATGGCTGCCCGACTGGTAGCCGACCGAAACCGGTACGCCGGCGAGATCTTCCGGCGTTTTGACCGTGGAACCCGGCTGCACGAAAATACCGGCCGGCGCCACCGAATAAATGTCGCGCGACATGCGGCCGAGGCCCTGCGAGGCCGCGACGTTGATGGTCCAATGGCAGGCGCAGCTCACGTTGGCCTTGCGGCCTTGCGCGAACGACTGGAAGGCGCCGACCTTGTCGCCCTTGTCGTGGTGCTTGCCGTCGGTCGACTTGATCAGCTCGCGAAATTCGTAGTCGAGACCTTCCTCGCCGAAATAGCCCTTGTCGTGGGCGATCCATTCCTGCAGGCGGAAATGCGGTTCGATGAGGAATTTGGCCATGGTCTTGCCTTTCGCATCGCTAATGCGCTGGGACGTGCGCTTCCTTGATGACGTCGCCCCAGGTCTGCGTCTCTTTCTTGATGAATGCCGCGGCGGCGGCCGGGGAGCCCCCGGCGGGGTGCAGGTTGAGCTTGGCGAATTTGTCCTGCGCGTCCTTGCTGGCGAGCACGTCGTCGACTGCCTTGTTGAGCTTGGCGACGATCGCGGCCGGCGTCTTCGGCGGCGCCGCGATCGCGTTCCAGGTGCCGGACTCGAAATTCTTCACGCCGGCTTCTTCGAGCGTTGGAATATCGGGCAGCGTGGGAATGCGCTTGGCCGTCGCCACCGCGAGGATGCGCGCCTTGCCGGCCTGATGCAGTTTGATGGCCGAGGCGAGCTCCATGAAGATCATGTCGACATGGCCGGCGATCAGATCGTTGAGCGCCGGCGCCGTGCCTTTGTAGGGCACGTGCACCAATTTGGTGCCGGT
>Ga0335078_10014950_pt1 | contig 11517 bp, 12 predicted proteins | sample Lox_Sample_32_FD_206711 | JGI IMG/M metagenome (GOLD analysis project Ga0335078, IMG submission 206711) | Soil microbial communities from Loxahatchee National Wildlife Refuge, Florida, United States - Lox_Sample_3.2 | ecosystem: Environmental > Terrestrial > Soil > Wetlands | place: USA...
CTCGCGCAGCGCCCGCCACACGCGCTGCTGGAACAGCGTGCCGCGCAAATCGAGCGGCAGGTTGAGCCCGATCCGCGGCGCTTCGACGAGGCCCACGACGCGCGCGACCCAGCTCTCGAACGCCTTCTCGCCGCCGACCAGCGCCGCCTTGGGGAAGCGGTCCTGAAGCGCGCGCACCAGCGCGCCCGCGTCGTCATCGAGCATGATGGCGCAGATGCCCTTCTCCGTCGCGGCGACGAGGATCGCGCCCAGGGAGCATTGGCCGACCGCAAAGCGGATGTGCGCGCCCTCGCCACCGGCGCGGAAGCGGGAGGGCGTCATGCCGAGAAGCGCGTCGGACGCGGCATAAAACCGCCCGCTCGAATTGAAGCCGGCGTCGTAGATCGCCTCCGTCACCGAGTGCGCGCGCGGCAGCGCGTCGCGCACGCGCGTGCCCCGCTCGGCGGCGCGGTATTGGCGCGGGGTAAGGCCGGTCGCCTGCTTGAACACGCGATGGAAATGAAAGGGCGACAGGCCCGACGCCTCGGCCAGAGCGGCCAGACGCGGCATCTCTTCGCATGAAGCGATGCGGCGGCAGGCTTCTTCGACGGCGGCCGCGTGGCGTTCGCCCGGCTCGTTCGGGCGGCAACGCTTGCACGGGCGAAATCCCGCGCGCTCGGCCGCCGCGCACGTGTCGTGGAAGCGCACGTTTTGGCGCAGCGGGCGGCGCGCGGCGCAGGACGGGCGGCAATAGACGCCGGTCGTGCGCACGGAAAAGACGAAGGCGCCATCGGCCCCGCGGTCGCGCCGCAGCACCGCGTCCCAGCGCGCGTCCTCGTTTGCATAAGGCGATGCGGTCATGGCGTGGGCAATGAGGGACATATCTTCCTCCTCAAGCATGGTCGTTGCCGGCCTCGACCGCAATATGGCCGGGCCGCCGCGCACGCACACTCCGGCGCTTGCGGTCGAATTCGCATCGGTCGCGGCAGCGCCGCACCAGGTCTTCGAGATCGCGTCGCGAGCGTTCGTCGAGGCGCGCGAGCGCGATCATCGTGGCGCGGTCCTCGCGCCAATGACGAAAGGCGCGAGCGGCGGCTTTGAAAATCGAAATCATCGGTCCCTCGCAGCGAATTTTTCGCAACGGGGATGTTCGCGCGCGTGGCGCTAGCGGCGCACTCCGCTCCTTGCGGCGGAACAGGTTGGAAAGGTTACTGCCCGGTCGAAGCGGCTGTCGTCGTAGGATCGTTCGAGACGAGGCGCTGCTCGAGCGCGCGGTTAAAGCCCGCGACCGTGCCGCCGCTCCCGCGAATCGCAGCGCCGATCTCCTCGCGCTCGACCTGCGCCATGCTGATCCCCGCCATGGCGACATCGACGATGCGATAGCCGCTACCGCTCTGATTTACGCGCCAATCGATTCGGATCGGGCGGTTGCCGGCGGCGATCTCGGTCATGACGATCGAGCCGCCGTCCGCGTGCGTGACCGATTTCACCGCGAAGCTCGAGGCATCGAAGCCCCCGATCTTCCCGGTGAACATGTGCGTGATCCAACGCTCGAACAGGCTGGCGAACTGCTGCCGGTCGGCTTCGTTGGCCGCGGCGAAATAGTTGCCGAGCACGAAGCGCGCGACCAGCCCTAGATCGCAATCCTCGTCGAGCAGGCGTGCGAATTCGTGTTCGCGGTCGCTCGCCGTGAGCTTCGGATCGCTCAACATGTGCGCGAGGCTGTTGACCATTGCGGTCACGATCACGGCGGCCGGATCGGCCGGCGGCTCGGCCAATCCCGCGCCGGGCGCCAGCACGCAGACTCCGCCGAGCACGGCCAGGATCCGGGGAAAGCGCATCGCGATGGCTTTCATGCGGGCTCTTCCGCAGGTTTCCTTCAACATCCCCTCACCACGCAAGGCATGGTCTCACGCCCTTTGGTGGACAGCAAGTACCACCTTGGATCATCCTGCCGCGGGAGGTTGGGCCATGAACTTCGAATTCTCGGCGAAATCCCAGCGAATCCAGGGATTGCTTCGCGCTTTCATCGCCGAACACTTGCTGCCGCGCGAGGAGGAAAGAAAACGTCTCGAGGAAGACGGCGTCTTTCCCCTGCCCTTTCTCGAGGATCTGAAGGCCAAGGCGCGGGCGCAAGGGTTGTGGAACCTGTTCCTGCCCGAATTGAAGCCGGACGAGCCGGGGACGCAGATGTCGAACCTCGACTATGCGCCGTGCGCCGAGATCATGGGCCGGATGCCGTGGTCGTCCGAAGTGTTCAATTGCAGCGCACCCGATACCGGCAACATGGAGCTCCTCCACTTGGCGGCCACGCCGGCGCAGAAGAATGCGTGGCTGATGCCGCTCCTCGAGGGCCGCATCCGCTCGTCCTTCGCCATGACCGAGCCCGACGTCGCCTCGTCCGACGCCACCAACATCCGCACCTCGATCCGGCGCGACGGCGACGACTTCGTCATCAACGGGCGCAAATGGTTCATCACCAACGCCGCCGATCCGCGCACCAAGATTTTCATCGTCATGGGCCAGACGAGCCCGGACCGGCCCGAGCCGCACAAGCGCCAAAGCATGGTACTCGTGCCGCGCGAGACGCCTGGCCTTTCCATCGTGCGCAATCCGCCGGTCATGCACGAGCGCCATCCGCAGGGTCATTGCGAGGTGCTGTTCGAGAATGTGCGTGTGCCGGCGGAGAATATTCTCGGCGAGGAAGGCGGCGGGTTCGCCTTGGCGCAGGCGCGCCTCGGTCCTGGCCGCATCCATCATTGCATGCGCGCCTTGGGCGCGGCCGAGCTCGCGCTCGAGCTCATGGTCGAGCGCGCGCTCGACCGGCGCACCTTCGGCCAGGCCTTGGCCGAGCACGGCACGATCCGTGAATGGATCGCGCTGTCGCGCATCGAGATCGAGCAGGCGCGGCTCCTGGTGCTGAAGGCGGCGTGGCTCATGGACGCGCACGGCAACAAGGCGGCGCGGCGCGAGGTCTCGCTGATCAAGGTGATCGTGCCGCGCATCGAGGTGCAGATCGCCAACCGCGCTATGCAGACGTTCGGCGCCAAGGGCCTGACCCAGGACACGCCGCTGCCCGACATCTGGACGCACGGCCGCTATCTCCAGATCGTCGATGGGCCGGACGAGGTCCATCTGCGCGGCATCGCCCGGGCCGAGATCCGCGAGGTCGAGACGCGGCGCGGCAAGCGGAACTAGACCAAGGAAGGCGAGTCATGTTCAAACGCATCGATCACGTCGAACTCGTCACCGATCAGCCGGAGCGGACCGTGCGGTTCTACACCGACGTGCTCGGCTTCACGGTGAAACGGCGTGAGCGCGTGCAGGCGCCGGGCGGTATGGCGCTCGATCTCGTCTATCTCGATCTCGGCGGCACGACGGTCGAAGTCATCACTTATGACGGCGCCAAGGTCGGCCCGGCGGCGAGCGGGATCCATCTTGGCTGGAACCTGATCGCGCTCGAGGTCGAGGACATGGCGCGCGCGGTCGATTTCCTGAAGACGAAGGGGGTCGCGGTCACTTGGGGCCCGGTGGTGCGCGAGCACACCGCGCGCGCCGAAATCCACGATCCCAACGGCTACAGCATCGAATTGCGGCAGTGGATGTAAGGGATTGTTCCCTATTTGTTCCCACGCTAGCCTCCGGTCCCGGATTGGCGGGAGGCGGCGATGGGACGCGGTTTCGATGCGCAGGACTGGGCGGTCGTGTTGCTGGGATGGGTGGTGGCGCTCTGGGTGACGCTCGGTTGAGCGCCGGCGCGGCGCGCGCCGAAGCGCGCTGAACGCCCGGCCCGCGCGCTCTTTTCCGTGCCGGGCGCGCGCTCTATGGTCGGGCGCGAGAGCGTTTCATGAAAGTGCTGGTCATCGAGGACGACCGCGAAGCGGCCGCTTATGTGGTGAAGGGGCTTGGCGAAAGCGGCTACGTCGTGGACCACGCCGCCGAGGGGCGCGACGGCCTCTTCATGGCGACCGACGGCAGCTACGACGCGCTCGTCGTTGACCGCATGTTGCCGGGAATGGACGGGCTTGCCGTCATCGCGGCCTTGCGTGCGGCCGAGGTCAAGACCCCTGCCCTCATCCTGAGCGCGCTTGGCGCGGTTGATGACCGTGTCAAGGGCTTGCGCGCCGGCGGCGACGATTACCTGGTGAAGCCGTTCGCGTTCGCCGAGCTGCTGGCGCGGCTCGAGGCGCTGATGCGGCGGAGCGGCGGGACGCAGCCGACGACCAAGCTCGGCGTCGGCGATCTCGAGATGGATTTGCTGACGCGGCGGGTGCGCCGCGCCGGCCACGACATCGAGCTTTTGCCGCGCGAATTCCGGCTCCTCGAATTCATGATGCGACGTGCGGGCCAGGTCGTGACGCGCACCATGCTGCTCGAGAATGTGTGGGATTATCATTTCGACCCGCAGACCAACGTGATCGACGTCCATGTGAGCCGCCTGCGCCAGAAGATCGACAAGGGGTTCGAGCAGCCGCTGCTGCACACCGTGCGCGGCGCGGGCTATCGCCTCGCGGCGGAGTGAGCGATGCGGCGCTATCTCCGCACCAACGCCGTTCGGCTTGCCGCGCTTTATTTCGCCCTGTTCGCCGCCTCGGTCTCGACGCTGCTCGTGTTCATCTATTTCTCGACCGCCGACTTCGCCCAGCGCCAGACCGAGGCGACGCTCGATGCGGAATCGCGCGGCCTCGCCGAGCAGTACCAGGAGCGCGGCCTCGCCGGCCTCATCGAGATCGTCGCCGACCGCAGCGTCCAGCATGAGGGAACCGAACGCACACTCTATCTCATCACCGATCCGCTGCTGCATCGCCTCGCCGGCAATCTCAACGCGTGGCCAGCCGCGACGCCGATCCGTCCCGGCTGGATCAAATTCCCCGTCGAGGAACATTCGGGCACTCAAACCGAGGAGCACGAAGCGCTCGCCTCGGTGTTCGTGCTGCCGGGCGGATACCGCCTCTTGGTCGGACGCGATCTGCGCGACGCTGCGGCCTTCCGCGCACGCATCATGCACACGCTCGCGTGGGCGGCGCTCTTGACCTTGGCGCTGGGTATTATCGGCGGCGTGCTGATGACCGGGCACATGCTGCGCCGGATCGAGGCGGTCAACCGCACCAGCGAGCGCATCATCCACGGCGATCTGAGCCAGCGCGTGCCGGTCTCGGGCAGCGGCGACGAATTCGATCAGCTCGCCCAGAACCTCAACGCCATGCTCGACAAGATCGAGCGGCTGATGCTGGCGATGCGGCAGGTGACCGACAACATCGCGCACGATTTGCGCACGCCCTTGTCACGCTTGCGCGCGCGGCTTGAGGTGACGCTGCTCGAGAAGCCCGATGCCGGGCGCTATGGCGAGGCGCTGCGCGACACGATCGCCGAGGCCGACCGGCTGCTCGTCACGTTCAATGCGCTGCTGTCAATCGCCGAAGCCGAGGCGGGCTCGCGGCGCGAGGCATGGTCGGTCGTCGATCTCGCCGAGATCGCCCGAACCGTGGCCGAGCTTTATGAGCCCGTGGCCGACGAGAACGGTCTGCGGCTCGCGGTCGAAACGGACGCGCGCGTGCCGGTGCGCGGCGACCGCCATCTGCTGTCGCAGGCGATCGCCAACCTGCTCGATAATGCGCTGAAATACACGCCCGCGGGGATGGTAGCGCTGCGCGCCTTCGCACGGCCCGATGGCGCACGGGTCGAGGTGGCCGATACCGGGCCCGGCATCCCGTCCGACCGGCGCGAGGCCGTGTTCGACCGGTTCGTGCGCCTCGAAGGGAGCCGCAGCACGCCCGGCAACGGGCTGGGTCTTAGCCTCGTGCGCGCGGTCGCGAAGCTGCACGGCGGCGCGTGCTGGCTCGAGGACAATGAGCCCGGCCTCCGCGCGGTGATGACGCTGCCGCTCGTGGCGGCCGAGGCGCCGGTTCGCCTACCCGACCGCAGCCCCGCAACCGCATGACGGTTCGCGGCTCGCGCGCTCGCCGAGCCGGCGTGCGAGCTCCGCGAGCCTGCGGCGCAGTTCCTGTCCGTCAAGACCCGCACGGCGCAGGACGCGATCCATGATCTCGTCGCTGAGCAGCTCGTCGAGGCTCGCCTCTCCCAGAAAGCGCCATTTCGTCATGCGTAACCTCCCATCAAACGCACTAGCGAAGCTTGGCGGCGGAGAGTGTCCGATTTATGGCGAACGTCGGTTCTTTTGTTGACCGATCGCCCGGCCGTTTTCGGGCTAACATGACAAAATGCCGCAGTTCAGCGACGCCGAATGGAATGCGATCTGGCTGAGCCTTCGGGTTTCGAGCGTCGCGGTCGCCTCGTCCCTGCCGTTTGCAGTGCTGCTCGCCGCGCTTTTTGCCAAGCGCGACTTTCCGCTGAAGGCCGTGGCCGAAAGCGTCGTCTATCTGCCGCTCGTGCTGCCGCCGGTCGCGGTCGGCTATGGGCTCCTGCTGCTGCTCGGGCGGCACGGGCCGCTGGGCGCCTGGCTCTATGACACGTTCGGCATCACGTTTGCCTTTCGCTGGACCGGCGCTGCGATCGCCTCGGCGGTGATGGGATTTCCGCTCATGGTGCGCGCCATCCGCCTCTCGCTCGAGGCGATCGACTTCCGGCTCGAACGTGCCGCGCGCACGCTCGGCGCCGGACCCCTCAGGGTGTTCTTCACCATCACCCTGCCGCTCGCGCTGCCGGGGCTTCTGGCCGGCGCCATGCTGTCGTTCGGGCGCAGCCTCGGCGAGTTCGGCGCCACCATCACCTTCGTCTCGAACATCCCAGGCGAGACGCAGACCCTGCCGCTTGCGATCTATGCGGACACGCAGGTGCCGGGCGGCGATGCGCCGGCGATGCGCCTCGCACTCGTCTCGGTCGCGCTTGCGCTCGCGGCGCTGATCGTGTCGGAATATCTGAGCCGCCGCGCCGCGCGCCGCGCCAAGGGCGGCTAGACGCGCTTGAGACGCAGCGCCGCCAAGCGTATGGTTCACGCGCGGTGCGGCGGAAGAGCGAGAGTGTCATGGAAGAGCGCGTCGTCTTTCAATCGTCCGGCCTGCAAATGGCGGGCTTCGTGCATTTGCCGAACGATATGAAAGCGGGCGAACGGCGGCCGGCCTTCCTCGTGCTGCATGGATTCGGCAGCAACAAGATGAGCAGCAACTGCATCAACCCGTGCCGCATGCTGGCGCAGTGGGGCTATGCCGCGATGCGCTTCGACTTCCGCGGCTGCGGCGAGAGCGAGGGCGAGAAATCGCGCGTCATCTGCCTCGAGCAGGTCGAGGACGTGAAGAATGCCGTCTCCTATCTCGCGACCCGCCGCGACATCGACGGCACGCGCATCGCCGCCGTAGGATCGAGCTTCGGCGCCGCGGTGGCGGTCTATGCCGGCGGCGTCGACGAGCGGCTCGCCGCCATCATTTCGAGCGGCGGCTGGGGCGACGGCGAGACGAAATTCCGCCGCCAGCACGCGAGCCCCGAAGCGTGGGCGCGCTTTGCCCGCATGATGGAGGACGGCCGGCGCGCCAAGGCGGACGGCCGCACCCTGATGGTGCCGCGGTTCGATATCGTGCCGATCCCGCCGCATCTGCGCCAGAATCTCGCGTCGAACTCGATCATGGAATTCCCGTTCGACACGGTCGAGAGCATGTACGAGTTCCGCGCCAACGAAGTCGTAGGCCGGATCGCGCCCCGGCCTCTCCTGCTGCTGCACAGCTCGAACGATTCCGTGACGCCGACGGAGCAGTCGATCCGCCTGTTCGAGCACGCGCGCCAGCCGACCGACCTGCACCTCTTCGCCGAGACCGACCATTTCATGTTCTCGGACGAGAACCCGCGCGTCGTCGCGGTGATCCGCGCCTGGCTCGACAAATACTTCCCCGCACGCGCCTGAGCCATGGCGGATCCGGGCCTCGTCACGGCGGCGGACCTCGAAGCGTTCGCCGCCGCGATCTTTCGCGGCACCGGCATGGCCGATGGGCACGCGGCGCAAGTGGCGCACGTGCTGGTGTGGTCGAACCTGCGCGGCAATGACGGGCACGGCGTGCAGCGCATCGCGCGCTATATCGAGATCGTCGATGAGGGCGGCCTCAATCCGCGGCCCGCGATGAGCCTCCGGCTCGACGCGCCGGGCGCGGTGCTGATCGACGCCGACCGCGCCGCGGGGCCGATCTCGATGACCTTCGCCGCCGACCAGGCGATGGCAAAGGCCAGGGCCGCCGGCATCGGCCTCGCGCTGGTACGGCGCACGACGCACACCGCGGCGATCGGCTTCTACACGCGCCGCGTCGCCGAGGCCGGCATGGCCGCGATCGCGGCGACGGCGTCGATTCCGAACATGCCGTACCACGGCAGCCGCGTCGCCTCGGTTTCGACGAGCCCGCTGTCGTTCGCGGTTCCGGGCGGCGAGCGGCCGATCGTGCTTGACATGGCGACGAGCGTCGTCTCGCTCGGACGGCTCGCGCAACTGCGCCGCGCCGGCAAGACGCTCGATCCCGGCTGGGCGCTCGATGCGGCGGGCGATGCCACGACCGACGCGGCAGAGGCCGAGCTGCCGCTGCCGCTCGGCGGGGCCAAAGGCGCCGGGCTTTCGCTCATGGCGGAATGCATAGCGAGCATCCTCACCGGCAACGCGATCCTGGCGCCCGCCTTGAGCGAAGGGGGCGCGGCCGCGCTCCATCGCCAGAACAGCTTCATCATCGCGATCGACATCGCGCGGTTTGCCAGCCCAGCGGCGTTCCGCGCCGGGGTCGCGCGGCTCGCCACGGTGCTAAAGGCGCTGCCGCGGCAGGCGGGCTTCGACGATATCCTGATGCCGGGCGAGCGCGGCGACCGCATCTATGCCGAGCGGTGCGCGCGGGGCATCCCGATCCCGCCCGCGGTCTGGGCCGACCTCGCGCGCGTGGCCGAACGGTTCGGCGTGGCGATGCCGGCGCGGCGCCCGGCCTAACCGTTCCCTGCGCCGCCCGACGCGCGGCCCGCTCTATAATGGCGGCACGGATGGGTGGCCGAGCGGTTTAAGGCACCGGTCTTGAAAACCGGCATCGGGGCAACTCGATCGTGGGTTCGAATCCCACCCCATCCGCCAGATGTGGCGGCCATTGCGGCCGCCTTCGCGCCGGGCGCAAAATGGCGCCCGTATCACGGAGGGGATTGATGCGGGTTCTGGTGGTGTGCGCTCTGCTGGCGATCGGGCTCGCCGCCTGCGCGGATCGGCGTCACGGCGATACGGCGGCGCTCGAGGATCAAATGTTTCTGTCGACGGCGCTGGCGCACGCGCAGTCGGAGTACGAGCTGGCGCAACTGGCGACGACGAAGGCGCACACGCCATCGGTGGTCGCCTATGCCAAGCGCGTGAGCGGTGAGCGCGCGCCGCTCAGCGACCAGCTCGCGGCGATGGCGCACGCGGCCGGACTGTCGGCTGATACCGAGCACACGCCCGATCCGGCGCGGTTCGCCGATCTTTCCGGCGAAGCGTTCGAGCGCGCCTATATCGCCTCGCAGATCGAGGACCAGCAGAACGCGATCGAGGATTTCTCATTCGCCGCCAAGCGCCCGCACGATCCGGCGCTCGAAAAAATTGCGGCAGACGCGCTGCCGCAACTGAAGGCCGATTACACCGACGCCATCGAAGTGGTCTACGACATTCCGTTCGAGACCGAGGCCGAGGGCGCGCCCGAGCCGGACATGGGTGCCGGTGCGGTCGGCAAGCGGCATTGATTGCGGTTCAAAGCGTCTAGCGCTTTTCGTTGCGCCATGAGATAGTTACCGGGAAACGGCCCGACCCCCCCTGGGGTCGCGGACGAAGCAAGCCGCAAAAGCGGCGCAACCGGGAGGTCTTTATGAAAGCAGCGCAAGACGCCGCACAGATTCCATGGTGGAAGGAGCCGACCAAGGAACAATGGCTCGCCTGGTGGGCGGCCTGGCTCGGTTGGATGCTCGATGCCTTCGATTTCACGATGTTCCTGCTGATCATGGTGCCGATCTCGCAGGAATTTCACGTGCCGCTCACGGACGTCGCATTCGTTCTGACCGTGACCTTGTGGTTGCGGCTCGTCGGCGCGGTGGGATCGGGATGGCTCGCCGACCGGGTCGGTCGCAAGATCCCGCTGATGATCTCGATCCTGTGGTACTCGCTCAGCAATTTCGCGGCCGGGTTCTCGCCGAGCTTCGCCTATCTGTTCTTCTTCCGGGCGCTGCTTGGCCTCGGCATGGGCGCGGAGTGGCCGGCCGGGAGCGCGCTGGCGATGGAGACCTGGCCCGCCCGCTCGCGCGGCTTCATGGGCGGCGTGCTGCAGGGTTCATGGGGACTGGGCTTCATGCTGGCAAGCGCGATCTACGGCTTGTTCTACGCTTACATCGGCTGGCGCGGCATGCTGTGGATCGGCGTACTGCCGGCCTTCGCCGTGCTCTACGTGCGCAAGTACGTGACCGAACCGCCGATTTGGGTCGAGAACCGCCGGCGCCAGCGTTTGGAGCAGCGCGAGATGCGGGCCCCGCTGTTCGCGATCTTCAAGCGCGGCGTGCTCGCCAACACGCTCACGGCGTGCTGGTGGATGGCGGGCGGCTTCGTCGCCTACTACTCCGTCAATGCGCTGTTCGCCTCGCACCTGCAAAAGGACCTGGGCCTCACGCCCGGGCAGGTCGCAACGCCGATCTTTTTCGCCAATATCGGCGTCTTCCTCGCGAGCTGCGGCTGGGGCTGGTTCGCCGACAAGTGGGGCCGCCGCTGGGCGATGATCATTCCCGGTTTGATCGCGATCCCGCTTGCCCCGCTCTACCTCCTCAACACCAACATGCTGTGGGTGGCGATCGGCTTCACCCTGCAGGGTTTCTGCGGCGGCGGCGGCATGCAGGGACAATTCGCGCCTTATCTCAACGAGCGCTTCCCGACCGAGGTGCGCGCGACCGCGGCCGCGTTCTGCTACCACCAGGCGTCGTTCATCGGCGGGTTCGTGCCGCTCGTGCTGACGTTCCTCGCGACCCATTACAGCATTGGGCTGGTGGGCGCGATGATTGCCGGCACCGCGTTCGGCGCCATCAACTTCGTCCTGTCTCTGATCTTCGCGCCGGAGACGAAGGGCAAGGTGCTGGTGCCCGACCTCGTGGTCGCCTGAACCAAGGGGCGGTGCGGACCGTTTCGGGCCCGCGCCGCCCCGCTTTTCAGCCGCCCGCCACCATCACTTCCTTCACCTTTCCGGCGAGCTGCTTCAGGCTGAACGGCTTGGCGAGGAAGTGGATGCTGCTCTCGTCACCGAGGCGCTTGCGGAACGAGTCTTCGGTATAGCCCGAGATGAAGATCACCTTCATGTCGGGATGGATGGCGCGCACTTCCTTGATGAGCGCCGGCCCATCCATACGCGGCATCACCACATCGGTGATGAGAAGATCGAAACTCACGGTGTTGGCGGTAATGATCTCGAGCGCGGCTTCGCCGCTCTTCGCCTCGATCACCTTGTAGCCCTTGTTGCGGAGCGCCCGCGCGCTGAACAGGCGCACCGGGTCCTCGTCCTCGACCAGGAGCACCGTGCCGGCGCCGGTCAGGTCGCGCGTCACCTGGGCTTCGGCGCTTTCGCT
>Ga0335078_10014951_pt1 | contig 11517 bp, 10 predicted proteins | sample Lox_Sample_32_FD_206711 | JGI IMG/M metagenome (GOLD analysis project Ga0335078, IMG submission 206711) | Soil microbial communities from Loxahatchee National Wildlife Refuge, Florida, United States - Lox_Sample_3.2 | ecosystem: Environmental > Terrestrial > Soil > Wetlands | place: USA...
CCCTGGCCGGGCGCAAGCTGAAGATCATCGCGGACGAGTACGTCAAGCCGGAGTTCGGGACCGGCGCGCTCAAGATCACCCCGGGCCACGATCCCAACGACTTCGAGATCGGCCGCCGCCACGGCCTGGCGGAGATCAGCGTGATCGGGGAGGACGGCCGGATCACCGGCGAGGCCCCGGAGCGCTTCGTCGGGCTCACCGTCGAGGAGGCTCAGCGGGAGGTCGTGGCCGAGCTTCGCAAGCAAGGGCTGGTCGCGCGCACCGAGCCCTACGTCCACACCGTGCCCTACTCGCACCGCTCGGGCGAGCGGGTCGAGCCGCTGGTCTCGCTGCAGTGGTTCATGCGGATGGACGACCTGGCCAGGCCGGCGATTGAGGCGGTCACGAGCGGGCGCGTCCGCTTCCATCCCGCCCGCTGGGCGCGGGTCTACCTCGACTGGATGGAGAACATCCGGCCGTGGGTGCTCTCGCGCCAGCTGTGGTGGGGGCACCGGATCCCGGTCTGGTACCGCGGCGAGGAGCTGTTCGTCGGCACCCGCGCGCCCGAGGGGGAGGGCTGGGAGCGCGATCCGGACGTGCTCGACACGTGGTTCTCGAGCGCGCTGTGGCCGTTCGCCACGCTCGGCTGGCCCGAAGACACGCCCGCGCTGCGGGCCTTCTACCCGACCGACGTGCTGGTCACGGCCCGGGACATCATCTTCCTGTGGGTGGCGCGGATGATCATGATGGGGCTCGAGTTCACCGGCCAGGTGCCGTTCGACGACGTGCACATCCACGCGGTTATCCAGGCGCCGGACGGCCGGCGCATGTCGAAGTCGCTCGGAACCGGGATCGACCCGCTCGAGCTGATCGACGGCGGGCCGAGGCCCCCGGTGTTCGAGGCCGGTGGATCGTTTCCGCCCTACGGGGCGGACGCGCTGCGCTGGGGCCTGCTGGCAATGGCCTCGAGCCAGGATGTGAGCTTCAGCGAGGAACGGCTCGCCCAGGGCCTTCAGCTCACCAACAAGCTTTGGAACGCGGCCCGCCTGATCCTGCTCGGCGTGGACCCCGACGCGCGTGCGGCCCCGCGCCCGGCCGCGATCGAGGATCGGTGGATCCTCTCGCGCCTGGAGCGAGCCAGGGCGGACATCGCCGACCGGATCGAGCGCTACGACTTCACCCACGCGGCGCTCGGCCTGTACGAGTTCGTGTACGCCGAGCTGTGCGACTGGTACCTCGAGCTGGTCAAGCCGCGGCTGCGCTCGGGCGAGCCCGACCTTCAGTCCACGCTGCTGTACGTCCTCACGCAGACGCTGGCAATCGCCCACCCGATGATCCCGTTCGTGACCGAGGAGATCTACCGCTACGTCCCCGGGGCCGAGGGCCTGCTCGCCGGCGGGCTGCCCGGCTCGGAGGCGGCGGCTCGCGACGAGCGCGCCGAGGCCGCGGTGGCGCGGGTGATCGAGGCGGTTCAGGCTCTGCGCGGGTGGCGTGACTTCGCCGGGATCAAGGCCGGCGCGACCGTGCCGGCGCGGCTCGCCGCCGAGGGCTACGACGACACCGAAGAGCACCTGGCCCGGCTCGCGAAGCTCTCGTTCAGTTCAGACGGGGGCGAGCCGGTGGCGTCGATCCCGGTCCCCGGCGGCGCGGTCGAGATCCTCGCGAGCGACGAGATCGACCTCGAGGGGGCGGAGCGCAAGCTCGCCGCCCGGCGCGCGCAGCTCGAGGCCGAGATCGCGCGGGCCGAGGGCAAGCTGGCCAACCAGGGGTTCGTCGCCAAGGCCCCGCCAGATGTCGTCCAGGCCGAGCGCAACAAGCTCGCGCGGCTGCGCGGCGAGCTGGAGGCGCAATGAGCGCGCAGGAAGCCGAGCGCTACGTCCTCTCCCGCGAGCTGTTCGGGATGCGGTTCGGGCTGGACCGCATGCGGCGGCTGATGACCGCGATGGACAACCCGCAGCTGCGCTTCCGGTCGATCCACGTGGTCGGGACCAACGGCAAATCCTCGACGGTGCGGATGACCGCCGCGATCCTCCGCCGGCACGGGCTGCGCGCCGGCGCGTACCTGTCGCCGCACCTGGTCTCGTTCGCCGAGCGGATCCGGATCGACGATGCCGATCTGAAGCCCGAGGAATTCGCGGCGGCGATCCAGCGCGCGGCCCACGCCGCCGAGCTCGTCGATCGCTCGCTCGTGGGCGACGATCGGGTCACCCAGTTCGAGCTCCTGACCGCCGCGGCGTACTCCGAGCTGGCCCGGCGCGAGGTGAAGGTGGCGGTGATCGAGGCGGGGCTCGGCGGCCGCTACGACGCCACCAACGTGATTCCGTCCAAGGTGCAGGTGCTGACCAGCGTCGGGCTCGAGCACACGCGATGGCTCGGGCCGACGATCACCGCGATCGCCACCGAGAAGCTCGACGTCGTCCAGCCCGGTGGGACGATCGTGCTCGGCCACGGGCTGCATCCCGACGCGCAGGCGGTCGCCGAGCGCGTGGCCGCGGAGTGCGGGGCGACGATCGTTCACGCCGGCGCCGATCCGGGCGTGCCGCTGACTGCACTCGGATCGTTCCAGCGCCGGAACTTCGCGCTGGCGAGAGCGGCCGCGGAGGCGTACCTGGGCGAGCTAGATCCCGACGCCGTCGCCACGGCCGCGGCCGAGATCCTCGTCCCGGGCCGACTCCAGGCGGTCGACGAGGACCCGATCACGCTGCTCGACGGCGCGCACAACCCCGACGGGATGGCCGCGCTCTCGGAAGCGCTGGCCGAGCCGTGGGCCGGCGGCCACGACCGCGTGGTCGCGGTCCTGTCGGTGCTCGACGACAAGGACGCGGCGGCGATGCTGGCGACCCTGATCCCGATGTGCGACGCGCTGGTGCTGACCGCGAGCCAGAACCCCCGAGCGCTGCCGCCGCCCACCCTGCAGTCCTTGGCCGGGCAGCTCGGCGGACCTCGCTCGGAGGTGATCCGCGATCCGCGCGCCGCGCTCGAGCGCGCCCGCGAGCTCGCCGGGCCGACCGGCCTGGTCGTCGCCACCGGCTCGATCTACCTGGTGGCGGACCTGCTCCGTCCGGCCAGCGCGGGCCGCGCCTCGATGCTCTGAGACCCTCGATTCCCGTGGACGAAGAGGAGGAGAAGCAGCCGAGGTTACTGGCGATGGCCGCGCTCGTGGCCGTCGTCGTGGCGGTCGTGATCCTCGTATTCTTTGGGATCGGATACCTGTTCGGGCGGGCCTACCTGTAACCGACAGGGCAAGTGCCTCCGGCGTCGAACGTGTGAGGATCCACACACGGCCCGGTTGGCTGCCGGACCGTTCCGACGCCACTGACCACTACACTCGCTCCCTTAATGCCCTTTCTGACGGTCTTCGGGATCAAGAACGGCACGATCAGTGCTGTCGTCGAGCTGATCTGCCTGTTCCTCGTCGTGGTCTGGCTGGCGCTCGTTTACTGGACGTACGCGGACGCCCGGCGGCGGATCGCCGATTCGCTGCTGGTCGGTTGCGCGACCGCCGCGTCGCTGTTCCCGTTCGTCGGGACGATCGTCTACATGATCGTACGGCCCCCCGAGTACCTCGCCGACGTCCACGAGCGCGAGCTCGAGATCCAGGCCGCGGAGGCGCGGCTGGCCGAGCTCGGCTATCAGGTCTGCCCGTACTGCGACTACGAGGTCGAGAAGGACTTCCTGCGCTGCCCGAACTGCATGCGCAAGCTCAAGGACCCATGCAGCTCGTGCGGCAAGCCGCTGGACCCGATGTGGAAGATCTGCCCGTTCTGCGAGGCCGAGATCGCCGGCGTCGCCCCGCAGCCGCGCCGGACGCGGCGGCGCCGCGAGGCGGCCAACGTCGAGCAGCCCGTCGCCGGAGGGACCGTCCGCGCCGAGCGGGGATCGGCGCCGGCTCCCACGCCCGCGCCCGCCGAGCACGGCGGCCCCTCGGGCACCTGAACGCCGCTTTCCACCTACGCTGTCGCGGTTCCTGAATTCGACCCGCCGAGGGAGAGCATCCATCCATGGAGCGAACGCTGATTCTGATCAAACCCGACGCCTTCGCCCGCGGCCTCTCGGGCGAGATCATCGCCCGGTTCGAGCGCAAGGGCCTGGGGCTGGTGGCGCTCAACCTGATGACGATGAGCCAGGACCTGGCCGCGCGCCACTATGCCGAGCACGAGGGCAAGCCGTTCTTCGGCGAGCTGGTGTCGTTCATCACCTCCGGGCCGCTGGTGGCGCTGGTGCTCGAGGGGGAGCAGGCCGTCGTGGCCGCGCGCCAGGTGATCGGGGCGACCGATCCGCTGAAGGCGACGACGGGCTCGATCCGCGGCGATTTCGCGATCGAGGTCGGTCAGAACATGGTCCACGGCTCGGACTCGCCGGAGTCGGCGGCCCGCGAAATCGGGCTGTTCTTCCCGGACCTGAGCTGATCCCGGGCGCGGTCGCCCGCCTCGGACGCCCCATGAGCCGCGTGGTGCTCGCCTCCCGCTCGCCCCAGCGGCGGGCGATCCTCGACCAGATCGGCGTCGAGTACTCGGTGCAGGCGCCCGACGTGGAGGAACTCGACGCCGGCCCGCCTCACGAGGTGGCGCTCGAGAACGCCTACCGCAAGGCGGCTGCGGTCGCCGCGCGGACGAGCGCGGCGCTGGTCATCGGGGTCGACACGCTCGTCAGCCTCGGCGCCCGGTTGTACGGCAAGCCCGCCGACGAGGACGATGCGCGAACGATGCTGAGTGCGCTGGCGGGGCGCCGTCACACCGTGGTCAGCGGCGTCTGCCTGATCGAGGACGGCTCCGCGCGCACGGCCGCGGCCAGCACGGTGGTCGAGTTCCGGGCGTTCGACGAGGCGCTGATCGACTGGTACCTGGCCAGCGGCGAATGGCGCGAGCGGGCCGGCGCCTATGCGATACAGGGGCGGGGCGCGGCGCTGGTGGCGGGCATCGAGGGGGACTTCCTGAACGTGGTCGGGCTGCCGGTGACGACGCTGCTCGAGCTGGCTCCGAGGCTCCTGAGCGGGTGACCCGCGCACCCGCAACTCGCGCTGAGCGGGTGAAAAGCATTCACGCGACCCGCCTCCAACGGGATGAGCCCGTACAATCGGGCTCGGACGGCGCTGGCAGCGTGGCGTGGCCTCCGGCACTCAGTGCCCCGTCCGCTGCTCACTCCTACCCGGCTTACCTATGGGCTTCTTCACGTACCTGACCGGTTTCGGTGGTCGCGACATGGCGGTCGATCTCGGCACGGCAAATACGCTGGTGTACGTCCGCGGGCGCGGGATCGTGCTGTCCGAGCCGAGCGTGGTCGCGGTCGACTCCCGGACGGGCGAGGTCCACGCGGTCGGGATCGAGGCCAAGCGCATGCTCGGGCGCACGCCGGGCACGATTCAGGCGATCCGGCCGCTGAAGGACGGCGTGATCGCCGACTTCGAGGTGACCGAGGAGATGCTCCGACACTTCATCCAGAAGGTGCACCAGAACCGCTGGGCGCATCCGCGGGTGGTGGTATGCGTGCCATCGGGCGTGACCGGCGTGGAGAAGCGGGCGGTGGAGGAGGCGTGCTTGAGCGCCGGCGCACGGCAGGCCTACCTGATCGAGGAGCCGATGGCGGCGGCGATCGGCGCCGGGCTCCCGGTCGGCGAGCCGACCGGCTCGATGGTGGTCGACATCGGCGGCGGGACCAGCGAGGTCGCGGTGATCTCGCTCGGCGGGATCGTGGTCTCCCAGTCGATCCGGGTCGGCGGCGACGAGCTCGACGAATCGATCATGAACTACGTCAAGCGCGAGTACAAACTGCTGATCGGCCAGCAGACGGCCGAGGAGGTCAAGCTCGAGATCGGCTCGGCGTACCCGCTCGGAGAGGAGGTCCAGGCGGAGATCCGCGGGCGCGACATGGTCTCGGGACTGCCCAAGACCGTAGTGCTCACCAGCGAGGAGATCCGGGGCGCGCTCGAGGAGCCGGTGACCCAGATCATCGATGCCGTGAAGGAGACGCTCGATCGGACCCCGCCCGAGCTCGCCTCCGACATCATGGATCGTGGCATCATGCTGGCGGGAGGTGGTTCGCTACTACAGGGGCTCGATGAGCGCCTGCGTCACGAGACGCAGATGCCCGCGCATCTTGCCGAGTCGCCGCTGACATGCGTGGCGGTTGGCTCGGGGAGATCGTTGGAGGAGTTCGAAGCGATCCACCGTTCGAGCAAGAATTCACGCAACCGGCGCCGCCGGTACTAGGTTTGGGACAGGTACCGACGTGGCGTCAGGCGACATCTTGGAGACACGAAACTCGTGCATGACAAGCAAGTTCGGCGACGACGTGCGGTTCTGGCGCTGCTCGTCGCAGTCTCCCTGATCCTGCTCACCGCCTACTTCGGCGAACAGCCGGACAGCCCGCTGCACAACGTCCAGCGGGGCGTCGTCGAGGTGCTGTCGCCGGTCGAGCAGGGCGCGAGCACCGTGCTGGCGCCGGTCAGGTCGGTGGCGAGCTGGTTCTCGAGCACGTTCCACGCCAAGTCCCAGGTCAAGCAGCTGCAGCAGCAGGTGGCGCGGCTGAACAACGAGCTCGCCCAGGCCAAGGGCGCGAAGCTGCTCAACACGCAGCTCGAGGCTGAGCTTCATCTCGACAACAACTTGAACCTGAGCTCGTATCACCCCGTCACCGCACAGGTGATCCTGCGCGATCCGACGCTCTGGTACCAGACGATCAGCGTCGACAAGGGCACCGATGACGGCGTCGAACTGCACGATCCCGTGACCGGCGACGGCGCGCTCGTGGGCGAGGTCACCGAGGTCTCGGCGACCGCCTCGTTCGTGACGCTGATCACCGACCACACGCTGTCGGTGACCGCGCGGGTGCTCGACGCCAAGGGCGACACTGGCGAGTTGATACCGGCGGTCGGGAACCCGCAGGAGCTCGTGCTCCAGTACCTCCAGCCGCCGAACCCCGGGCAGACCCAGAACGGCCCGCAGCAGGGCCAGCTGGTCGTGACCGCCGGGTTCAAGTCGGGCCCGCTCGAGTCCTACTTCCCGGCCGGGATCCCGATCGGGAACGTCCTGCCGGTCGACGAGAACACGTTGCTCAACAACGGCCAGATCCAGGTCTCGCCGCAGGCCGACCTGCGTGGCGTCGACGTCGTGCAGATCCTCACCCGTCCCGCAGCCGGGACCGAGCGCGCGCAGGTGCCCTCGCCTTGAGCAACGCGGTCAAGCTCCCGATCCGCCTCGTGCTGCTCGGCTTCTTTGCGGTCGTGATCCAGGAATCGGCGGTCTCCCAGGTCTCGATCTTCGGCGTGAGCGCGGACCTGACGCCGCTGATCGTGATGTCGGTTGGCCTGCTGTGCGGGTCGCTCACCGGCGCGGTGTTCGGGTTCGCCACCGGCCTGTTGATCGACCTCGTGCTCGTCCAGACGCTCGGCGTGACCTCGCTGCTGTACATCGTGATCGGCTACTGGGCCGGCCGCCTGCACGAGCTGCGCGACCCATCGCACGAGCTCGTGCCGCTCGTCGCGGGCGCCGTGGCCGCGGCGTTCGCCGGCCTCGGGATGGCGGTGATCCAGTTCCTGCTCGGGGTCGACGCGCCGGTCAGCGTGCTGCTCGTGCAGCAGATCTTCATCGTGGTGCTCGTCGACACGCTGCTGGCGCTGCCGGTGTACGCGCTGGTCAGGCGGATCGTCCGGCCCGTCCTGCCCGAGGACCCGAGGCGCCGGCGGCGGCGCGCGTACACGACCGGCGGCCTCAGCCCCCTCCAGCAAGGCGCCGCGCGCCGCGGCTCGACCCCCCGACCCCAGTCGCGATGAGTCCCGAGCTGCCCGAAGACAAGCGCCTGCAGTTCATCCCCCAGGACCAGCGTCCGCCGCTGACGCCTCAGCTCGCCCTGCGGGTGGCGATCATCGGCACGGCCGCGCTCGCGATCTTCGCGATCCTGTTCTTCCGCCTGTGGTTCCTGCAGGTGCTCTCGGGCGATCAGTACGCGCACGCGGCGAGCGTGAACTTCGTCCGCAACCTCGAGGTCGCCGCTCCGCGCGGCGAGATCCTCGACTCGAGCGGCCAGATCCTCGCCTCGAGCCAGCGGGCCTACGCGGTGAAGATCGCCCCGCCGAACCTGCCGGTGCCGCTGAGCGACGCGACCCTCGCGCATCCGCCGCAGAAGGACGCTGCGCTGTACAACCGGCTCGCCCACGTCGTCGGCCTCCCGACCAAGCGGCAGCGGTGCGATGTCGGGATCCTGAACTCGACCACGCACAAGCTCCACACCTACCACTTCCACATGTCGCAGATCGCGTGCTCGGTCGTGCAGGGCTACGTGCAGCTGCCGTTCGCCCAGGCGACGGTGGCGACCGACATCACCAAGCCGCAGCTCTACTACCTGTCCGAGCGACTGGCATCGTTCCCGGGCGTCAGCGTCCAGCAGGTCTACCAGCGCGTGTATCCGTTCGACGACGTCGCGTCGCAGGTGCTCGGGATCGTGAGCCGGATCACGCCCGCCGAGACCAAGGAGTCGTACTTCTCGGGGGTCTCCCAGAACGACTCGGTCGGCCAATCCGGGCTCGAGGCCTCCTACGACCGCTACCTGCGGGGCGTGGACGGGGCCGAACGGGTGAAGGTCGATGCGCTCGGGAACTTCGACGGCTCCCTGTCCGAGACGCCTCCGACCGCCGGAGACAACCTCAAGCTCTCGCTCAACGAGAAGCTCGAGGCGGTTGGCCAGCAGTCGCTCCAGGAGTCGATCGACTCGAACTACCCGGCACAGGGCGGCGCGTTCGTGGCTCTGAGCCCGACCAGCGGCGAGATCTACGCGATGGGCTCGCTGCCGACCTACAACGCGAACGTGTTCACCAAGCCCGTCCCGTATTCGGTGTACAACTCGTTGTTCGGACCGAATTCAGGCGATCCGCAGGTGAACCGCGCGTTCCAGAGCGCCGGCCCGACCGGCTCCACGTTCAAGTCGATCACCGCGACCGCGGCGCTCGAGAGCGGCGTCTGGACGGCCGGCGACATCTTCGACGACACCGGGCAGTTCTGCATCTCCGGCCAGTGCCGCCACAACGCCGGGGGCGCGGTCGACGGCTCGCTCGACCTCGAGAACGCGATCAGGGTCTCCTCGGACGACTTCTTCTACAACCTCGGCGCGCTGACGAACTCGATCAATCCGCAAGGTGGCGCGCTGCAGCACTGGGCGAGCCTGTACGGGATCGGGCGCAAGACCGAGGTCGACCTTCCCGGTGAGAACTCGGGGACCCTGCCGACGCCGGACTGGCGGGCTCAGCGCAACCGCCTCGAGGCCCAGTGTGACAACGCCACCGGCCCGTTCAAGGGCAAGCCGAAACATCCGCCGGGAGGTTGCGGGATCGCCGACGGCACGGACCGTCCCTGGTCGATCGGCGACAACATCAGCCTCGCGGTCGGGCAGGGCGACGTTCAGGTCACGCCGCTCCAGCTCGCGGTCGTGTACGCGACGATCGCCAACGGCGGCAATGTCGTCACCCCCCATCTGGGGCTCGACGTGCAGTCGCCCGACGGAACCGTGCTCCGGTCCTTCGATCCTCGCCCGCAGCGCCACCTGAACATCAACCCGTCCTACCTCGACACGATCCGCGCCGGGCTTCGGGCCGCGGCGTCGCAGCCCGGAGGAACCTCGGCGGACGTGTTCCAGGACTTCCCCGAGCCGGTGTACGGCAAGACCGGCACCGCCCAGTACACCAACCAGCAGGACTACGCCTGGTATGCCTGCTTCGTCCCGGCGACCGCGACGACCAAGCCGATCGTGGTCGTCGTGACCGTGGAGCAGGGCGGGTTCGGAGCGGTCGGCGCGGCGCCGGTGGCGCGCCAGATCCTGTCGCAATGGTTCTTCGGCAACAAGGGCGCATACGTCGCCGGGAGCTCGAAGACGCTGTGAGCTCGGGCGCGCTGCCGATCCGGCCGGTCGCTGCCGAGGAGAGCGCGCTCGCGCGACCGCGCGCGCTGTTGCGGATGGACCCGTTGCTGCTGCTGGCCGCGCTGGGGCTCGCGGCGTGCTCGCTGATCACGCTGAAGGGCGCGACGCGGACGATGAACCCGGGGCACCCGATGTACTACGTCGAGCGCCAGGGGATCTACTTCGCGATCGGGCTGGTGATCGCGTTGCTGCTCGCGCAGATCGACTACTCGCGGCTGCGCGAATACAAGTACGGCCTGTACGGCGTGATGATCGCGCTGAACCTGGTCGTGCTCGGGATGCCCAAGGTCCAGGGCGCGGCCCGGTGGATCCCGCTGCCGTTCTTCCAGCTGCAGCCGTCGGAGTTCGGCAAGGTGCTGCTGATCGTGTCGCTGTCGGCGTTCGTAGTCGACCGCTCGCGGCGGCTGCATGAGCGCCGGACGACGGCCCGGATCATGCTGCTCGCGCTGATCCCGGCGATGCTCGTGATCCCCCAGCCGGACCTCGGCACGGCTCTCGTGTACGTGGCGGTCGGGTTCGCGATCCTGTTCTTCGCCGGGACCTCGTGGAAGCAGCTGACCATGCTGGTGCTGCTGTTCGTGGCAGCGATCGTGGTCGTGCTGGTGGTCGCGCCGGCGACCGGCCACCATCTGTTGAAGCCGTACCAGATGCAGCGCCTGACCGGCTTCCTGCATCCGTCCCACGACCCCGGAAACCAGACGTACAACATCACCGAGTCGTTGACCGCGATCGGATCCGGTGGAAAGACCGGGCTTGGCGCCCTGGGGGCGACACAGGTGAACCTGCATTTCCTGCCCGCGCCGAGTACGGACTTCATCTTTGCAGTGGTCGGCGAGACGTACGGCTTCGTCGGCGCGACCGTCGTGCTGTCGCTGTACGCGCTGATGATCTGGCGGACCCTGAGGATCCTGACGATGTCGAAGAACCTGTACGGGACGCTGATCGCGGGCGGCGTCATGGCCATGCTGATGTTTCAGGTGTTCGTGAACACGGGCATGACGATCGGCATCATGCCGATCACCGGAGTCCCCCTGCCGCTGATGAGCTACGGCGGCTCCTCGGTGCTCGTGACGTTCATCGCGATCGGCCTTCTACAGTCAATATGTGTGCAGGCACGCATGACTGCCGCGACGAAAACCCGAGGATTGGTTTCGTCATGACCGCTGCCCCCGCTCAAGAGGCTGCGGCACGTGTTCGCCCGGAGGATCGAGCTCTCAAAGCTCGCGCTCCCTCCGCGAACGTATTCAAACTTTCATAAAGGACTGAATGAGCATTGAAGAAGCAAGTATTGGTGAGCGTCGACCGGGGCGAGACCCGGGTCGCGCTGTTGGAGGCGACCGGATCGGTCGCCAACCGTAAGAGCACGTCGAAGTCCGGGACGACGCGCCGGCGTCGCAAGACGTCCAAGCCCGCGGCCGGATATCACGTAGCCGAGCTGTATCTGGAGCGTCGCGGAGCGCGCTCGATCGTCGGCAACATCTACAAGGGACGGGTCGACAACGTCCTCGGCGGCCTGGAGGCCGCGTTCGTCGACATCGGCCTCGAGAAGAACGGATTCCTGCACGTCGACGAGATCGTGCTCCCTGGGGTCGAGGCGCCGCGCCGGGGCCGCGGATCCGGGCGGGACAG
>Ga0335078_10014952_pt1 | contig 11516 bp, 8 predicted proteins | sample Lox_Sample_32_FD_206711 | JGI IMG/M metagenome (GOLD analysis project Ga0335078, IMG submission 206711) | Soil microbial communities from Loxahatchee National Wildlife Refuge, Florida, United States - Lox_Sample_3.2 | ecosystem: Environmental > Terrestrial > Soil > Wetlands | place: USA: Florida...
AGCGGCGCTTCTCGATCCGCACCAGAAGACGCCAGTAGATTGCAGCCATAATCTCCGCGGAGACCAAGGCGCGGCGGTCCCGCGGGGGAAGAAACTGGCGTGCTGCGGCAAACAAGCTCCGCGCCCGGTCAGACTCGAAACGCATGAGCCGGATGAAAGGGTCCTGATAGACTCCCGAAAGCAGGTCCACGGGGCGCACGCCGAATTGCTCCAGGTCCGCGCTGGGCAGGTAAATGCGTCCGCGACGCGCGTCGCTCTGAATATCCCGCAGGATGTTGACCAGTTGCAAGGCCCTGCCAAGACTCACGGCGTAATCGCGCACGCGCAAGTCGGTGTAACCGAAGATCTCAATCGCAATCAATCCAATCGTCGAAGCCACCCGATAGCAGTAAACCGAGAGGTCGTCAAAGGTCGCATAACGCGTTCCTGCCAGATCCATCTCGAGCCCGAGGATGAGGTCCTCGAAGGGCTGGCGGGGAATTTTGAATTTCCGAATGCTCTCAGCCAGCGCAGCCAGTTCAGGATCGTCGAGAATCGCGCCCCGCTCAGCGTAGCAAGCGTCGAGCGCCTGGCGGTAGACGGCAATCTGCCGCGCGGCTTCCTCCGGCGGGAGACCGCTATCCACAATGTCATCGCCGCGGCGGGCAAAACTGTAAACGGCTTCAATGGCCAGCCGCTTTTCGCGAGGAAGAAACAAGAATGAGTAGTAGAAATTGGTGTGGCGAAAGGAGGCAGAAGGGGACACCCTCATTCGCGTGCTCCAGGCGAAGTCGTGACGGCGGGAGCTTGTCCGCCCTCTGCCGCAAGGGCATACCGGGCGCGGAAATAGAGGCGCACGAAGTCGAGCGCCGAGAGGGAGGGCCGGCGCCGAAAAACATCATAACCCGCAGCCTCGATTTTGCTGAGCACTGTCGTGCCGCCCAGCCAGGTCAGGCGAAGCTGGCGGCGCAATTCCGGCACCACCCTTTCCGGCAGAGCCTTGCCTTTCTCGAACAAGCCGCGCGTGCGGGCGATTTCGAACTGCAGCAACTCACGCCAGCGCCCGTCCGCGCGTTGGGCGCGCAGGTCGTCCAGAGTGTACTGGAATCGATCGAGGTCATCCAGGGGCAAGTAGATCCGGTCGCGCCTGAAGTCCACCGCAACGTCTTGCCAGAAATTGGTGAGTTGGAGCGCCGTGCAGATGCAATCCGAAAGTGCCGTGAGGTCCGGATCGCGGTGTCCGAAAAGCTCCAGCACCAGCCGTCCGACGGGATTGGCTGAGCACGAGCAATAGCTGAGCAGAGAAGAAAAATCCCGATGACGATTCACTTTCACGTCGGATTCAAAGGCCTGCAGCAGATTTTCGAAGTTCGTGTAGGAAAGGTGAAATCGCTGCGCCGAATCTTCGAGCGCCACGAAGACGGGATGCTCTGCCCGGCCTGCGAAACATTCGCGCAGCAGGCCGCGCCAGGCGGCGAGTTTTTCGAGCCTCCCTTCTATTCCCGGCTCATCGGCAACATCGTCGGCGTAGCGGGCAAAAGCATAGACGGCCGCGAGAGCATCGCGCTTGGCGCGAGGCACGAGCCGCGAAGCAACCGGGAAGTTCTCGTAATGACGGCGGGCCAAGCGCCGGCACTCAGCATAGGCGGCGCTAAGTCTTGGAGATTGAGTCATTGAGGCATCGAGTCATTGAGGCATCGAGTCATTGAGTCATTGAGCCATTGGGTCATTGCCAACACCCACCGGTTCACTGAACCACCAATTGGGGTCTCAATGGATCAATGAGTCAATGACTCAATGACCCGATGGCCCGATGACTCAATGAATCCTACTCTTTCGCTTCGGGCTTGCGCCGCCGCAGAAAGGCCGGAACGTCGAAGTCATCTTTAGGGATCTCCGTGGTCATCTCCGGCGGTTCCTGCTCCATGGGGAGCTTGTCCTTCTTCGCCAGGGCTGAGCGGACGCTTTGCTGCGCGCTGCGCATCGCCATCGAGGAGCCGCTGAGAGGCTTGATGCCAAATCTTTCGGATTTTATACCCGTAGCGATCACGGTGACCTTGACGGCATCGCCCATTGACTCATTAAGAACCGCGCCAAAGATGATGTTGGCGTTTTCCGCGGCGGCCTTCTGCACAATGCTGGAAGCTTCGTGAACTTCGAACAGGGTGAGCTTGCTGGAGCCGGTAATATTCAGCAGGATGCCCTGGGCGCCGTTGATGTTGCCGTCTTCCAGCAGGGGGCTGGCAATGGCGCGATTGGTGGCTTCCACGGCGCGGTTCTCTCCCGCGGCCTCGGCGGTTCCCATGAGCGCGTAGCCCATGCCCTCCATAATTGTCTTGATATCCGCGAAATCGCGGTTAATCATTCCAGTAATCGTAATGATATCAGAAATACCCTGGACGCCCTGGCGAAGCACATCGTCGGCTTTTTTGAACGCCTCGAAGAAGCTCGTGTCCTTGTCCACGAACTGCATCAGGCGTTCGTTGGGTATGCAGATGACGGTATCCACACTCTGGCTCAGTTCCGCCAATCCCGTTTCGGCCTGCACCATTCGCCGCTTGCCTTCGAAGGCGAAGGGCTTGGTGACCACGGCCACCGTGAGGGCATGGAGTTCGCGCGCCAGGCTGGCGACAATGGGCGCGCCTCCGCTGCCGGTGCCCCCGCCCAACCCGGCGGTAACGAAGACCATGTCGGCACCCTCGAGGGCGTCGATCACCTTGTCCGTGTCCTCAAGCGCAGCGCGCCGGCCGATTTCAGGGTTGGCTCCCGCTCCCAGGCCTTTGGTGAGCTTGGCGCCCAGTTGGATTTTTACCGGCGCTTTCGACATGCGAAGCGCTTGAGCGTCGGTGTTGGCCACCATGAAGTCCACGCCCGTCACCCCCGCTTCGATCATGTGGTTCACGGCGTTCCCGCCGCCCCCGCCGACGCCAATAACCTTGATCTTGGCGCCGACGCGAAGCTCATCGGAAAAATCCACGCGAAGGCTATTGTCGGTTTCTTCAATCTCCATTTGCCTCTCCTTCACATTCCGCTGTAGGGACAACCCTTGTGGCCGCCCTCGAGGGACCTGGCAGCCCTTGGGCGTCCGCAAGCGCCGGCCCTGTGACGATAGTGTCTGTGCTATGCCCCGCTCTTCCCAAACAAAGCGCGCCGCAATTTCGTCACGAAGCCTGTTTCCTTGGCGTCCCGAAGCAAGCGGCGACGGTAAGCGTAGACCACCAGGCCGACGAGGGTTGCATACTCCGGCTCGGGAAGCTCTTCCCCCATGTTTTCGAGGCCCGTACAACGGCCCAGGCGCACGGGGAGGCTCAAGTTCTGCTCGGCCAGACGCAGCAAGCCTCCCTGCTTGGCTCCGCCCCCAACCAAAATCACACCTGCACCCAGTTGTCGGATATGGCCGCAGCGCTCGAGTTCATCGCGGATCAGTTCCAGCAACTCAAGGGTGCGCGGCTGAATGATTTCGTCCAAGACGTCGTAGCTGACCACGCGGGCAGGACGCTCTCCCACGCCCGGGACTTCCAGAACTCCGCCTGGCATGTTGGCAAGCTCGCGCTCGGCCCACGATCGTTTGACCCGCTCCGCTTCGGGAATCGTGGTGCGCAGCCCCACGGCGATGTCGTTGGTGAAATGTTCGCCGCCCACCGGGATGGAAGCCGTGTGGCGAACACTGCCCTCGGCGTATACGATCACGTCCGTCGAACCGCCTCCGATGTCCACCACAGCCGCGCCCAATTCCCGTTCGTCTGCATTGAGGCAAGCGGCCGCAGCGGCGAAGGGCTCGTAAACGGTGTCCTGCACCTTGATCCCAACTAGATTCGCCGCCGTAACTACGTTCCGCAATGCGGTGGAGGAGCCCGTAATGAGGTGGACGTTGGCTTCGAGCTTTGAGCCGCTCATCCCCACGGGGTTGCGAATGCCCTCATGCGAATCCAGAACGTAATCCTGCGGCTCCAGGTATACGATTTCGCGGTCTGGGGGAAGCGTGACGCCGCGCGCTGCCTGCAGAACCTTGACGATCTCTTCCTGGGTAACAGTTCCCGTGCCGTCCGAGCTTCTTGCCAGGCTCACCGCGCCACGGGAAGTCACGCCTTTGATATGCGTGCCGGCCACGCCCACGTAAGCCGAAGCAAGGGAAACCCCAGCAGCGGTTTCGGCGGCCTCCACGGCCTTCTTGAGGGCCACAACCGTAAGATCGAGATTGACGATGACGCTTTTCCGCCAGCCTTTCGACTCCGCCACTCCCAGTCCTGCGACGTGGAGTTTCCCGTCTTCCTTCGGCAGGCAGACGAGCGCACAGGTTTTCGTGCTGCCGAGGTCCAATCCTACGAAGAACTGATCGTTGCGTGCCAAGGTCCCTATTCCTTTAGTGTTTGGGGGTGCTCCACGGCGCCCGCGGAAGAGGCCGGAGATCTCTCCTGCGGATTCACCACAACCTGATTACGATAACGCAAATCTACCGAGTCAAGCGGCGTCGTAGACTTGCGCAGCTCGGGGAGCAACGCCAGGAAGGTGTGAAAGTGCGAGAGAAAGTTCTCATGCCCAAAGTGAACCTGCAAAGTCTCTCGGCCCTGGACGAGCAGGGCTTTGAGGTCATCGCCGTCCGAAAGATCGGTTTCCGAAATCGTCCATCCGGAGTGAACGATCTCAGCTCCGAGTTCGCGCATGAAATCCTGGTACAGCGCGATCCGAGTTTTGCACTCCTCCGAACCGGCGTTTGGTTCGAGGCCCGTAATCACTGGAAAGTCGAAATACGCGCTCTCGGGCTTATCCAGAAACACTCCCTCACTGTCAACCAAGCGCACTTGACCGCCCACGTTGGCGTAGGCCACGGGCTTTCTTTCATCAACACGAATCACCAGGTGGTTGGGTAACACGCGCGCTACGAACGCACTTTGAACCCAGGGTATCGTTTCCAGTTGTTTGCGTACATCGTCCAAAGAAAGGCGCAGAATCTTCAAGCCAAAGCCGTTGCTGCCTCGCGCCGGCAATCCCAGAGCGGCAGCAATGTCCTCGCGGGTAACAAAGTGACTGGCCATTAACTGAATATCGTCTCCGGAGCGCAATTCAAATCTTGGCGATGTCAAAACGAAGGTCGTTAAAAAACAGATCGCAATTCCGAGTGGCGCAACGATGGTAACGATAAAGATCGCCCATTGTCGAGTCCACGAGAGCCCGCGGCGGCGCACGCTCACGGCCTTCTGCCGGCGAAGATAGGGAGATTCCTCTTCGCCGTCCAGCCCTTGTGCCGAGAGCGTCATTTCATCTTCGCTCAACTTCCTGGCCATTTGACACCAGACCCCTTGAACTCCTAGCGCTGGCCTTCACGGGCTACGAATAAACCCGTTCGACTGTCATCCTGAGGTACCGCGGGCAACGAAGGATCTCCGCAGTTCGTTGAAATCGCAACTGCTGGGATGCTTCGCTTCGCTCAGAATCACGGAGTGCTTCATCTCACTCCCGCGCGAGCCGGACGGTTTCGGATCTCCGCCGCCAGAGCATCGCCAATCTTCCACACACTTCCGGCGCCGACCGTCAAAATCAAGTCTCCGCGCCGTACGTCTCCCAGAATCCCTTTGATAACCGACTGTTCCGAAGGCGCATATTCGGCCCCGTGATATCCCAGTTCCGCCATGCGCTCAACCAGTCGCTCGGCTGTGACGCCTTGGATGGGACTCTCGCTAGCGGGATAGATGTCCAGAATATAAACGTGATCGGCGGCCTCGAAACACCGCGCAAAATCGTCCATCAGGAACTGGGTGCGCGTATAGCGGTGGGGTTGGAAAATGGCAATGACCCGCTTGGCGCCCCACAGACGGGCTGCGTCGAGCGTGGCGCGAATTTCCGCAGGATGATGTCCATAATCATCTACGATGGTAACGCCTTCGAATTCCATTTTGACCTGAAACCGGCGGTCGGCGCCCCGGAAGCACGCCAGGCCCTCACGAATCTGCTCCGTGCTCAGTCCCAGCTCTAGACCCACGGCGACAGCCGCCAGGGAATTCTGTGCGTTGTGCCGTCCCGGAACATTGATGCTAAAGCTGCCCAAATGCTTGGCGCCCGCGTCCACTTCGAAACTGGAGCCCTGCGGTTGAAGTTGAAGCGAGCTTCCCCTCACGTGAGCGCCTGATTCGAGACCGTAGGTTACCACACGCCGCCGGATGTGCGGCAGTAACTCGTTAAAGCGCCCGCCCCAGGGGGCGTCCGAACAGGCCACCACCGCGCCGTAAAACGGGACTTTGTTCGCGAATGCAAGAAAGGCGGAAGTTATTTCGTCCAGGTCACGATAATGATCCAAATGCTCGCGGTCAATATTAGTGATCACCGCAATCGAGGGTAGAAGATAGAGGAATGAACGATCACTCTCGTCGGCTTCGACAACCATCAGTTCGCCTTTGCCCAGACGGGCGCTCGAGGCGAAAACATCCAGGCGTCCGCCAATAACGGCCGTCGGGTCGAGCGCGGCTTGGGTCAGGATCACTGCGATCATCGAGGTGACTGTTGTTTTTCCATGAGCCCCGGCCACCGCCACGCAGAATTTCAGGCGCATCAACTCCGCAAGCATCTCGGCACGGGGAATAACCGGGATTTGCAGGCGGTGCGCCTCCTCGACCTCCGGGTTGTCAGCGCGGACCGCAGAAGAAACTACTACCACTTGGGCATCCTGGAGATGGCTCGCGGCGTGGCCTTCCGAGACTCGCGCGCCCAGTTTCGATAACCTATCCGTGACAGGCGTCGTCTTCAGATCGGAACCTGAAACCGTGAACCCCAGGTTGAGCAATACCTCCGCAATGCCGCTCATCCCGATGCCGCCAATGCCCACGAAATGTATTCTTCGAATCTTGCCTAGCATAGTTGTAATTGATAGGGGTGGCCCTGGTGGCGATCCTCGGGGCGGTCCCCGAACGCTTTGGACCGCGGGCGGGCAACCACAAGGGCTGCCCCTACGCGCCCCTCGCAGCCAGTCCTTCCACCAAGTCCGCGATCTGCGCAGTCGCCTCCGGCCGCGCCAGAGTCTTCGCAGCCAGCTCCATTTCAATCAATTTCAGCGGCTCATTGATCAAATCACCGATCTCGCGGATCAACCGGTCCGGCGTCAACTCCGCCTGGAGTATTATCCGGGCGGCGCCGGCGCGCTCGAAGGCCCGGGCATTGGCCAGTTGATGCTGGTCCGTGGCAGCCGGAAAAGGAATCAGCAATGAGGCTCGCCCTGCTGCCGCCAACTCAGCCACCGCCGCCGCCCCGGCGCGCGTGACCACCAGGTCGGCCTGTGCCAATGCTTGCGGCATATCGTCGATGAAAGCGCAGACGTGAGCCGCGACGTTGTATTTCAGATAAGCCTCGCGCACTAAGTTCTGGTCCGCTTCTCCCGTTTGATGGACGACCTCGAGCCGCCCGGTTTCGCGCTGGAAGAACGGCGCGCATTGGACCATCCCTTCATTGATGGCTTTCGATCCCTGGCTCCCTCCGACGACCAGGATGCTAAAAGTAGCCGGGTGGTTTTTCGCAGGAACCGCGAAGAAAGCCGCCCGCACCGGAAGCCCCGTGACTCGGGCCTTCTCACCGTAGAATCGGGCGGCCTCCTCGAAGCCTACCGCCGCTACGCGCACCACTGGCGCCAGGACGCGGTTTGTGAAACCCGGCAACGCATTGGGCTCAATAAGCACGGTCGGAATATCCTGGAGGGCGGCTTCAAGCATCACCGGTCCGGCCAAATACCCGCCCACACCCACCACCACTTGGGGCCGAAAGTCGCGCAGGGCCCGAGCTGTTGCCACTGCGGTTCGAGGAAGCACCAGCAAGTTCCGCAAACCTCGAATCCCGCCAATCCCCTTTAACCCCGCCGCCCTGATGGTACGAAGGGGAAAACCGGCTCCCGGAATCAAACGCGCCTCGAGGGGCCGCGTAGTGCCGAGAAACTCGATGACGTACTTCACCCCGGTGCTTTCCAGCCGTGCGCCGCGGGCGCGCAATTCCTGGGCCACAGATAGCGCCGGAAAAATATGACCTCCGGTCCCCCCGGCAACCATCAGAAATCGCATCGTGCACTACCCGTCCAGAATTAGCGTCGCGGGGTGGCGCGTAGCGCTGGCCTTCAGGCCAGCACTTGCCGACCCTTCGCTTCACACAGGGCACGCTCTAAAGGCCGGCGCGACGTTCTAAACTTCATCTTGCGAAATGTTCAGTAGCATGCCCACTGCCGCCAGTGTCACGAAGAGCGACGATCCTCCGTAACTGATCAGAGGCAAAGGGATGCCCTTGGTCGGAAGCAGGCCCAGCACCACGCTCATGTTCACGAGAGCCTGTCCGACCACCATTACGGTCAGACCTATGGCCAGCAGCCGGCCGAACTCACACGAGCATCTGGCGCTCGCCCGCAATCCCCGCCAGAGAATAATTCCGAACGCCACGATGAGTATGGTTGCTCCGATGAGCCCCAGTTCCTCGCTCACGACGGCAAAAATGAAGTCGGTCTGAGGTTCGGGAAGATAGAACAGTTTCTGTTTCCCCTCCATCAACCCCACTCCGGAAATTCCGCCGGTGCCCACCGCGATAAGGGACTGGATGATGTGAAACCCTTTTCCGAGCGGATCGCGATCGGGGTGCAGGAACGCCAGCAGGCGGTTGTACCGGTAGGTCGAATGAAATATCAGCCAATAAACTACCGGAGCGGCCCCGAGCGCGGTGCCGGCGAAATACCTGGCTTGAAGTCCCGCTACGAACAGCATCGCCGCGACGATCATGGCGATGGCAAGCGCCGTTCCGAAGTCAGGCTCCACCACCACGAGCGCCATGGTGGTGCCGCTGATCAGCCCGACAGGAAGCAGGGTGTGGGCCAAGTCGTTCACTTTGCCGGCTCGCTGCTCGAGGAAATAGGCCATGAAAATAACGATAACGAGCTTAGCGAGTTCGGAGGGCTGCAAGCTGGCGGGACCCAAGTGGAGCCAGCGATGTGTGTTATGGATGCGTGGGGTGAATAGCACGCCCACGAGGAGCAAGATCTCGGAGGCCAGCGCCGTAAACACCACCAAAGGGCGCGCCAGGCGGCGATAGTCCACATACATCATAACGACTAAAGCGGCAAACCCCGCTCCAGCCCAAGCCAATTGGCGAAGCAGGAAATAGCTGCTGCTGCTGAACTTCTCCGCCGCCACCACCGCCGAGGCACTGAAAACCATGAGGGCCCCGAAAAGGGTTAGAGCCACTACTGTGCCGAAAAGCACCTTGTCGGATTGGAGTCGCCTTGACATGCTTTTCTAATCCATTCGAGGCAGCCTTAGTTGGGCCGGATCGGTTCGGTCTGCCGACTTCGACTTCTTCTCCTCCGCGGTCTTCGCTCCCTGTTCTGGCTCTATCGTGCCGCCTTCGAAGTTGTCAACTTCCGCCGGTTCGCCGGAGGCCGGAGCCTCGTCCTCAAACCCTCCCTCATAGGGCAGCGGGGCGCCTTCAATTCTCTCCGGTGCAGCCGGAGCCCGCAGGGACTTCATTTCCGACCTGTCCAAGTAATCCTCTTCCAATTCGACGTCCGCCGGGAAATACTCGTCGGCGTTGGTCTCGTACACAAGGGTCAGTTCGTGGGGCGGTAGCTCGGAGGTTGGACCGGTATCGACGAGCTGTTCTGAGTGCTCCTCGGCCGGCGCGGCGGGTTGCCTGTCTTCGAGCTTTTCCGCCGGTGTTTCTACTTCCGGTTCGGCGGTCACCTGAATTACCTCTTGACGTGAGGACGCCTGGGGGGCGGGTTGCCTGTCTTCGGCCGCGGCCGCCGGTGGCTGTTCTTCGGGTTCGGCTGTCACCTGGGCGGTCTCTCGACTTAGGGCTTCGGGCGGTTGCCGCTCAGCCGGGACAGAGACAGGGGGCGCCGGCCCGGCAGGCGCGGGCAGATCCCGGATCCCACGCATCGCTTCCCGTTTCTTCCATCTCCACTCGATCGCGCCCGTTTCCACGTCCTCCGCCAGTTGCCCCACCAACTCCTTAAACACGCGTCCTCGCTGCTCATAATCCTGGAACTGATCAAAGCTTGAACAGGCGGGAGCGAGCAGAACCACATCTCCAGGCCGGCCGCGCTGGAAGGCATCCCGCACGGCCGTCTCGAGATTGCCGGCATGAACCAGCTCCACAGCGCCCGAGAGTTCCTGAGCAATGCGATCCGCCGCCGCACCGATGAGGAGAATTTCGCGAACCCTGTCTTTCACCAGGGGTCGCAGAGGAGCGTAGGGAGCGCCCTTGTCCTTGCCACCCATGATGAGGTGAACGCCGCGCTCAAAGGCCTCGAGCGATTTCACCGTGGCATCGACGCTGGTGGCTTTGGAATTGTTGTAAAACTCCACGCCACAGATGTCGCGCACGTACTCGAGCCGGTGCTCGACACCCTTAAATTCCCGCACCGCCTTGCGCACGGCATCGAAGTCTGCCCCTAAAACGCAGGCTGCCGCCGCCGCCCCCAAAACGTCTTCCAGATTGAAGCTGCCGCGCAGGCGCACCTCTTTCGTCTCGAGAAGCACCCGCTGCATATGCCCGGTGCGGTATACGATGTTTCCATTCGATACGAAAAGGCCGCATGGAATCTGCTCCAGCCGGCTGAAGAACACCTTGCGGCTCACCAGAGCGGGACCAAGGCTTCGCACCCAGGGATCGTCGGCATTCAGGACGGCATAATCGTCCGCTCGCTGATTGCGGAATATCTGCCGTTTGGCTTGAGCATAGGCCTCAAACGTGGGATGGCGGTCCAGGTGGTTCGGCGAGATGTTCAGCAGGACCGCAACGTGGGGGCGAAAGTCTCGAATCGCTTCCAACTGAAAACTGCTCAATTCGGCGACCACGATTGAGCCGGGCTTGACCGATTCCACGGCGGTGCTCAAGGCCACGCCGATATTACCGCCCACAAAGGTCGAGAACCCGGAGGCCTCGAGCATTTTACCTAGAAGGGTTGTGGTGGTGGTTTTACCATTCGAGCCGGTAACGCCTACGATGGGAGCATCCATGTACCAGCCCGCAACTTCGACCTCAGGCACTACGGGTATGCCGCGCGCACGAGCGGCCTCGAGTTGCGGCAATTGCCATGGCACTCCCGGGCTGACCACCACCAGATCGTGCGTGAGAAAAAGTTCAAGCGGCTGCGTTCCAAGCGCCAGACCGATCTTCTCCGCCAGAAGCCCCGAGAGCGAGGCCCCGAAAGTCGCCGGCGGCTTGATGTCGGTCACCGTCACAATCGCGCCCTGCCGTCGCAGCAAGAAGGCGGCGGCCCGGCCGCTCCTGCCTAAGCCGACAACCAGCGCGCGCTTGTTGCGTACTTCGATCATGCCAACCCCCTCGGCCGGGAGCGAATACTCTTGCGGAAATGAGAGTCCAGAATCTCAGAGACAAGCTCTGAAAGCGACCGTCGGGCCTGACGTGCCAGCCGCCTTGCAGTCACCAGCGTCTCCTTGTTGAGCGTCAAACTCACGCGCCTCGGATTGCGAAAGGATCTCGGCCTGCCCATAAGAATTATCGCGCATTTTATGCGCAAAAATGCAGCGCGTCAAGCAACTCTATCGTGTCGC
>Ga0335078_10014953_pt1 | contig 11516 bp, 11 predicted proteins | sample Lox_Sample_32_FD_206711 | JGI IMG/M metagenome (GOLD analysis project Ga0335078, IMG submission 206711) | Soil microbial communities from Loxahatchee National Wildlife Refuge, Florida, United States - Lox_Sample_3.2 | ecosystem: Environmental > Terrestrial > Soil > Wetlands | place: USA...
GAGTGCGGGTAGCCGTTGGCCAGCGACGGCACCAGCAGCTGCGCCAGCTCCTGGTCGAACACCGCGTCCCGGAACCCCAGGTGCCCGTACCCGGCCACGACCACCTTCGGCGTGCCCGTGATGAATGGCAGCGCCGCGCACAGCAGGTCTTCTTTCTCCACGTCGGCCGCGACCACCAGCACGCCACACGTCGCCTCGCTGAGAGCCTGAAACGGCCGCACGGGCACTGGTAGCGGCGGGCAGGCATCCTTGGCCGCCGGCGCGTACACCGCCTCCACGGCGCGACTCAGGCCGCTGGGTGCCAGCGATGCCAGCAGCCGCAGCGTCACGGGGGTCAGGCCGAGCACCCCGGCCGGGCCAGCGCCCGCCAGCAGTTCCTGTTCGGTGTCTTCCAGCAGCTTGGCGTAGTCCTCATCGCGCATCAGCCGCGCCTCCCTGTCCCATCGCCAGGCACGAGTCGATGAACCCGGCGTACATGTGTGCGCGCTCGCGTCTGAGCGCGCCGGCAAGCGCGAGCGCGGCGTCGGCGAGCGCCTGGGCGCGGGCGAGCCGGACGGCGGCCGGCGCGGTGCCGGTCGCGTCCCGGAAGCAGGCTTCCAGCTCACCGAACCGGGCCACGACCCGCCCGCCAGCCTCGTCAACCGTCACGGCCCCGGCAAGGAGGCTGAGGTCCGCGCGCGCCAGCAGCGCCTCGAATCCGGCCGGGCCATCGCTGTACGGCGGCCGGGCGCTGCTGCCCGCGAACAGTGACCCGGCCAGGCCGGGGTTGGTGTCGGCCAGGTACGCCTGGTATTTCAGGCAGTACACCAGCAGGTCAACGGCGGTATCGAGCCAGGACTCGCCCGCCGTGGCGGGGGCACCGTCCAGGCCGTATTCGAGCCGGTCCACCTTGCGGGCGATGTTGGCCAGGATGGAGATCACCTCGCCCCGCCGTTTCCAGGCATCCCGGTAGGCGGCGTCCTTGGCCCGGTGCAGGTGCCGGACGGCCTCGCGGAACTCGGTGTCAGCGGGTGTCATGACGCCAGCACCTTCCGGTAGGCCAGCTCGCGGGCGTCCAGGTCCGCGACCAGGTACCCGCCGCCGTTCTCGCCCAGCAGGTACATGGCACGGAACCCCTGGTGAATCGCCGCCTGCCACAGCCACCCCGGCACGGCCTCGGCTTCCAGGTCCGCAGCGGCGGCCTTGGCGACCTCGATCACGTCCCCGTCGATGCTCGTCGCGCTCAGGAACCCGGTACGGCTTTTGGCCAGCCGCGACAGCATCGCCGCCAGCCCTTCCTCCGCGAAGATGGCCCGCGCCCCGTCCTCGCATTCGTCGGCCTCCGGGCTGGACTTGCGCTTGAGCCGCAGCAGCGCCCGCATCACGGGCGACCAGCCGAGCACGGCCATGAACCCCAGGTGGATCGCGTCGTGGAACCGGTAGGCATCCACCCGCCGCGTGTTGTCGGTCAGCGGGTCGCCCAGCACCCCGCCGACCCGGTACCCGGCCAGCTTGCCGTCGATGCTGACCGGGCCGGCCGGGAAGGCGTCAGGCTCGGCGCTGACCAGCGTCAGCGCGGCAGCGCCCCGGCCCGAGGGCAGCACCCGCTCCGCGACGGCAACCACCAGGCGGCGCGGGAAGCGCTCACCGGCCGGGTAGCCGGCGTCGAAGACCGGCAGGTCCCCGCACTCAGACTCGGTGTGCTGGCGCGGATAACGGTCGCGGGTGCGGCGCAGGTTCGCCTCCGCGATGTCCTCCAGATCCAGCCCGCACGCCGTCGCCACCGCAGCCGCATACCACAGCAGATCACCCAGTTCCTCGCGCAGCAACTCCCGGTTCGCGGCCAGATCGATGCCGTCCCGCAGGTACTTCTTGTAGACGTTGAGGATCGAGCCGGTCTCGCTGGCCAGGCCGAGCATCGGCGCAATAGCGCCCTGCGGCCCGCCGAGGCGGAGCTGGCTTGTCTCGCGGGCGGCCCGCTGGTAGGCGGAGAACTCCACGGCTACCTCCCCGTGGATAAAGCAACAAGCAGGTTCTGGCCTGGTTCTTCTCTGTTCATCGGCCGTCAATTATCGTCAAGGCTGTGCCCGACTGATTCGGATCGGATTCCTGTCGCGGTTATCGCATACTGCCCAGACAACCTTGCCGCCCATCTGCGGCGTTGGGTACGACCCCCAGCGTTCACTGAACGCTTGGACCAGGAGCAGGCCCCGGCCGTTTTCGGCAAAGTCGCCGACCTCGATTAAGATCGGTGGTTGCGGGTTGGCATCCCATACCATGACCAGGACTTTCCTGGTGTCGGTCAGCAGCCACAGGCGCACCGGCTCGATCTGCGACATGGCTCTGGCGGCGGCCACTGAATTGGTGACCAATTCGGAGACGACCTGCTCGACCGCTTCGGTGAGCACGGTCAGGGACCATTCCCACAGAATGTGGCGGGCGTGCAGGCGCGCGGAGGGTACCGCTCCGTCCAGTGCGCCTAATTCCAGGAAGTCCCTGATTGGCCATTGGCGCGCCATGTCAGTTCCCCGATTCTGGGTGGGCGGAACCGGCACCAGAGCCAGGCTCTGCCCGGGGCTGCGCGCAAATCCGGGGGCCGCAGTCCCAGATACAGCGCCGGTTCCACCCAGGGCAAGGCGAGCACCACCACCACGTGACCGTGGGGCTGACCTCGTGCCCGTCCTGCCGGTCATAACGATTCCTTCCGCTGTGTGGCGGGGGGTGATGAGCCTGAGGTTTCTAGACGCGCCCGCCGTAGTTCGCGGGGGCCGGAGCGATGGCTTCCCACGGTGTTTGGACCACCAGCCCGGCGACGGCCGACGCCGCCTTACCGCCGTGCTGTCCAGCGCTGAGGGCGGGATCGGTCACCTCGATCACCAGCCGGCCCGGCACGTACGGCAATGACAGCGACATGCCCTGGGCACTGGCCGGCGGGGGGCCAGGCGGCACGGTGCCGGGCTGGCCGATGGCCCGCGCTGCCCCGGCAGGTGTGCTCACGCCCGCCTCAGAGGCGGCTGTTTGTCCGGGCTGGAGGAGAGTGAGCCGGTCGCGCGGGGGCAGGTGCTCGTGGTCGGCCAGATCCAGCAGGTCCAGCACCCCAGCCTGGTAGAGGTGGGCCAGCATGACCAGCACGTAGACCGAGGGCCGGCGCTCGCTGTGCGGCCACTTCTCGTATTCGCACAGCCGGTTCCCGGCCAGGCTGGCCAGCCCGCCCGGATCGGTGCCCAGGTCGGCCGCGCGGGCGTTGAACTGGGCCGCTGCCTGCCCCAGCGTCCACCCGTGCTCAAGCCGGTATGCCTCACGCGGCCGGAGCCGGTAGCGGGGCGCTATCTCGCCCGCGATCTGCCCGTGCCCCAGGTCCAGGCCACGCATCCGCTCCCGCAACCCCTCCAACTCGGCCTTGAACCCCTTCCGCCCAGGCGCCACCGAAAGGCGCGGCACAGTCCCGTTCACCTGCGCCACCATCGCGCCTGGCACGGGTGCCTGCTGTGCTCGCGTCATCGTCCTCACCGGCCGGCCGGGGCAAGGTGGGACATGGCGGCTGTGATCGTCGCCACCACGGCGCCGGCAAGTTTCCCTGGATCAGCGATCCGCCCGCAGAAGTCCGGCTCCCAGATGACGGTCGCGGCCTCAGCCCAGTAGTCACGGATCCAGGTGATACTGCCGTCGTCGGTCACGTGGACCGTCGCGCCGTCCCCGGCATCGGGGCTGGTCGCCACGATCTCGGCCCGCGCGTCGAAATAGTCCTCGTCTTCGTAGACTTCCAGGCCGACGTCAAAGCCCCTAGCTTTCAGCTCCAGCCCGACGACGCCCTTGAACGTGACGGTCTCGTGGCCGTACCCGTCTCCCAGCCGCGGATAATCCCGCACCTGGCCGGTGAGCAGCGTGGCCGCTATGTCGGCTACCTGCTTGGGGTCAGCCTCGTAGCCGGCCTGCGGCCAGCACTCCCACTCCACATCGCCCCAGTCGCTCACCGCAACCGCGCACCGCACCCCCTCGCAGCCGATGGCCATACGGCACCCGCCATCACGCTCCGGCGGCCGGACATCGAACCCGTGGCCGGTCAGCCCCTCAGCCACCAGGCGCAACAGCTCACCCGGCTCAGTGCGATTAGCGCGGTCAGCGACGCTGCCGCAGGCGTTGTTCACGTCAAGCATCCTTTCTTTTTTGGAGCCATCGCGAATAATGACCAGGTGAGGGAAGTCTCCGGTTCGCACCCTGGCTCGCCGTAATATGAAGCTTCGGCATCGCTATTGCGAAGCACTCTTTAATCCTTCCTTCCTACGCCTGCATATGCCCAGCGCGTCCCGCCGCCGACGTAGTATTCGGTCACCGGACGCCACTGTGATAGGAAGACCAGACCAGGCTCGACTAGCTCGAAGCCGGAAAAGAACCGTCCTATTTCTTCTCTGGTGCGCATCACCAAGGGTGCCGTTGCCTGGTCGTAAGCATCAGCGATCTGCCCAAGCACGGCCCAGTCCCGGCGCTCGTCGGTCACGTGCGAGATAACCAGGTAGCTTCCCGGGCACAATGCACTACAGAGCTTGGCCACGCAGCCGTACGGGTCATCTTGGTCGCGAATGAAATGAAGCACCAGGGTCATACACAATACTGCGGGCTGGGAGAAATCGATGATTTCCCGCAGCTCAGGCTTGCCCAGAATGCCGTCCGGGTCGCGCAGGTCCCCGGCAATGAGGGTCACGCCCGGCACATTGTTAAGGTGGGCGCAGCCACGTGCGAGCACGACCGGGTCATTATCAACGTACGCGACGGGCGCGTGCTGGTCGTACTGCCTGACGAGCTGATGGATGTTTCCCCGCGTGGGCAGGCCAGGTCCGATGTCGATGAACTGCGAGATGTGAGCTTCGGTCACCAGGAAGCGGACTGCGTGCTTGAGGAACTCCCGGTTCTCCAGCGCAGCCAGCGGCACATCCGGGGCGGCTCCGAGCACTAAACGTGCAGCTTCCCTGTCGGCTTCGGAATTCTCGCTGCCGCCGAGGTAGTAATCCCACATCCTCGCGACATTGGCGACTGTCATATCAACGCCGGGCAGCTTGCCTGCTTCATCGGGCACCGCTCCTCCTGGCTCGCGATCATCGGCGCACAATCCGCCTGCATGGATGGTTCAGTGGCAGGGAGTCAATTCGGGATGTCATTTGCCCGGCTGCGTACCGTATTGCCTTACGGCCCTGCCTTCCTCCGTTGAACGCTTGCCCGCACGTGTCGATAGTGCAAGCTGGACCGGCCGACCGGAACGCGCGATTACCAACAGGCAACGCGTTATTACCATTGCTGGTAGCGCCGGTCGGCGGTGACGTGGCGTAACCTATCCTCATGGGCCAGGCAGAAAGAACACACCTGCCGCCAGAGTTCTGGTCCTCTCCTGCCGTCGCCGCCGCGCTCGCGAGCTGCGACTTCGCGACGCTCCTGGAAGAGATCCGGCGCGCCCACGGCTGGACGCAGAAGGAGCTTGCCCTGGCGGTGGGGTACTCCCAGAGCTGGGTGTCGAACGTGCTGCGTAGGCAGCAGGTGCTCACCGTCGACCAGGTCCGGGAGATATCGCGCCGGATCGGGGTACCTGTACACCTTCTCCGGTTCGGCGATCCGGGAGGTGACGATCCGACGAAACGCCGGGACTTCGGCAAGGCCATGGCGCTGGCTCTTGTTCCCTTGCCCTCACGGGCGGCAGTAGACGAGACGACTGCCCCGACCCTGACGGCGATCACGGGCGCACAGCGCCGTCTAGATGCCACGACATCGGCCCGTGAACTGACGCGCGGCGTCACCGCGCACGTGGAGATGGCCAACCGGCTGCTCGCCCGTGCCAGCAGGACGCCATTTGCCGCAGACGTGGCCGCGGCAGCCAGCGAGGCAGCAGGATTCGCCGCCTGGCTGCACGCCGACATGTACGACATCGGCACTGCGCGGGCCTATTACCGCATGGCGATCGACCGCGCCCGCCGGGCCGGGCAAGACCTGCTCGCCGGGTACATGATCGGCAGCCTCGCCGCGTTCGAGGTTGACGGCGGCGATCCCGAACTCGGGCTCACCCTGATCACCGACGCGCGCCAGCAGATAGGCACCACCCTCCACCCGGCACCACGAGCGTGGCTGGATGCCACCGAGGCGCTGAGCCTGGCGGCCGCACGCCGCGACGGTGACGCCGCCGCGCAGGCGCTGACCCGGGCGGCGAAAGCCATCGAGCAAGACCGGCGGCCAGAACCGCCGCCCTGGCCGTGGGTGTTCCCCTTCGATCACGCCAAGCTTGCCGGGTACCGGGCGCTGGTGGCCGTCCGACTCACTCGCCCGGCCGACGCGCTGGCCGCCTTCACCGAATCTCTCTCGGCCGCGCAGCCCGCCCCTAAGCAGCGCGCCGTGGTCATGCTCGAAGTGGCCACCGCCGCCTGCCAAGACGGCACGGCGCGGCGTGACAGTGACCGGGCCGATGAGGCGTTCCGGCTGGCGTGTGAAGCGCTCGGGGTGGGCGTCACCTACTCCTCCGAGCGCGTCATCGAGCGGGCGCGGCGACTCCGGCGCGAGTATTCCGGCCCGGTGACCAGCTACGTCCGCGAGTTCGATGAGCAACTCCGGACGGCGTTGCAGTGACAGCCCGCAGGCACCGCATCGCCATCTCCGGACACCGCGGCCTGCCCAGTGCCACAGCAGACCTGGTTGACAAGGCCATCCGGGCAGCCCTGGCCGAGTACGCGCCGGACGTTGCTGGCATATCGTGCCTCGCGGACGGCGCTGACCAGATCTTCGCCCGCGCCGTCATTGACCTCGGCGGCACGCTCGACGTCATCATCCCCGCCGCCGAATACCGGGACAAGCTCCCAGAAGAAGCACACTCCGAATACGACAGGCTGCTCGCCCAGGCCACGGCCGTCCGCCGACTGCCGTTCACCGAGTCAACATCGCAGTCCCACATGGAAGCCAGCAAGGTCATGATTGACCAGGCCGATGAGCTGTACGCGGTGTGGGACGGCCAGCCCGCACGAGCCTACGGCGGAACCGCCGACGTGGTGACATACGCTCGCGAGCACGGCACACCGGTACGCGTGATCTGGCCAGACGGCGCACAACGGGACTGACGGCATCAAGCGAAAATGTGTATGGCGCCGACAAGCCGAACATCGAATTTGGCATTTCTTTGCCTGGGCATCCTACGCCACCAGCCACCATACGCGCAGGCTGGGGCGGCCGCTACCAAGTGTTCCGTCCTGTCGCGTCCCAGACACGAGCATGGTAGGCATGGCCGGCTGGGGTTATGGCCATGCCCCGCGCTGCTGCCAGCTCACATCGGCCTGTCGCATACCAGCCAAATCACTGCGCTGTCGGGATTCTGCCAACCTTGGGGGAACCGCTGTGAGCAGGGGTGCCTGCGATACCCAAGCAGCATTCTTTGGCTTCAGTTACAGATGTGGTTTAAGGATCTCAAGCGAGACTTTTCATCACTTTCCGCCTAATTCGAGTCGAGGCTCGAGGCACCCCTGTCACCTCAAAGGTAGACCGCAGTCACCTAAAAGCCTTTCTCGTGACGGCAGTGACAAATGATCATCACGGCGGCGGCATGAATGGGAGTACGATTTTTGACGGTTCCTTTCGCCAGTCCTGGGATGCGTCCGAGAAGGGAAGGATGATCCGTGACGGACCCGATCGACCTGTCGATGGTTGTCAGCAGCGCGTTGCCAGCGACGTTCACGTTTCTCTATCAACGGCTGGAGGCTCTGCTCTCCCGGCACCGGGCGGATCCGGGTATCGCCCAACCGGAGGCCGCGCCCGAGATCCCTGCTGTTGTGGTAGGCGAGCTTGAACTGCCGCTACGGGCTGACGAGGACCGTGTCCAGGCGCGACTTGCTGAACTTCGGGCGTACGCATTGGGTCTGACGCACTACCGTGCTAACCCCTCTGGGATCTCCCCAGAGGACTCGCAGTTGCTGCAGACGCTCAGCGACCTGCGTGGCGCACTGGAGGACATCTACGGGCAGCGGTTCACGTTCGCTGGGGAGCAGCGGGAACAGTCGGGTCCGTTCAGCGATCAGCGTTACGGGCAGATCGCAGGCGAGGTCATCGGCATGGAGGCGACGAACGTTATCCGCGGCACGGCCACCAGCAAGATCACAGCCGAGTCGGTCGATCGCGGCGCAAGGGTCGTCGGCATGCGAGCCCCTGAGATCAGGGGAGATCGCTGATCTTCAAGAAGCTCTCGGCCGTCCCGCCCGATTGGAAAGCGAAAGCACAAATGATCGACCCCAGCACCGAGCGCTCTGATCCCGTAACTCCCGGTCCCGGGACAGCCACCTCCTCCTTGCAGTCGGAGGAGCTGTCTCAGGCCCTCGCGGATTCGGGTCAGAGCGAAGGCCACCACGCAGACGTGCCTGTTTCAGTTGCCGATGTATCCGCGCCTATACCATCCGGGGCCGATGAAGCTTTGCCGCCAGGCGGCCAGTATCAGCCGGAACACGGTGATGTCTCGGAGAACCAGCCGGGTGCTGCGGCGGGCCGGCAGCTCGTCGAGGAGGAGCATCCGCCGTCCTCTTCCGCCAGCGCGCAGGCGCATGTCGCCGACGGGAGTGTCTCGGTCGATATCTGGGCAGGGCACGTCAGCGGGGGGCAGGTCATTGGTCAGTTGTTCGAGGCTGTTCGGCGCCACAGCGGCGCACCGCTGAGGAAAGAATGGATAGACAGTGAACTCAAAGACTATGTGTCGATCGGAAACGAAGATCAACTAAGAAAAAGGCTGCAGGATAATCTAGTCTTGGTCCTCTTCGCTGACGACCCCGGCAGCGGGCGGTGGATCGCGGCCTTGCGGCTGCTATCGACCGTTTCAGAGGACCGGCTGACCATCCGCCGGATCCGCAGGGAGTCCGGCGATACCTTCAGCATGGCTGGGCTGCGCCGCTACACGCACACCGGCTGGATCTTGAACCTGCGCGATCCCGACGAGAGCATACCAGTCGGCGCGGACTTCGGCCATGAACTGCACCAGAATCAAGACTTGCGTACCGATGGCTCTTACCTAGTCGTCTTGACAAGTACGGCGTTGTGGGAGCGGGTCGGCGACGGAGCGAGCGCGCTGGCCGAGAGGCTTGTGCCGCCCGACTCGCTGAAGCTGTTCACTGCATTCTTGGATTCCGACGGTGTCATGGACCCCGAGGCGTGGGCTGAGCGGTTCAAGCCAAGAATCGGAAATCTCCGCCCTGGGCAGGTCCGCGAATGGGCTCAGGCGCTCAGCTCAAGCTGTTCTGAGTACCAGGCGAAGAACGGCCGTGCTCCCGCAGCAGACAACGATGCTGACGCTGAGGAAATCGCGGAGACCGTTCGGAACGCTGTTTCAGGATGGATGGAAGAGCTGACGGAATGGCATGGAGCACCTGACCGCACCAGCTACGACCGCAATTACTTGCTGCTGGTCGCGGTCTACGACGGAGCGCCGATCGAGGCCGTCCACCGTCAGGTCGCCTCACTGGCCCAGGCACTCGGCGAGAAGGGCACGCAGGCCGAACCCATGGCAGGCCAGCAGGGTCCAGGCCTGATCGAGCTCTCCCGGAAGATCAAGGCGAAGCTGCTCCCAAACGGGTGGCTGCGATTCCCTGGCCCAGGGTTCGCAGAAGCCGTGGTGCGGTACTTCTGGCTCGACCGCCCACACCTCACCGACGCCTTCACGAGGTGGACGGTCCAACTGTCTCTAGGGCTGAAGCATCCTCAGGGATCGCAGCTCGCGCAGCGGATGGCTCCCTGGGTCCTGCACCACGCCCAGGCCACTAGAACTACCCGGCTGCTGCGCCTGGTTGCAGCGCGCTGGTCTGAAGACCGGAATCTTGCTGAGCACGCCCACGACCTTCTTGTCATGGCCAGCCTTGACGAGCAGATCGGCAGCCTGGTCCGCAAGGCAATCGGTGCGTGGGCGACCCAGGAGGGCACCAGTGCCACTTTGCTGCGGACGCTGGCCCTGGTGTTCAAGACCCTGACCCCCGCTCACCTCCAAATGCTGGGACGCCTCGGAGATCTCGCCCGCTCGACCAAGGAGGGCGTGGCTGACGCGGTAGGTGTGGCGATACACGATCTGTGGAGCAATGGCGACATTCGTGACCGCCTGCGTGACACCTTGATCTCGTGGTTCGACAGTGAGCAAGAGCCACTCCAGCAAGCGGCAGTGAGCGCTTTCCTCTACCTCGTCTTGCTACAGGATGGTAACGGGCAGCCGATATTGCTCAGCGGACCGCAGGCTTCCGCTCCCGATTGGGTGATTCGCGGATGGCGCACCGCCCTGGAGGCCGACGAACCCACTTCGCTGACCCGTCAGGCCTTCATGGCATGGCTGGATACCGCAGCGACCCGGGAAGCCTCGATCGAACCGGTCACCGCCGCCTTGGTCAGGGCAGTTCATGACACCCCCACCGACCACCTGCGCGGCCAGCGATTCCTGAACCTCGTCCGCCTCGCTGAATGCTGGACGATCCAAAGCGAGATCCTGGACGACCAAGAGCGCAAGAAGTTCCGCCGTGAACTGGAGCGCCGCACTCAGCAGGCGGACCCTCACCAGCCTGGCACGCAGGAAGAGGACGGGCCGACCGGTGTCTAGAGGCTGGCTACGAGGCACCTTCGAGGCGAAGTTCCCAGCCGCGAGCGGAGATGGCTTCAGCTTCGACGTAAGCGCACACGGCCGGTGGCGGCGGACCGCCCTCCGGCAGCGCAACCCGGAATCAGCAGCCGCCAGCTATGTAACTGACGAGGTCAGCCGTCTAGCGGTCGCGTGCTCCGTTCTGGCGGCCCCAGCCCTGACGTACAAAGCCAACGCACACCTCGGCCGCGCGAAACAGATCCTTAACCTCGGAGTGCGGGTGCAATGGGCCAGCGTGCATATCGAAGTCGATCCCGAAGTCCAGCGCCGAGCCAAGGCTCGCTTGCGCCTGAGGGCGCGCGCGGAAAGTGAACGGGAAGACCGGCAACTACGCATCACTCAGGCGATCACATTCCGCGACCTGCTGCGCGAAGATCCGACCCTGGCCCTCGCGCACCTGCTGCTCGAATCACCCGGAACAGTCACTAGCGAGGCGGCTATCAGCACTATAAGAGAGATCGGCGAGCAGGTCGCGGCCTACGCACCTGGTGCAGCCTGGGTGAAGACGGCTCAGTTGCTTGAGAAGTCTTTCGGGGAACTGCCCTCGGATGCCAAGCAGCACATCATCGATCGCATCTGCAGGAGCTTGATGGAATTCAGGGGGACCGAAGAGGCTGCCCACCGCATCATGCAGGTGCACGGACTCATCGTCCAGCCCACCGCCTCAAATGGACGCTCAGGTGACCCAGACACTCTTCCAACGCAGTAACAGCGGCATTAGGCAAGGTAGCTTCCCGAGCCCTTGATGCTGCTGCATTCACTGCGGTGCGGACGCGGACTCGCCCATGAGCTTCCCCCCGTCTTCCGGACACCTGACCTGAGGTGGCCTGCGGCCACCGGGAAGGATGTCCGTCATGCCCGCACCCCATCCCCCGGAGTTCCGGCAGCGCGCGGTCCAGCTCGCCCGTGAAGG
>Ga0335078_10014955_pt1 | contig 11516 bp, 10 predicted proteins | sample Lox_Sample_32_FD_206711 | JGI IMG/M metagenome (GOLD analysis project Ga0335078, IMG submission 206711) | Soil microbial communities from Loxahatchee National Wildlife Refuge, Florida, United States - Lox_Sample_3.2 | ecosystem: Environmental > Terrestrial > Soil > Wetlands | place: USA...
AGACGCAGCACCAGTTCTTCCTCGAGCCCGAAGGCCTCAACACGCACGAGGTCTACATCAACGGCATGTCCACTTCTCTGCCCATGGAAGTGCAGTGGCAGATGGTGCACTCCATCCCGGGCCTCGACCAGGCGGAAATGCTGCGTCCCGGCTACGCAATCGAGTACGACTCGGTTGATCCCACCGAACTCGACCGCTCGCTGCGCGTGAAGGCTTTCACGGGCCTCTATCTCGCCGGCCAGATCAACGGCACCAGCGGCTACGAAGAAGCCGCATGCCAGGGCATCATGGCCGGCATTAATGCCGCGCTCTGGCTGAAGGGCGAAGCGCCCTTCACCATGGACCGCACCGAAGGCTACACGGGCATCCTCATCGACGACCTGATCTCGAAGGGCACGAACGAACCGTATCGCATGTTCACCTCGCGCGCCGAGTTCCGCCTGCACCTGCGCATCGACAACGCCGATCGCCGCCTGACGCCGCACGGCCGCCGCCTCGGCCTCATTAACGATGAAGCCTGGGCCGCTTACGAGCAGAAACAGGCGCGCATGGCCGCGCTGGCCAACCTGCTCAACACCGGGAAAGTCGATGCCGAAAAGCTCGAGCGCGCCGGACTCGCAGAGTTGCCCGCCATCGCCGGCCTCACCTGGGCACAGCTCCTCAAACGGCCCGAAGTGACCATCGAACCGCTGCTCGCAGCATTGTGTGACGACCTCGCCCGCGATCCGCTGTTGGCCGATTTCGTTGCAGGAGGCCTCCCGGAGGGAGGCCTCGAGAATAGCCCAGGACGGACCCTGAGTTCGCCGTTGCGAATGAAGGGGGGGTCCTGGGACAGCGAGCCATTGAGTCTCGCACCGCCCCGTAGGACCGGCGCGACTTCTGAAGAAGATCCGTCAACTGTAACCATTCTCCGCGCCGCCCGCCGCAACGAAGCCCGCGCCGTCGAAACGGAGATCAAATTCGCCGGCTATCTCGAGCAGCAGAAGAAATCCATCGAGAAACTCAAGGCTGCCGAGGCTGTCGAGATCCCGGGCTGGCTCGAGTACAGCGCCATCAGCGGTCTCTCGCGCGAGATGCGCGAGAAGCTGGAGCGCGTCCGCCCCATCACCATCGGCCAGGCCAGCCGCATCCCCGGCGTCACACCCGCCGCACTTTCGCTGGTCCACGTTTCCATCAAACTCCAAGGCGCCCGCCGCCGCGCCACCGCTTGAACGCGATTACACGATGGCGATGCCCCACCCTCGCGACGTCTTTGTCCATGTCGCGACACCGGTTTCACAGTTACCGCATTCGAAGCCGCCAAAGCTAAGCGGCTTTTTCCCTTAAGAGAGCCACCCTGAAACAAGCGAAGACCGGCGACGTGAACTCTGAAGCCGGTCTAGGGTGGGCCGACTCGCCAACTTGCTGACTCGCTGCTCTATCATTCCCGTATGAACCTCGACGCAATTCAAGCAGCTTTGCGCGATGAAGCCGTTGACGGCTGGCTCTTTTACGACCACCATCACCGCGACCCCGTCGCTGAGCGCATCCTCGGCATCGACCCCAAGGTGCACATTACGCGACGCTGGTACTACTTCATCCCCGCCGAGGGCGCGCCGCGCAAGCTCGTGCATCGCATCGAACAGGCCCGCCTCGACGCGCTGCCGGGCTCAAAGGGGCTTTATTCAAGCTGGCAGGAACTGCACGCGGGCCTGAACGCGATACTCGGCGACGCCGTCACCCTCGCCATGCAGTACTCGCCCTCGAACGACATCATGTACGTTTCGATGGTCGACGCAGGCACAATCGAGTTCCTGCGCAGCATCGGCAAAAAGATTGTCACTTCCGCCGACCTCATTAGCCAGTTTGAAGCCGTCCTCACCCGGCAACAGATCGCCAGCCACAAACAGGCGCAGAGAATCATCGACGAGGTTGTTGCCGAGGGGTGGCAGCAGATCGCACGCCGCCTGCGCCCGGCCAAAGGCAAAAAGCCGGCCGCGTACACCGAGTATGACCACAGGCAGTGGCTCGCCAACGCCATGCGCCGCGCCGGCCTCGTCTGGGAAAACGGTCCCGATGTCAGCGTCAACGCCAACACTTCCGACTCGCACTACGAACCGACGGCAAAGAAGTCCGCGCGCATTCGCAAAGGCGATTTCCTCCTGGTCGATATCTGGGGCCGCGTCAATAAGCCCGGAACCATTTTCTACGACATCACCTGGACCGGCGTCGTGGGCCGCGAGCCCACCGCGATCGAGCAGAAAGTCTTCACCATCGTGCGCGATGCGCGTGATGCGGCCATTGCCGCCGTTGAACAGGCCTTCGCGCAGAACAAGCCGATCTGCGGCTTCCAGGCGGACGACGCTGCGCGCGCCGTCATCCGCGCTGCCGGCTACGCCGAGTTCTTCACCCATCGCACCGGCCATAACATCGCGCGCGAGCTGCACGGAGCAGGAGCTCATCTCGATAATTTGGAATCCCATGACACGCGCCGCATCCTCCCCAACACCTGCTTTTCCGTCGAGCCCGGCATCTACCTGCCCGAGTTCGGCGTGCGCAGCGAAGTGAACATGCTCACCGCCCCCGGCAAAGCCTGGGTCACCGGCCGCATCCAGAAAGAACTCGTGCGGATTTAACAGGATTCGCGGCATTTCGCCATTGCGCCATTTAGCGAAACCCTTTGCCTCTGCTATCCTGCCCGCAAGGTGCAGCCATGTCCTCCACTCCTGCCTTCCCCTACGAAACCCGTCTCAACATCCTCCATGGCCCGCTCGAGCTCATCGACATTCACGCGATGGCCGCGACCTGCGAGTACAAATGGTTCAACCAGACGCTCTGCAAGGTGAACGACTCCGTCGTCCGTGTGGGCATCATCGAAGGCGAGTACCACTGGCATAAGCATTTGAACGACGACGAGTTCTTCTACGTTGTTGACGGCAAGCTCCACATCGATCTCGAAGATCGAACAATCGACCTTGCACCCGGCCAGGGCTTCGTTGTTCCCAGGACCGTCCTCCATCGCACCCGCGCGCCAAAGCGCGCCGTCATTCTCATGGTCGAGAACGCCGGCATCATCCCCACCGGGAACTGATTGGCGCTCCTGCGCGTATCTCTCCTCGCAGTCAATTCCCCGGGAGGGATCTCTTTGTCCAGGCTCTTCCTTACTGCCGCTGCAATCATCTTTCTCGGCCCCTCGATTTTCGCCCAGACAGACCAGGGCCTGGCGCCCGCAGACCCGCTCTACAAAACGGTCACCAGTCTCGATACCGCTCTATTCGACGCCTATAACCATTGCGATCTGGCAACGCTCGGCTCTCTGGTGACCGAGGACCTCGAGTTCTATCACGACCAGACCGGCCTGTCTGTCGGCCGGCAAACCTTCCTCGACGCCATCAAGGCCAACATCTGCGGAAAGGTCCATCGCGAGCTCGTTTCCGGCACGCTTGAGGTTTACCCGCTCAAAGGCTACGGCGCCGTCGAGATTGGCGTTCACCGCTTCACCCATCCTGACGACCCAACCGCTCTCGGTGAAGCCAGGTTCATCACTGTGTGGCAGCTCAAAGATGGCGTTTGGCGCGTAGCTCGCGTAATCAGCTTCGATCACCATGCGGTGCGGAAATAACCCGAGGCAAAAGCGCTCCGTAAGCGGCGGTCTTGTGCGATATAGTCGTTAAAGGAATGGCTACGACACCAACCAAGCCCGCCACGGGCAAGCAAGGCCAGCAAGGATTCGTCTATCTTCCTCTCATCGCCGGATGGCTCGTCCCCGGCGCCGGCCATTTTCTCCTCGGTAAGTGGATGCGCGGCACTCTGCTCGCCGTCGCCATTATCGCGATGTTCGTCATGGGCCTGGCCATGCAGGGCAAACTCTACACCAGCGCGCAGGACATCCTCGGCCTGCTCGGCGTGGCCGGCGACCTGGGCGGCGGCATCCTTTACTTCATCAGCCGCGCAGCCGGCTGGGGCGGCCAGCCAGTGCAGACCACCGTCGCCGACTACGGCACCAAGTTTATTGTCGTCGCCGGCCTGCTCAACATCATCGCCGCCGTCGACGCGCACAACCTGCGCACGGGGAGGAAGTCGTAATGTTCCACCCCACTCACTTTGCCGCGGTTCTCCTCTTCGCCCTCTGCGCCTCCACCGTCTTCGGCATCACCATGCGCGACACGCCTCGCAACATGGTCCGCTACGGCGCCTACTGCTTCGTCCTCTTCATCGGCTCGGCCATCGTGCTCAGCTGGGTCATGTTCCTCATCGCGCGCTAGGCCCGATCAAAACTGCGCTGTCGTCCTGAGCGCAGCCGAGGATTTGCGGTTGCTTTTCGCGCCCAAGAGCTTCATCGGACCTGGCCCGACACGCGCAGCACCCACGGTCCGCTCCACCATCGCGCAGTGCTACAATTCCTCCCGATTGCCACGACGCAAACTCCACGCTCGTCGCAACAAGGACTCCACGATGAATTTCGATTTCCGCTCGAATGCACTGCGTCGCATCGCCGTATTTTCCGCAATTGGATTTTGGGTTGCCGCTGTTTCTGCCGCCGCCCAATCCGTTGATCTCTTTCCCGCGAACCACGACGACCCGCAGCACGAAATCTGGACGCGCGTCGCCATTCCACCCGACCATCCGGTAAGCAACATTCCTCAATGGCACATCGACTACGCGAAACGCCAGATCCTGTGTGATGGCAACGGCGGCCATGAGTGGCTCCGCTTCAACAAGGAGCTCACCAACTTCACCTTCCACGTGAAGTGGCGCTTCACGCCCGTTACAACTCCAAATCCGAAGTACAACTCCGGCGTCTTCTTCCGCAACAATCTCGACGGCTCCATCTGGCACCAGGCACAGACTTCGCTTGCCGGCGGTTACATCTTCGGCCTCACGCCGGTCGACGGCAAGCCGACGCGTTTCAATCTGCAAAAGCAGATGAAAGAGAATCGCGTCAAGCCGCCGGGTGAGTGGAACGTCTATGACATCCGCTGCGCGGGCGCTACCTGCACGCTCGCCGTGAACGGAGAAGTGGTCAACACCACCCAGGTCGGCCTCGACAAGGGCTACATTGGATTGGAATCCGAAGGCTACCGGATCGAATTCAAGGACCTGAAGGTCCGAGAACTGCCTTAACGCTTTTCACTTGCGGAGCGGCGGCCGGCCCTGCTCCGATCCCCCCAAGAAAAAGCGGGGCGCAGTTCTCGGAACCACGCCCCGCTGGCTGCAGCGCCCCGATAATTCAGATGGTCGGCCCGATCGGGATACCCGGAGGCGGTCCCTCCACAACTGCAACCAATTTGTTGCTCCCTTGTTGCAAAACAGAAACTCGATTGATGAAACCCTTGCCGAACGGCTCGGAGCTGGAGTTGGTCTTCTGCCTCCCAAATTCTCCCCTAAGTCGCAGTGCTGCGCATGGGGTTAGATGAATTTGTGCAACGGGGGTTTACCAGATCGGTCCGGAGGTCGGCTGCTTCCACGAATGGGAACCGTTCGTTTGCTGGAGGACGCGGAGCCCAGGAAAAATGCCGCCGTTTGTTGAACGGCGGCACAGGTTTCGGCGGGAGTGCCGAACTTTCATTGGTTACCCCGCAGGGCTCCCGTACCTTCAAACCCTGCCTCCACGGCGAAGTTGCCCCCGCGCCTTTTCAATTTTGCCGTTGACCAATCGGGGAACGGATGAACGGCCAGATCGCCGGAAAACCGTCCCGGCACCCTTCATTCATAACGTTTCGGACCCTCCCGGCAGGCAGCGCCGTACAATGAACCTTCCGCCGGAGGATCCCCATGGAACGCCGCCAGTTTCTTGCCGCATCTCTCGCTGCCGCCGCCGCGGCAGCCGCAAATTCGGCCGCCCAGCCCGGCCCGCCAGTGCGCGACTTCTACCTTCTCCGCCGCTATAACCTGCTGAGCGGAAATCAGCTAAAGACAACTGACGCGTATTTCGCCGGCGCTCTTTTCCCCGCGCTCGCTCGTCTCGGCTTCTCCCCGGCCGGCGCCTTCCGCCTCGATATTGGGCCCGAAACGCCCACCTACTACCTGTTAATTCCCCATGGTGCCATCGAGCCCCTTGCCACCCTCGACCTGCGCCTGGCCGCGGACCAGGAATTCCTCAAAGCCGCCGAGCCCTTCTGGAACGCGACCTCGGCGAGTCCCGCTTTCCAGCGCGTCGAGTCTTCGCTGCTGATGGCCTTCGAGGGCTGGCCCTCGATTACCCCTCCATCCAGATCGACCAGTGCTAAGCGCATCTTCCAGTTGCGCACCTACGAGAGCCCCAGCAATCTTGACCACGTGCGCAAGGTCCAGATGTTCCACTCCGGCGAGTTTCAGATCTTCCAGGCCGCAGGCTTCCATCCCGTCTTCTTCGGCGACATGCTGGTCGGCTCGCGCATGCCCAACCTCACCTACATGCTCAGCTTCACTGATACGGCCGAGCTTGAAGCCAAGTGGGATGTCTTCAGAAACGACCCCAACTGGAAAAAGCTTTCCGCGGATCCACGTTTCGCTTTCGATCAGATCGTCACCAACATCAGCAACCTGATGCTGAGCCCGGTCGACTGCTCGCAAATCTGAGTCGTTCGCGCCGCTTCAAAAGGGAAGACACCATGCAAGAAAATCAGGCGCCTGCAGCGAATCCACCCAACGCCACGCAAATCAGAGATCACATCGAAGTGAAGCCAATCGCCTCCATGCGCCATCTCCTTGGCCTCCTGATGATCGGCGCTGGCACGGTTGCCTTCGGCTTTTATGCGCAACACTCCAGCGCCGGCACTGTGCCCAGTGGCCAGCTCGCCGCCCATGGTGTCGCCATCCAGATCTACCTCTTCGCCATCTCGCTCGACTGGGCTCTCTTTTACTACTGCTGGGTGGGCGTGCATCGCCGCGGGGGGAGCCTGTGGTCGCTCGCCGGCGGCCGCTGGACCTCCTGGCGCAGCATCGCCGTCGACCTCGCCATCGCACTACCCTTCTGGCTCATCTGGGAAGGCGCCGCCTACGCCGTCTCCCGCCTGCTTGGTCCCAGCGCCGCAAAATCTGTCGACAGCCTCTTGCCGCACAGCTTCATTGAAGTGATGCTCTGGACCGCGACCTGCGCCACCGCAGGCATCTGCGAAGAAGTGGTCTTTCGCGGCTATCTGCAGCGCCAGCTCCACGCCTTCACCGGCAGCCTCATCACCGCAGTCATCGCACAAGGCGTAATTTTCGGGCTCTTTCATGCCTACCAGGGGTGGAAACATGTCACCGTCATCTGCGTGCTCGGAGTGCTCTACGGCATGCTCGCCGCCTGGCGCAAAAACCTGCGCGTCAACATCATCTCTCACGCCTGGTCCGACTTCTGGGAAGGATGGCTCAAGTTCATCGTCTGGCATTGAAGCCCGATTCATCGCGCTCGTCAGCCGTGACCAGCGGGCCCGAACCGGTCCTGACCACCGTTCGCAGTTCACGAATCCTGACCACTGACCACTGATCACTGTGTCCGCACTATAATCGCCCCATGCCTCTCCTCGGCGATCCCAAGCGGCGATCGGTGGTCCTCCTTGCGGGTGGAGTCGTCCTTCTCTTCGCTTTGCTTGGCGCGCTGCAGGCCTTCAATCTGTCTGAGGTTCGCTTCCTCACTCCTGAAACCTCCGGCGAAACGATCGTCTTCGTCGGCCTCACGGTAATCGTTTTTCTGCTGCTGATGTTGCTGTTGACTCTGCTCTTCCGCAACATCCTCAAGCTCTACGCCGATCAAAGCGGCAGCGCCCTGGGCGCGCGATTGCGTACTCGCCTCGTCGTAGGCGCCGCGCTCATCGCACTCATTCCCGCCGTCTGCATGTTCCTGTTCAGTTTCCTGCTCTTGAACCGCTCTATAGAGCGCTGGTTCTCGCAGCCCACGGCCGATCTGCGCGAAGACGCGGACCGCGTCGTTCTCGAACTGGCCCAATACGCGACCGGCGATGCGCACGTCGAAGCCGAGTCCATCGCTGCCTCTGGCGCGCTCGATCACGAACCTGCCCAGCTCCAGCAGGACCTCGCCTCGCATCGCATCACGCTCGAAGGCGGATTTTCGATTGTCTACGACAAAAATCGGCACGTCCTCGCTGCCTTTCAGGCGCCGGCCGAAAGCAGCCCGGCGAGCCTGGTGGCGTGGCTCGACTCGCCTGGTCACGAAGGAACACTGCTGCAGGGGGCGCTTGCGCAAATCCTCCTGCCCGCGGCCCAGCGCAGCGATGAAACCGTTCTCCGTGTTGCCGGCCGCGATTACGCGCTCGGCATGGCGGCAAGTACATCGGGCAAGGTTGTCGTAACGGCTCTGCCGGTTCCTCAGGGGCTCAGTCAGACGACGGCGCAAATCCGCGCCACGGCGGCCGAGTACCGCCAGCTCCTTCACCTGCGCAGCCGCACTCGCAATACCTATACCCTGATGCTTTTGCTGATCACGGTCTTTGTCTTCTTTTCGACTGTCTGGCTCGCTTTGTTCCTTTCCAAGCAGGTGACGCGCCCTGTCGAAGCCCTGGCCGCGGCGATGGATGAGATTGCGGCCGGCAAATACGAGTATCGCGTTTCGACACTGGCGACTGGCGAAATGGCCGATCTGATTGGCGCCTTCAACCACATGGCCGCCGACCTCGACGCCAGCCGCCAGCTCGCTGAGAGCGCGCAGGCGCAGCTCACTGCGGCCAATCGAGCTGTCGAGGAGCGGCGGCGCGAACTCGAAACCATCGTTGAAACCATTCCTTCGGGTGTCGTGACGCTTGACGCAGCCGGAAAAGTGCTGCAATCGAACCGCGCCTTTGCCGCGCTGATGGGGCTGAACGAGGAAGCTGCGCTGGCCGGCCAGAAAATCGAAACCGTTTTGCCTTCCGAATGTGCCGACGATCTCGCCGGCGTCATTCGCCGCAGCCATCGCATGGGCGCTGCGTCCACTGAGGTGGAATTCCACGCGCGCGACCGCACCATCCATCTCGCCATCACCAGTGCTCGCCTCGACCTGGGGCGCGGACAAACCGGATCGGTGCTGGTCATCGAAGACACCACGGAACTGCTGCGCGCGCAGCGTCAGCTTGCCTGGAAAGAAGTCGCGCAGCAGGTCGCACACGAAATCAAAAATCCGCTCACGCCCATCGCGCTCAGCGCGGAGCGCATTGGCCGCCTTCTCGATCGCGCCCAGCCGAACTCGTCCAGCGTCATTCGCAAGTGCAGCGAGGTGATTCTCGGCTGCGTGGGCACGTTGCGCACGCTCGTCGATCAGTTTTCCGCCCTCGCCCAGTTCCCGACGCCCCAGCCTCGCGCCTGCTCGATGAATCAAATTGTCGAAGAAGCACTGGCGCTCTTCGGCGGACGGCTCGAAGGCATTACTGTGCAGCGCAAACTCGATCCTGGTCTGCCCTCCGTGATGGCTGATCCTGAGGCGATTCGCCGCGCTCTTGCCAATCTCATCGACAACGGTGCTGAAGCCATGCAGGGCAGCCTGTTGCGCGTGCTGGGTGTCGAAACCGCCGTCAGCGATGACGGCGCAGCCGTCGAGGTCACCGTCTCCGACACCGGTCACGGCCTTACCGACGAGATTCGCGAGCGTTTGTTCCTGCCGTACTACTCCACCAAGCATCGCGGCACGGGTCTCGGCCTTTCCATCGCCGCAAAGATCGTTCAGGAGCATGGCGGCTCTATCAGCGCCGAGGCGAACGCTCCCAAGGGCGCCCGCTTCCTCATGCGGTTGCCGTTGATTGAGCCTGCTGCGCCATCGGTGCCCACGACGGCAGATCCTGAAACCGTCAAGGGGCTCGCCTCATGAACCACATCCTGGTTGTGGACGACGAGGCAGAGATTCGCACCTCGCTCGAAGAGATTCTGGGCGAGGAGGGGTACAGCGTCGCCAGCGCTGCCAACGCCGAAGAAGCCATGGAGCTGGTGCGCGATGCGCCTTATGACGTGGTTCTGCTCGACATCTGGCTCCCTGGCCGCGACGGCCTTGAGGTGCTGGCCGAGATGCGCGAACTTAAGCCGGAAACTCGCCCTGAAGTCGTCATCATCAGCGGCCACGGCACCATCGAGACCGCCGTCAAAGCCACCAAGCTCGGCGCCTACGACTTCCTCGAAAAGCCGCTCTCCCTCGATCGCACTCTCATCGTTGTCAAGAATGCCGTCGAAGCCCGCCGCCTGCGCACCGAAAACGAAGAGTTCAAGCGCCAGTTCAGCGCCGCCTCTGTGCTCACCGGCGAAAGCGTTCCCGTCAAGGCGCTGCGCCAGCAGATTCGCCTCATGGCGCCGACCAATGGCCGCGTGCTCATCTATGGCGAGTCAGGCACAGGCAAGGAGCTGATCGCGCGCTCCATTCACGCTGAAAGCCTGCGCCGCGACGGTGTCTTTGTCGAGCTCAACTGCGCGGCGATTCCTGAAGCGCACATCGAAGCGGAACTCTTCGGCTATCGTCATGGCGTGCAGCCCGGCGGCCCTCCCGAGCAGCGCGGCACGCTGGAGCGCGCCGACGGCGGCACGCTGTTTCTCGATGAAGTAGGCGACATGAGCCTGAAGACCCAGGCCAAAGTGCTCAGCGCGCTCGACGATCAGATGTTCACTCCCGTCGGCGGTACGCAGCCGCTGCGCGTCGATGTGCGCCTCATCGCCTCCACAAACAAGGACCTCGAAGAAGAGATCGCCAAGGGAAACTTTCGCGAAGATCTCTTCTACCGGCTGAACGTGGTCCCGTTTTTTGTCCCGCCCCTGCGCGAGCGTAAAGAGGACATTCCGCTGCTGGTGCGCGAGTTCCTGATGGAATTCGGCCGCCAGTATGGCCGCCCGCGCGTCGAGATTTCTGAAGAAGCCCTCGAAGCCCTCAGCCGATACCACTGGCCGGGCAACGTCCGCGAACTCAAGAATGTCATCGAGCGCGTGCTTATCCTCAACCCCCGCGCGCAGCGCATCGAACGCAAGCACCTTCCGCCCCTCACCCACAAAACCAGCGCCCGCTCGACCGAGGAATTCTCAAGCCTGCAGCAGGCACGCGACGCCTACGAACGTGAGTTTATTCAGAAGAAGATCGAAGAGGCGCGAAACAACATCAGCCATGCCGCGGAACTGCTCGGCCTCGAACGCAGCCATCTCTACCGCAAGATGAAAGCGCTGGGCATCACCGCGCGCGAATAGGCAGGGATCAGCTTGCCGCCGGTTTGCCGCCAGGGTTCACTCGCCGTTCTCGCGTGCCGAAGCGCCGCTCGCCTTTGAACTTCCGCAGATCAGGCATGCCCACGCGGCGTTCCGTTTTGCCAAACCGCCGGTCGTATTCCAGCTCCATCGACGCGGGCAGAACAATAGGCCCGCTGCCCCGCGCCGCTTCCGGCCTTGCTGCCCGCGAGGTCTGCGCGGCCGTTGCGGCAGGCGGCGGTGCAGCCGCTGCTTCCTGGTTTGCCTGAACAATCTCTTCGGCCGTCGGTTCGGTGCCCGCGGTCAGCAGTTTGTTCAGCGTCGGATAGTCGCCGCGCTCTTCCTCGACAAAATCAACGCCTTCCGCCGTCAGCGCGAACTGTGCGTTGTCCGCCTTGGCAATGTATCCCTTCTTCTGCAGATAC
>Ga0335078_10014956_pt1 | contig 11515 bp, 6 predicted proteins | sample Lox_Sample_32_FD_206711 | JGI IMG/M metagenome (GOLD analysis project Ga0335078, IMG submission 206711) | Soil microbial communities from Loxahatchee National Wildlife Refuge, Florida, United States - Lox_Sample_3.2 | ecosystem: Environmental > Terrestrial > Soil > Wetlands | place: USA: Florida...
CTCCTCGAAGAGACCGTGCAGGTAGGTCGCCATGATGAGGCCGTCAGTCGAGAGGGCTCCGTCAGGCGTGCCATCCTCGAGCCGTACGGCGGGCCGATCGAGGGCCGCGCCGCAGGTGCGGCCCGCATGCACCTCGTAGCCGCGCACCGGCGCGTCCTCGAGCTGCAGACGGCCTGAGACGTTGCACAACCGTTTGCCGGGCTCAAGGACCGTCGTCAGATCGAGCCAGCCGAGGCCGGGACTCGCACCGGGTGCGCCCTCGATCCCTTGCGGATCGGCGATCGATACCCCCAACATCTGCAGGCCGCCGCAGATACCGAGAACTCTGCCGCCGTAGCGCAGATGCTTCTCGATATGCGCCGGCCAGCCGTGGGCGCGCAGCCACTCGAGGTCGGAGCGCACCGACTTCGAGCCCGGCAGGATGATGAGATCCGCGGCCGGCGGCATCGTCGCCGCATCGATGTAGCGCAGCTCGACCTGCGGGTGATTGGCGAGCGGCTCGAAGTCCGTGTGGTTGCTGATCCGCGGCAGGACGGGCACGACGACCCGCAGCTTCTGCGCTCGCCGGTCGGTCGGCGCCGGCGCCTCGCGGCGGATCGCGTCCTCCGCATCGAGGCGCAGCTCCTTGAGATAAGGCAGCACGCCGAGCACCGGTTTGCCGGTATGGCGCTCGAGCCAGTCAAGTCCCGGCTCGAGGAGCGAGCGCTCGCCCCGAAAGCGGTTGATGACGAATCCGCGCACGCGCGCGCGCTCGCTCTCGCTCAAGAGGGCGAGGGTGCCGACCAGATGCGCGAATACGCCGCCGCGGTCGATGTCGGCGATGAGCACCACGGGGCAATCGACCGCCTCGGCGAACCCCATGTTGGCGATATCGCCTTCGCGCAGGTTGATCTCCGCGGGCGAGCCCGCGCCTTCCACCAGGATGAACTCGTACGACTCGCTCAGCCGGCGATAGGACATCAGCACGGACTCGCGCGCGAGGCGCTTGAAATCGTGATACGCCCACGCGCCCATCTCGCCCACCGCTCGGCCGTGGATGATGACCTGACAGCGCTGATCGGTGCTGGGTTTCAGCAACACGGGATTGAGATCGACCGTCGGGGCGATCCCGGCTGCCTGCGCCTGCAGGGCCTGCGCGCGGCCGAGCTCACCGCCGTCGATGCCGACGGCGCTGTTCAAGGCCATGTTCTGCGGCTTGAAGGGCGCGACGCGCACGCCGCGCCGATGCAGCGTGCGGCAGAGTCCGGCGACCAGAGTCGTCTTGCCGGCATCGGACGTGGTGCCTTGCACCATGAGTGTGCGGGCGCTCATCGCGCATCAAGCGCTCTGCAGGATCTCGAGTCCCCGGGTGACCGCCGGGCGGGCGAGGAAGCGCTCGAGGGCGCGCGTCAGGTGGGGGAAATCCGCGATGCCGACCAGCTCACCCGCCTGGTAGTAGCCGATGAGGTTGCGCACCCAGGGGAAGGTGGCGATGTCCGCTATCGTGTATTCATCACCCGCTATCCAGGCGTGCGCCGCGAGTTGCCGGTCGAGAACGGCGAGCAGACGCCGCGACTCCGCGACATAACGGTCGCGCGGGCGCTTGTCCTCATAATCCCTGCCGGCAAACTTGTTGAAGAAGCCGACCTGACCGAACATCGGTCCGACGCCCCCCATCTGGAACATGAGCCACTGCAGGGTGAGATAACGGGTCGCCGGGTCGCGCGGCAGCAGCCTTCCGGTCTTCTCCGCGAGATAGATCAGTATCGCGCCCGATTCGAAGAGCGGCAGCGGCTGGCCGCCCGGGCCGTCGGGATCGAGGATCGCGGGGATCTTGTTGTTGGGATTGAGCGCGAGGAACTCGGGGGAGAGCTGCTCCCGCGCATCGAAGCTCACGCGGTGCGGCTCGTAGGGCAACCCCGTCTCCTCCAGCATGATCGACGCCTTGACGCCGTTCGGCGTCGGCAGCGAGTAAAGCTGCAGGCGCTCGGGAAAGCGCGGCGGCCATTTTTGGGTCACGGGGAATGCGGCAAGATCGCTCATGGGCCGTTCATCCATTCGCTTCGAGAGTGCGCGGATTCTCTCATCTGGCGGGGCGCCCGCTCGATCCGCAGCGCCTCCGAGCGGCAAGCTTCGCCCCGGGGGCCGAATCCGGTATGGTTACCCGTTTCATTGCTGGGGGTCGCCCATGACCATGATGGATCGCCGCTCGAAAGCTGTTGCCCTGAGCCTTGCGCTCGCCGTGGCCCTCAGCTGGGTCGCGCCCGCAGTGACGTGGGCCGCCACCGAAGCGGGCGCGCCAAGCCTCGCCGCGCCAGCCCAGGAGGCCTTGCCGCAGAGCCGGTCCGCCATGCCCCAGCCGGCACCGGGGGCGCTGGAGCCGAGCGGGTATTCCGAGCTTCGGTGGCGCCTCATAGGACCCTTCCGCGGAGGCTGGGCCACGATGGCCGCGGGCGTGCCGGGCGAACCCGATACGTATTACTTCGCCGGCGCGGGCAGCGGCATCTGGAAGACGGTCGATGCGGGCCGGACTTGGCGACCCGTGGGGAGCGAGCTGCCGCCGGCGATCGGGGCGCTCGCCATCGCACCGTCCGCGCCCGATACGATCTACGCCGGTACCGGTCAGGTCACGCCCCGATATGACCTCGCCTCCGGTCGGGGAATCTTCAAATCGACCGATGGCGGCAAGACCTGGCAGGACCTCGGGCTCGCGGCCACCCGCAACATCGGGCGCATCTGGGTCGATCCGAACAATCCCGATGTCGTGGTGGTCGCGGCTTTGGGGCATCTTTTCGGTCCCAATGCCGAGCGTGGCGTGTATTTATCGACAGATGGCGGCAAGAACTGGGTACATTCGCTGGCGATCGATGACAATACCGGCGTGGTCGATCTTGCCGCCGACCCGACCAATCCCAATCTGCTTTACGCCGCAGCCTGGCAGGTCCGTGGATCGCCATGGCTCGATTACTTCGAGCCGCTCAGCGGTCCCGGAAGCGCGATCTATCGCTCGACGGACGGCGGCGCCACCTGGACACGACTCGCCGGTAACGGCTGGCCCCAGGGACCCCTCGGGCGGATCGGACTCGCCGTCACGCATACCCCGCAGGGCACGCGCATCTATGCGACCGTCGCCTCGAAGGCCGAGGGTGGCGTCTGGCGCTCCGATGACGGTGGTGATCACTGGCAGCGGGTGAATGCCGACCAGGCGATCTTCGGCGCCTGGTATTTCTCGCGACTCACGGTCGATCCGCGCGACCCCGACATCGTCTACTCCGCGGGCCAGTCCATCCGCCGCTCCACCGACGGCGGCAAGACCTGGACGGTCGTCAAAGGCGCGCCGGGTGGGGATGATTACCACTTCCTCTGGATCAGTCCGCAGTACCCGGGCCATTGGATCACCGCCTCCGATCAGGGCACGGTGGTCACCGTCGACGGCGGGCGGACCTGGAGCAGTTGGTACAACCAGCCGACGGGGCAGTTCTATCACCTGGCGGCGGACAATCGGTTTCCCTATTGGATCTACAGCGGCCAGCAGGACAGCGGCACGGTTGGCGCCGCAAGCCGCAGCGACTACGGCGCGCTCACGTTTCGCGACTGGCACCCGGTTGGAGGAGACGAGCGGGATTACATGCTGCCGGATCCGGATGACCCCAACCTGGTGTTCGGCAGCGGAATGGGCGGCAGAGTGTCGCGTTACGACGGGAGCACCGGCCAGGTGGCCAACGTGACCCCATGGCCGATCAACAGTTACGGCGCCCGGCCGACGTCGGTGAAATATCGCTACGCCTGGGTTACCCCGCTCGCGTTCACGCCCACCAAGCCGCACGCACTGCTCCTCGGGGCGCAGGTGCTTTTCCGCTCCACCGATGAGGGGAATCACTGGGAGGTCATCTCCCCGGATCTCACCGGCAAGCGCCCGGACGCCCACGACTGCAACGGCGATTCGGCGGGCGAGCAGGGGAAGGAGCGGGCCCTGGCGTGCGGGTATGGGGTCATCAGCACCATCGCGCCGTCGCCCAGGAGCGCGAATGTCATCTGGGTGGGCACCGACAGCGGCCTCGTGCAGCTCACGCGCGATGGGGGCCGGCAGTGGCAGAACGTTACGCCGCCCCTCCTCAAGCCCTGGCAGAAGGTGAGCGCCATCGACGCTTCGGCGCTCGATCCGGCGAGCGCGTATGCGGCCGTGGACGATCACCGTCAGGATGATTTCACGCCGCGCGTTTTCCGCACGCACGATTACGGCAAATCGTGGACGGAGATCGACACCGGATTGCCGTCCGGGGAGGTCGTGCCGGTCGTTCGCGCCGATCCCGTGCGCAGCGGACTGCTCTATGCCGGTACCTCGGAAGGGGTGTACGTGTCCCTCGATGACGGCGATCACTGGCAGTCGCTCAAGCTCAACCTGCCCAACGCCAGGGTCAATGATCTTCTGATTCATGGCGATGATCTCATCGCCGCCACTCAGGGGCGGGCGATCTGGGTGCTGGACGATGTCACGCCGCTGCGTCAGCTCTCGAGCGCGGTACTGGCAAGGCCCGCGCACCTCTTTGCGCCGGAAGTCGCCTGGCGAGTCCATCCCGACAACAACAAGGACACGCCGTTGCCGCCCGAGACTCCGGCGGGACAAAACCCGCCGGCCGGCGCGGTGATCGATTACTGGCTGGGCCGGGACGCCCAGGGACCCGTGACGCTCGAGATCTACAACTTCACGGGTCAGCTCGTGCGCCGCTTCGCCTCCGATGAGACGCCGCCCGCCATCCATGCGGAGCGGTACTTCGATGAGGATTGGTTGCGGCCCGCGCCGAGCCTGTCGGCCGCGGCCGGAATGCACCGCTTCATCTGGAATCTCAGGTACCCGCGTCCGCAGGCGATATCGTACGAGTACGGCATCGCCGCCGTTTTCGGCGAGGACACGCCGACGGCGGTCGACGGACCGTTCGTGCTACCGGGCATCTACAGCATCGTGCTGACGGCGGATGGACAGAAATACCGGGCTCCACTCGTGGTGCAGCTCGATCCTCGTGTCCACACGAGCGGTGCCGACCTGCGCGCGCTGCTCGCCTTCAGCCAGTCGCTCTGCGCGGCGCTTGCGCATGCGAGCTCGGCGTACCAGGCGGAGAGCGCGGCTCACGATCAACTCGACGCCCTCGCTCAGCACCTCTCGGCGGCCCACACCGACCGCTCGCTGCTCGCCTCCGTCGAGAAGCTGCGCGATGCCACCGGGGAAGAGGGTGGCGAGTCGGATCTTGGCGCCATCAGCCGCCGAATCAGCGCGCTCGAGGCCGATGCCGAGTCGGCCGACATTGCTCCGACTGCGGCCGATCTGCAGGTGTTCCACGAGGAGTCTGGCGCGTTGGATCGAGCGGAACGAGCCTGGCGCGAGCAGGCGGCCGCCATCCGCAGGCTGGATCTGCGCCTGCGGCGGGCCCGCCTGCCGACCATCGGAGTCTCGGACTGATCGGAGTTTCGGGGCGATCGGGCCGGCCACGCGGCCGATTCGCTAGTACGCGAAATACGGGCCGGTACCCGATGGGGTCGTTGCCCCGGCAATGGCGATGAACACGGACCTGCCGAGGAAGAACGGGAAGCCGAAATCGAACGCGCAGCTGAAATCGGAGCTCGCCGTGCCCTGACTCTCGCAGGTGGTGGATTCCGCGCCGCTGCTCGCACCGAGGTCATCGAACACGGTGCCGGTCATATAGGTGTTGAACACCGTGTACGCGTTGCCGATGGAGAAGCTCACCGTCGACAGCAGGCCGTTCTGGCCGGAGTTGGTCGCGCTCAGTTTGAGCTCCGAGGAAGGACAGAACCACGTTTGCGGGTTGCTGTTGCTATAGCCCGGCTGGCCGCTGCAGGCCTGAGCGGAAGGAATGCCGTCGTCCGCGAAGTAATAGCCGTTCGAGCCGGTATCGAGATAGGAGAAGGGCAGGAACTGCTGATGGTTGTCCTGCGTGGTGTAGGTCGTATCGACATCGCCATCCGCCGGGTCCGCCGTGAGCACGGTCTGGTTGGTGATGTCGTTGTTGCTCTCGGTGCCGATCCCGAAGATCAGCGTCCCGGTCGCGGTGGCCGCGCCTTCGGTGGCTGATGGCATTTCGATCACCACGCCGTTGTTGTCCGTCTGGAAGTCGGCCACCGGGTTGGTGACCTGCTCGCTCTCGGGCGGGCCGGCGGCCTGACAAGCGGTGGTCGAAGTGCCGCCCGCGGGGCAGCTGTAGTACCAGGGATCGGCCGCGTACGCGCTGTTGGTCAGTACGCAGCCGCTGCCGCAGTCCGAGGCGAAGGGGCCGACACCCAATATGCCATTGGCGCCAAATACCGCCACGGTGTCTTCCTCGGTACCGGTGCTCGAGCAGCCGGACGGGATCTCGTTCTCGTAACTTTTGTCGCCGATGATCTGCACGGGTACGCTGCTCGCCGACTCACCGCCGACTTGCATGTCGGCGATCTTCACCGGTCCCCAGCTGAAGCCGTCGACGAACTGGGTGCACTCGACGAGGGCATTGCCGCCCGATCCCTGCTCCGCCTGCAACGCGGTGGCCAGGGAGGAGTTGAGCACCGAGGAGACGATGCGCAGGCCGTACGATCCGCTGTCGACTTCGACATGATCGATGGTCTGGCAGTTGCTGGTGCTGCCGGGGGCGCACACGGTGACGGTGATGAACGGAGTGTCGGCATCGATTCCGGATTGCGGGTCGGGACCGCTGTCGACGGTCATGGTGACGGTGTTGGTGGGCTGACCGCCATTGCCATTGCCGCTGCCGTTATTGGAAGTGGTGATGCCGCCACCGCCGCCCCCGCAGCCGCCGAGGAGGAGTAGAGCCTGGGCGAGGCCCAGGAAAATGAGCTTGCGCACTTTCCCTCGCTACCCTAGTGGAGATCGGAAATCGAGACATTCGGCGGCAGGAGCGACGGCACATAGGCAATGCCGAAGTACTGCCGCATGTGCCCGCCGGCGTGCACCACGAGACCGGGCGTACGGACCTCGAGATGATTATGTCCGCCCCGATGCAGATGGGCGGTGCGCTGCGAGCGGACCGCGCTCTGCAAGGGGGCGAAGTAAGTCCCGAGCGTCTGTCGCAGGTCCGGCATGTCCGGCCCGCTCCAGCTCACGGCGAACACCACTCCGCCGGGGGAGAGGTACTCCCGCACCACGGTCCGATTGGCGGCCGTGATCTCCTGGACGGAGTATCCAGGCTCCGATCGCACCCGCAGCTGCCCCTTCAGGCTGACCTGGTCGCGCTCGACCGAGGCCACCGTATCCCCGAGAGCCGCCGTAGCAGGGAGCCACGCCCCCTTGGCGAGCAGGATCGCGCCGAGGGCGAGGGCAAGAGCGGGGGATGAACCCCATGATCTGACGACTGATCTCATGATCCTCGACCTCGATTCCAGAGAGCCTCCAAGCCCCGCCATCCTCTAGCGCGCGGGCGCGGACCCGGTTGACGAGAGCACCGCCACGGCCGTCTTCGAACGCTACCATGCCCCGCCGGGCCTGGCGACTGTCGCAGATCACAGATCGCCCAGGCGGCGGGGGCTCGGCGCATGGACAGCGGGCGGAGCCTCCTATAGCATTCGGCCCCCCTATCTCGGAGCGGTAGTTCAGCTGGTTAGAATACCGGCCTGTCACGCCGGGGGTCGCGGGTTCGAGTCCCGTCCGCTCCGCCACCCTAAACATGCTGCAGAAAATCACCGACACCATCGAGACGCACAAGTGGCTGTGGTACAGCATCCTCGGTGCGCTCGCCCTGGTCTTTGCCGCCTGGGGCGCTTACGGGATCGTCAATCTCAATTTCAGCAGCTCGAGCTATGCGGCGGAAGCCGACGGGCAGACGATTTCGCTCGATGCGGCCCGCAACGCCTGGCTGCGCGAGCAGGGACAGCTGCAGCAGCAGTACGGCGGCAACATTCCCGCGGCCGTGCAGAAGAGCGCGCAGGATCAGGTGCTCGAGAGCCTCATCAGCGACGCTCTGGTCTCCGAGCACACCGAGAAGCTCGGCTATCGGGTGAGCGAGCCGGAGCTCATCGCGGCCGTCCAGAGCTTCCCCTCTTTCCAGGTGGGCGGCCAGTACTCGCCGGAGGCCGCCAAGGAAGTGCTGGCCGAGAACGGCATTTCGATCGATCAGTTCAAGGATGATTTGCGCAGCGACCTGCGGCGCCGTCAGCTGCTCGGGGGCATCGTCTCCTCCGAGTTCGTGACGCCCACCGAAGCCGCCCGGGCGCAGGCGCTGCGGGAGGAGGAGCGGGAGATCCAATACGCCATTCTCCCCGCCGACAGCTTCCAGAGCGATGCGCCCATCGCCCCCGCGGCGATCGATGCCTATTACCAGGCTCACCAGAGCGATTACCTGGTGCCGGAATCGGCGGACCTGCGCTACGCGCAGCTCACCCTCGCGCAGGTGGCGAGCACGCAGACCATCTCCGATGCGGATCTGCAGGCCGCCTACGACAAGCAGAAGAGCCGTTTCGTTCTGCCCGAGCGGCGCGAAGCCAGCCACATCCTCATCTCTTTCGGCAAGGATCCCGCCGCGGCCCTGAAGGAGGCCGACAAAGTGCTGGCCCTGGCCCGATCGGGACAGAACTTCGCGGCGCTTGCGAAGAAGTACTCGCAGGATCCCGGCTCGGCGCAGAACGGCGGCAGCCTGGGATGGATGGACCGCAGCGGTTTCGTGCAACCCTTTGCGGATGCGCTCTTCGGCATCCAAGCGGTTGGTGACATCGTGGGACCGGTGAAGACGCAGTACGGGTACCACATCATCCGGCTCGATGGCATTCAGCCGGGCAGGACGAAGACGCTCGCGGAGGCGCGGCCCGAGCTCGAAGCGCAGCTCAAGCAGAGCGCCGCCACCAATCGTTTCGGGGACATCGAAGACCAGCTGCAGAGCAGGATGCAGGATCCCGGCGTGACCCTGGCGAGCCTCGCGAAGGAATTCAACCTGACCACGGGCGAAGTGCCCGAGTTCCTCAAAGGGGCGGGTGGGCCGCCGCTCGGCGCGGAACGGCCGTTGCAGAATCTGATTTTCGGCGCCAATGCGATCGCGCCCGGCACGCTCGGCGGCCCCGTGATTCTCGACAACGACAAGATGGTCGTGTTCGAGGTGCAGGCTCACCACGCGCCGCACGTGAAGCCGCTGGCCGACGTTCGCGACAGCATCGTTGCCGCCCTGAAGAAGCAGCGCGAGACCGATGCCGCGCTGGCCGCCGCGCAGGCGGCCCGCGGCCAGCTACTCTCGGGCACGACCTTCGATGCGATCGCGAGCCACCTCAAGGTCAAAGTCGACCCGCCGAAATTCGTCGGCCGGGGCGATCCGTCCGTTCCGGCGGATGTCCTCACCGCGGCATTCGATGCTCCGAAGCCGGCCCACGGTCCGGTCTATCAGGCGGTGAGCCTGCCGCAGGGCGGTGCGGCGCTCATCGCGGTCACGCAGATCCGCAGCGGCGCGCAGCAGACCAACAGTTACCTCGAGCAGGCGCTCGAGCAGGAACAGATCCAGAGCAGCGGCGATGCCGCGGCGCTCGCTTACGTCGCGCAGCTGCGAGCGACGGCCAAGGTCCGCAAGAACCCTGACGCCTTCCAGTAGAGCGCCCGGGCCCTACGCCCGCCTAGGCGCCGCCCTCACTCTCCCCAAAGCTCATCCCGACCGTGTTGAAGCCGCCGTCGACGTAGAGAATCTCACCGGTAATGCCGGCGGCGAGGTCCGAGCAGAGAAAGGCGGCGGCGTTGCCGACGTCCTCCTGGGTGACATTGCGCCGTAGCGGCGCCACTTCGGCCACGCGGCTCAGCATCTTGCGAAAGCCCGCAATCCCCGCGGCCGCGAGCGTCTTGATGGGACCGGCGGAAATGGCGTTGACCCGAATGCCCTGCGGCCCCAGATCGGCGGCCAGGAAGCGCACGTTGGCTTCGAGGCTCGCCTTGGCGAGGCCCATCACGTTATAGCTCGGGATGGAGCGCACGGCACCGAGATAGGAGAGCGTGAGGAGCGCTCCCGCCCGGCCTGCCATGAGGGGAGCCGCGCCGCGCGCGAGTGCGGTGAGACTGTAGCTCGACACGTCATGAGCGATCCGGAACGCCTCGCGGGAGGTGTTCTCCACGAAAGAGCCGGCGATGGCCTCGCGCGGCGCGTAGGCGACGGCGTGAACCACGATGTCGAGGCCGCCCCACTCGCGCTTGAGTCGCTCGAACGCGGCATCGATCTCGCCGTCCACGGTCACATCGAGCGGCAGGGTGATGCGCGAGCCCAGCGACTGAGCCAGAGGCTCGACGCGCTCCTTCATCTTGTCGTTGACGTAGGAGAAGGCGAGCTCGGCGCCTTCGCGATGCATCGCCTGGGCGATCCCCCATGCGATCGAGCGGTCGGTCGCGACGCCGACGATGAATGCGCGCTTGCCTGACAGAAACCCCATGCCGAGCCTGTATGTTAATGGGCTGAAAGCCGCCTGCGGCGCTTTCAGCAAGCGCGCCGTTTGGCTTGTTCGATCCCGCGGGCCAGGGACGGCCTCGGCCCGCTTGATCACTGGCCAGTCGCGCTAGTGTAGACGAATCAGCCGCCCGACCCTACCCGGATGGTGAGCTTCTGGCCGGCGAGGATGGGGGTATGCAGGCCGATGGCGTTCCAGGCGAGAATCTGCGAGACCTTCACCTGGAAGAGCCTGGCGATCTGCCAGAGGTTGTCGCCCCGACGCACGGTGTAGACCACTCTGCGGGTGCTCGAGCGGTCGGTGGGCGGATCGACGGAGGAAGCTTGCGCGCGGCCGCTCGGCCGCAGGTGGGTGTACAGGCGCAGGCGCTCACCCGGATGCAGCATGGCGCGCCGTCCGATGCCATTGAGGCTCGCCAGCGTCTGCACGCTCATGCCGTGGCGGCGAGCAATCGACCACAAGGTATCGCCCGTGCGGACCACCTCGAAGCGCAGCTCGCCGTGATGCTCGACCGGCACGCGCGCATAGAGCCGCAGCTTCTCGCCGGGCCGGATGATGTGGTGCACCGAGATGCCGTTCATCCGGGCGAGCGTGCGCGGATTCATCCGATAGTGGCGCGCGATACTCCAAAGCGTATCGCCGCGGCGCACCACCTGAAACTGCAGGTAGCTTCCCCAGCGAGCGCGGCCGTCCACGCGCGCCGCCGCGAGGCGTACGTTCGCCGGCAGGGTATAGGTCGTCGCCGGTACGAGGACATCCTCGCCGACCGTGAGCCGCCCGTCCAAGGTGTTGAGCTTGCGCAGGATGGCCACGCTCGTCTTGAAGTGCCGCGCAACGGAGTAGATGGAATCGTGACGGCGGACCTCGTAGTGCTCGACCCCCATCAGCTCATCCTGCGTGAGCTGGGCCACGTTCTGCTCGAAGATCGGCGCCGCATTGACCGGGAGGAGCAGATAGAAGGGACCGGTCGGATCGGTGGCCCAGCGGTGGAAGGCGGGATTGAGGTCGTAAACCTCTTCGGCGGTGATGCCGGCGATCTGCGCGGCCACCTGCAGATTGATCTGGCCGGGCGTCTTCACGCGCTCGAAAAACGGTTGATTGGGGATCGCGGTGAAGGCAA
>Ga0335078_10014957_pt1 | contig 11515 bp, 10 predicted proteins | sample Lox_Sample_32_FD_206711 | JGI IMG/M metagenome (GOLD analysis project Ga0335078, IMG submission 206711) | Soil microbial communities from Loxahatchee National Wildlife Refuge, Florida, United States - Lox_Sample_3.2 | ecosystem: Environmental > Terrestrial > Soil > Wetlands | place: USA...
GGCGTGACGGGCGACGGACCGCATGCGCTTTTCATGGTCTTTCTTGTGCCACATTGAGCACATTGAAGACATTGGACCACACTGCGCCCCGCCCCCTGTTGGTGCGGCAGGGCATTATCTTGCGTGGGCCACCCCGGTTCCGGCCGAGCGAACGCGCGCTTCGCGTACGCGCCGGCGTTGCTTTCATTCAACCGCGTGCACCCGAGGTCAGATAGTACCGGCCGGTAAGTTACCGGCTGCGGAGGCAACCGAGCCAGCAACCGTGTGATGATCAGTACCCGTGGAAGCATCCGACCACGCACCTGACCACGACGGCCCTGCCGGGGCGGTTGGCCTCGACGAGCACTCCCTCGCAGCCGATCCGGTCACCCAGTTCTCGAGGTGGCTCGCCGATGCCACCGCGGCGGGACTGCCAGAGCCGACCGCAATGGTGCTGGCCACGGCGTCGCCAGAGGCCGTACCGCGCGCGCGCACCGTGCTGCTCAAGGGCTACGACGCCGGTGGTTTCACCTTCTATACGAACAAGACCTCGCGCAAGGGCCGCGAGCTCACCGCCAATCCCCGGGCTTGCCTGCTCTTCCCCTGGCACGCGATGCACCGCCAGGTCATTGTGGAGGGCAGCGTCGCAGAGGTCACCGCGGCGCAGACGGAGCGCTATTTCCACTCCAGGCCACACGGCTCACAGCTCGGGGCCTGGGCCAGCAGGCAGTCCACGGTGCTCCCATCGCGAGCGGAACTCGACGATCGGTACGCGAGCCTCAGTCGCCGCTGGCCGGAGGGTACCGAAGTGCCGCTGCCTCCTTTCTGGGGTGGATACGTAGTGATCCCGCAGCAGGTCGAGTTCTGGCAAGGCCGGGTTAACAGGCTGCACGACAGGTTGCGTTACCGCCGCGGCGGTGACGGCTGGGTGGTTGAGCGGCTTTCCCCCTGACCCGGCTCGGCTTCCGGAGATCTGGGCTTCCCCCAAGCCCGGCGCTGCCCCCAAGCCCGGCGCGCGGCGCTAGGCGTGATCGCGCGGCAGCCGTTTAGGACCTGCGGTGGCGTTAGCATCAGTGGGGGAGGAGACACGTTGACCGCCCACGGGCTCATCGACACAACTGAGATGTACCTCCGCACCATCTTCGAACTCGAAGAGGAGGGCATTGTGCCGCTGCGCGCCCGAATCGCCGAACGGCTGTCGCAGAGCGGGCCCACCGTGAGCCAAACCGTCGCGCGGATGGAACGGGACGGCTTGCTGCGCGTCGCGGGCGACCGTCAGCTTGCTCTGACCGCGACAGGCCGCTCGCTCGCGATACAGGTCATGCGAAAGCACCGGCTCGCGGAGTGCCTGCTTCTTGACGTGATCGGCCTGCCTTGGGAGGACGTGCACATCGAGGCGTGCCGCTGGGAGCATGTCATGTCGGACGCGGTCGAACGGCGCATGGTTGAGCTGCTTGGTTACCCGGCAAGCTGCCCGCACGGGAATATCATCCCCGGGCTCGAGGAACTCGGTCTCCCGGCAGAAGCCAAGTCGCGTGTGCTTGCCGCCGAACAGGAACCGGTACAGTCCATGATCGATGCCGCGGCCAGGCGGGCCGAGCCCGTAATTGTGCGGCGAATCAGCGAACAAGTCCAAAGCGATGCCCGTCTCATGCTTAAACTCAAACGAGTTGGGATACAACCCGGAGGCGAGGTAACACTCGCGGTGAGCGATGGCGGTGTGCGGGTGACCTGCGAAGGGATAGCCGGGCCTGTGACGGCTGACCTACCGCGCGGGATTGCCGCGCACGTATTCGTCACGAGGCCGTGAGCCGGTGGACCAGGGGAGGACCAACGACAGATTTCTCGTTACCAGTGAATTTGGGGAGGCGGGAGTGACGCGCGGGCCAACCCGCCTTCGCAATGGCGAGGTGACGCGCCGATGAAGCGGTGGGATGACGCCACTTTCGACGCATACTTGCCCGCGGAGGCAGTGCTCAGTCAGGTTGACACCGCTGTCATAGCCACTGACCGGGCGAGTAATCTGCTCTACGCGAACGTCTATGCCGCGAAGTTGTTCGGATTGCCCGCGGATTTTCATCACCAAATAGGGCATTCCATCCTCCATATGGGCTTCGAGAAAGCCGATCTTGTCAAGGCCGCGGAACTGGCTAAACACGTCCTTCGCGGCTTGGTGTGGGAGGGGACGTTCGTCAACGTCAGGCAGGACGGCTCGCGGGTGTTCGTGCGGGCTCAGGCCGCGCCGCTGCGGCATCCGTCGGGTGCGATCGACGGCATCGTCATCTTCGCCCGTGAGGCGATGAAGCGCGGCAACGAGCGTGAGTTCGACAGGATCGGGCTGCTCGAGCAGATCGGGGACCGGCTGGCCGGGTCGCTGGAGCTCGACCGGACCCTCAGGCACGTGGCCGAGACCCTGGTGCCGCAGTTTGCTGATCATTGCTTCATCGATCTTCGCCAGAGCGACAAGCTGGTGCGGCGGGTGACGATGCACGCCAAGGGATGGCAGCCCGCGCCGGGAATCTGGGCGGCCGTTGGCGAGACGATCCGTTACCCGCAGGGTCACTTCTGCCAGCAGGCCATGGAAACGCTCGACACGGTGGTGGTGGAAGACTACGAGAGCCACCGGGGTGCGACGCAAAATGATCCGAGCGGGGTGGCCGGAGACGAGGTCTCTATCACCTCCGCCATCGCCTCGCCTCTTATCGTGCGCGGTGAACTGCTCGGCGTCATGAGCCTGGCGCTTTCACACCTCAGCAATCGGGACGACCTCCATTACGACTCCTTCGACCGTGAGTTCGTCGGGGCGGTCGCCGGCCGGGTTGCGATCGCGATCGACAACGCGATGCTCTTCGAGGAGGAGAGGCGCACTGCGCTCGCATTCCAGACGAGCCTGCTGCCGCAGGAGATCCCGAAGGTCGACGGGCTGGAAATCGCCTGCAGGTATGTGCCCGCGAAGCCCCTCGAGACCCGCGGACAGGGGATTCAGACGCAGGTCGGCGGCGACTGGTACGACATCATCCCGCTATCGGCGGGACGGGTCGCGATCGTCATAGGCGACGTCGAGGGCCGTGGCGCCAGGGCGGCCGCGATCATGGGACAGCTGCGCGCGGCGCTGCGTGCGTTCGCGCAGGATGACAAGCCGCCCGCCGAGATGCTGCGAAAACTGGACGAGTGGTGCCGGACGCTCGGCCACGTCGAGACCGACGCGCTCGGGGTCACCGCACCGGTGACCCCGATTGTGAGCTGCACTTACCTCGTGTACGACGCGTGGACACGCAAGCTTACGTTCGCCAATGCGGGCCACGATGCCCCGCTGCTCATCGTGGACGGCGAGGTCGGGCAGCTTGAGATCGAGCACAAGGGTGTCCTGCTCGGCGTGCGCTCGCAGGGCGTCGGCGGCGTGCCGCCGTTCCGCGAGGAACAGCGCGAACTGCCGCCCGGTGCCACGCTGGTGCTCTACACCGACGGCCTGACCGACCGGAGAAGCCGGGCGGACGGCGGCGGGCACTACACCGAGGACGAGGCGGCGGAGTTGCTGCGCCAGTCGGTCAAGTCCGTTGCCCACAAGGATGCGGAGGCGCTTGCTAAGGCGGCCGAAGAGGCGGTTCCAGGAGACATCGACGACGACATGGCGATCGTGGTCGTACGGTCGGCGGGCGACAAGCTGCCCGCACAGGAGCGGGTGTTCCCCGCAGAGCCGATCATGGTGTCAGAGGCGCGCCGGATGGCCGCGGACACCTTCGCCCACTGGGGGCTTGACCACGAGCAGGCGGAACTTGCCTGCCTGCTGGTGTCGGAGGTCGTCACCAACGTCGTGCTGCACGCTGCCATGTCACCGAGCCCGCGCAGGGCCCTTGTCTTCGAGTCCGCCGCGGTCGGCAGCGGTCCCTCGGCCGTCGGGTTCGACGACAGCTGGGAGCTTGCCCCGTTCGACGACGCGCCGATATCCACCGGGTCAGAGTTCACCGTCCGGCTGCGGCGCGGCGAGTCTGCGATCTGGGTTGAGGTATTCGACTCCGACCTCCGGCTGCCGCGCATCCGCAGCGCGGGCGAGAACGACGAAGGCGGGCGCGGGCTCTACCTGGTGGATCAGCTTGCCAGCCGCTGGGGCTCCAGGCCCACCAAGGATGGCAAGGCGGTCTGGTTCGAGGTGCCGGTGCGCCGCGCGCCGTAGGGCACTGCCCGCATCTACCAAGATCCACGGAAGGCACCCTGGTCGTGACGCGGCAGCCGCAGGGCGGAGCCCAGGAACGGCCCAGGAACGGCCCAGGAAACGTCCGCTAGTGCGCGTGGGCCCAGAGCGCGAGTACCACGATGGCGAAGATCACGATCGCCGCCGTCCAGTGCTTGCCGGTAACACCGAGCCCGAAGCGCCGCCGCAGCCTGGTCCAAATGAATGCCACCAGAACGGCGAGCAAGGCCAGCAGTATCAGGCCTGAAGTCACCGCACCCTCCCGGAGGTCAAGGCACCAGCAACCGAGTTTACCGCCCCCGCATGCGCGGGCCCAGGACCTAACGCGCTTGTATCCGCGCGGTCATGATCGTCGGTCCTGCGCAGGTCCCCGCGACGACGACAGTGCCGCCGACGGCCCCGGTCGTCGCCTAGGCGCCGATCTGCGCCGCCGAAGATCCACGGGACACCAGGACGCCCTAATCGCTCCCGTAAAGCGACAGGTCGGGCCGCCGCCGTGGGGCCTGATCCGCGACCGGACCCGGGACATCGATCTCCATTCGCAGCAGCGCGCCACCAAGCGTCTTGCCAAGGTTGTCGCTGCGCAGCGACCTCGGCCCGCCGCCGCCGAGCGCGTTCCGCGCGACAAAATTGAGCGCCAGCACGTTCGGCGCCTCGTAGCGCTGCACCGGCCCACCGATCAGGCCGCCGAAATGCGCTGCCACCCGCGCGGCCGTGACCTCGTGCTTGATGGCCTCATATGCGGCCGGATCATATGCGAACAGGGCGATGTTGACGGTGTCACCCTTGTCACCCGAACGGGTGCCGCACAGGTCACGCAACTTGATACGCGGCACGTTCCGCCTCCTCGGCCGCGACGCGGTCCTGGCTAGACCGCTGTGCTGTCTGAGATTTCTGGTAGGTCGGTGATGTCGTGGCGCACCTGCTCGTTCACGAGCTCCTTCGGCACAAGCGCGGGCCAGAGCCCGAGCAGCTGTGACGGCCCGCCGGTCATCCCGCGCCCTGCCCCCGTCATTCCCCATGGCGGAGCGGACAGGGCCAGCGGTACCAGCTCGCGGCCCACCCGGCCGGCCGTCTGCGCATCCGCGCACCGCCAGACCATCCGCACCAGCACCTCAGGAAGATCGTCGGTGGCCGCCTGGGGCATGGCGGGTGCCGCGGCGCCGAGCAGCGCGTTCACGCCCCAGTACTCCGCCAGCCACTCATCCACCGCGATGCCGGCCATCTCGGTGCGCTTGCGCAAGATCGCTTCGGTCGCCCGCGCCTTGGCAAGCGCGTCCGGCCAGCCGAACGCGACCCGGGCCTCTCCCGACCAGCCGGCGGGGTAGCAGGCGAGCGCCTTGTAGGTGCCCGTCGCCTCGCGGCCACGCACCCCGCTCACCCGCACCCTGTCGCCGCCGAGGTCGTCCAGGCGTACCGTGGTGAAATCCGCGACCACGTCGGGCGTGATGTACCCGGTGGGGTCGTGCACCTCGTAAAGAAGCTGGTGCCGCACCGTGTCGAAGTCGACGCGACCGCCGCTGCCCGGTGGCTTGGTGATGACGGCGGTGCCGTCAGCTTCGCACTCGGCGATCGGGTAGGCCAGATTCCACGGCTGCTCGATCGTCCACCAGTCGCCGGAGAAGTTGCCGCCGGCCACCTGGCCGGAGCACTCGCAGAGGTGCCCAATCACGGTCCCAGCTGCGAGCAGGTCCCAATCGCCCGGCGCCCAGCCGAACTCGTAGCTAAGCGGTGCGAGGAACAGCGACGGGTCAGCCACCCTGCCGGTGATCACGATGTCCGCGCCGTCGGCGAGGGCAGCCACGATCGGCCCCGCGCCCAGATACGCGTTGGCGAACAGCACGGGGCCGGGAAAGTCCTGCCAGGGCTCGCCTGTTTCTGCATTGGCCAGCGCGCCGGGCAGGGCGGAGACCGTGCGCAGCCGCGGTATCAGGTCGTCGCCGGTCACTGTGGCGATCCGCAGGCCTGACAGGCCAAGCCGCGCGGCCACCTTGGCCGCCTCCTGCCCGGCCGCAGCGGGATTGATCCCCCCGGCATTGGTGATCACTTTCGTCCGGCCCGCGGCCACGTAGGGCATGGCGAGCTGAAGGTAGAACGGCAAGTCCCTGGTAAAGCCCGCGCCCGGGTCGCGCAACCGGTCCTTCTGCAGGATCGCCAGAGTGAGCTCGGCAAGCGCCTCCAGGCAGAGGTAATCGACTCCGGCCTCGAGCAGCCCCGTCACGGCCGTAACGGAATCGCCGTAAAACCCCTGACCGCCGGCTAGGCGAACGGTCACCTGATCACCTCCGCAACTGTCGGGACCTGTGTCGATTCTGCCCGACGTGCCACAGCAGATCCTTAACGGCTGCCGCGCGGCGCGCCGATCGCGGACTGCGGCCTGCCCCCGGCCCGCACCGCATTCCGCGATGGGCGCGCAGCGGCTATCGATCAAGCCGTGGACCAGGCGATAACGCGGCGAGGCGGCGGAGCGCGCCACGGACGACCTCGGGATCGGTCGTGGTCCACAGCGGCGGCAATGACGCGCGCAGGAAACTGCCGTACCGCGCCGTCGCGAGCCGCGGATCGAGAATGGCGACCACGCCACGGTCGGTCATCGTGCGCAGCAAGCGCCCGGTTCCCTGAGCGAGCAGCAGCGCCGCGCCGGTCGCCGCAACCGCCATGAAACCGTTGCCGCCGTGCGCGGTGACCGATCGCTGCCTGGCCGATGCCAGCGGATCGTCTGGCCTGGGAAACGGGATCCGGTCAATCGCCACAAGCTGCAACGAAGGGCCAGGCACATCGACGCCCTGCCACAGCGACAGGGTGCCGAACAGGCACGTGGGCTCGTCCGATGCAAACTGCGTGATCAGCTGGGAGGTCGCGTCGTCGCCCTGGCAGAGCAGCGGGTGACCTATCCGGTCGCGGAGGTCATCAGCGGCCTGCCTCGCGGCCCGCATCGAGGAGAACAACCCGAGCGTCCTGCCGCCCGCCGCGATGATCAGCTCGCCGAGTTCGTCGAGGTAGGCCTCGGGCAACCCGTCACGTCCTGGCGGCGGCAGGTGGCGCGCAATGTAGAGGATGCCGCTGCGCGGGTGGTCAAACGGTGAGCCGACGTCAATCCCCGACCACGTGAGCGCGGACGCGTGGGGCGCGGCATCGGTATCGCCAGCCTGCCCATCCTCTCGCGCCTCATCCGCGCCGGTCGATTCCGCCGCGGAGCCGTTAGGGATAGGGCTTGGCCCCCCGAGCGGGGGTAGTCCCCACAGCTGCGCGAGCGGCTCGAAAGATCCACCAAGAGCGAGCGTCGCCGAGGTGAGCACGACCGTCTGGCGGCCGAACAGGCGTTCGGCGAGCATCGCGCCAACATCAAGCGGCGCTACCCGCAGCATCGGCGGCCGCCGTGCGTCATCTGGGTACGGCCGGTCCAGCCAGACCACCTCGCTACGGGCCGCGATGTCCGGGTGGAAGGATTCGAGCAGCCGCGCACACGTGTTATGCACGTCGTCGGTGATGGTCAGCGCCGCGCGCCCGATGGCGAGCCGCTCCGGATCGTCCTCGCTGCGCTTGAGCACCAACCGAAGTTCCGCGGCGCACTCGTGCGCGGCGTCGCGGACCACCGCGAGCGATGCGGCCAAGGCCTCGGGAAGGACGTCGAGGCGTCCACCCGGCACCTCGGCGAGCACGGGTGTCAGCGCCTCGCCGGCAGCACCAAGGCGGTCGGCCACGTCGGAATCGCCGCCGGCCTCGGCCGGGATCCTCCGCCTTCCCTGCTTGCTCTGTCGTCCCTGTTGTCCCTGCGTTTCCCGCCTTCCCTGCCCGGCTCGGTGGCCGGCAATCAGCCGGCCGCAGCGCCGTGCCGCCGTGTCCACCATCGATGCGCTCAGCTCCGCAGAAGCGACCGAGGTGACCCGGTCGACCAGGTCGTGCGCCTCGTCGATGATCACAACGTCGTGTTCGGGGAGGACGTGAAAGTCCTCGATCGCGTCGATGGCAAGCAGCGCGTGGTTGGTCACGACGATGTCGGCCTCGCCGGCTTCGTCGCGTGCCTTCTCTGCGAAACACTCGGTGCGCAGCGGGCAGCGCGTGCCCAAGCACTCCGTCGCGGACACCGCGACCTGCCGCCACGCCCGCTCATCCACGCCGGGGACAAGCTCGTCGCGGTCGCCCCTGGTAGTGGTCTGCGCCCATTCGTGCAGGCGCTTCACCTGCCGGCCAATCGCAGAAACCGTACGTGAGTCGAAAAGCACCTGATCGGGATCGTCAGGGGCGCCGGCCTGCAGCCGGTGCAGGCAGAGGTAGTTGCGCCGGCCTTTGAGGATCGCGAACACGGGTTCGCGGCTGAGCGCGGGTCTGAGCGCCTTGGCCAGGCGGGGCAGGTCACGCTCGATGAGCTGACGTTGCAAGGCGATCGTGGCAGTCGACACGACGACGGCCGCGTCCGCCGTTAAGGCATGCCTGACGGCAGGTACGAGGTATGCCAGCGACTTCCCTGTCCCGGTTCCGGCCTGGACGGCGAGATGCTCGGCCTTGTCGATCGCGTCGCGGACCGCTGTGGCCATCGCGACCTGTCCTGGGCGCTCGGCACCTCCGATGTCAGCGACCGCCGCCGCGAGCAGGACGGGGACGGTCGGCAGGCCCCCGTGGCCTTCTGCTGGGTCGTGGCGGGTCTTACCGGCAGGCACGGTCATGACGCTATCGTGCGGTGCCGCGACGCTCTCGTAGAGTGGCCAGATAGCCGCTGGGGCTTCCCGGCTGTGAGGTAAGCTCACACTGACCGAACGCCACTCGGTTTGTTGACTGAACATGCGGGACTCTCATGGAGGGTGTAGTGGCCGAGGCCTACATCGTCGGAGCGGTGCGTACTCCCATCGGCAAGCGCAACGGCGGTTTGGCCGGCGTGCACTCCGCGGATCTGGCCGCGCACGCGCTGCGGGAACTCGTCCAGCGGACGGGCGTCGACCCCGCCGCGGTCGATGACGTGATCATGGGCTGCGTTTCGCAGATCGGCCCGCAGACGTTCGATATCGCCCGCACCGCATGGCTTTCCGCTGGCCTGCCGGAGAACGTGCCTGGCGTCACCATCGACCGGCAGTGCGGTTCGTCGCAGCAGGCCGTGCATTTCGCGGCTCAGGCGGTGCTTTCCGGCACGCAGGACCTGGTCGTAGCGGCCGGCGTGGAGAATATGAGCACGGTCAAGATGGGTTCGAGCGCAGCGCTCGGGCATGGCATGCCGGTGCCCTGGGGCGAAGGCTGGAGCCAGCGTTACGGAGACCAGGAGATCTCTCAGTTCCGCGGCGCGCAGCTAATCTGCGAGAAGTGGGGCATCAAGCGGGCGGACCTTGAGGAGTTCGCGCTGGAGAGCCACCGTCGCGCGGTCCGGGCGATCGACGAGGGGCGGTTCGAGCGGGAGATCACCCCGGTCGGCGGCGTGAGCGCGGACGAGGGACCACGGCGTGATACCTCGCTTGAGAAGATGGCAGGCCTCGAGCCGCTGCGCGAGGGGTGGGAGATCACGGCGGCGACCTCCTCGCAGATCTCGGACGGCGCTGCCGCGCTGCTCATCGCGTCCGAGGCGGCCGCCACGCGGCACGGGCTCACTCCCCGCGCCCGGATCCACTCGCTCGCGGTGACCGGTGCCGACCCGGTTTTCATGCTGACCGGCCCGATCCCCGCGACGCAGCGGGCGCTCGCCGTGGCGAGCCTCGATGTCTGCGACATCGACGTCTTCGAGGTCAACGAGGCGTTCGCCCCAGTGCTGATCGCCTGGTCGGCCGACACGGGCGCTTCGCTCGCCAAGACGAACCCGAACGGCGGTGGGATCGCGCTCGGCCATCCGCTCGGCGCGACAGGTGCGGTTCTGATGACCAAACTGGTGCATGAGCTTGAGCGCACCGGCGGAAGGTACGGGCTGCAGACGATGTGCGAGGGTGGCGGCCAGGCAAACGCCACCATCATCGAGCGCGTTGGCTGATCGCACGCCGGGCCATGGCTGACGCCCACGGCCCCGCGGTCCGCTACGAGGTATCCGGCCAGGTTGCCCGTATCACCTTGGACCGGCCAGGTTCCCGCAACACGCTCAGCGCGGAAGTGATCGATGGGCTGCTTGCCGGTTTCGGCCGCGCAAGGGCCGACGACGAGGTCCGGGCCATCGTGCTGACTGGTGCGGGAGAAAAGGCGTTCTGCGCTGGCGGCGACCTTGGTGACCTGGCCAAAATGGGTGACCCGGCCACGATGGGGGAGGCGGGCGACGGAGCGGGGCGCGGCGTCGAGGTTGAAAACAGCAGGGCGTTCCGGCTTTTCGCCGCGTTCCGCGACATCGGCAAGCCGATCATCGCCCGCGTCGCTGGGCATGCTCTCGGCGGCGGTCTGGGGCTAGCGGTCTCGTGCGACGTCGCGATCGCGGCCGACGACGTCAAACTTGGCACGCCAGAAATCAATGTAGGCCTCTGGCCAATGATGATCATGGCCGTGCTGAACAGGAACATCGCGCCCAAACAGGCGTTCAAGCTCTACTACACCGGGCAGTTGATCAGCGCTGGCGAGGCCGTGCGAGTTGGCCTGCTCACCGAGGCAGTTCCGCGCAGTGAACTGGATCCGCGCGTGGACGAGTTTGCTCGAATCATCGCAGCGAAGAGCCCGGCCGCACTCCGCCTCGGTCGCGCGGCGTTCTTCCGCATTGCGGAAATGCCGCCGCGCGATCAGCTCAGGCACTTGCACGGGCAACTCGCGGCGCTAGCCGCCAGCGACGATGCGCGCGAGGGCATCGCGGCGTTCCTCGAGAAGCGCCCGCCGCGCTTCACTGGCACCTAGGGCCGTGGCCCGCGGATCTTGGTGGATGCGGGCGGTGAACTTGGCGGTGATCGGCAAGGCCCTGGCTTGTTCTCGACGAGGAGCCGATAGAGGGGCTGTCGGCGGCGACGACAGCGCCGCCCACGACGACAGCGCCGCCCACGACGACAGCGCCGCCCACGACGACGGCGCCGCCCACGACGACGGCGCCGCCCACGACGACAGCGCCGCCCACGACGACAGCGCCGCCCACGACGACGGCGCCGCCCACGACGACAGCGCCGCCCACGACGACGGCGCCGCCCACGACGACGGCGCCGCCCACGACGACGGCGCCGCCCACGACACCGGTCGTCAGCTGGGGTCGTGGGCGGCACCTTCGCGCCGCCAAAGATCCGCGGGACACCCTCGAACTGACCTCGTGGCACCGGCGCCCGGTCCGAGCCCTTGCCCCACGCCCAGGCCCCTGCTCCCGCGCGAGTCTGGTGCGCATCTTCGCTGACACACCCAGCCTCGCAGAAGGACGATGCGGGAACCCGACAGCATCGATCTCCCCCATCTCTGGACGCAAGAAAC
>Ga0335078_10014958_pt1 | contig 11515 bp, 16 predicted proteins | sample Lox_Sample_32_FD_206711 | JGI IMG/M metagenome (GOLD analysis project Ga0335078, IMG submission 206711) | Soil microbial communities from Loxahatchee National Wildlife Refuge, Florida, United States - Lox_Sample_3.2 | ecosystem: Environmental > Terrestrial > Soil > Wetlands | place: USA...
AAACTGGCCAGTTCCTGCCCGTTGACTTCTCCTTGCGTGCGGATGGTACGGTAAGCTCTTTTCACGGCGGTTCTCCTTGAAAAAGGTTGGCAACCCGATTCTTCCAGAACCGGGTCGAACCGCCGCTCAACTTTCAACTACAGCCGAGACATCCTCAAAGCAAGACAGAGTGATCTCTAAGAAGCACGAGGCTGTCATGGCAATCTGTGGTGACTCGGTCGGGGCGATTTCGCGCGCCCACGACAGCAATGGCGAATTTGCCGCCAGAGTCGAAGGATGAGAGTTCTTGTATTGAGAATAACCTACGCCATTTTTCGCACATTCGATTTGCCATGGAAGCCGGTCGGTGGGTAGAAGCGGGAGGAGCGAGACCTCTGAGGCGAGCGCGATGGAGCCAACCGTAGAAGCAGAGTTGGGTTAGCCGTTGGAGTCAAGCCGGTCGTTGGGCCGGTGGTGCAGATCGACGAAGGGCGCATTCAGGCGCACCTGGACTAGGTGGTCCGGTCGACCGTAGAAGAGACGCTGAACGGGTTGCTGGATGCCGAGGCGGACCGGCTGTGCTGCGCACGGAAGTACGAGCGCACCGAGGGTCACAAGGACACGCGGGCCCGCAGCTACGACCGGAAGCTCGGCACCAAGGCCGGCGAAGTGACGCTGACGGTACCGAAGCTTCACACGCTGCCGTTTGAGACGGCGATCATCGAGCGCTACCCCACCCCAGCGACGAGGACCTGTCGCTGCGGACCCTGGCCGGCGGCGCGAGTCGTCGGTCGAAGAGGCGCTGATCGAAATGTACCTGGCGGGTGTCAGCGTGCGGCGTGTGGAAAACATCACCGCAGGCGCTGTCCACCCCACGGACGAAAACCTGTCCGCGGGGACCCCGGTTGCGGGGCACGCGGGTGTCAGCCTCGACGGTGAGCGAGCTGAACTAGAAAATCGACGGCAAGATCGACGAGTGGCGCCAGAGGCCGTTGGTGGGCGACGTTCCACATGTCTCTCTCGACGGCCTGTGGCTGAAGCGGTCGTGGGGCGGCGAGGTGAAGAACGTCTCGGTGCTGATCGCCATTGGCGTTGCGCAGAGCGGCTATCGCGAGATTCTTGGCGTGAGCGATGGCGCCAAGGAAGACGGTCCCAGCCGGACGGCGTTCTTGAGCGAGCTGAAGCAACGCAGGCTGAAGGGCTTTGAGTTATTCGTCTCCGATAAGTGCCTGGGGCTGGTGGAGAACCTGGCCGAGTTCTATCCAGAGGCGAAGTGGCAGCGCTGCGTGGCTCATTTCTATCGCAACGTGTGGACGGCGGTGCCGAGTGGCAAGGTGAAGCAAGTGGCGGCGATGCTGAAGGCCATCCACGCCCCAGGAAGACGCCGAGGCGGCTAAAAAAAAGCGCGCCAAATTGTCGTCAGGCTGCGCGAAATGCGGCTGGCGAAGACCGCGGAGATCGTCGAGGCCGGCGTTGGCAAGACTCTGAGCTATTACAGTTTCCCGCCGGGCACTGGCGCTCGATCCGCACCAACAACCCGATGGAACGGCTGAACCGGGAGATTCGCCGACGAACGCGCGTCGTGGGCGCATTTCCCGATGGCCACTCGGCGCTGATGCTGGTGGCCGCCCGGCTGCGACATGTGGCAGCCACAAAGTGGGGCACGAACGGCTACCTGCAGATGAACAGGTTGGCCGAAGTCCGGGCAATCGCCTGAGCCGTTTTGCCTCTGGCCCTCATTGGGGGCCAGAGGCAAACAACCTCAACCCAACAACCTTCCTAAGTCCCAAGGAAAATCGAAAGTGCGAAAAAGCTGAACACAACTCTGGGACAACGTGTTGCCTGTACAATCCAAGAAAACAATCGATCAGGTTCCCGGGAAAACGATCGATCAGATTCGCTCAAAATAGCCGCAATTCTGAATCCGCATTCGGCATGTAGCATTTGAGTCTCCGGCCGCGTTGCGTTGCGAAAGACAGCAAGATTCGTTGCTTGATGTGAAAATTCGCGAGGTGCTCGAAGTCGGCGAAGCCGGACAAGGAGAACAAGTTATACGGTCAATGATGCACATGTATTCTGCGAAAGCATTCATTCTTCCCAAATTGCATCGGGTTGCAGAGTTCTTGATCTCTCAAGGACTCGCTATGGCCGGCAATCTGCTGTATGGTCTGCTTTGTATACGGCTTCTGCCTATAGGCGAGTATGCAAAGTTTGTCGTTGTTTTCGCCATTCAGGGGTCACTGATTGTCCTAATGGATATCGGTATCTCCGGCAGCTTGGCTCCTCTCGTCGGAGAACGGATCGATGACTTGCAGCTGATCGCTGATTACCTCGCGTCGTTGCGGCAAATCGCACATCTACTTTTTTTCGTTGCCATACCAATAACGATCGTTGCCTATCCGCTCTTGGTCCGCAACCGGCATTGGAAGTACCAGGTCGTTGCGGCGATGGTCGTGATTGTTCTGATTTCAACGTGGTTTGCTCGGGTCGCCGCAGCATACGGGGCGGTGCTGATTCTGCGGCGTGATCGTAAGCACTTTTATCGGGCACAGATTATTTCCAGCTACGGAACGCTTGCTCTGCTTGGGATTTTTGTGGCCTTCCACTGGCTGAATGCTTTCGTTGCCATTCTGATCAATGTTGCGGGAGTGATCTGGATTGCAGGGGATTACTTTCTCCGTGCCCGAAAACTGCTTGGAGTCGCTGGCAGGGCATCAAAGGAGAAGTGCACCGCTATTATGCAACTTACGCTGCCCGCGGTTCCCGGCGTTATCTTTTATGCCTTGCAGGGACAGATCACGGTTCTATTGATCACCATCTTCGGCCGAACTGAGGCAGTCGCATCCGTTGGAGCACTCTGCCGGTTCGTACAGATCTTCTGGCTTCCGTCGCAGATGAACGGAGTTCTCGTGGAGCCCTATTTCTCGCGGCTGGCGAAGACGCGCCTCAAGATAAACTATCTTCTGGTAGTTACTATCGCGGTCGCTTGCGGCGGAGGCGCCACTGTGCTCGCCTGGGCTTTCCCAGGGCTTTTTCTCTGGGCGCTCGGCCCAAAGTATGCCGGCTTTCGGACCGAAGTTGTGCTGGTGATCTTGTCGGGAGCCATGGGGCTTGTGAGCAGCGCAATGGCCACAATGAATAGCTCGCGCCGCTTCGTATATTACTCGTTTGTACTTTCGAACATCATCCTCACTCTTCTTGTGGAGACTGCTCTTATATGGAAGGTGGTTTTGAGTACGGTAGAAGCAGTCCTCTGGTTCAACATCGCCGCGGGCTTGCCCTGCCTGACGATCAATACCCTGGTGGGACTCTACGGGTTAGCCAGAGGAGGACGACGGGTTGCGGGGGTTGACAATCACCTCGAATAACTCTTGACTCGGTATGCCTGATGTCGGGCTGCTCACGTCTGACAGTCCGTCTTCTCCCGATCACGCACAAACAGAGCTACTCGACTACCAGCAGAGCAGCCCTGCACACAACAAGGTGTAAACTCATGAAGGTTCTCGTGGCCAAAAAGATTCTCAGGAAACCAAACGAATGGTGGGAGCATAAGCGGAGTCGGTCGATTCGCTCCCGCTTTGACGGGTTGTCTTCCCTTCCCCATCGGCCAGGCGCCTCGCCGTTTTGTGGTGCTCACCGCCACGCCGGTGCTTAACGATGCGATGAGAGCTTCCTCCGCGACGAGTTTTCTTCGCCGGCAAGCTGCTGGCGGCGTCTGAAGCAGTGGCAGGAGGAAGGCGTTCGGCCGGATGCCTGGCGTGCTTTGTTGGGCGCGCTGGACGCCGAAAGCCTGCTGAAGTTGGACGAGATGTTTCTGGATAACAGCTTCGCCCCAACATAGAAGGGTGATGCGGTCGGTAAGACCAAGTGCGGCGGCAATTATGGCAATGCGATTAACGCCGCGCTGGCGGCCGCGGCGATGAATTTCCATAGGCTCCTGAGAGCTTTTTCCGCCATTTCCCGCGGTGCGTGCTGAGCGCGTTTGTAAGAATCGAGCTTTTGCGGAATCCCCCATGCCTCCGTAGGCCATGCCAAACACCTTGAAATGAGATTTTCCAGGATCGACCAGTTACCTATTGTATCGATCGAGCGACTTATGAATGAAGCGGAACCACAAAAGCCACTACCCAGTGTTGCGATTATCGTTCCTACACGCAGCCGTCCCGAGCTCCTCAAACGCTGCCTGAGGCAGATTCTCCCGTATGTCGAAGAACATCCCGAGTGCATGGTGGTTGTGAGTGACGATGGAGATGCCCGCGAAACACATGCCAGTCTCGGAGAAGAACTCAATCAGGTGAAGGTTGTGCAGGGCCCGCGCCGCGGTCCGGCGGCAAACCGCAACTCAGGCGTGGAGCATTCCGCAGGAGATCTGCTCATCTTTCTCGACGACGATTGCCAGCCTGATCCGAATTTGATTCATGAGTACAGACGCGCGGCTGTCCAATATCCCGATTGCAGCGTCTTTGAAGGCCGGAATTCCGCTAAGGGTGCTTGGACGAGTTTCGCCGATACCGCTCCCGTTAACGAGTCAGGCGGTTATCTCTGGTCATGCAATTTTGCCATCCGCCGCGATCTTTATCTGAGCATTGGTGGTTTCGACGAACGTTTTCCGTTCCCCGCCATGGAAGACGTGGACCTCAAATTTCGCGTTGAAGCTAAATCATCGATACGCTTCCTTCCTGAAGCCAGGGTGTTTCATGAGGTTGAGAGACGTACGGGATGGCGGCTTCTCAGGCATCACTCGCTGTCGGTAATTCTGTACGTTCATTTGCATGGCCGGAAGGCAACGGGACAAGGCTCTCGGTACTTCTCGGAGGCAATTGTTCGCATGGCAGTGCGCGGATTCTCAAGCTACCTTCGACGGAAGGTGACTAACGATTTCGGGCATCTCTTGTCGATGATTTGGGCAAGCACGCTGATCTTGATGGTCGTGTGTTTCTGGAGATTGCATCCATATCTGACGAAAAGGCTCTTTCCCGCCTGCTGTGTCGGCTGCCGCTCCATCCACACGAGCCTCATGGAAGGCAGACGATAAATCTGGTCCGATCAATGCCGTAATACAAATCTCAGTATGATTCTGATGCAGCCGATTCGGACCAAACTCTAGGACCAGCGAAGCCGATACAAGTATCCCCGGCAGGATGCCTCGGTCGAAAAGCGAGCCTCCAACTTCAATATATCTCGCGGGCAATCCTCCACGGCCCAAAAACACCACAGATCGTGGTGAAGGGAGTCAAGTAAATCTAGGAAAAGGTCCGCTCTAAGAGGATGTCGATGTATCAACAATGGCGCATGTCTGCAATTGCGGGAATGCTATGCCGCGCTCATCGTTTAATCTGTTTCACAAGCGCACAAAGGAGATCATGCTGGGTGGAAGAAGCTCAAATCTATGCTCGACTGGATGAAGTGTTCCACGACGTCTTCGATGACGATTCAATCAAGGTGGCACCCGATCTTTCGGCAAAAGACGTGGATGGTTGGGACAGCCTGACACACATCCGTCTTATTCTGACAGTCGAGAAGGCGCTTAAGATCAGGTTCTCAACTGCACAAGTGGGTAAGCTGCAGAATGTGGGCGACCTAGTGGAACTGATCAAGTCGCGGGTTTAGAGAGGCGGCCAACGTAATGATCTGACTTGAGTACGAATATCAGGACTTGAGCTGATGAACTCTCTGTACGGTGAATTGCAATGGCTACCCCGAGCGCCGAGGGATTTCGCCGAACGCCTGAAAGCTGCTGGTGGCGCCAGCGCTGCGAATGACTCTTCGGGGCGCGAGTTGCAGGCTCTGGCAAATCACGCGTTGGACCTGAATTGTCTAATGAAGCTAGCCAAAGTGATCGAGAAGGCGCGGGCCAGCGGCGCTGACTTGCACCCACTGGTTCCCTTCCGGCTAGCGGTGCTGAGCAACGCGACAGTCGACCTGTTGACGCCGGCACTGTTGGCGGGCGGCGCACGACACGGCATCGCGCTGGAGGTCGTGGAACCCTCCTATGACCAAGTCGCGCAGGAAGCGCTGACTCCGGATTCGAAGGTGAATAGCTCGAAGCCCGACACCGTTTTGTTTGCCCTTGACTTTCGCGCTCTGCCCTTGCGGCTTTCGCTCGGAGATGCCGAAACAGCTGCAGCAACGGTAGAAGGCGTAATGGGGTACTTCCAGGCGCTGCGCAGCGGCATCAAGGCGAACAGCAGTGCCCTTTGCATCTTTCAGACATTTGCGCCGCCAGCGGAGACCCTCTTTGGCAGCCTAGACCGCGCGCTGCCCGGTACAATGCGATTCCTGATTGACGCAGTGAATCGATCGCTGGCGGAGAACGCGCTGCAATCGGGCGATGTGTTACTCGACGTGGCCGGGTTGGCGGAAACGGTGGGCTTGGCTGATTGGCACAACACGCGGTTGTGGAACATCGCCAAGTTTCCGTTCTCAGACCAATTTGTGCCGCTCTATGCCGACCATGTGGCGCGAACGGTGGCGGCCATCCGCGGCAAGAACCGCAAGGTGCTGATTCTCGATCTCGACAACACAGTGTGGGGCGGCGTCATTGGCGATGATGGTCTTGAAGGAATCAAAATTGGGCAGGGCGACGCGACGGGTGAATCACACCTGGCAGTGCAGCGGATGGCGTTGGATCTGCGGCAGTGCGGGATTGTGCTGGCGGTATCATCGAAGAACTCCGACAAAATCGCGCGCGCACCTTTTGAAAAACACCCCGAAATGCTGCTCAAGCTCGATCATATCGCGGTGTTTCAGGCCAACTGGAACGACAAGGCCACAAATATCCAGGCGATCGCCGATGAGCTGAATCTTGGGCTCGACGCCATGGTGTTTCTTGATGACAATCCCGTGGAGCGCGGACTAGTCCGGCAACTACTCCCGCAGGTGGCCGTGCCGGAGCTACCGGAGGAGCCGGCGTACATGCGCGCACGCTAGCCGCGGGGGGATATTTCGAGTCGGTGGTTTTTGCGGCCGAGGATCTGAAACGTGCGGGCTTTTACCATGACAATGCCCGGCGCGCCACCTTACAGAAGCAAGCGGGGGACCTGGTCGCATATCTCGCGTCGCTGGACATGACGATTATGTTCCAGCCGTTCGACTCGACGGGCCGGGCGCGCATTGTGCAACTGATCAACAAGTCGAACCAGTACAACCTGACTACGCGCCGGTACACCGACCCTGAAGTCACCGATGCCGAGAACGACCCGTGTGTTTTTGCGCTCCAAGTTCGCCTTGCTGACATCTTCGGCGACTACGGCATAATCAGCGTGGTCATCTGTCGTCCCGGCGAAGCCGGGGTTTGGGACATAGATACATGGCTGATGAGCTGTCGAGTGCTAGGGCGCAAGGTAGAACACACGGTACTAGGTGAGATTCTTCGTCAGGCGCGCGCTGCGGGCATCAGGAAACTGACCGGCACCTACAAGCCGACGGATCGTAACAAGCTGGTTGCGGGCCATTACGCCAAGCTCGGATTCACCAAGATTGGAGAAGAAGGCTCCGGACAAACCTGCTGGGAGCTACTCGTCGAGGGCAGGGAGCCCGAGAGTGCGCCAATGAAGATCGTCTCGCAAGGCCTTCCGCCAGCCGAGGAGAATTCCTCGTCATGACCCGGTCGAATGCAGGCGGCACCGGAAAGTTGAAGGAAGTGAAGCGGAAGGGGCAGAATTGGACATCGAATCTTTCGGTGGCCGTGCTAGCGCGTTTTTCATGATGCTATAAGGCATATCGGGAATGCTGGAACCAAGCGATTGCATTGTCGGTTGAGACTTGGGGAAGCAGTTCTGTGATGGCTTCGTCAAGGGCTTCTCTGGGGCGAGTTTTTGCGGAGCGGAGTAGTTGCTTGAGTTTGGCCCAGGCTCTTTCGATGGGGTTGAGGTCGCGAGAATAGGGCGGCAGATAGGGCAGTTTTGCGCCCACAGCCTCGATGCGCTCGCGCACCCCTTTGACCTTGTGCGAGCTCAGATTATCCATCACCACTACGTCACCTGGAGTGAGCTGGGGACAGAGCACTTGCTCCAGATTGGCGAGAAATATTTCCCGGTCGGTAGCCGCTTCGATGGTCATGGTGGCGATCAGCCCACGCAGGCTCATCGCGCCGAGCAAAGTCAGAATCTTCCACCGGCCTTGCGGCGTGGCTTGCTCGATTCGCAGCCCGCGCGGCGCTCGACCGTAGAGGCGAGTCATCTGCGTGGTAACGCCGCTCTCATCGAGAAAAATCAACTTCTCCGGCGCGACCCAGCGGATAGCTGCGATGAACTCCTGGCGGCGTTTGCGGTTTTCTTCCGAGTCCTGTTCGCGGGCCTGGAGCGACTTTTTTCAGATGCAGGCCCAGGCCCCCGACCCCGCGCCACAACTGGGCCAAGCTCAGTGCGACGTGCAACTTGGTCTCAAGCACCTGCTGCAACTCGGCCAAAGTGCGAGCGGGCTGCTCGCGCAACGCCGCGCGCAAACACTCCTCAGCCGCAACCCCCGCGACGCTGCGGACCGTGCCGTTGTTGGACGCGTTCCATCCGGCCGTGCTGTCGGTGCTGGCGCGAAATCTTCTCCACCCAGCATGGGCTCACAGCAAACTGCGCCGCCAGAGACCGCATCGATCCCCGGCCGCCAGCATGGGCTTGCTATACCTTACGCCGCAGATCGTCACTATAGGGGCGCGGCATCATCGTCCGCGGCGTCTCCTGAGCTGCCCAATACTAACATGCAAAACCCGCTAGGCCTTCTAGGGCTGCTTCTTCTTGCCTTCACGCCTCCTGTTCTCCAGCGCCTGTACATTTGCCTCGTCAGCACTCGCAGCTAAGCTTTAGCGGCACGAATTGAGCACCTTGTTCTCATCGGCCGTTACCGTTTCTACGACGTCTCCCTTGCCATAATATGGAACAACGGGCGACGGGTCGATGCTGTGCACAGAAAAGTCGATTTCCTCGGCAGTGTCGTCCTGTCCACTGATTCGTCATCTCTTCTGCTGTTTGCGCGCATTAATCAATTTGCGCCCGGTCATCCGCTGCAATTCGATATCGGTATTGGTGCCTCAGAGTCTTAATCTTGGTGCGTCCGGCGAGCACACAGTTGTCATTCGGGCTGATCCTCTTTCGTACAACGAGATTGGCGCTCCAAATCCGCTCAGGCAAAACAGCATCACGGAATTTGCTGTTCCAAACGGGTATCACATCACCGTGAAGCAGGAACCCGCTCGCCACCATGTTTTGGCTACTGTGACCGACTCGATCGGCCAAGGCTATGAGACGCCCGATCCGTCGCGCGATGCCTGGACTGCGCAGTTGGCCGATTTCGGACTTTGGCCGGGAGCCGTAATGAATCTGGTCTCATTGGTGCACGTCTGGCGGATGTATGCCACAGTGCAGCTAGTTGCGCAGCCTTTGCAGACAGCCTTGATCAGGACCACCCCAACGCCGCGGCCTACTTTTCGCACTTGGCACAAACGATTTCGGCAGCTCTAAGCGGTGCATCTCGTCCACTCTGTTTGAAGACCACCTCTCGCGTTTGGTAATGGGGATCCACGATCATAACCCGCGGGCAACGGTCTATCTGCAGACTCCCCTTCATCGCCTGGATGAAGCTCAGCCAAATTCATGCAGCGATACGCTCTTCCAGTACCGGAATACGGCACTGCACCGGCTCAAACCCTTCCTTGGATCCACCCGATTGACGGCTTCGCAGAGCCCTTTCCTCAGATTTCGTCGGGGGCCACCTTCTCAGATGAAATACACCCATCTGCGCAGGGACAGAAGCAGTACTTCCACGCCGTAGTGCAAATTCTGCATCTTGGTAAATAATTTGATTTGGCATTCGAAGGAGAGTTCGCTCGCATGACCCAACGCAATCCTAGCCACACCCCAACTATGGAAGAATCGAATCTGCCGCTGCGGGACTGGATACTGCTGCCATTGATCGGTCTCCTGACCATTGGCGCGATTTGGACAGCGATGGATTTTTGCGCCCGGCGCATCTACCCTGTGCAATCGAGTTCAAAGAATTGCACTATCCGAAATGACCCCTCCACCGGCACGCGCGGGGTTCCAAACGCAGAGTGCTGGACAAAGGAACCTGAAACCCCACTCGTGGAGTATCGCTTTAACAGTTGCGGACATCGTGCAGGGATGGAGTGTGGACCGAAGCCGCCGAGAACCTACAGGATTGTCATGATAGGCTCCTCCTTTGGCTTTGGATGGGGAGTTCCTGCAGCCGCGGATTTTGCTACTCTTTTACCCGCAAAGCTGGAGGACAGGTCCGGGCGCAGAATTGAGCTGTACAACGAGGCGATGCCAGAGGGGTATCCCAGCAGCGTGGCTTTGCGCTTCAATGAGGTTCTCGCCGAACAGCCGGACTTGATTCTTTGGGTCTTGACCCCGACCGACATTCAGAGAGTCGAGTTCATTGTGCCGTCTCCGCTTCCACCAGAGGACGGCGGTTTCTTCAAAAGAAATCTCCATCATGTCGAGAAAGCCTTGGCCACGGAACCACTTCTGGAGGCGGCACTTACCATCCATGATCTCGGCGCTTTGGGGTGGAGTCACACCGTGGCCAAGTTCCGCGAATCGCCTTCCGGGATTCTTCTGCAGAACCTGCTGTATTTGAGCCATTCCCAAAGCGCGCGATCCGCGCTCCTCGGCAGTGACGATGAAAACGGGTATATGCGCTCTACGCTGAGTCCAGCATGGCAAACGAAACTACGCGAATTCGACGGCGATGACAAAGAAATCGGACAGAGAGCGCGCACGGCAGGAGTCCCTTTGGTTGCAGTATTGCTCCCGCTCCGGGGACAGTTGGCCTTACTCGGAACGTACACATGGCCGAATGGATGGAACCCCTACGAATTGGACCGTGAGCTACGTCAGATCGTCACAAGGAATGGCGGGATTTACATCGACGTTCTGCAAGACTTCCGGCCGATTCCTGATCCGGAACGCTATTACTTTCCCGTCGACGGCCACCCGACCGAGGAAGGGCACAAGTTGATTGCTGCATTCCTGGCGAAGGAGCTTACAAATGGATCGATACCTGACCTTAAAGCCCGAGCTACGCAGGAAGCGCTCTCCGCACGGGGAAGATAAGCATGGATTCCGCCTCTTTGCAATTCGTGGCTTATGGCCTTTGCGTCGCTCTGGTCTCCAACTTCAGCCGCTCACGCGCCTGGCGGGCTGTCGTGCTCTTTCTGGCCAGTCTTCTTTTCATCGTGTTAATCGAGAGAAACCCACCGGCGCTGCTCCCGCTCGCAGGTTTTCTGGTGCTGGGCTATATCTGCCTCCTCCTCCTCAGAAGCGGCTGGTCGAGCCGTATGGCATGGGTCCTGGTGCTTGTGATTTATTTATATCTGGCTGAAGAAATATACTTTCTTACCCGAAGCTATCTTCATTCAGACTCCTTATTTCACCCTCGGTCTGTCGTACATTCTTTTTCGCGTGATGCATTTGCTCATTGAGGCGGGTGAAAACAGCGAGCTGCAGCGAATCGGCATTAGCGAATACCTTCTCTACACGCTCAACTTCTCGACCCTCGTTTCCGGCCCCATACAGCGATA
>Ga0335078_10014960_pt1 | contig 11515 bp, 11 predicted proteins | sample Lox_Sample_32_FD_206711 | JGI IMG/M metagenome (GOLD analysis project Ga0335078, IMG submission 206711) | Soil microbial communities from Loxahatchee National Wildlife Refuge, Florida, United States - Lox_Sample_3.2 | ecosystem: Environmental > Terrestrial > Soil > Wetlands | place: USA...
CCGGAAAGAAGATTCGAGCGATCGACAGGCCGGCCCTTGAGAGTCTGAAATCGTACTCCTGGCCCGGCAATATTCGTGAGCTTCAGAACGTCATTGAAAGGTCGATCATTGTCTGTGACACGGAGGTCTTCACGATTGACGAGAGCTGGCTGTCGCAGAAAGGCCCCGTCTCCGACGCCCCTGAATCCCTCCTGTTCAAATTGACCGTGTCCCAGGAGAAGAAGGCCATCGAAGCGGCGTTGGCCGACACCCGCGGCCGGGTTTCGGGGCCGTCCGGCGCCGCCGCCCGCCTGGGCATTCCTGCCTCCACCCTGGATTCAAAGATAAGGGCCCTCCGTATCAATAAACACAGTTTCAAGGCCGGTTCCTCCACCTGAGCCTCACCAAAAATCGCGAAGTTCGCAAATTTCCGAGTTTTCGTGATTTGTGTCGAGATGACATGCTTTCTTCTTCAGACACTTAGGCATGGCATCGGGCTTGCGATTGACTCCCTCCGAATGCTGAAGATTCGAAGATCCGAGAAAGAGGGACTGGCCGTGTTTGCCCTCAGTGGGCGAATTGACCAGGAGCGTGTGTCGGAGGTTCGAAGCGCCCTCACGGCGGAGAAAGACATCGGCAACGTAAAGCTTGACCTGGAGGAATTGAGACTTGTCGATCGGGAGGCCGTGAAGTTTCTGGATGCTTGCGAAGCCAGCGGCATCCAGCTGGCGAATTGCCCGTCTTATATCCGCGAGTGGATCGAAACAGGGAGGAGCAGGCCATGAACTGTGCCACGAACCGGTGCGCGAATGTAATGATGAGTGGAGTCGCGGGTGCGCCCGAGTTGGCGGAGTGGGTGTCGGAGCGGATCAAGAGATGGTTCCGTTCCCCCAGCCGCATCGAACGCAGCCGGGAGCTTAGCGTTCGCCTCGACGAGCGCATCAGAGAACGCTCCCGCATTGCCCGCGACATGCATGACACCTTGCTGCAAGGCTTCCTCGGTGTCAGCCTCCAGTTGCAGGCCGCCGTGGATCAGGTGCCTGCCGGGTCTCCCGGCAAACCTTCCCTCGACCGCGCCGTCCTCCGCATGCAGCATGTGATCAAGGAATCTCGCGATATCTTACAGGGCGTTCGCCCCTCTGTTGTGGAATCCCCGAGTCTGGAGCAGGCGCTTTCTTTTCTTCGTGAAGAATTCGATCCCGGAAGAGGCGTACGATTCCGCGTTTTCGTTACCGGGCGTCCGAAAGCTCTCAAGCCCGCGATCCAGGAACAGATTTACGGGATCGGGCGCGAAGCGCTGATCAATGCTTTCCGCCACTCTGAAGCCACCCGAATCGAGGCCGAGATCCAGTATTTGCCGCGTCAACTGCGCATCCTCGTTCGCGATAATGGCTGCGGCATGGATCCCAAAGTCGTAGCGTCCGGCCGGCACGCCCACTTCGGGTTGGTCGGCATGCGCGAGCGAGCTGCGGGGATTGACGCCGAATTCCGCATCTGGAGCCGCCCCGGCGCCGGCACCGAAGTGGAACTCTCACTTTCGGGCCGTGTGCTGGCCGATGCCTGCGCCTCGCTCTGAAGAGGCACAATCCGCGGTTTGAGGTACCACGAATTAGGTACTCCTAGCCGGGCCTGAACGAGGTAGGCGAGAAATCCCCGATCTCGGGATGTCTTCATTTGAGTCCGTCCTCCATACTCGAAGCGTGTGAAGGAGGCGGGTTAAGCGATGACTCAGCGTATCGCGGTGAAAAGCCGAGTGGGCTCAATCGACTTGAGCCGGGAAGCGGTATCGGAGATCTCCAGCGCGTTGCGAGAGCTCCTGGCGGACGTTTTCAGCCTGTACGTCAAAACCAAGAACTTCCATTGGCACATTGCGGGCCGTCACTTCCGCGACTACCATTTGCTGCTGGATGAGCAGGCTGGCCAGATCTTTGCGATGACCGACGATATCGCGGAGCGCGCCCGAAAGATAGGAGGCTCCACGCTCCACTCGATCGGCGACATTGCCCGTCACCAGCGGCTGAAAGACAACGACGAAGAAACGGTCGGCCCGGAAAGGATGCTGTCGGAGCTGCGCGACGACAACCTGCAACTGGCGCGTTTCCTCCGGTCGGCCCACGAGTTATGCGCCGCTCATAACGATGTCGCTACCACCAGCCTGATCGAGACCTGGATCGATGAAACGGAGCGCCGCGCATGGTTTCTGCGGGAAACCATCGGCGAAGCGTGAGACAGCAACCAGCCTGAATGAGGCGAGCGAGGGCGTGGTGGACGAACAACGGTTTGACATCCTGATTATCGGCAGCGGCGAGGCGGGCAAGTATCTCGCTTGGACCATGGCGAAGGCCGGCCGGCGCACGGCTGTGGTCGAGCGCAAGCTGATTGGCGGAGCTTGTCCGAACATTGCCTGCCTGCCGAGCAAGAACATCATTCACAGCGCGAAAGTCGCGGAATTGGCCCGGCGCGGCGCGGAGTTCGGCATTCACATGGGAGCGGTCGCCGTGGATATGGTTGGTGTGCGCGCGCGCAAGAGGGAGATGGTCGACCGGATGATCGATATTCACCTCGACCGTCTGAAAGCGAGCGGGGCCGAATTGATCCTCGGTGAAGCCCGCTTCGTGGCGCCGAAGACGGTCGACGTGAAGATGCAGAACGGTGGCATGCGTAGGATCGCGGGCGATCACGTCTTCCTCAATGTCGGGACCCGCGCCACGATTCCAGACGTGCCCGGGCTCAGGTCCGCCAATCCGCTCACCCACATCGAGGCGTTGGAATTGGATCGCGTGCCGCAACACCTTCTGGTTTTGGGCGGAGGTTTCGTCGGCCTCGAGATGGCCCAGGCTATGCGGCGATTCGGGAGCGAGGTCACCATCCTGCAGATGAGCGCGCAGCTCGTTGACCGTGAAGATTCCGACGTCGCGGCGGAACTGCTCAGCCTCTTCGAGGACGAGGGCGCCAAGGTGATACTGAATGCCGAGCTCCTCGAGGTTGAAGGTTTATCCGGCCGCCAGGTAAAGGCCCGTTTGAGAACCCCGCAGGGCGAACGGGTAATCGAGGCATCCCACCTGCTGGCTGCCACCGGACGCGCCCCGAACACGCAGGGCCTGGGGCTGGAGAATACCGGCGTCGACCTCGACGCACGCGGCTATATCCGGGTGAATGAACGGCTGCAGACCACCGCGCCCGCCATATGGGCGATGGGGGATTGCGCCGGCAGCCCTCATTTCACGCATGTCTCGTTTGACGATTTCCGGATCGTGCGCGACAACCTGAACGGCGGGGATCGAACCAGCCATGGCCGTCTGGTGCCGTTCTGCCTGTTCACCGATCCCGAATTGGCGCGGGTGGGGCTAAGCGAAACCGAAGCGCGGGACCGCGGGATCCCCTACCGGCTGACGAAAATCCCGATTGCGGCGGTGCTGCGCACGCAAACGCTATCGGAGAAGCGAGGATTTTTGAAAGCTCTGATCAGCACAACCAGCGACGAGATTCTGGGATTCACGGCGCTGGGCGTCAACGCCGGGGAAATCATGTCGGTGGTGCAGACCTCGATGCTCGCCGGGCAACCGTATACCACGCTGCGCGACGCCATATTCGCGCATCCCACCATGGCTGAAGGCCTGGGCGGCTTGTTTGCGGCGGTACCCGCGCGTTCGAAAACCGGCGCAGGGGCTGTGACCGGATAGCGCGTCGGGCTGATGATGGCGATCTACCTCGATTCCGAGCGCGAGTCCGGCCGGGGGTATCTTCAGAACATCCAGGAGAAATCGATGACCCCGAAAACTGAGAACGGGATTGTAACCATACAGAGCCGCCAGTCCGTGGACCAAATAGTTCGGAAGGTAGAGGAAATCCTTCAGGCCAAGGGTGTAAAACTGTTCGCGCTTATCGATCACAGCGGCGAGGCGGAAAAAGCGGGAATGCCGATGCGTCCCACCAAGCTGCTGATCTTCGGCAGCCCAAAGGCCGGAACGCCCCTCATGCTGGCATCCCCGAGCGTGGCGATCGATCTTCCGCTGAAGATTCTGGTGTGGGAAGACGCGGATGGCAGCGCCCGCATTTCCTATAACAGCTCTTCCTACCTTCAGGCCCGGCATGGGTTGCCGGCGGAATTGCTGCAGAATATCGCGGTGCTGGACGCGCTGGCGACAAAGGCCGCTCAGTGAAACCTCCGCGACCTGCGCAGCGTGGACCTGGTGGCTGAGCTACTCCAATTCTCGTTGATTGCGTTCACGTCCATCTTCGTCCTTGTGGACCCGTTCGCCGCCATTCCGGCATTCCTCGTCATGACAACCGATTCCGGCGGCACGCGCCGCCGCCGCATGGCCGCGCGCGCGGCCTGGACCTGCTTCACGGTCCTGGCGGTATTCAGCATCGCCGGAAGTTACATCTTCAGCCTGTTCGGAATCACGCTTCCCGCCTTCAAGATTGCCGGCGGCATCATTCTCGGAATCATTGGTCTGGACATGCTGCAGGCCAGGCGCTCTCCGACCAAGGAAACGCCCGGGGATACCGAAGAGAGCCGCGAGAAAGAGGATGTCGGCATTATTCCACTCGGCATCCCCATGCTGGCGGGGCCGGGTTCCATCTCGACCGTGATGGTTCTGGTATCGCAATCCGCCGACTGGAGGCACAGCGCTCTCATCCTCTCCGCCATCGCGGTGACCTCCGCGCTTTCGTTCGCCGTTCTCGCCGCGGCGGACCGCGTCCGTTCGTTTCTGGGGGAGACCGGCATTCGTATTCTGACGCGGATGATGGGCCTTCTGCTCACCGCCATAGCCGTGCAGTTTGTCCTGAACGGTCTTAAGGACCTGGGCGTGGTCCGCTAGGTCCTTGACCGCTTGGATGAGTGTCAAGCCCAGTGGGCAGGCTTCAGGCTGCGCGGGACTTTTCAGTGCCGCCGGACCGGTGGGCGGACTCAAGTCCGCCGCAGACTAAAGTCTGCCCCACACGAGTATCTTCACGCGGTCGAAGACCTAGACAGTGAGGCGCGATCGCCAAGATCAAACGAAAGCTGTCCGACGGGTCTCTTTATGGTTGGAAGCGAATTCACTATGCGCCTTATTTCAATCGGAATCTCTCTTACTCTAGCGAGCCTCTTGCCGGCCGACACTCTGACGTTGTGGAGTGGCCGTACGATTCAAGGTACGTATATCGGCGGGTCGGCTCGTGAGGTCAAGATCGACGTCGGCGACGCGGTTCAAGCCATAAACCTGGATGAGATTGCGCGGATCGAGTTCAGTGCCCCGGCCACGGCGGCGCCGCTGACACCGGCTTCGGTCGAACTGCCGGAAGGAACCAATCTGGTGGTGCGGATGATCGACGGCGTGGATTCCGAAGTCAACCGCATCGGCCAAACGTTTGCGGCAAGTCTGGATGAACCGGTCTTGCTGAACGGCGAGGCGGTGATTCCCCGCGGCGCTGACGTGGTTGTCAAGTTGGTCGACGCCAGCGAGTCCGGCAAGCTGGCCGGGCGCTCGGAGTTGACGCTCGACCTTGTTTCGGTGAAGGTCGATGGGAAGATAGTCGACCTCAACACCGAGACGGTTTCGCGGGAGAGCTCATCGCGCGGCAAGCGCACAGCCAAGCTAGCCGGCGGCGTCGGAGCGCTAGGCGCGATCATCGGGGCCATCGCCGGCGGAGGCAAAGGCGCGGCCATCGGCGCCGGGGCGGGAGCCGCGACCGGGTTGGGCGCCGAGGTCCTTACTCACGGCGAGCGGGTCAAGATCCCGTCGGAGACCCGGCTGACCTTCGTTCTGGAGACACCGGTTCGCCTTTAAGCGCCCCGGGGAGTGACATCGTTCCATGACTCGCCTAAGAACTTGCGCGCTGGCGCTGGTCGCGCTGCTGATGCCCGGGAGCATACCCGCTGATACTTGGAGCATCGCTGCGCCCGTCCCCGGGAGCCTGGCCTTTGCCCGGTACATCGCCTCGATTCACCGGCGGGACCCGTTTCGGGAGCCGGGGGTCGCCGTGATGATCGAGGCTTCGCTGCCGGGCCTCCACAAGGAGAGCCGCTTGCTGGCTATACGCGACACCGACGAATCGGAGCGCAGCGAATATACAGTGCTCGAAAGCCAAGGCGACGGGGTGGTGACCGAGGAGGTGATCGCCCCTTATCTTGCCGAAGAGAAGGAAGTCGAGGGCTTGCCCCTGTCCTCGGTGACTGTCACTCCCGCCAACTACAAGTTTCACTTCGTAGCCGAGACCGGGACTGCCGGTGCTTCCGCGGTGGTGTTTCAAATCGTCCCAAAGAAAGCGCGCGAGGGCCTGATTCGAGGCGAGGTTTGGATTGACTCCGCCACCGGCGTGGCGGTGATGCAGGCGGGGCGCTTCGTCAAGACCACTTCCGCCGGTATCCTGCGCATCGAGATGGTTCGCGATACGAAGCTTCAGGACGGCTCACCCAGCTCGCGCGTCACTCGCGTTGCGGTCGAGACACGCCATGTGGGACGGGGCTATCTGACGATCACCGAGTTTCCCGCGGCGGGGACCGGTCGGGCCGCCTCGGCTGGAGAATAGGAGTGCCCGATGGATCAGACGGTTGGTTGCACTCTGGTTCTCACGATCACCTGGACGGTTTCGTTCTATGCCGCGCGAGGGTGCCTGCAGGCGGTACTTTGCCGCATGTCCAAGTCCGCGGGCCGATCGGCGGCGTCGAGAGCCTCGGTACGGACCGCCAACAAAGCGCGGGCGACCATGCTCTCCACACGTGAGGCGGGTTCGACCCCAGAAACGCACGGAGGCAAACCTGTTGGACGGACTTCAATCGATCTATCTTGCCCGGCATGGCGAAACCGCCTGGTCGCTCAGCGGGCAACATACAGGCCTGACCGACCTGCCTCTGACAAAGCGCGGTGAATGTAACGCGCGCCTCTTGGGCGAGCGGCTCAAAGGAGTGGAGTTCGCCCAGGTGTTGACAAGCCCCTTACAACGCGCCCGGCGCACCTGCGAGCTGGCGGGCTTTGGGGGCGGTACGGAAATCGATCGGGATTTGGTTGAGTGGAATTACGGCGACTATGAGGGGCTCAGCACCGCGGACATTCGCGCGCGGCGCCCCGATTGGGAACTTTTCCGCGACGGATTCCCGGGCGGGGAATCGTTCGGAGAGATCGGAGCGCGAGCCGATCGCGTGGTGAATCGCGTTCGAGCCATCGGCGGCCGGGTGCTCCTGTTCTCCAGCGGTCATTTCCTGCGAGTCCTGGCGGCGCGCTGGTTGGGCCTGGCAGCCGTAGATGCCCGCTATTTTCTGCTGGGCACGGCCAGCTTGAGCACTCTGACCTATGAACACAATCCATCCGAGCCGGCAATCGGCCTGTGGAACGACACGCGCCATTTGAGCGCACACTCCCTGGAGCCATCGAAGTGAGCACAAAGAGCGTCCTGGAAACCGCGCGTCTTTCGCCGCTGGCCGGCCGACCGGCGCCGCGAGAATTGCTGATCGACCCGGCCCGGCTGGAGCGCGAATATTTCGAGCGCCGTCCGGAATTAGACGACCCGCAGCAATTGGTGCGGTTCGGCACCAACGGGCACCGCGGGTCTCCGTCGCGAAGCAGCTTTACGGAATCACACCTATTGGCGATGACGCAGGCGATCTGCGACTACCGCGGTGCCCATGGAATCGACGGTCCGCTCTATATGGGCCAGGACACGCATGCAATCTCGCCCGCCGCTCAACGGACGGCGCTCGAAGTTCTGGCTGCTAACCGAATTGAGACCATCATCCAGCGCGACGGCGGCGTGACGCCCACGCCGGTTATTTCGCGCGCGATCCTGGTCTACAATCGCGGCCGCAAAGAGCACCTCGCCGACGGCATCGTCGTCACGCCTTCTCACAATCCGCCGCAGGACGGTGGTTTCAAATACAACCTTCCCCACGGCGGCCCGGCCGGCACCGATGCCACGAGATGGATCGAAGACCGCGCGAATGAATTGCTTCGCAACAAAAACGCCGGCGTGAGGCGAATTCCGTACGCGACCGGACTAAAAGCCGAAACCACCCACGAGGAGGATTTCGTCATCCCCTACGTGCGGGACTTGGGCCACGTCGTGGACATGGACGCCATCCGCGCCGCCGGCTTGAAACTGGGGGTCGATCCGCTAGGCGGCGCCGCCAGGCCCTACTGGGAGCCGATCAATTCCATTTACAAGCTGGATGTCTCCGTCGTCAATCCCGTGATGGACCCGACCTTCTCCTTCATGACGGTCGATCACGACGGCCAGATCCGCATGGATTGCTCCAGCCCGTATGCCATGGCGCGGCTCATCGAGTTGAAGGATCGGTACCAGGTCGCATTCGCGAACGACCCTGACTCCGACCGTCACGGGATTGTCACGCCATCCGCCGGTTTGATGAACCCGAACCACTACCTGGCGGTAGCGATTCGATATCTGCTCACCAACCGGCCCCTTTGGCCGGTGGGCGCCTCCGTCGGCAAGACTGTCGTGAGCAGCACGATGATTGATAACGTCGTGCGCAAACTAGGCCGGCAGGTCAGCGAGGTTCCCGTGGGATTCAAATGGTTTGTTCCCGGACTGGTTGACGCATCGTGCTGTTTTGGCGGCGAGGAGAGCGCCGGCGCCAGTTTTCTCCGCCTCGACGGCACCGTCTGGACCACCGACAAGGACGGCCCCATCATGGACCTGCTCGCGGCCGAAATTACGGCGCGCACGGGCCGGGATCCTGGTGAGCACTACGACTTGCTGACGGGTGAATTCGGAACGTCCCACTACACCCGCATCGACGCGCCCGCCACGCCCGAGCAGAAGGAAAAGCTGCAAAAGCTCTCATCCGGTGACGTCAAAGCATCGCGTCTCGCCGGCGAGCGGATCACCGCGATCCTGAGCCGGGCGCCAGGTAACGATGCGCCGATCGGCGGGCTGAAGGTGGTGGCGTCCAGCGGATGGTTCGCGGCCAGACCCTCCGGCACCGAAAACATCTACAAGATTTATGCCGAGAGCTTTCACAGCGAGACTCATCTGAGTTCTATCTTGAACGAAGCCCGGGAGATGGTGGGCCAGGCGCTGGAGACGCAGGCATGAGCGTCTTTCCGCCGGGCTATCGCGCGTCGGGCTTGCTCTTGCATGCCACCTCCCTTCCGTCAAAGTATGGCATCGGTGACGTCGGGCCGGCGGCTCTCGCCTGGATCGATGCGCTCCGGAGCGCCGGCCAGAGTTGGTGGCAGTCGCTGCCGCTCGGACCCACCGGCTATGGCAACTCGCCCTATCAACCGCTATCTTCGTTTGCCGGCAATGAACTTCTGGTCAGCCCGGAGTGGCTCATCGAAGACGGTTTGCTGCGGGAAGAGGAGTGTCAGGGCGAATTCCGTTCGCACGAGATCGACTACGACGCGGTGATTCCGTACAAGCGGCGCTTGCTCCAGACGGCCTGGGCTCACTTTGCCGCGGGGGCGAACCGCGATCTGCGGCCTCGATTCGAGCAGTTCCGCAGCGGCCAGGCGCACTGGCTGGAGGATTATGCGCTTTTCCGGGCACTGAAAGCTAAGTTCGATGGCGCCTACTTTCTGAATTGGCCGCGCGAACTGATGGAGCGAGTCCCATCAAAATTGTCGGAAGCGCGCAGCGAGCTTGCGCCGCAGATCGATCGCGTGTGTTTCGCCCAGTTCCTCATCTTCCGCCAGGGTGAGCGGCTCAAAACGCATGCCCGAGCCAACGGTGTGCGGCTCATCGGCGACCTGCCCTTTTTCGTTTCGCCTGATTCCAGCGACGTGTGGGCGAACCCGGAACTCTTTCTTTTGGACGAACGGCGGCGGCCGCGATTCGTCGCCGGTGTGCCGCCCGATTACTTCAGCGCGGACGGCCAGCTTTGGGGCAATCCGGTTTACGATTGGGACGCCCTTCGGCGCACGGATTATGGCTGGTGTCTCGACCGCCTGCGGGCTTTGCTGGCACACGTGGATGTCGTGCGGCTCGACCATTTCCGCGGCTTTGCGGCCGCCTGGCATGTGCCGGCGGGCGCGTCCAACGCACGCGTCGGTCAATGGGCGCCCGGGCCGGGACCGGATTTCTTTCAAGCGGCACAGCGAACATTGGGCTCGTTGCCGCTGATCGCCGAAGACCTGGGTGTGATCACGGCGGACGTGATTCGGTTGCGCGATTCCCAGAATCTGCCTGGCATGAGAGTGCTTCAGTTCGCCTTCGACGGCAATCCGCAAAACCCACATTTGCCGCAAAACTACCCGGCCAACGCGGTGGTGTACACCGGCACACACGACAACAATACAAGCCGCGGCTGGTTCGATTCGCTGCCGGAAGCCCAGAGACAAACGCTGTGGGGGTACTTTCGGCGGGCGCCTGGAGAAAGCCGGGAGGTGGCTGGCGAGCTGATGCGATTAGCCTGGTCGTCCGCCGCCGCTCTGGCCATGGCGCCTTTGCAGGATCTGCTCAACCTGGACGCCAGCGCCCGCATGAACGTACCCGGCCAGGCGGGAGGCAACTGGCGGTGGCGGTTGACTGACGATCGGGTCTCCCCGGGGGCGTTCGATTGGCTCGGGGATTTGACGAAACAAACCAACCGGTCCGCGACCGATTTACCCGCCGCGGCGCCGCCGGCCCTCGAAGTAACAGAGGTGACATCATGAAAGCGACACAACTGCTGCACAACCTGGGCCAAAGCATCTGGCTCGATAACATTACGCGCGACCTGCTCGACAGCGGAACGCTGAAGCGCTATATAGACGATTTGTCGGTTACGGGGCTCACCTCGAATCCGACTATCTTCGATCACGCCATCAAAAACAGTTCCGCTTACGACGCGGTCATCATCGACCAGTTGCGAGCCGGGAAAACCGGGGAGGAGCTTTTCTTCGAATTAGCTCTGGACGACATCACTCGGGCCGCCCGCCTGTTCCGGCCAACCCACGACCGGACCGATGGAGTGGACGGGTGGGTATCGCTGGAGGTATCGCCGTTGTTGGCCCATGACACGGCGAGCACGCTGCGCGAAGTGAAAGATCTGTACGCGCGGGCGGGGCAGCCCAACCTGTTCATCAAGATTCCGGGCACAACGGAAGGCCTGCCTGCCATCGAGGAGGCGATCTTCGCAGGGATACCGGTGAACGTAACGCTTCTGTTCTCGCGAGAACAGTACGTCGCCGCGGCGGAGGCCTTCCTGCGGGGTGTCGAACGGCGCATTGATGCCGGGCTCGATCCGGACGTTGGCTCCGTCGCTTCGGTCTTCGTGAGCCGCTGGGATGTGGCGGTCGCGGGCAAGGCGCCCATGGCGCTGCGCAACCGCTTGGGCATCGCCGTGGCCATGCGCATCTACAAGGCATATCGGAATCTGCTGAGCTCGCCGCGCTGGGAGCGCGCCTACAACGCCGGGGCGAAGCCGCAAAGGCTGCTTTGGGCCAGCACCGGGACCAAGGACCCCGGCGCGTCCGAGATTTTGTACGTAAAAGCACTCGCCGCTCCTTTCACCGTGAACACCATGCCTGAAGCGACTCTGAAGGCCCTGGCGCAGCACACCGAACTCGGGTCGGTCCTGCCGGCCGATGGCGGAGACAGCGAAGCGGTGCTC
>Ga0335078_10014961_pt1 | contig 11514 bp, 10 predicted proteins | sample Lox_Sample_32_FD_206711 | JGI IMG/M metagenome (GOLD analysis project Ga0335078, IMG submission 206711) | Soil microbial communities from Loxahatchee National Wildlife Refuge, Florida, United States - Lox_Sample_3.2 | ecosystem: Environmental > Terrestrial > Soil > Wetlands | place: USA...
GCCGCTGGGTGCGGACCCGCGGCGGCAACCGCTGCGGCGCTGACAGCCACCGCAGCCAGGATCCGCAGGGCCAGCCGTACCGGGCGTCCGCGCCGGGCCCGGGCCGCCAGGCGAGCAGCAGCAAAGCCCTGACCACCAGATACCTTCAGAACGCTCGGCCGCCTGGCACTCCTGGCTTCTCGCCGCGGGGTCGCGCCGAGGTCGGCCAGAGCCTCTCCGCGCCCGAACCTGGTGCGCAGCAGCGAGTAGGCTGCGGCGGCTTCCGCGAACCGGCCCGGATCGCCGCCGTCCTCGCGGTCGGGGTGGGTAGCGCTGGCGGTCCTGCGCCACGCCGCGTGCACCTCGTCGTCGGTGAGGTCTGGCCGGGGCTCGATGCCCAGTACCCGGAACGGGTCAGTGCCCGCGAGCTGGCGGGTCACGAGCCCGGCTCCGAGCCGAAGGCATCGTCGAGCAGCGCGCCGACATCAGGCAGGGGCTCCGGTGACGTGGCCGCCGCCCGGTATGGCCGGGTTGGCCGGGGTGGCCGCGGCGCCGGGTCGGTCGGCTCTGCGCAGCCCGGCGTTCGCTCGGTCGCGCCGACCTGGGCCAGGGCGGGTGCCGGCGCGGGCGGGCGGTGCGGTGCGGGCAGGGCGGCGGGGCCGGCCACGAGCCGCTTGACCTGAACGTAGGTCACCCCGCCGCGGTAGATATAGGCGGCCTGGCCCACGTCGAGGGCTCGGATCAGATCCGGGTCGACGACAGGCGCGAGCCGGATCCGCGAGGTCCCCCGATGACTCCAGACCGGGACCCCGATCAGCCGCCTGGTGGTATCGGTGACCTTGCGGGTCCCCGCCAGCGCCGCGACTGCCTCCGGACTGGGGGTGCGGAGCAGCCAGATGCCGCCGTCGGCAGCGGCGGCGATCCGGTACCGCTCGTCGTCGTCAGCCGCCAGTCCCTGCCACGACTGGGCGGACACTTGCACTGCCAGGCCCAGGGAGCGAGCGCGCTCGTAGAGCTGCCAGACCGGGAGCCTGCGGGAAACGGCGCTGAATTCGTCCACCGCGAGCAGGATCTCCCTGCCCTCCAGGGGGCCAGCCCGGCCCGCCGCGTAGCTCGCCAGCAGGTCAACCAGCGCCCGCGCCTGCGCCTGCGCCACGCTGATCTCGGCCGTGCCCTCCAGGATGCAATACCAGGCGTCCGCGTCGCCGAATCCGCCGGCTCCGTCCAGCCCGCCGCCCAGGCGGCGCAGCAGAGTGCGGAACCGCAGCCCGATGTCGCCGACCTGCCGGGCAGCCGAGCGGACCAGCGCCAGCTCGGCCTCGTGCCCGCTGGAGTAAGCCAGTGACAGCCAGCCGGTATCCAGCCGGGCGAGGAAATCCGCTGAGCTGGCGGGCGGGCCGCAGGGTGCCGAGACGGCCAGCTCGACCACCGCCTCCATCACGTCGGCGTAATAGGCGGCGGCGCCGGTGCCGTGCTCGATCAGGTCGACAAGCGTGGTCGTGAGCTGCTCCGGCGGGAGCGCCCACACCGACAGGCTGGCCTCATCCGGCCAGATGGCGGTGGAGCGGGCGCCTGCCAGCCGGAGTACTCGCCGGGCTCGGTCGGCGATTCGCCGCGCGTCGGCGCCGCCCTTGCAGTCGAGCACCACGAGCAGCGGGGCCTTGCCCCGGCCGGCCGCATGCCGCAGCAGCGCGGTGGCCATGAACCCGGCCCACAGCCGCAGGAGCAGGGTTGTCTTCCCCGTGCCCGTGGTGCCGACCACCACCTGGTGCGAGCGGACCCTGGCGTAGGGGATGGTGGCAATCGGCCGCGCCGGGTGGCGGACGGCCCTGATCACGGCGCCGGCGACGATGCCTTCGCTGCGCGTGGTCAACGGAACGGCACCGGGGGCGGAGATCCGCGCCCGGGCGCTGCGCGCCTGATGCCGCCATTGCCGCAGGTCGAACGATACGGCAGCATCCGGTGACAGGCCGCCGCTCCCGGCCTCCATGGACCGGATCCGGTACGACCAGGCCAGGCCGCCCGCCGCCAGGCCGGCCGGGATGGCTGGCGGAGCGATCACCGCGGCCGCTGCGGGGTACGAGCCGGCGGCGCCCCGGTGCCACATGGCCAGCCAGGCGAGGTACGGCGCCGCAGCCACCTGGGAGGCCGAGCGGGTGGCTATGGCGGTGACCGCCAGCCAGACCGCGAGCATCGGAACGCAGCACAGAGCGGCCCGGTACAGCCGTCCCGGGGGCCACCCCGTCAGCCAGGCGAACGCGGAGCCGCTGACGGCCACTACGGAGACCGGCGCGGCCGCGATGATCAGTGCGGCGGCCGCGGCGGCCAGGAGCAGCCGGACGGTGGCGCGGATGGCCGCGCGCGCTGCCAGCAGGCGTATCCCGCTGACCCCCCGGCGCTTGCTCACTGTGCTGCCTGCCCGCGCGCCGGTGCTGCTGCCGGCCCGCGCGGCGGTGCTGCTGCCTGCCCGCGCGGCGGTGCTGCTGCCTGCCCGCGCGGCGGTGCTGCTGCCTGCCCGCGCGGCGGTGCTGCTGCCTGCCCGCGCGGCGGTGCTGCTGCCTGGCCGCGCGGAGGTGCCATCGCGGCACCGGGCGGCAGCTGCCGGATCTCGATCCGGGCACCCGGAGCGCCCAGAGCCTCGCGGGCCCGGGCCACCGTCGGCCGGGCCGCCGGAGCGCAGAGGTAGAGCACACGCGCGTGACGCGGCGGCCCCGGCGATTGGTTACCCGCGGCAGCCGTCCCGGCGGCCGGGCCGCCGTAGTCACCGGTTCTCGTCAGCAGTTCCCGCATGATGGCCAGGGTCCGGCGCGCGGTCTTCGGGGTCAGCTCGACCTCGATTGCCCAGCACTCCCCGGCCCAGGGGGCCGGGGCATCGTCTGGCCAGTGCACCTCCCCGTCCGGTATGTGCTCGCGAAGCCCCACCCGGCCGCCCATCCGGGCGCGCAGCCGCCGCTCGCTGCGCCAGTAGCCGCCGGCCGTGGCATAGCGGGACGCCGATTCCAGCGCCAGCCGTACCGCCGCCACCGCCCGGATGTGCGCGAGCCTGCCTAACGCCGGCGCTGCCGGGGCGTACGGCAGACCGCATGCGGTCAGGCCGGACCTCGTCAGCCAGGTCCACGGACCGCCGGGCCCGAGCCGCGCCGATTCGGCATAGCGCTGGGAGCGCCAGCCGGCGGCTATCCCGCGGGCGCGTGACTCGCTGACGCCGAGCACCGCGGCGAGATGATCGAGCTGGACGCCGTACATCTCTGCGGTGAAGAGCAGGGCGGCGGTGTCACGGCTAGTGCTGTCGCGGCGGGGGGCGGGATGCGATGTCCCTTCTGCCGGGATCACGCCTCTATCACATCACGTTGTCGAAGCGGTTGGGCGGGATGCTGGTGTCGGCGGCGGCCGTGCGGCACAATGAAACGCGAACCGTGGAACACGGCGGCGGCCCGCGCGGCACAGCCGTACCTGCTGGATGAGGTCGTTGGGGAAGACGCATCTCGTCCGCTGGCAGGGAGGTCTGGTGTCCGTTCGTGGCGTTCTGCAGGTCCACTCGGCGCCCCCGGCGCTGAGCCCGCATGTCGAGTGGGCAGTGGCGGGCATTGTCGGCATGCCCGTCAGGCTGCCGTGGGTCGACCAACCCGCATCCCCTGGAACCTTGCGAGCCGAGCTGAACTGGCAGGGGCGCGTGGGGATGTCGGCGACCATCGCCTCATCCCTGGCAGCGTGGAACCGGCTGCGCTTCGAGGTGACCGAGGAAGCCAGCGCGGGCTGCGACGCGGTCCGATACAGTCACACGCCGTCCCTCGGAACGTTCCACGCGGTCACGTCGGCGAGCGGCGACATCCTGGTGCCTGAAGGGAGACTGCGGGCAGCGATGATGCTCGCCGACGCATCGGGGCGGGGCCGCTCACCCGACGGCGGCCCGGCGGTCGGGGACGTCGACACCCTGCGGGACCTGCATGGCCTGCGGCATCCCGCGCTCGGCGGCTCGCTCGAGGCTGAGCTGGCGCTGCTGCTCGGCCAGCCCTGGGATGACGAGCTCGAGCCGTTCCGGCACGCCGCCGAGGGCGCCCCGGTGCGCTGGCTGCATGCCACCGGTTGATATCGCGGCCTTCGCGCGCCGCGGCGCTTTCCGGCGATGCCCGACATTATTTAATAATACGGGCTTTACAGTTCTATTACCCGCCTCGGAATTTCTCTTCCAGCCCGGAGCCTGGAGGCTAATCCGGGATAAAACCCTCCGACTCGCGCTACCGGCACGAACCGTGGCGAATACATCAACTGCCATCTGACCTGCGACGATGCTTCAAAGTCGTTCGTAGAGTTTGCTGTGTCGTTAATCGCGAAGCAGCTTGACAGAGGTCTGGATACTTGTTTGACTCCTAATCTCATACGGCCGGTTACCAGTCGGTACGGAATAACTTGCTCCGCACGTCCACGCGAGGGGAAACGAGTATGAGAATGTTAGGGTTCATGCAACTCGTGAACTTCGCTGGCTGACGTCCGGCATCGCTGCCCGGGCTTACCCCCACCCCCTGCCCCCAGCTAACCCCCCCAGTTGGGCCGTGCTCGCGCACGGCCGTGATCGGCGAGGTGGTGGCCGCAGCAATCGCATGCAGTGAGGCGTCGTGCCAGCACCCGACCTGTCCACCGAAGGGGGGGCACCACCAAGGAGGCCGAGCACTATGACGCTGGCCATGCACGTCACCGACGAAAAGTTGAGCTTCGAGCAGGATGTCGTTCCCTACATGCGCAAGCTGTATCCCGCGGCGCTGCGCATGAGTCGAAACCCCAGCGATGCCGAGGACCTGCTCCAGGAGACCTTCGCCAGGGCCTATGTCGCCTTCCACCAGTTCCGCCCGGGCACGAACCTGAGCGCCTGGCTCTACCGGATCCTGGCGAACACGTTCATCAACAGCCGCAGGAAGGGCCGGCGCGAGCCGGCGCAGTCGCTGTTCGGCGACCTCGGCGAGCTGCAGGTCCCCGATGGCCTGCTCAGCCAGCGGGCCCGGTCGGCCGAGGATGAAGCGATGGACCGGATGCCCGACTCCGAAGTCCTGCGGGCGCTACGCGACCTGCCCGAGAGCTTCAGCAGCGCGGTTTACCTGGCGGACATCGAGGGTTACCCGTACAAGGAGATAGCGGAAATCATGGGCATCCCGGTCGGCACGGTGATGTCGCGCCTGCATCGCGGCCGCGAGCGCCTCCGGGCGCGGCTCATCGCCTATGCCCGGGGCAGGGACCGCTCGACCAGGGCCGACGGCCTGCCGCACCCGACCCTCCGGCGTGCCAGGGGCCCCCAGCGCTGGCGCAGCGCCAGCCCCGGCCGGGCCGCCCTGGACGGCACCTCGCTCGTCAGCCGCCAGGCGTCCTGATGCTGCCGCCCGGTCCCGGGAACGAGAATCCGGGGCCGGGCGGCCACCACCGCGGCGATCGGTTCGCGGGCAGCGGTACCGTGCCTACCAGGCGGCAGGACGGGAGCGCGGCGTGGCGGCTCAGAAGATCATCATCGACTGCGATCCGGGCATCGACGACGCCCTGGCGCTGGTGTTCGCGCACGGCCACCCGGAGCTCGACCTGCGCGGGATAACCACGGTGGCGGGCAACGTCAGCCTCGACCAGACCACCCGGAACGCGCTGCGGGTGAGGGACTACGTCGGCATGTCCGGCGTTCCCGTGGTGCCAGGATGCCCAGGGCCGCTGCAGCGGCCGACGCTGCAGGCGCGGCACGTGCACGGAACGTCCGGCCTCGGCGCGGCCAGCCTTCCCGCGGCGTCGTCCGGGCCCGCGGACGGGCACGCCGTGGACTACCTGGCCGGCGCGACCGGCTCGGCACCCGGCGAGATAACGCTCATCGCGACCGGGCCGCTGACCAACATCGCGCTCGCGGTGCGGCGGCATCCGCGGCTGGTGTCCCAGGTGCGAAACTTCGTGATCATGGGCGGGTCCGCGGGCCGCGGGAATGTGACGCCAGCGGCCGAGTTCAACATCGCCGCGGATCCCGAGGCGGCCGCGATCGTGTTCGGGGCCGGCTGGCCCGTGACCATGATCGGCCTGGACGTGACCCTCCAGGCGAGGGCCACCGAGGCGGTCCGGGAGCGGATGCGCGGCCTCGGCAGGCTGGCCGACGACCTGCTGCTGCCGATCCTGTCCGGTTACCGCAACATCGCCCGGGCACCCGCGGCGGCACCCGCGGACGACCCGGCCGTGCACGACGTATGCGCGGTGGTCAGCGTCGCAGCCCCCGAGCTGATCACCTGCGTGCCCGCGCGGGTAGAAGTGGAGACGGCAGGACGGTGGACGGCGGGGATGACCGTCACCGACTTCGAGGCCGGGTCGGACGACTGCAATGCCCGGGTAGCCGTGGCGATCGACGCGGGCGGTTTCTGGGACCTGGTCCTGGACGCTTACCGCCGGGCCGCCGCCGGCCTGGGCCCGCCCGCCTCCGCCGGCCGTGACCGCCGGCCGTGACCGGCGGACGGCCCGGTGATCAGCCGGGGTCAGGCGGCCGTGAAGGCGAGGGCGACATTGTGGCCGCCGAAGCCGAACGAGTTGTTGAGCACGGCCATCGGTTCGGCGCCCTGGGGTTGCAGCTTCGTCGGCTCGGTTGCTATCTGGACCCCGGCGTCGTCATCGGGGTCCTCGAGATTGATGGTGGGCGGTGCCACCCGGTCGCGAAGGGCCAGGATCGCGGCCACCGACTCGACCGCGCCGGCGCCGCCGAGCAGGTGCCCGGTCATCGACTTGGTGGCCGACACCACCACGCCGGCAGCGGCGGGCCCTAGTGCCGAGGCGATCGCCTGGCACTCGACGGCATCGCCCACAAGAGTAGACGTGGCGTGCGCGTTGACATGCGCCACCTGGGCAGGGTTCAGGCCCGCGTCGGCGAGCACCCGGCGGATGGCGAGCACCACCCCCGTGCCGTCCGGCTCGGGCTGCGCGATGTGGTGAGCGTCCGCGGAATAGCCGACGCCGGCCGCCACCGCGTACCTGCGCGCTCCTCGGCGCTGCGCGTGCTCGGCGGACTCGAGCACCACCACGCCGGCGCCCTCGCCGAGCACGAAGCCGTCCCGGCCCCTGTCGAACGGCCGCGAAGCACGCTGCGGCTCGTCGTTGCGGGTCGACAGGGCGCGCATGGCCGCGAACGCCGCGATATTCAGCTGCATGATCGCGGCCTCGGTACCGCCGGCCAGCACGACATCGGCGCGCCCCGATCTGATCATCTCCATCGCGTAGCCGATGGCCTCGGCCCCCGACGCGCACGCGCTGACCGTGGTGTGCACCCCGGCCCTGGCTCCGAACTCGATGCTGAGCCATCCCGCGGAGCCGTTCGGCATGAGCATCGGGACCGTGAACGGCGAGAGGCGCTGCCAGCCCTTCTCGCGGAGCGTGTCATAGGCAGCCAGCGTGGAAGCGACACCGCCGATGCCGCTGGACACCACCACGCCCAGCCGTTGCGGGTCGACTTCGGGCGCGCCGGCGTCCGCCCAGGCTTCGCGGGCGGCGACCATCGCGAACTGCTCGCACCGGTCGAGCCGGCGTGCCAGCACCCGGTCGATCAGCGTGGCGGGATCGGCGGCGGCCCACGCCGCGATCCGGGCGGGCAGCTCGCGGGCCCAGTCCTCGGTGAGCTTGGTCACGCCGCTGCGCCCGGCCAGCAGCGAGTCCCAGGTCGAGGCGACGTCGGCGCCCACCGGCGTGATCGCGCCGAGCCCGGTGACGACGACGGCCCTCCGCTGCGTGCCCACTATGATCGCGCTCCTCAGGTCGGATGACGCGGCGCCGGTCCCGCTTTGCGGCCGGGCGGCGCCGCGCCCGGTGATCCCGGTCAGGCCGACACGGCTGACCGCCGGACGTAGTCGATCACGTCCTGGACGGTCTTGAGGTCCTTCAGCTGGTCGTCAGGAATCTCGACGCCGAACTTGTCCTGGGCCGCCACTGCTATCTCGACCATCGACAGCGAGTCGATGTCTAGGTCGTCGACGAAGGTTTTCTCCGGCGTTACCTGGTCGGCGGGGACGCCCGCCACCTCGTCGACTATCTCGCCGAGGCCTGTCAGGATTTCCTGGTCGGTCATGCCCATGGGATGTGGTCTCCTTCTCTTCCTCATGTATTCGTACTCGTGGTGGCCGGCGCTGCCGCGCCCGGTCAGGGTACCGTGATCACCTGTCCGGCGTAGCAGATGCCCGCGCCGAAGCCGAGCAGCAGCACAGGCGATCCCGACGCGATCTCGCCGCGTTCTAGCATGCGGGACAGGGCCAGCGGGATGGACGCCGACGAGGTGTTTCCCGCGGTCACGATGTCATCGGCGACAAGCGCCCGCGGCGCGCCGAGCCCGCGGGCGATCGCCTCGACGATCCGCAGGTTGGCCTGGTGCGGGACGAACGCGGCCAGTTCGGCCGGGTCAACGCCGGCCCGTTCGCAGGCCTGCCGCGCCACCGGGTGCAGCGCCGTCGTGGCCCACCGGAACACGGCCTGGCCGTCCTGGATGATGAACGAGCTGCGGTCCGGTATGTGGATCTTGTCTGCCATATCGCCGGCGCTGCCCCAGACGACCGGACCGATCCCGGGCTCGTCGCCCGCTTCCGCCACCGGCCCAACGACCGCAGCGCCAGCGCCGTCGGCGAAGATGATGCAGGTGGCTCGGTCACTCCAGTCGACCCACTGAGACAGCTTCTCCGAACCGATGACCAGCACGTTATCGGCCGAGTCGGCCCGCACCGCGTCGCTGGCGCTGGCGAGTGCGTAGCAGAAGCCCGCGCAGGCCGCGTTCAAATCGTAAGCGCCCGGGGCAGGTATGCCGAGCCGGCGGGCCACGACGGCCGCAGTGTTCGGGATCTGCGCCTCCGGCGTGCATGTCGCGACGATCACCAGGTCGATGTCGTCGGGGGACAGGCCGCTGGCCGCCAGGGCCTTGCCGCCGGCCGTCACCGCCATGTCGGCGACGGTCTCGTCCGGGCCCGCAATCCGGCGGCTGGCGATGCCCACCCGGCTGCGGATCCACTCGTCACTGGTCTCCACCGTGTCAGCGAGCTCGGCGTTGGTCACCACCCTGGCCGGCTGGTAGCCGCCGAACGCGAGGATCCGCGCGCCCGCTGTGCCTTCAGTGAGTCGCATGCAGGGGGCCCTTTCATTCGGTCACGTCTGGCTGCGGCCGGGCCACCGGCTGGCCGGCGCGGCGGCCGGCGCCGGCCGGTTCGCCGTTGCCGGCCAGCTTCCGCCGGTCCTGGCTGGCCGCCAGCAGCTCGCGAGCCCGCTGCAGGTCGCCGGGGCTCTTCAGGCCGACGGCTCGCACACCCGGCAGCGCCCGGCGGGCCAGTCCGGTCAGGGTCCCGGCCGGGGGAAGCTCGATCAGCGCGCAGACGCCCATGCTGGCCATGGTCCGCATGCACAGGTCCCAGCGGACCGGGGCGCTCACCTGGGTGACGATCCGCTCCAGCCAGTCGCTGCCGCTGCGCACCACGTTGCCGTCGCGGTTGGACAGCAGGGCCAGCGTCGGGTCGCCGGAGGTCACGGTCTGGGACGCCGCGCGCAGCGCGTCCACGGCCGGCGACATGTGCCTGGTGTGGAAGGCGCCGGCGACCGACAGCGTGCGGAGCCTTGCTCCCGGCGGCGGGTCGGCCGCGAAGGCGGCGAGCTGGTCCGTCGTGCCCGCGACCACGATCTGGCCCGCCGCGTTGACGTTCGCGGCGGTGAGCCCGCGGGCCGCGATCGAGGCCAGGACGGCCTGCTCCTCGCCGCCCAGCACTGCGGTCATGCCGGTGGGCTCGGCCGCGGCGGCGCTGGCCATGGCCTGTGCCCGCACCCGTACCAGGCGGATGGCGTCGGCCGGCTGCAGCGTCCCGGCGATAGCGCCGGCAGCCAGCTCGCCCACGCTGTGCCCGGCGGCGGCGTCGACGCCGGCCAGCTCAGCCGCCTCGGCCAGGCGGGCCGGCTGGCCGGGCCCGTCGAGAAACTGGGCCGCGACGGCGATCGCCGCGGCGACCAGCAGCGGCTGGGCGATCGCCGTATCCCTGATCTCATCGGCATCCGCCGTGGTTCCGCATCGGATCAGGTCGCATCCCGCTAGTTCGGACCAGCAGCCGAGACGCTCGGAGAACCCGGGCAGCTCCAGCCACTCGCGCAGGAAGCCGGGAGCCTGGGCACCCTGGCCTGGTGCCGCGATAAGGAGCATCCTACTAGCCTGCATGTAGAACTCCGCCATACGAATGCTGAAGCGTACGAAGTTCCGCCGTATGGACGTGTGGGAAGGCTACAAATTAATTCCCTTGTGACCTCGCAGTACGGGGCGACTGTGAGCGAGGCGGCCGAGGACCACGGCCACCCAGAGGGCGAAGCCGTCCCGGCCGTTGCCTGGGACCAGGCCGGTGAGCTCACTCACCCGGCGCAGCCGGTAACGCACGGTGTTGGGATGCACGAAGAGCAGCCGGGCGGTCGACTCCAGCGAATTGCCGCGCTCCAGGTAGGTCATGACGGTGTCGAGCAGTGCCGACCCGCCGCCCAGCAGCGGCTCGTACACCTCCGCTATGAGCGCCGCGCGAGCCTGGTCGTCCCCGTCGAGCGCTCGTTCGGGCAGCAGGTCGGTGGCCTCCACCGGCCGGGGCGCGTCGGGCCAGGCTACCGCGGCGCGCAGGCCGGCCAGGGCCGCGCTTGCCGAGAGCGTGGCCGACTGCAGGTCATCGACGACCGGGCCGATGACCACCGGGCCGGGGCCGAACCGTGCCGCCAGCTTCGCGGCGGCCTTGACCGGATCGGCGGTGCCGCCGAGCACCACAACCAGCCGGTGCCCGTGCACCCCGGCCAGCAGGTCGAGCCTCGCGCGGCGGGCGATCGCCCGCACCTCGTCGATCAGGCCCTCGGGCTCGCCGTCGTCGGCGTTGCCCGCGATCACCGCGACCGGTCCGGCCGACCAGTTGAGCGCGGACGCCCAGGACTGGACGCCGTCGTCCACTTCGCCGCGGACGAGCGAGTCCACCACGAGCGCCTCCAGCCGGGCGTCCCACGCGCCGCGCGCCTCGGCCGTGCGGGCATAGACCTGCGCGGCGCCGAAGGCGATTTCCCTGGTGTAGCGGAGCACGGCCTCCCGCAGCTCCGCCTCGCCTCCCGGGGCGGCCAGGTCATCCACCTGAGCCTCGACCACGTCGATGATCACGCGCGCCATCTCCACGGTCTGCTGCAGGCTGACCGCGCGGGCTAGTTGCCGCGGCGCGGTGCCGAACACCTGGCCCGCGACCGCGGGCCGGTCACGCTCGGGGTGCTTGACCCAGTCCACGAAGGTGGCGAGCGCCGCCTGGGCTACCAGGCCGAGCCAGGAGCGGTTCTCCGCCGACATCACCCGGAACCACGGCAGCCTGCTGTCCATTGAAGCCATGGCAGCGGTGCTCAGCGGGCCCATCGACCCTTCGAGCCGCCGCACGGTCTCGTCGCGGACCCGCGCGGTGGCGTCCTGGTGTTCGTCCGCGGCCTCCCGCTGGTGCGTTGCCCTCATCCCGCCAGGGTGTCATGAGACGCCGGATCGGCCGAATAGCCGGCTGCTTCTATCCTGGC
>Ga0335078_10014962_pt1 | contig 11514 bp, 7 predicted proteins | sample Lox_Sample_32_FD_206711 | JGI IMG/M metagenome (GOLD analysis project Ga0335078, IMG submission 206711) | Soil microbial communities from Loxahatchee National Wildlife Refuge, Florida, United States - Lox_Sample_3.2 | ecosystem: Environmental > Terrestrial > Soil > Wetlands | place: USA: Florida...
TCGCGCATCACCTGCTGGAGTCCCTGCCGGCCGGGGATGCCGCTGTGGCGGCGCGGTGGGCTGAGCGGGCCGCGGCCGCCGCCCTGGCCCAGCTGGCCTGGGAGGACGCGGCCGGGTTCTACGCGGGGCTGTACGTGACCGTCGGCCTGGCCGTGGCCGGCGTCCTGGTCAGCTACCTCGCCCTGCGCCGCTTCGCGGCCGTTCCCGGGGGTGCGGAACCGGAGCAGGGCGTCATCACCCCGGACGAGGTGGCCGCGCCGCTGTAACCAGGTGCGGCCCGCGGGCGGGGTGGCCGGCCCCGGCCGCCCCGCCCGCATGTCCGCCGCGCGGCCCGCGCTCGCGGCCGGGCCCCGCTCAGCCTGAGGCGGACAGGTCGAGCGCCCGGGACTCGGTCGGCCCGTCCAGCACGGTCACCGTCGCCCAGCCCTGGCGGACCAGGGCCAGGCCGGTTCCACCGCCGGGCACGGCGTCGAGTCCGGAGAACGTCAGAGGCCATCCCGCCTCCTGCCGTCCCCCGGTGCGCCAGCGGCTGCCACGGTCCTGGCAAAGACCCCCATCCGGCACGGTGATCTTCGGCAAACGCCGGGCTGGCCCAGGACCTGCCCCGCGAAGGCCGCGCCGCTAGAACCATGCCGCCGGTGACGTTCTCCCCGGCGGGCACGCTCCCCATCGACAAGCTGATCATTCCGCATCCCTGCCGCCTGTCCCGGACCCTGATCACCAGGAGGAACCACGATGACCGCACACATGCAAGCGCCGGCCCGCCAGGATAGGGAGGTCCTCGCCGCGCTGGCCGCGCTGGCCGGGCCTGCGGGCCAGGCCGGTCCGTACCCGCTCTATGACCGGCTGCGGGCCCTGGGCCGCGCGGTGGTGGCCCCCGGCGGGAGGCTGGTCGTCACCGGCTACCGGGAATGCTCGGCGCTGTTGCGTGACCACCGGCTGCGTAAGGCTCCCGAGCGGATGCTGGCCGCCTCGGGCTACCCGGACTGGCAGGACCGGCCGTCGCTGCGGCTTGCACGTTGGGTGTTCAGCACCACCAGGCCCGGGCCGGCTAACCGTCCCTGCTTCTCCCTTCCCTGCCAGTGCAGCAGGTCCTGGATCGTCTGGCCGGTGCCATCGTCGCGCCACCTGGCGAAGTAGTAATACACCGCACTGCGGGGCGGCAGGTCGTGCGGCAGGTAATCCCACTGGCAGCCGGTCCGGCTCTGGCAGCGGATCGCGTCGACGATCTCCCGCATCGCATAGCCGCGCTGGTGGCCGCTGACCGACCGGTACGCAGCCTTCCACGCCGTGGTCACCGGCTCGATCAAGGCCCACCGCTCGTCGGATAAGTCGCTCGGATAGGGCTTGCGCTCACTCACCCGGCCATCCCAGCACAGCCAAGCCTGCCCGCGAGGCATAACGCTAAAGATCCACCCGATCACACTACGACAGACCGGGCATCAACTCGCGAACCGTCCTCTGAAACAGAATGATCTTTATGCACGGCCGTGAGCGCCGATAGCTCCCTGTACAACCCGTCCATAACGGCGGCGGAAGTTAGTCACCAGGGATGACCACGGATCGTAGTATCAACCTGGACCATACGCGCACTCGGATCGCCAGCTATGCGCGGCTGGGAAGCGCGCCAGCGCGGTCGGCCGCTGCGCCCAGATTGCCGAGTTTTCGTTTCGCTGTTTGCGTATCCTGCTGACGGCATGCCAGGCGGTGCTGGGCCCCGTAGATCGGTCTGGTTTTCCTGATGGCGCCCGCGCCGCGGACCGAGCGCACGCCCTCGCCGGCCGCGGCGTCGCGGGCCGGTCCGATCGGTCGCAGCAGGCGGCTCGCGTCAGCCGTGCACTTTGGTGACGTACTTGCCGCTGCCGCGGCCTGCGGCGAGCAGGTCGTGGATCGCGGCCACCGATTCGAGCGGCTCGACGATCGTGAGCTCCGGCCGGATCTGGGCGGCGGCGATCATGTCCAGCCCTTTCACCAGGGCGCTGGCCACCGCCTTCGGGGCGGTCGCACTGAGCCGGCTCATGCTGAACCCGAGCACGCCTACGTTACCGCCGATGAGGCGGCCGACCGGCGGCAGTGGCCCCTGAGCGCCGCCAGCGGCGTTGCCGAACAGGATGACCCGCCCGCCGGGCGGCGCGATCGACAGGTCGAGATCCAGCAGGGCAGTGCCGACGGGGTCCAGGATTACGTCCACGCCCTCGGGCGCAACCTTCCGGACCGCCTCGGCCAGGCCAGCCTGCCGCGCGAACACGTCGTCCCATCCGGCCGCCAGCGCTGCCGCGATCTTGTCGGGCCGCCCGACTGTGCCGATCCGGCGGCCGCTGCCGAGCGCGGCGGCGACCTGGCTGACCACAGAGCCGATTCCGCCGCTGGCCGAGTGCATGAGCACCGACTCGCCGGGGCGGATGCGGGCCCGGTCGGTCAGCAGGAGCAGGGCCGTGGACACGACCAGGGGGGCCGAGGCTGCGGTCCCGAGCGGCACGTCCGGCGGGACTTCCACGGTCACGTCGGCTGCGGCGATCGCGACCTCGGCCATGCCACCGCCTGGCGTGAACGCCGCGACGCGCTCGCCGGCGTGCAGATCGTGCACCCCGCTGCCGACCCCGCGGATGGTGCCTGCGACCTCCAGGCCCGGGACGTACGGCCAGGCGGAGGCGTAGCCCGGATCACCTCTGCGGGCCATGACATCGATGAAGTTGACGCCCGCATAGGCGACATCGATAGCCACCTGGCCGGGACCGGGCTGCGGCTCGTTGATGTCTCCGACGCTTGTGGTGCTCCCGTCCACAGCCGGCGCCGTCATGATCACCGCTTTCATATCCCCTCTCCCTGCTCGCTGTTCGTCGATGGCAGCTACATGTGCCAGTACATGTGCCAGGCGCCAGGCCCGGACCGGCGAACCGGGCCCCGCCAGGCGCAGGCAGCACTGCGATGGCGGATGAGGCCCAGCTGATGCCGGGCTCCGCACCCGTGGCATCAACCGCCATCGCGTGTCGCCCGACCGCCGGACTTCCGGTCCGATGCAGTCGCCGCCGGCCTGCGCCTGCGCGGAGGTACTCGAGCGACCTGCGCTCCGGGCACGATGGCCAGTGGTTCAGGCGGTTTCAGCCTCCACCAGGCTGACGGAACCGGCGAGAGCGCGGTGCTCAACGAACCCTCCAGCCCGTCGCTTCCAGCCAGTGGCGCGCCTCGTCGACGCTGTAGACGTCGCCGTGGCTGATCTGGGCGAACACGTCGGCCATGAGCGCGGCGCGGAGCGGCTGGGTGTGGCCGGGGTCGGTCCACAGGTCGGCGAGGAGCCGGCGGGCGCCGGCCCGGCGGCGCCGCGCACGTGCCGCAGCAGCACCTTGTTTCCTCCGGTGGCCAGAGGTGGACGAGGTTGGCCAGCATGCAGACGTCGTGACCAGCCGGAAGCGCCCCGTCCATCACGTCGCCTTCCATCATCTCGATGCGCGAAGGTGCTGTTCATCGGCAGACGATCGCCACAGCTCGCCGGGCCCTGCCCTGGCACGTTTTCTCATCCGTCGCCGGGGACAGGCGGGTTGACGAGGCCCAGGCGGACAGCCACGGCGGCTGCCTGCACCCGGTCGCTGACCGCGAGCTTGCGCAGGATGCTGGTGACGTGGACGCTGGCCGTCTTCGGGCTGATGAACAGCTGCTGCCCGATCTGCCGGTTGGTGTGGCCGGCGGCGAGCAGCTGCAGCACGGCGGCTTCGCGGTCGGTGAGGCCGTGCGGATGCGCCGGTGCCGGGGCCGGCGTCGGCTGGGCTGGGGTGAGGGTGATCCGGGCGCGCCGGGCCAGCGCTTCGATGTCGGCGCGCAGCGGGGCGGCACCCAGCCGCACCGTGGTGGCGTGTCCGGCGCGCAGCGGATCGGCCGCCCGGTCCGCGCCCGCTCCGCAGGCGAGGAGCGCTTCGGCCTGCCGCCACTGGGCGTAGGCGGCCCGGTAGCCCAGTCCGAGCTGCTGCCAGGCGCGGGTGGCGGCCTGCCAGGCGCCGGGATCGGCGGCACCGCTGAGGCGGGTCAGTTCCGCCTCCCACAGGGCCTGCTCCGCCCCGGCGCTGGCAGGAATGACGGTGCCCGGGGCGAAGGGGTTATCCGTCATTCCGGTCACCCCGCGAGCCAGCAGCCTGCGGTACCGGTGAACGTCGGCCTCCGCGGCCGGGTCCTGGCGGGCCCGGGCCCGCTCGGCCAGGTCGGCCAGGGCGCGCGCGCCCAGGCAGGCCAGCCAGCCGGCGAACCGCTCCTGGCCGGTGCCGGAAACCGTGTCCAGCGCCTGCATCACATCGGCCAGGGCCAGTTCTGGCCGGCCCAGCCACAGCAGCACCTCCGCCCGGCGCTGGCCGAGTTCCAGGGCACGCTCGGCACTTTGCCGCCAGCCGTGCTCGCGGACCTGGTCCAGCCGCGCCAAGGCAGTGTCGGGCTGGCCGCGGGCGGCTTCCAGCTCGGCCAGTTTGACCTGGAATATGGTGTTCGCATAGCTGACCGGCTGATCGGCCAGCGGCTGGCTTAGCCGCGCCGCCTGGTCCCAGCGGCCGAGCCCGAACAGCGCTTCCACCGCGCAGCTGAGCAGATTGCATGCGGTCCGGTGGTCGGCGAGGCCGAGACGCCGCAGCAGCACCCGCCCTCGCACGGCGAGGTCGGCGGCTTCCTGCAGCCGGTTGGTCTTCAGCAGCACGTCGCTGAACAGGAGCTCGACGACCGACGCCACCCGCCACTCCGCGTCGGGTCCCGCGAACTCTTCCGGGCCGGTCTTGCCTGCGGCGCCGGCGGGCCGTCCGGCCAGTGCGCAGGCCTCCGTGAGCATGGCGGTGCCGGCGTCCGCGTTCCCGGTGACCGCCCGCATGTAGCCGAGAAGGGCCAGCGCCCGGGCGGTGTCGGGCTGCGAGCCGGCCCGGCGGGCAGCGGTCAGTGCCAGCTCGCCGACCGCGGCGGCCTGGTCGTACCGGGCAGCCTGAAGATGCAACGTCCGGCCGTAGCCGAGCAGCACCTGGACGCGCGGGGTGGACGGCGGCTCGGACGGAACCAGCCGGACCGCCTCCCGGTTGGCGGCCAGGGCCAGATCCAGGTCGCCCGTCCCGGCGGCGTACCAGCTGCGCAGGTTGTGCAGCAGGCCGACCCGGACCGGGTCGGCGGCCGGATCCACGTGCCGCAGCGCCTGTTCCACGTGCGTCCGCGCCCGGGTCTCATCACCCGCGTACTCCCAGGCCCGCGCCGCCCTCCTGTGCAGCCCGGCCCGGTCGGCGCCGGCCCGGTCCGCGGCATCGGGCACCTGGTCCCACAGCGTGGCCGCGCGTTCGCAATGGCGGGCCGTCCCGGCGTGCGCGTAGACGCGTTCGGCACTGTCGGCGGCCCACACCGACCAGGCCAGCGCCTCGCCGGGCTGACCGGCCTGATACCAGTGCTCGGCCAGCTCCGCGGCGTATCGCCAAGGCGCCTGCCGGGCAGCAGGCGAGGCCGCGATGGCGTCCGCGTAGGCCCGGTGCAGCCGGGCCCGCTGCCCCGGCAGCAGCTCCCCGTACACCGCCTCCTGCAACAGGGCGTGCCGGAATTCGTATACCCCCTGCCCCGCACAAGCGGTCGCGGTGACCACCAGCAGCCGGCGGTCCACCGCCTCGGCCAGCCCGCTCTCCAGCGCGTCGTCGTCCGAGGCGCCGGCGACCGCCGCCAGCCAGTCATGGCGGACCCACCGGCCGGCCACCGCCGCCACTCGCACCAGCTGCTGACCCGCGGGCGACAGCTGGCGCACCCGGGCCAGCAGCACCTCCCGCAGCAACCCGGGCAGCGGCCGCTCCCCGGCTCCTGTCTCGAGCAACTGCTCGGCGAAAAATGGGTTACCCTGCGACCGATCGAAAACCTCAGCCACGACCCGGCCGTCCACCGGGCCACCCCGCAGCCCGGCCAGCTGCGCCGCCAGCTCTGGGCGGGTGAACCGCGGCACCTCCAGCCAGCCCACTGCCGGCAGCCGGCGCACCTCGGCCAGCCAGCCCGCCAGCAGGTCCCCGGGATCATCGGCCCGGTAACTACCCACCATCAGCACCCGGGCCCCGCGCAAGGTCCGCAGCACGAACGCCAAGACGTCCAAGGTGGCGCTGTCGGCCCAGTGCAGATCCTCCAGCACCAGCAGCAGCGGAGCGGCCCGGCCCAGCCCGCCGAACAAACGGCACAGCCGATCGAACAGCCGCCCCCGGCCCAGCTCCGGCGCCCAGGCCCGCTCCCCGGCCGGCCCGTCCCCGGTCAGCTCGGCCAGCACCCCGGCCAGCTCGGCCCCGAACTCTCGCAGGTCGGCCGGCTCGTGATCGTCGGCCAGGACCCGCAGCGCCTGCACCAGCGGCGCGTACGGCAGGGCGCCTCCGGTCAGCGGCGCGGCCCCGCCCACCGCGACCAGCGTCCCCGCCCGCCGGGCCTGCTCTGCGAACTGGCCGGCCAGCCGGGTCTTGCCCACCCCGGCCTCGCCGGCGACCAGCAGCATCGCCGGCTGGCCGGCCGGCGTGCGCCGCAGAGCGGCGTGCAGCTCAGACAGCTCCTTGTCCCGCCCCACGAACAGCCGGGCTGGCGCTGACCGCACACCGGCGTCGGCTGTGCCCATCACCGCTCCTCCCCGCCGGCCACGTTGACGGCTCCGGCTTACCGCACGGCCCGGGCCCTGTCGCGTACCGTGCCGGTTGTTTCCAGACTCCGCTAAGGAGGCGGCCGGGCACAACTAAGCACCTTCGGCCGCGATTTCGGCGTAGGTGACCGATCCGTTCCGAGGGGCCTTAGCCGCAGGCTGTGATTCGTCAGATCACGCCACAAGCAGGAGCTCCCATGCGCACCAAGCTGAGCCTCACCCTCATCGACGCCCAGGCGATCGCCGCCGCCGCCGAGGCGTACGCGGAATCCCATCAGCTGAGGGTCTCTATCGCGATCGTCGACGAGTCCACCTACCTCCAGCACCTGCTCCGCATGGACGGCGCTCCCTACGCCAGCGCCGACGGCGCCGTGCAGAAGGCACAAACGGCCGCCGAGGGCGGGCACCCGACGACATTCTTCGAAGAGCCGCTGAACGCAGGCCGCTATTCGATGCTGAAGATGCCCGGCGTCTACCCCGTGGAGGGCGGCATTCCTGTCATCGTCGATGGCCAGTGCGCCGGGGCGATCGGGGTCGCGGGCGTGCTGCCGCAACTCGACGCCGCGATCGCCGAGGCGGGACTGGCAGCGCTCGACCGAGCCGGCTTGACGGTGCCGACGGCCGGCGCGCTCAGCGGCGCCACCTGATCGGCCCGGGGCAGCGCGATCCGGCGCGTAGCCCGCGCCGTGCTGTTCACGCCGGCCGGTGTCGCGCCCCGTGGCCGGTGAAAAAGTGGCCGGGACTCCCGTCACCTTGACCAGCCATCAATGCAGCAAACAGCGAGCGGCGGATACCGGCTAGGCAAGGGATACACAGTGAGTCCTGACAGCCAGACCAAGGCGATAAGCGACTAGGGTGCAGCTCTTCTGTAGGGACTTCTGACCAGCAGTTTTGCTGGGTAAGCGGCTGATCGGCGGCTTCGTCTTCTACCGTCGTGTGCGGGGGAAGGAGACCGCGGATGGGCTCGCTGATCGAGGAACTCAAGCGACGGGAGGTCTCGAGAAGCATGTTCACCGCGCTGGCCGCCGAGCTCGCCGGGCCCGCCGCGGCCGGGATGACGGCCTGCCAGCTCGAGGACCTCCTGGACGAACGAGGACGGGAGGTGCTGAGGCAGCTGCTGCAGGACCACTTCGACCTGCGGGCCGTGCGGGAAGAACAGCAGGCCCGGGAGCAGCCTGCTCCCGCGACGGGCACCGACGGGATCACCCGGAACCGGCTGGAGACCGGGCACGGCAGGCTGCTGGCCACGCTGTTTGGCACGGTGAAGGTGACCAGGTGCGCCTGGCGCCGCCCGGGAACGGCCAGCTTCTGCCCGGCCGACGCCGCCCTGTCGCTGCCGGCCGGGCGGCACTCTCACTCGCTGGCGAAGCTGGCCGCGATCGAGGCGGCCCGCGGGTCGTTCGACGCCGCGCGCGACGCGGTCGGCCGCCGGTGCGGGCCGGTGATCGGCAAGCGGCAGCTCGAGCAGTCCGTCACAGATGCCGCCGTCGATATCCCCGCCTTCTACGCCGCCCGGGTCCCGGAGCCGTGCACGTCATCGACGCTGATGGTTCTGTCCGCCGACTGCAAGGGCATTGTGATGCGTCCCGGGCACTGCGGGCCGCCACCGCGAAGGCCGCCACCCGGCTGGGGAGGATGCGCACCCGGCTGGCCTCCGGGGAGAAACCGAACCGCAAGAGAATGGCAGCCCTGGTCACCGTCTATGACGCCGAGCCGACCAAGCGCCGCCCGCACGACGTGATCGCCCCGCCCGGCGGCCGGCACGGCACCCGCGAGCTCCGGCCCGGGCCGACGGCCCGCGGCAAGTGGCTGGCCGGGTCCGTGCGACGCGGCCCCGCCGAGGTGATCGCCGCCGCGTTCGACGAGGCCGAGGCGCGTGACCCCGGCCACCTGCGGACCTGGGTGGTCCTGGCCGGCGGGGCCGAGCACCAGCTGGACCTGATCCGGGCCGAGGCCGCCCGCCGCGGCATCGAAATCCACATCGTGATTGATCTGATCCACGTCCTCGAATACATCTGGAAGGCGGCCTGGAGCCTGCACGACGCCGGCGATCCCGCCGCCGAGGACTGGGTTGCGGCCAGGGCACTCGCGGTGCTGGCCGGCGACAGCGACCAGGCCGCCGCCGCGATCACCGCCGAGGCGAATGCCGCCGGCCTCACGGGAAGCCCGCGAGCCGGCACTGACACGTGCGTGCACTACCTGAACGCCAAGCGTCGATACCTCCGCTACGACCAGGCACTGGAAGCGGGCTGGCCCATCGCGACCGGCGTCATCGAGGGAGCATGCCGCCACGTACCTGATCGCCGACCGTCTCGGCATCGGAGGCGCGAGATGGGGCCTGGACGGCGCCGAAGCCGTCCTCACCCTCCGCGCCGTGATCAGCAACGGCGACTTCGAGGAGTACTGGCGCTTCCACCTCGCCCGCGAACACCAGCGCCTCTACCCCGGCACCAAGCAGGGACAATACACACTCGGAGCCTGACCGGGCTATCTCACTCCAAAAGAGCTGCACCCAAGCGGCTACGTGATGGCGGCCGACGAGGGGCAGGCGTTCTGGTTCCTGAACACCCTGACCATCATCAAGGTCGGCAGCGACGACAGCCAGGCTCACCTGAGCGTTCTGGAGCACCGGGTGCCGCCGGGATTCGCGCCGCCCCCGCATGTCCACCTGCACAGCGACGAGGCGTTCCTGATCCAGGACGGCGAGTACTCAGGGTTCTGCGCAGCACGACCAGATGCTGCTTACCCACGCGCACACTCTGGTCATGCCCGGACATCCTCTTGGGACTCCCGTGCCCGTTGGGGTGAAAAACGCCGTGTGAGAACCCGATCCCTGCCCGGGCGCGGCGTGATGCCGTGTGCTGCTCCGTCCGCTGCCGTCGGGTCCGGCATCGGTTTGTGTGCGGTCGGCTACGCGGATTCGCTGGCTCCTGGCCGCCCGCTGCGGTTCGCTTTCGCGGATCCGCCCTATCCGGGTAGAGCCTGGCGATGGACCGCCAGACCGTTTCGCTGGTAGGGCGGCGTTTTGGCTGGCTGAGCGGAGGCATGGGATTCGAACCCACGATGACTGTCACCAGCCATAGCGGTTTTCAAGACCCGTACGGAAGCCGGGCTGAACTGCACAGATGCCAGGTACGGCTCGTAGCTTCGGCACGTATTCGCCATAATCGAGGGTCCCAGCGGACCTCGCCGCGATCGTCAGCCCACCACTCGGAGAGACATGAGCGAAACCGGCAATCACCCGTACATGCCGTGTGTCAATAACGCCGTGGTCATTGGCACGCAGTCGGTCGCGCTATGGCGTCTCTCCCCTCCGGCACGGCCGGGCACCCGGCGGGGGTGTTTAGGAAGTCAGACCGTCACATGGGGACCGGGATGAAAGTGACCGAGAGCTCGCGCAGGCTGCGCAGCACCAGGCTGGGCTGGCGGGGCAGCTGCTCGGTGGGTGTGGCCAGGGCGAGGCCGGTCAGCCGCCGTACCAGCGTGGCCAGCGCAATGCTGCCTTCCAGCCGGGCCAGGGTCGCGCCCAGGCAGTAGTGGGTGCCGTGACCGAAACCCAGGTGCGGGTTCGCTGCGCGGGTGATATCGAACTGGTCCGGGCCGGAGAACTGGGCGGGGTCGCGGTGCGCGGCGGCCAATGCGATCAGGACGGGCTCTCCGGCCGCGATGGTGGTGCCGGCGATCGTCACCGGCTCGGTGGTAAAGCGCCATGCCGCAAGCTCCATCGGCCCGTCATAGCGCAGTATCTCCTCCACCGCGGCCTCCATCAGGTCTGGTTTCTGCCGCAGCAGCTGAAGCTGGCCTGGGTTGGCCAGCAGTGCGACCACGCCGTTGCCGATCAGGCCGACCGTGCCCTCATGACCGGCCAGCAGCAGCAGGAACACCATGGACAGCAACTCGGCCTCACTCAGCTGGTCACGCTCGGCAGCGGTGACCAGCGTGCTGACCAGGTCACCGCCGGGGCGGCGCCGCTTGGCCGCCACCAGCGCGCGCAGGTAGTCACCCGGCACCGGGACCGGCGCGCCTGCCGGGCAGCCGTCGGCCCGCGGGCCGTCCTCCGGGACGGCGTTGGCGGTCCACTGCCGGAACCAGGCGCGGTCACCAGCGGGTATGCCCAGGACATCACAGATAACGGTGATCGCGAACGGGTAGGCAAAGTCGGCGATCAGCTCGGCCTGCCCGCGCGCCTGGAAACCGTCGATCAAGGTGCCGGCCACCTGCTGCACCGAGGCGCGAAGCCCCTCGACCCGCCGCGGGGTGAAGGCCGCCGAGACCAGCCGCCGCAGCCGGGTATGCTGCGGTGGTTCTCTGGTCAGCAGGTGGACCCCCAGGTGAGAGGCGTCTTCAAGGGGGCGGCCGCGGTCGGTTTCACGCCACGCCGCCGCCGCGGCCCGCGGGTCCCTGCTCAGCCGCGGGTCGGCCAACGCCGCCCGGGCATCGTCATAGCGTGAGATCAGCCAACACCACAGCCCTTCCCGCAGCTTGATGCGGGACACCGGTTCCTCCCGCCGCCGCCTCGCGTAGGCCGGGTAGGGGTCCAGGCCGTAACCCGGCCCGAGCAGCCCGGCCTTGGGGCTATCCGCGTATGCCATCCCGCCTCCTCCCGCCTGCCCGCCCCCGGTTCACCCACCGGCCGGCCGCCACCGCCATCGGCCCTCCGCGCTCACCTCCAGGGTTCCCCTCAAACCGTGGAGACTTCCTCAAAGCGGTTCTGGGTGATTTTCCCACGGCGGATTCTTCTGGGGGGTATCATTCCGGGTGCGTTGTCGCACTTCTCGTGTTCCGGGTTAGGCGGCTTGGGCGTTGCTGGTCAGCGTGCTGCCGGTGATTTGGAGGGTTCCGCCGGGACCTGGGCTGATGGCGTTATTTCGGGCGGTGGCGAGGGCGTCGCGGAGGGCGGCGTGCAT
>Ga0335078_10014963_pt1 | contig 11514 bp, 11 predicted proteins | sample Lox_Sample_32_FD_206711 | JGI IMG/M metagenome (GOLD analysis project Ga0335078, IMG submission 206711) | Soil microbial communities from Loxahatchee National Wildlife Refuge, Florida, United States - Lox_Sample_3.2 | ecosystem: Environmental > Terrestrial > Soil > Wetlands | place: USA...
AGACGCCGGTCGGCGCCGCCGGAATCCGCGGCACGACGTTCATGTTGACCTACCGTCCGTCCGGAACGGGCCAGGCTTTCTTCACCCTGAGCACCGCGTCCGGCGAGCTCATCTTTCAAAGCCCGAACGGCGTACCGGTGCCCGTCGCGGCGGGTAAGGCGGTCCAGGTCCAGGTCACGGTCGACTCCACCACGGGGGCCGTCACGGCGGTGCAGGTGCAATCGACCGACATCTCCGCCGCCGCGAAGCAGACGATCGAGACGCAGGTCACCCAGGCATTGGCGACGGTGTCCACGACCACGTTCACCAGCACGCCGACGACCACAGGTTCCGATCAGAGCAACCAGCAGAATCAACAGAACCAAAATCAGAATCAGAACCAGCAGAACCCGGTGCAGCAGCAGGAGCTGCCGCGCACGACCTCGGGTGATGGCGGGACCGGCTGACCGCTGCCGAAACGCGACTTGGGACGCCCGGCCTCAAACCTGAGTCCGGGCGTTTGCTTTGGGCGTTCCGGGGCGCGCGCAAATCTGCTTCCGTTCAGGGCGTTGGCGGCTAGCCTGCCCGGTCGTGGCGAAGCGCAAGCCCACCCTCGATTGGCGGTTTCTGTTTCTCCTGCCGATTCCGGCCTTTTGGTGCGTGGCCAGCCACTACGGGTGGTTGTTGTCGCTGGAAAACCAGCTCACGAATCTGCGCTATCTGTTTCGCGGCGACCTTCCCGCCCCCCTGAAGGTGATGTACGTCGACGTCGATACCCGGGCGATCCAGGCGATCGGGGAACGGCCGTGGGACCGGGGAAAATTCGCCGCCGCTGCCCAGGCGCTCTTGGACGAAGGCGGCGCGCAGGCGGTGGGCTTCGACATCGTTTTTTCCGCACTGGCGCATTCGGATCTGGTGGACGGCGCCAAGGATCAAGAGGGCAACGTGGCGTTCGGCCGGGTGATCTACGGTCATCCGAACATTGTGCTCGCGGCCCAATATACGACCGGCGAAGCCGTCACTCAGGTCGGCGTGATCCGGAGGTTTCCCTTGCTGCGGGAGGGCTATGTCGACCGCACGAAGAACGACGTGCCGGAGATGCCGCAATATCCGCTCGTCGGTCCCCGCTGGGGCCGGGTGGGCCTGATTGACATCGATTATGGCTACGGCGGCGACGAGGCACCCCGCTGGGTGCCCATGTTTGCCGAGACGCCCAATCCGACGCTGTATCACATGGCACTGCAGCTGGCGCTGATCCATTTCGGTCTCAACGAATCGGCCGTGCGGAACGTGGGGGATGCGCTTGAGATCGTGCGTCCGGACGGGTCCCTGGTGACCCGCATTCCCCTGGCTGCACGCCAGCTCGAGGAGGTCAATTGGTTCGGACCCTGGGCCGACAACCCCCATGTCAGCCTGGCCGATGTCCTGATCGCCCGCGACCAGTTGAACGCGGCAAAGGCGGCGGACCGCGCGGCGGCGCGCCGCTTCTTTGCCGGCTTTCGAGATGCCATTGTGCTCATCGGCCCCACGGATCCGCTGCTGCAGGATGTCGCGCCGACCCCGTTTGACCGAACCCCGGTGCCCCGGGTGGGGGTACACGGCAATCTGCTGAAGACGATCGTCAGCGGCCGCTATATCCGGCACCCGCCGGATTGGAGTGTCTACGTCCTCGTGCTGGCGCTGACGGTCGCGACCGCCAGCTTGTCGGTCGCCGGTGGGGCCCGCAGCGTATTCGCCAAGATTCTGGCCGTGCTGTCGGCGGCGGTCTACGTCGCGGTCGCGTTCCAGCTGTTCAAGCAGTGGCAGTGGGTGCTGCCCGTCGCGGCGCCCGTCGGCTCGGCCTTCACCACGAGCTTCGCCGCGCTCGTCTGGCAGGTGGTCCGCGAGGAGAAGCAGAAGGGCCGCATCAAGGGATTGTTTGGCACCTACCTTTCGCCCGAGCTGGTGAACCGCATGGTCGAGTCGGGCGAGGACCCGAAGCTCGGCGGCCATGAGGAGACTATCACCGCCTACTTCTCCGACATCCAGTCGTTCTCCACCTTCTCGGAGAAGATGTCGCCCGCGCTGCTCGTCGACCTGATGAACGAGTATCTCACCGCCTGCACCGACATCGTGCAGGAGGAGGGCGGCACGCTCGACAAATACATCGGCGACGCGGTCGTGGCCATGTTTGGCGCGCCCCTGCCGCTGCCCGACCACGCGCTGCGGGCCTGCATCGCCACCCAGCGCGTGCAGCGACGCCTCGCCGAGCTCCGCGAGAAGTGGCGCGGCGAGGGCGACCGCTGGCCCGACGTGGTGCCGAAGCTCCGCGCGCGCCTCGGCCTCAACACCGGCCCCGCCATCATCGGCAACATGGGCAGCCGCAGCCGTTTCAGCTACACGATGATGGGCGACAACGTGAACCTCGCTGCGCGCATGGAGTCCGGCGCCAAGCTCCTCGGCGTCTACACCATGGTGACGGATTCGACCAAGAGCGCCTGCGAGCAGCACGGCGGCGGGAACCGCCTCGTCTTCCGCTACCTTGACCGCATCGTCGTGAAGGGCCGCTCGGGACCCGTGGCCGTGTTCGAGGTCGTCGGCTTCAAGGAGGACCTCGCGCCGCGGACGTTCGACTGCCTCGGCGTTTACGCGCAGGGCGTCGAACGGTACCTCGCGCAGGATTGGGACGGTGCCGAGGCGCTGTTCCGAAAAAGCGCGGAGCTCGAGCCCAACCAGCCGCACCAGACGCCCGGCATCGAAAGCAATCCTTCGCTGATCCTCCTCGAGCGCTGCCACTCCATGCGGGCGCATCCGCCCGGCGCCGGCTGGGACGGCGTGTACGTGATGAAGGAGAAGTGAGCGCGGCCGCGCCGCCACCGGAATCAAGCGCTCAGAAACCGGCACCGGCGGGCGGCCGCGCCCTGAAAGTCCGGCGCACCGGCCTCCATCATTTTCCGAACAAGGCGTCCTCCATTTCCTTCGCGTTGAACATGCCGGCCTCATCGTGCCCAATGCCCGGTGCCTCGACCATGCGCCAGTTGAACTTCCAGTTTCGTTTCCGGGCGATCCGTTCCGCAAGGGCGTGGCACGCCCGGCCCCGTTCCAGCCGGCTGTATCCCTGCTTCATGGCCGCCGGACTGGCGTCGAAGCTCGGCCGGGGATGGATGTCGGCGGTGCCGAGATACAGGGTGAACGGGGCGGCGAGGTACTTGCGTAGAACGTCATCGCAGCTCAGAGCCGGCGGGAGCTTGCCGAATCCGTAACCAAACTCCTGTTCGCGGGTCGGGAATAACCCCGATCCCGGGTTGGCTGCGACAATGCGCACGGGATCGCCGGGCAGGAACGCCGCCAGACGCATGCAAAATTGGCCGCCCGCCGAGTGGCCGATGACGTAATATTCCCGTCCGGGGGCGTCGGCGAGTTTCCGCACGCGGCGGACGATTTCCGGAATCAATGCGAAGGTCCAGGTCTCGGGCGGTGTCGCCCTCCCGTCGGCGCCGATGACCCCGCCGAATTGATAGCGCTTGTTGGGAAACCGTTCCTGGTCGAAGTGGGGGACGACGACGATCGCGCCAAACCGGTCGGCCATCGCCGCCGAGGTGTTGCGGCAATCCTCGGCGTCGCGTCCGCCGCCATGAAAAACAAGGAAGAGGGGGCCGTTCCGGAACGACGGCGGCTGATAGGTGAAAATCCGGATCGCCGCGCACGCGACGGGACAATCGAACTGACCTGCGCCCGCCCGGATGGCAGGTTCGTCGCTCATCACCGGGCATGCGCAGCCAGCGGCCCGTCACACCTCCCGTGCTCCGATCTCAGGCGCAGGGGAACGGTGATCATGGCGGGAATCGCCGGGCCGACCGGGGCCGCGCCCTACTTCAGGATCATTTCCTTCACCGTGCGGCCGCCCGGGATCATCGGCAGCACGTGCTCGGTGTACGGCACGACGACGTCGAGGACGTACGGGCCGTCATGGTCGAGCATCTCCTGGATCGCGGCGCGCAGCTCGCGCCGCTTGATCACGCGGCGGCCCCTGACCCCGAAGCCGGCCGCGATCTTCACGAAATCGGGGTAGAGGGCGTCGGGATTGTCGGGGCTGCCGATATTGTTCTCGTCGCCGAGGATCGTGTTGCCGCGCACGGAGTCGTAGAAGCGGTCCTCCCACTGCACCACCATGCCGAGGTGCTGGTTGTTCAGGATCATGGCCTTCGCGGCGATCTTCTCGATCTTGGCCGTGGCCAGCTCCTGCACGTTCATGAGGAAGGAGCCGTCGCCGTCGATGTCGATGACCTCGCGGTCGGGGCAGGCGACCTTGGCGCCAAGGGCGGCCGGGTAGCCGAACCCCATCGCCCCGAGCCCGAGCGAGCTGATGAAACGGCGCGGCCGGGCGAAGTCATAGTGCTGGGCGGCCCACATCTGGTGCTGGCCGACGCCGGTGGTGATGATCGCCTCGCCATGGGTTAGCTCGAACAGCGTCCGCACCGCCTCCTGCGGCTGGATGTGCGTGTTGGCGTCGTAGCGGAGGGGATAGTCGCGTTTCCAGGCGTCGATCTGGTTGTGCCACGCCTGGAGATCGGGCGCGGCGAACTTCTGTGCCGCCAGCAGTTCGTTGAGCCGGCCGATGGCGAACTTGATGTCGGAGCAGATCGCGAGGTTGACGCGCTTGTTCTTGTTGTGCTCCGACGCGTCGATGTCGATGTGGACGATCTTCGCGTGCGGGGCGAACTTGTGGACATCGCCGGTGATCCGGTCGTCGAAGCGCGCGCCGAACACCAGCAGCAGGTCGCTCTGGTCGACGGCCCAGTTGCCGTATGCCGTGCCGTGCATGCCGAACCATTTCAACGAGCGGTGGTGGGTCTCGGGGAACGCGCCCACGCCCATGAGCGTGGTGGCGACGGGGATCTCGGTGCGCTCGACGAACGCCAGCAACTCCTTCCGCGCGCCGGCGGAGATGATGCCGCCGCCGACGTAGAGCATCGGCTGCTTCGCCTCGGCGATCAGCGGGACCATCGCCGCCAGCTGCTCGTCCGTGGCGTGGGCGGCTGCGGCGGCGTAGAGGCTGCGAAATTGGATCTTGTCCGGGTACACCGGCGTGAACCGCGCCTGTTGCACGTCCTTGGGAATGTCGATCAACACGGGGCCCGGGCGGCCGCTCTTGGCGAGGTGGAACGCCTCCTTGAACACGCGCGGCAGGTCGTGGACGTTCATCACCAGGTAGCTGTGCTTCACCACCGGCAGCGTCATGCCGAAGATGTCCGTCTCCTGAAACGCCATCTTGCCGATGTATTTCGAGTACACCTGCCCCGTGATCGCGACCAGCGGGATCGAGTCCATGTAGGCGTCGGCCAGCCCGGTCACGAGGTTGGTGGCGCCGGGCCCGCTCGTGGCCATGCAGACGCCCACCTTGCCGGTGGCGCGCGCGTAGCCCTCGGCCTCGAACGCGCCGCCCTGCTCGTGGCGCGGCAGGATCACGCGGATCTTGTCGGAGTGCGCCAGCGACTGGTGCAGCTCCAGCGAGCTGCCGCCCGGATAGGCGAAGATCACGTCTACCCCCTCGCGCGCCAGACACTCGACGACGGCGTCGGCCCCCTTGATTTCCTTCGGGGCGGGCGCGGAGCGGGGAACGGGCGGCAATTTCTTCTTCATGGCGGACGGAGAGGACAGGGCCTGCCACTAAAACCGACCGGTTTCCGGAGTGGCAAGCATGGTTTTCCGGGCGCGCCTTGCGGCGTGGTGGGGCGGGCTTTGCGCCCGCCATCAACCATCAGCTCAACTTGCGGTCAGCCGGCAGCTGTGCGCGCTGAATCCCGCGCCGAAACTCACCAGCCAGAGGTCGCCCGGCGGGCGCGGCTGCCCGCGCAGATGTTCTTCCAGGGCAAAAAGTACCGAGGGACTGCTCATGTTTCCGTGGTTCCGCAGCACCGCGTGACTGGCCGCCAGGCTGTGCCCGGGCAGGCGGGCGCCGATCGCCTCGAGCACGTCCCGGCCGCCGGGATGGACCAGTACCGCGGCGGTCGGGGCGCCGTTTTCCGCGGCGTGGAGCTGGGCGACCGCCGAGGCGGCCTCGTCCGGCACCGAGCGGTCGAGGAGATTGCGCAGCTTGCCGCCGCGCATCTCAAACCGGAGCAGGTCGCGCTTCCCGGGCTGGTGAACGGAGCGGAAGCCGTGGCACCGCAGTCCCGTCGGCCCGGGGGCGCCACGCCAAAGCGTGGCGGCGGCGCCGTCGCTGAACAGGCACGAGCTCACGAGCACGCCCTGGTCGTCGTCGAGGTAGAAGGCCGCCGAGCAGATCTCCACCGCGACGCAGGCGACGACCGCCCCGGGCCGCTCCGCCAGGAGATGGCTCGCAGCGCGCAGCGTCGGGATCGCCGCCCCGCAGCCCATGCCGACCACGTCGTGCAGGATTGCGTCCGGCCGGAGGCCGAGCTGCTCCGCGACGTAGCTGGTGACGCCCGGGCAGAGGTAGCCGGTGCAGGTGCAGATGAAGAGGGCATCGAGCCGCCCCGGCTCGAGGCGCACCTGATCCAGCGCCCGGCGCAGCGCGGCCCCGGCGAGGCGCGGCGCCTCGCGGCGGAAAGCGGCGTTCAATTCGTCCGTCGAAAGATCGAACACGCGTTCGATCTCCTCGATCGCGAAGTGTCGCGTGGCGATGCCGCTGTCGCCGTTGAGGATCGAGCGCAGGATGAGTTGCGAGCGCCGGCTCAGCCGCCGCAGGGCGGGCGACTCCCGCGCAATCTCCCAGCACTGTCGCTGGGTGAGCACGCGCGGCGGCGCGGCGGTGGCGAGGGCATGGAGATACATGGCGGGGATCGCCCCGGGGTCAGTGCGTCAGCTGGTAGAGCGGACGCAGCGGCAGCAGGCGCGTGCGGCTGGCGAAGGCGAGCCACGATTGCAGAGGCGACTTGAGCAGGAAGGGGTGGAGGAGGCTGGCGGAGACCAGCCGCGTGCGGAACCGGCGCCAGAGGCGGCGGTTGGTCGCCTCGACCGCCTGCGCCCACTCGCGCCCGCCGCGTGCCCAGGCGGACAGCGGCTCCACGGCCAGCGCGGCACTCTGCAGCGCCATGGCCATGCCGTTCCCCGTGAACGGCGGCGTCATCGCGAGGCTGTCGCCCAAGCTGATGCGTCCGGGCTCGGGACGCGCGGGCCGGAAACTGAGCGCGGCCACCGCGCTGAATGAGGAGGCGTCGAGCTCCGCGGCCTCCAGGCGCCGGGCCAGGTCTCCGAGTCCGGCGCCCTCGAGATGCCGCAGCAACGCGGCCGGGCCCGGGCCCGCCCCGGATTCCGGCGCGTCCGGCTGGCGGCAAAACAAGCCGCACACGTTGACCCGGCCGCCCTCGACCCCGGCAAGGCCGACGTACGCGTGGTCGCCCAAGTGCACCTCCAGGTCGGCGCCGAGGCGGAGGCCGCAGGCGTGCACCTTGAGGCCGAGCCACGGGGACGGCCGCCGCCGGCGGCCGACGGCGAGGACGCGACCGGGGGGCGCCGCATCGGGCGAGACCCGCACGCCGGTGCGGAGCACGCCCCCGGCGGCGGTGAAGGCCTCGGCCAGCCGGGCGTCCAACACGTACCGGCTCAGCCCGAGCGCGGGCAACGGCAACCGGTGACGCCGCACCGGCCGCCCGTGTCGGTACCAAGCGACGTGGTGGTGCCGGAGCGCGTCGCGCAGCAGCGGCGCGAGACCGAGTCGCGCGATGGTGACCGGATCCAAACCGGTGAGAAATTCGCCGCAAACGCGGTGGCGCGGATAGGCATGGGTCTCAAAAACCGCGGCCGGAATGCCGGCGCGGCACAGCGCCAGCCCCAGCCCCAATCCGGCGAGGCCGCCGCCGACGATCTCGACGGCCCGCGGGTTGCCTCGGCTGGGGCCCGGGATCATGGGGCTTCCCGGTGCCACGCGACGAGATGGTACGCGCCGAGCAGGGTGGTGGACCGCTGCCACGCCCACTGCGCCGGATCAAGCCCGAGCAACTCCGGCAGTTCGTCGTCCAGAAAGCCGGCGGCGATGCTGACCCGGCCGTCGTGCCGGCTGACATAGTTTGCGCCGAGGACCGGGGCGACGACCCCGAACAGCCAGCGGGAACGGCGCCACCGGGCGGGCTCGCACGCGACGAGCAGGCGGGCATGCGCCTGAATCCTCCCGCCGATGGCGCGCAGCTCGGACGCCGTGAATTGGTGGAAAATCAAGTTGCCGCACACCGCGGCGTAGTCGCCGTATCCGTCGAACTGCCGGAGATCGGCGCGGTGCCAGCGGGCGGCGCGCGGCCAGCCGCCGGGGGCGGGACAGCGATCGAGTCCGTCGACCTCGCGGCCTTCGCGCAGCAGCCGGCGCGCGAATTCGCCGGTGCCGGCGCCGAGTTCGAGCACGCGATCGCCGCGGCGGAGGCGGACCCGCAGGATGCGGGCCAGCCAGCGGTGGTTGCCCATGACCTGGTTCGTGAGGCGCAGGTCGCGCCGGTTGTGGCGGACGGCCGGATGCTCCGGGGGCAGCAAATCAAGCAGCTCGACCTGGACGACGCGGGGCGGCACTCCGCAACGTGCGAGGATCGCGGGAAACGTCAACCGGCGGCCGGGCGCACATCCGGCTGGTCACGGCGCCGGGCGGATGTTTGGCTGGGGCCATGAGTTCTGCGCCCGATCCGATCGACCTCGTGACCCAGGCCGCCGCGGCCTTTCCCCACCGTCCGTCGTGGGATGAATACTTCATGGCCACGGCGGTGTTGATCGCGTCGCGCTCCAACTGTGAGCGCCAGCACGTCGGCTGCGTGATCGTGACGAGCGGCGAGCAGAAGAACCGCATCGTGGCCGCGGGCTACAACGGCTTTCTGCCCGGCACGCCGCACACCTCGCATGTGCGCGACGGCCACGAGCAGGCCACGGTGCACGCCGAACAGAACGCCGTGGCCGACGCGGCGCGGCGCGGCAGCAGCGTCGAGGGCTGCGTGGCCTACGTGACGCATTATCCCTGCATCAACTGCGCGAAGATCCTGGCCGCGGCCGGCATTCGCGAAGTCAAATACCACGAGGATTACCGGAACGACCCCATCGTGGCCAAAATCCTGGGCGAGGCCCGCATCAAGGTGACGAAGTTGTAGCCGCCGGCGCGGGGATTCCCGGGGCGACGTTGACGTCCCGGGGATTTGGGCGATCATGGGGCCATGCGCGAACCAGGGAAGGCACGCCTCGAGCTGGCCGGCTCGCTGCTGCTGGCCCACCCGGCCATGCGCGATCCGAATTTCCGCCGTTCAGTCGTCCTGCTCTCGGCGCACGGGGATGACGGGGCGATGGGGGTGGTGCTCAACCGGCCGCTGGGCAAGCGGCTGGGCGACCTCAATGCCGAGTTTGCGGCCAGCCCGCTGTCGGGAGTGCCCCTGTACGAGGGCGGGCCGGTGCAAAAGAAGCAGCTGATCCTGGCCGCCTGGCAACCGGACCCCCTCGCGACCGGCTACCGGCTGTATTTCGGCATCGATGTCGACAGGGCCGAAGTGCTGAAGGCGGAGGAGGGTGTGCGCCTCCGGGCGTTTCTGGGCTACTCCGGCTGGGCGAAGGGCCAATTGGAGAACGAGCTGCGCCACAACACCTGGGTGATCACCCCGGTCAGCCCCGATCTGCTGGACCAGCAGGAGGGCCAGGGTCTCTGGCGCTCGATTCTCAGCGGTCTGAGCCCCGAATGGAAGCTGATGGCCGACGAGCCGGAGAACCCGGCCAATAACTGAACGGCGGACCCCGCCGCCGGGGACGGAGCGCCGGGACAATTGGTTTGACAGGCCCCCGGACGAAACCTCACCTAGTCGCCCCTTATGAAGGTCGTTGCCTCCCTTAAATCCGCCAAGAAGCGCCACCCGGACTGCCAGGTCGTCCGGCGTCGCGGCAAGGTGTATGTCATCAACAAGACCGACCCCCGCTACAAGGCGCGGCAGCGTTGAACCTCCTTCCCTTTCCCGTGAAACCTGAAGGCCATCCCTCGCTCAACAACGTCTGCTTCCTGGACGTCTCCACCGGCCGGCGCTTCCTGACCAAGTCGACAATGAAGTCCCCGCGCAAGGAGACGATCGACGGCGTCGAATACTTCGTGATCCTCCGCGACGTGACCATGGACTCCCATCCCGCGTACACGGGCGAGAAGCGCCTCGTCGACGCGGCCGGCCGCGTCGAGAAGTTCACCTCGAAGTTCAAGCGCGGCGCGAAGGCGGCGAAGAAATAGCGCCCGGCCGCGGCTGGAGGTCATCGGTGGTGCAGGTCTCGTCAGACCTGCGCGCTTCCACCGGCTTGACGCCGCCGCGCCGCGCATTCTGAGTGGCGGCCATCATGCGTCTGCGAGGCTTCCAGGGCCTGGTGCCTGATCCCGCCCATGCCGCCGAGGTGGCGTGCGTGCCGTATGATGTCGTGGACGCCGCCGAAGCTGCGGCGCTGGCCGCCGGCCGGCCGCGCAGCCTGCTGCACGTCGATCGCGCCGAGATCGACCTCCCGCCGGGGACGGACCCGTACAGCGACGCGGTCTATGCCCGGGCCCGCGAAAACTTCCTCCGCCTCCAGCGCGACGGCACGCTCCGCCGCGAGTCCGGGCCGAGCCTCTACCTCTACCAGCAGGAGATGGGCGCCCACCGGCAGCGCGGGGTCGTGGCGGTGTGCCACGTCGACGACTACGACGCCGGCCTGATCAAGAAGCACGAGAAGACGCGGCGCGACAAGGAGGACGACCGCACCCGCCTGATCGACACGATCAGCGCCAACACGGGGCCGGTCTTCCTCACCTACCGCGACGAGCCGGCGGTGACGGCCCTGGTGAACGCCAAGGTGAAGGAGGAGCCGGCGCACGACTTCGTGGCGCCCGACGGCATCCGCCACACTGCGTGGCGCATTTCCGGGGGCTCCGAGTGGCTGCGGGCGTTCGAGCGCGTGCCGGCGCTGTACATCGCCGACGGCCACCACCGCGCCGCGAGCGCGGCCCGGGTGGCGCGCCTGCGCCGGGAGCGCAACCGGCGCCACCTCGGCTCCGAGGACTACAACTGGTTCTTGAGTGTGATCTTTCCGGCGGGCGAACTGATGATCCTGCCGTACAACCGGCGCGTGATCGACCTCCACGGGCGCTCGCCGGCCGAGTTTCTCGACCGGGTGCGCGGGGCATTCGGGGTGGAGGAGGGCGCGCCGCCGGTCCCGGCGGGCACGGGCCGGATCAGCATGTATCTCGGCGGCGCCTGGTTCGGACTGCGCTGCCCGGTGGATCCACGGGCCGATCCGGTGGCGCGGCTCGATGTCAGCCTGCTGCAGGACCGGCTGCTCGCGCCCGTCCTGGGCATCGACGATCCCCGCTCCAGCAAGCGCATCGAGTTCATCGGCGGCATCCGCGGCCCGGAGGAATTGGTGCGGCGGGTCGACGCCCATGGCGGCGTGGCCTTCTCGATGTGTCCGGTCACGGTGGCGCAGCTCATGGACATCGCCGACGCCGGCCAGATCATGCCGCCCAAGAGCACCTGGTTCGAGCCGAAGTTGCGCTCCGGGCTATTCATCCATACGTTTTGAGGGCGTGGTCCGGCGGCGCGGCCAATCCCACCGATTCCA
>Ga0335078_10014964_pt1 | contig 11514 bp, 10 predicted proteins | sample Lox_Sample_32_FD_206711 | JGI IMG/M metagenome (GOLD analysis project Ga0335078, IMG submission 206711) | Soil microbial communities from Loxahatchee National Wildlife Refuge, Florida, United States - Lox_Sample_3.2 | ecosystem: Environmental > Terrestrial > Soil > Wetlands | place: USA...
CACACTGAGCGCCCCCCTGCGGCGGCTGCACCTCGCGGCCGCCGCGCCTCACGCCCACGATGACCGTCTCCCGCCCGCTTGCCGAGTGCGCCAGGCCCCCCAGACGCCGGCCGCGCCGCGTCGCCCACACGTCCGGCACGCCAGGCTATGGCACCCCCGTCTGGCTCTTCGATCTCGACAACACGCTGCACGGCGCGTCGCGCGCGATCTTCCCGGCTATCAACCAGGCGATGACGCAGTACATCATCGACGCGCTGGGCGTGACCCGCGATGAGGCCAACCACCTGCGCACGAGCTACACGCACCGCTACGGCGCCGCGCTGCTCGGCCTCACGCGCCATCATCCCGTCGATCCGCACGACTTCCTCAAGGTCGTGCACACGTTCGACGATCTGCGCGCCATGCTGCATGCCGAGCGCGGCCTCGCCCGCATGCTCGCCGCCCTGCCCGGCCGCAAGATCGTGCTCACCAACGGCCCCGAGGACTACGCGCATGCGGTGCTCGCGGCGCTCGGCATCGAGCGGATCTTCGAGCGCGTGATCGCCATCGAGGGCATGCGCGCACGCAGCCACTGGCGCGCCAAGCCCGACCGCGCGATGCTGCGCGCCACGCTGCGCCGGGCGGGCGTGGCGCTCGCCGATGCCATCCTCATCGAAGACACCCGCAGCCATCTGAAGCGCTACCGGTGCCTCGGCATCCGTACGGTGTGGATCACGGGGCACTTGCCGGCGCATCTGCCGGGCACCGGGCGGCCCCACTATGTCGATCGTCGCATTCGTTCGCTAAAATCCCTGAAACCAGGCCTGCAGTCGGGACGCTCGAAGTAGAACGGGGGAGCGTACCCAGGGGCCCAAGCCAGGGACGATATCCATGCAGCCGACCGAAACGCGTAACGCAGTCGAAGCAGCAGAATCGCCGGGCGCGGCCCGCCGCGCCCCCCGCCCGAAACCGGGCGAACGCCGCATCCACATTCTCCAGACGCTCGCCACCATGCTCGAGGCGCCGCGCGGCGAGAAGATCACCACCGCCGCGCTGGCCGCGCGCCTGGGCGTTTCCGAGGCGGCGCTCTACCGCCATTTCGCGAGCAAGGCCCAGATGTACGAGGGCCTCATCGACTTCATCGAACAGACGCTGTTCGGGCTCATCAACCAGATCGTCGAAAAAGAGCCGAGCGGCGTCCTGCAGGCGCGCGCCATTGCGCTCATGCTCGTCAACTTCGCCTCGCGCAACGCCGGCATGACGCGCGTGCTGACCTGCGAGGCGCTCGTGGGCGAACACGAACGGCTCGCCGAACGCGTGAACCAGATGCTCGACCGCGTCGAAGCCTCGCTGCGCCAGTGCCTGCGCGTCGATCTCGCCGAGGAGGCCGAGCGCAAGGCCGTATCGGGGGTGGACCACGTGCGCGCAACGCCCGCGCCGAAGGGGTACGATCCTTCAATCCGGGCGAATCTGGTCATCCGCTACGTGATGGGTTGCTGGCATCGCTACGCGCAGAGCGGCTTCACGCGCTCGCCCAGCGAACACGCCGACGAGCAGATTCGCGTCATTCTTCAGTAGCGCGGCCTCACGGCGTCTTCGCGTGGGCCGCTGCCGGCCACGCCGAACGCCCGGCATGGGCCGCACCAAGGAGAACTCGCACATGAACCGTCCGTTTCCCACCGCCGGCATGCCGCCCATTGTCGCCAACCTCTCCGCCCATTGGGGCTGGCTCATCGCGCGCGGCATCGCCGCCATCGTGTTCGGCATCCTCGCCTTCGTGTGGCCCGGCTTCACCGTGCTCACGCTCGCCATCGTGTGGGGCGCCTACGCGATCGTCGACGGCGCCTTCGCGTTTCTCTACGGCGCGCGCGGCGGCGGCAAGCGGCGCTGGACCTATGTCGTCGTGGGCCTGATCGGCGTGATCGCCGGACTCGTGGCGTTCTTCTGGCCCGGCGAGACCGCCGTCGTCCTCGTGATGATCATCGGCTTCTGGGCGCTCGCCACCGGCGTCTTCGAGATCCTCTATGCCATCCAGTACCGCCGCGCCATCTCGCATCCCTGGGCGGTCGGCATTTCGGGGCTGCTTTCTGCCGCGGTGGGCTTCGTCTTCGTGATGTTCCCCGGCGCGGGTGCGCTCTCCTTGATCTGGGTGATCGCCGCCTACGCGGTTCTCTACGGCATCTTGATGATCGTCGCGGCCATCCAGCTGCGCCGCTGGCGCAAAGAACATCTGGCTGCGCGATGAGACTTCGCGCTCTCGCGCGAAGCGAGGGCGCACGAGGGCACGGCGGGCGAAGGCACCCGCGCCGCTTGAGCCAATCCGCTTGCGCCTATCGTCACACCCTTCGTGCGCGCCGCATCGCTTCGCACTTTTTCCGATATACTCTGCATTCCTTTTGCAATACCCACGCGCCGATTTGCTGACTCGATTGCGGGCGCGTGAACTCCGGGGCCATCGCAGGTTGCGGCCTGGAGTTCGATATAAATGCGGCTAAAGAGGTCGTCAGCCGCGCCAATCCTTTCGCACTCCGCGCCCCGCCGACACCGTTTAGCCGCCCGAAAAAATCAAGGCGGAACGAATGGAATCGATCGGCATCGTCGCTCCTCAAACACTGCATTTCGACGAGCCCCTGCAACTGCAGAACGGCACGGCGCTCGCCGGGTACGACCTCGTGGTCGAGACCTACGGCACGCTCAACGCCGCGCGCAGCAACGCGGTGCTCGTCTGTCACGCGCTCAACGCTTCGCATCACGTGGCGGGCGTCTACGCCAACGAACCCAAGAACGTGGGCTGGTGGGACAACATGGTCGGCCCGGGCAAGCCGCTCGACACCAACCGCTTCTTCGTGATCGGCGTGAACAATCTCGGCTCGTGCTTCGGCTCGACCGGCCCGATGAGCCTCGACCCCGCCACGGGCCAGCCCTATGGCGCGAAGTTTCCGGTCGTGACCGTCGAAGACTGGGTGGACGCGCAGGCGCGCGTGGCCGATCGCTTCGGCATCGAGAAGTTCGCCGCGGTGATGGGCGGCAGCCTCGGCGGCATGCAGGCGCTCGCGTGGAGCCTGCGCTATCCCGAGCGCCTCGGTCATTGCATCGTGGTCGCCTCCACGCCCAAGCTCTCCGCGCAGAACATCGCCTTCAACGAGGTGGCGCGCTCGGCCATTCTCTCGGACCCCGACTTCCACGGCGGCGACTACTACGCGCACGGCGTGAAGCCGCGGCGCGGCCTGCGCGTGGCGCGCATGATCGGCCACATCACCTATCTCTCCGATGACGACATGGCCGAGAAGTTCGGCCGTGCGCTGCGCCGTGCGGAAGGCGCCGTCGACGAGTACAACTTCAACTTCGACGTGGAATTCGAGGTGGAGTCGTACTTGCGCTATCAGGGCGACAAGTTCGCCGACTACTTCGACGCCAACACGTACTTGCTGATCACGCGCGCGCTCGACTACTTCGACCCGGCCAAGGCCTTCGACGGCGACCTCACGCGCGCGCTCGCGCACACGAAGGCGAAATACCTCGTGGCGAGCTTCACGACCGATTGGCGTTTCGCGCCCGCGCGCTCGCGCGAGCTCGTGAAGGCGCTGCTCGACCACAAGCGTCAGGTGAGCTATGCGGAGATCGACGCGCCGCACGGCCACGATGCATTCCTGCTCGACGACGCGCGCTATCACAACGTCATGCGCGCCTATTACGAACGTATTGCCAGCGAGGTGGGCGCATGAACCAGAGCGCTTTCGACAGTCTTTCCGCTCGTCCCGACTTTCGCACCATCGCGCGCTGGATCGAGCCGCGCGCCACGGTGCTCGACCTCGGCTGCGGCGATGGCGCACTGCTCTCGCTCTTGTGCGAAGAGCTCGAATGCTCGGGCTACGGTATCGAGATCAACGACGCGGGCGTGCTCGCTTCGGTGAAGAACGGCATCAACGTGATCCAGCAGAACCTCGAAGACGGCCTGCGCCTCTTCGAGGACGCGAGCTTCGACTTCGCGATCCTCTCGCAGACCTTGCAGACCATCCACCAGACCGCCGCGATCCTGCGCGAAACGGCGCGCGTGGGCAAGGAGTGCATCGTCTCGTTCCCGAACTTCGGCTATTGGCCGCACCGGCTTTCGGTGCTGCGCGGGCGCATGCCGGTCTCGAAGTCGCTGCCCTACCAGTGGCACAACACGCCGAACGTGCGTGTGCTGACCGTCAAGGATTTCGAGGCGCTCGCGCCCGAAGTCGGCATCGAGATTCTCGACCGCGCCGTGCTCCATGGGGGGCAGACCGTTCGTTGGGGCGTGAACTGGCGTGGTAGTCTTGCGGTCTATCGCGTGAGAAAAAAATGACGCCGTGCGCGGCGTCGCGAGTTTTTCTGCCCGACTCACCTGCCACATCGCAATACTGCGCGCCGCCGCCAACGACGACATGCCGAATCCGCCCCACGAGGCCCCCGCTCTTACCGCTCACGAAACCCACCCCGGCTGGCGTGCGTACCTGAATACGCACATGCTGATCTGCGTGTTCCTCGGCTTCACTTCGGGGCTGCCGCTTTTCACGCTCGTCTATCTCGTGCAGGCGTGGCTGCGCTCCGAGGGCGTCAATCTCAAGGAAATCGGCCTCTTCGCGCTGATCCAGTTTCCCTACACGTGGAAGTTCATCTGGGCGCCGCTCATGGACCGCTACGTGCCGCGCCTGCCGGGCTGGCGCCCGGGGCGGCGGCGCGGCTGGATGCTCGTCACGCAAATTCTCGTGGCGTTCGCCATCGCGACGCTAGGCTACGTCTCGCCGAAAGAGTCCATCTGGACCGTGGCCGCGCTCACGGCGCTCGTGGCCTTCTTCGGCGCGAGCCAGGACATCGCCATCGACGCCTACCGGCGCGAGCTGCTCACCGATACGCAGCAGGGCCTAGGCAACGCTGTGCACGTGAACGCGTACAAGATCGCCGCGCTCGTGCCGGGCTCGCTCGCGCTGATCCTCTCCGACCACCTCCCGTGGAGCACCGTGTTCGTCGTGACGGCGGCGTTCATGATTCCCGGCATGATCATGACGCTCGTGGTGAAGGAGCCCGAAGTGCATGGCGCGCCGCCGAAGAATCTGGGCCAGGCGATCGTGCAGCCTTTCGCCGAGTTCGTGCGGCGCGACGGGCTGGCGGCCGCGCTCTTCGTGCTCGCGTTCATCTTTCTCTACAAGCTCGGCGACACGATGGCGACCACGCTCAGCACATCGTTCTTCCTCGACATCGGTTTCTCGCGCACCGAGATCGGCGTGATCGCCAAGATGACGGCGTTCGGCGCGAGCCTCGCGGGCGGCATCATCGGCGGCGTGGCGCTCGTGAAGATCGGCATCGGGCGGGGGCTGTGGATCTTCGGCTTCCTGCAGATGATCTCGACGCTCGGCTTCGCGTGGCTCGCGCAGCTAGGCGCAGACTCGCCCACGCTCGCGGCGATCTACGACGCGGCGCTCGCCGTGAGCCGCGCGCTCTCCTCGGTCGCGGGCATCTTCGGCGCGAACGTGCAGCTCACGCTCGATCCGCGCGCCGTGGCGCTCGCGCTCGTGTACGGCTTCGAGACCTTCGCGACGGGACTCACGCTCGCCGCGTTCACCGCGTATATCGCGAGCACCACCGATCCGCGCTACACCGCCACGCAGTTCGCGCTCTTCACGAGCCTAGCCTCGGTGCCTCGCACTCTGGCCTCCGCCGCGAGCGGCTACGTGGTCGCGCAGATCGGCTGGTTCGACTACTTCATCGTGTGCACGGCGCTCGCCGTACCGGGTATGCTCCTGCTCATTCGTATCGCCCCGTGGAGAATCCGGTCGTGAGCACGCATGAGACCGCCGTGGAAAGCCCGCGCGCGCCGCAGCGCATTGCGCGGTGCAGCGGCGTGCGCGCCCGCGTGCTCTCGCTGGCTGTCGCGCTGGCCCTGCCGGCCTTTTCCACCTTGAATGCGTGGGGCGAAAACCCGGCCAGCACGAGCGCATCAGCAGCCCTGCCCGGTAGCGCTGCAGCACCCGCTGCGAACGGAAGCAACGGCGCGAACAATGTGCCAACGGGCACGGCGAACGGCGTGGCAAACGGCATAGCAAACAACGCGGCAAACGGCGCCGCGAATGGCACCACAAGCGGCGCCGCAAGCAGTGCTGCGACCGGTGGTGCGAGCAGCGGCGTACCCGCGAACGCCACCTCGGGCAACGTAGCCACCAACGCGCCGGCCACCGGCCGCGTGGTGCGCTTCGGCAATGCCGCGGTCTATCGCAACCTGATTCCTTCGCCGATGCTCGAAGCGCAGGCCACCGCCGAGTTCAACGAGATCGTCCGTGGCGCCGCGCACTCGAACCGCCTCTACGCCGAAAGCGATCCGCACGTGCAGCGCGTGCGTGCATTCGTCGATCGGCTCGCACCTTACGCGGTGAAGTGGAGCGATCGCGTCAAGAGCTGGAAGTGGGAGGTCGCGGTGGTCCGCTCGACCGATATTCGCATGTACTGCCTGCCGGGCGGCAAGATCGTCGTGTACGGCGGCATGCTCGACCGCGTGAAGCTCAACGACAACGAATTCGGCATGCTGCTCGGCCACGAGATCGCGCATGCGGTGCGTGAGCACGTGCGCGAGCGCCTGGGCGAGCAGGAGGAAGCGCAGATCGAGTCGGGCAGCGTGCCGCAACTCTTCGGCCTCGCGGATCTCGGCGTGTTTCCGCTCGGCATCGGCTCGCAGCTCGTGGAAATGCACTACGGCCGCGCCGACGAAACCGAGGCCGACGTGATCGGCAGCGACATCGCCGCGCGCGCGGGCTTCGACCCGCGCGCTGCCCTCACGCTCTGGGACAAGCTCGCGGTCGCGACGCGCGCGGATCGCGACCAGGGCTTCATCTACGTGCACCCGTATTCGGCCGCGCGGCGCGCCGACATCGCCAAGCGCCTCGCCGACATGTTGCCGCTCTACGCGAAGGCGATCGGCAAGCCGCTCGCTTCGCTGCCCGACTACGAAGGCATCCCGGTGTCGCAGCGGCGCAAGCTGGCCGGCCCCTGAGCCGGGCGAGCCGGGCTCAGGGCGCGCCGCCGCGCGCGCTCAACCCTTCATCTTGTAGTCGTAGTCGATGGTCAGCGGCGCGTGATCGCTGAACTTGATGTCCTTGAAGATCGACGTGCGCTTCGCCTTGTGCGCGATGCCGGGCGTCGCGATCTGATAGTCGATACGCCAGCCCACGTTCTTCGCGTACGCCTGGCCGCGGTTGCTCCACCACGTGTACTGCTCGGGGCGCGGGTCGAGCGTGCGGAACACGTCTACGTAACCCACGCCGTCGAAGAGCTTCGTGAGCCACGCGCGCTCTTCGGGCAGGCAGCCGGAGTTCTTCTGGTTGCCCTTCCAGTTCTTGATGTCGATTTCCTTGTGGACGATGTTCACGTCGCCGCACACGATCACTTCGCGCTCGCGCTTCAGTTCCTCGAGATGCGGCATGAATTCGTCCATGAAGCGGTACTTCGCGGCCTGGCGCTCGTCGCCGCTCGAACCCGAAGGTACGTACACCGAAATTACGGAGAGCTTGCCGTAGCGCGTTTCCACGTAGCGCCCTTCGGGGTCGAACTCGGCGCTGCCGAATCCGATGATGACGTCGTCGGGCTCGTGGCGCGTGTAGACGCCCGCGCCGCTATAGCCCTTCTTCACCGCGTGCTGGAAATAGCCCGTGAAGTCGTGCGGCGCGAGGAATTCGGGCGTCATGTCGTCCTGCGAGCATTTGATTTCCTGCACGCAGAGCACGTCGGCCTTCTGTTCTCCGAACCATTCGAAAAAGCCCTTCTTCGCCGCCGAGCGGATGCCGTTGAGATTCGCGGTGATCACACGCAACATGTCTTCTTTTCCTCTTGATTTGCGTTGCCTCGCGCCGCGGCGCCTGACGGCACTTCACGGCGCGAGGAGGTACGGTCGGTCTTACTCGATCTTCAGACCCTTGAGCTCGGCCTTGGCCGGCGGATATTCGAGCTTCAGGTTTTCCATCAGCCGCAGCAGCAGTTCGGCCACCATCAGGTTGCGGTGCGTCTTCGAATCGGCGGGAATCACGTACCACGGCGCGTATTCGGTCGATGTAGCCGCGAGCGCGTCGCGATAGGCGCTCTGATACGCGTCCCATTGCCTGCGCGCATCGAGATCCGATACGTCGAACTTCCAGTGCCTGGTGGGATCGTCGATGCGCGCCTGGATGCGGTTCTTCTGCTCGTCCTTCGAGATGTGCAGCATGCACTTGATGACCGTCGTGCCGCTTTCGGCGAGCAGCGACTCGAATTCGCGGATCTGCCGGTAGCGGCGCTCGCACTCGGCCGGGTCGATCTGCCCCGTCACGCGCGGCACGAGCACGTCTTCGTAGTGGCTGCGATTGAAGATGGCCAGCTCGCCCGCCCCGGGCACCTGCATGTGCACGCGCCAGAGAAAGTCGTGCGACGCCTCGATGGGTGTGGGCGCGCGAAACGCCACGATGCGCAAGCCGAGCGGATCGACTTCGTGAAACACCCCGCGTATCGTGCCGTCCTTGCCGCTCGTGTCCATGCCCTGCAGCACGAGCAGCACGCGGTGGTGGCGCTGCGCATGCAGACGCTCCTGCAGCACGTCGAGCTTGTTGCCGATCTCGGAGAGACGATCGCGGTCGCCGTCCTTGCTGCCGGCCGTGAACGGTTTCGCCGCGGGGTCGATCGTATCGAGCGAGAACTTTTCCGCCTTCTTGTCGCTGAAATACGGCACGCGGTAATCGTCGAGACTCGGGGTCTTTGCCATGCGCTGCGCTCCTCCTTTCATGGATACGACTGCTTCAACGGCGGTGAAGCCGGCAAGCGGCCGCCAAGCGCCGAAAGCGGCGAGGCGGCGCCTGAAGCGACGAAGCGGCGCCGCACTGCCACGCACGACGCCGCCTCGCAAGCATGCCCGAACAAAGCGGGATCAGCCCAGTTTCTTCTTCAGCAGTTCGTTGACTTGCTGCGGGTTCGCCTTGCCCTTCGTGGCCTTCATCGCCTGGCCGATCAGCGCGTTGAACGCCTTTTCCTTGCCCGCGCGGAATTCCTCGACCGACTTCTGGTTCGCGGCGAGCACCTCGTCGATGATCGCTTCGAGCGCGCCGGTGTCGGAGATCTGCTTGAGGCCCTTCGACTCGATGAGGCGGTCAGCGGCGGCTTCGTCGGTCGCCTTCTCGTCCCACATCGCCTGGAACACTTCCTTGGCGATCTTGTTCGAGATCGTACCGTCGGCGATGCGTGCGAGCAGCAGCGCGAGCTGCGCGGCCGAGACCGGCGAAGCGTCGATTTCGAGCCCTTCGCGGTTCAGCTGCGACGAGACTTCGCCCATCAGCCAGTTCGCGGCGGCCTTCGCCTGGGCCCCGCCCGCCTTCGCCACGACCGCTTCGAAGTATGCAGCCATCGCCTTCGAGGACGTGAGCCCGTTCGCGTCGTACGGCGTCACGCCATACTGCTCGACAAAGCGCTTTTGCATCGTCTCGGGCAGTTCGGGCATTTCGCCCTTCACACGCTCGACCCATGCTGCTTCGATCACGAGCGGCATCAGGTCGGGGTCGGGGAAGTAGCGGTAGTCGTGCGCGTCTTCCTTGCTGCGCATCGAGCGCGTCTCGCGCTTGTCCGGGTCGTAGAGGCGCGTTTCCTGCACGACGGTGCCGCCGTCCTCGATCAGCTCGATCTGGCGGCGCACTTCGTACTGGATCGCTTCTTCGAGGAAGCGGAACGAGTTCAGGTTCTTGATCTCGGCGCGCGTGCCGAATTCCTTCTGGCCGACCGGACGCACCGAAACGTTCGCGTCGCAGCGGAACGACCCTTCTTGCATGTTGCCGTCGCAGATGCCGAGCCACACGACGAGCGTATGCAGCGCCTTCGCGTACGCGACCGCTTCCGCCGCGCTGCGCATTTCAGGCTCGGTGACGATTTCGAGCAAGGGCGTGCCCGCGCGGTTCAGGTCGATGCCCGTCATGCCCGCGAAGTCTTCGTGCAGCGACTTGCCCGCATCTTCTTCGAGGTGCGCGCGCGTGAGGTTGACGGTTTTCTCGTACGCTTCCTTGCCGGCCTTCTCGTTGGCCGGAACCTGGATCGTGATCTGACCGCCCTGCACGACCGGAATCTCGTACTGGCTGATCTGATAGCCCTTCGGCAGATCGGGGTAGAAGTAATTCTTGCGCGCGAAGATGCTGCGCGGCGCGATCGTCGCGTTGATGGCGAGGCCGAACTGGATTGCGCGCTCAACGGCGCCGCGATTCATCACCGGCAGCACGCCCGGCAGCGCGAGATCGACGGGGCAGGCCTGCGTGTTGGGCGCGGCGCCGAACTGCGTCGATGCGCCCGAGAAGATCTTCGACGCCGTCGACAATTGCGCGTGCGTCTCGAGACCGATAACGACTTCCCATTGTGCTGCCATGCTCACACTCCTGCCGGCGCCTTGCGATGCCAGTCGGTCGCGCGCTGGAAGGCGTCGGCGACCTGCAGCATGCGGGCCTCGTTGAAATAGTTGCCGACGATCTGCAGACCGACGGGTCGCTGCGCGTTCGCTCCCGCGCCGAAGCCGCACGGCACGCTCATGCCGGGCAGGCCCGCGAGGCTCGTGGACAGCGTGTAGATGTCCGCGAGGTACATCTGCAGCGGGTCGTCGCCCTTCGCGCCGATGTCCCAGGCCACGCTCGGTGCGACCGGCCCCATGATGACGTCGCACTTCTCGAACGCATGCTGGAAGTCCTGCGCGATGATGCGGCGGATCTTCTGCGCCTGCAGGTAGTACGCGTCGTAGTAGCCGTGCGAGAGCACATACGTGCCCACCAGAATGCGGCGCTTCACCTCGGGGCCGAAGCCCTCGGCGCGCGACTTCTTGTACATGTCGAGCAGGTCGCGGTATTCGGCCGCGCGGTGGCCGTAGCGCACGCCGTCGAAGCGCGAGAGGTTCGACGAGGCTTCCGCCGGAGCGATCACGTAGTACACGGGAATCGAGAGCTCCGTCTTCGGCAGCGTGACCTCCACGAGCGTCGCGCCGAGCGACTCGTACACCTTGAGCGCGGCGTCGATGGCCGCGCGCACTTCGTCGGCGAGTCCCGCGCCGAAGTACTCCTTCGGCAGGCCGATGCGCAGGCCCGCGAGCGGCTTGTCGGCGGAGGCGTCCGCACTCCAGCTCTGACCGAGAAAGCGCGTGTAGTCCTCGTGCTCGTGCGTGAGGCTCGTCGAGTCGCGCTCGTCGAAGCCGCCCATGGCGTTGAGCAGCAGCGCGCAATCGGTGGCGTTCTGCGCGAACGGGCCGCCCTGGTCGAGCGACGAGGCAAACGCGATCATGCCGTAGCGCGACACGCGGCCGTACGTGGGCTTGATGCCGGTCACGCCCGAGAACGACGCCGGCTGGCGAATCGAGCCGCCGGTGTCGGTGCCGGTGGCGGCGGGCGCGAGGCGCGCGGCCACCGCCGCGGCCGAGCCGCCCGACGAGCCGCCCGGCACGGCCTTCGTGTCCCACGGGTTCTTCACGGCGCCGAAATGCGAGTTCTCGTTGGACGAGCCCATCGCGAATTCGTCCATATTGGTCTTGCCGAG
>Ga0335078_10014965_pt1 | contig 11513 bp, 10 predicted proteins | sample Lox_Sample_32_FD_206711 | JGI IMG/M metagenome (GOLD analysis project Ga0335078, IMG submission 206711) | Soil microbial communities from Loxahatchee National Wildlife Refuge, Florida, United States - Lox_Sample_3.2 | ecosystem: Environmental > Terrestrial > Soil > Wetlands | place: USA...
AGCGGCCACGGGCGAACCGCGCATCCGCGTCAAGGGATTGGCCAAGCGGTACGGCGCGCTGGAAGTGTTCCGCAAGATCGACTTCGACGTGGCCGAACGCGAGATCGTCGCCGTGGTCGGACCGTCCGGCTGCGGCAAGACCACGCTCTTGCGCTGCATTGACGGCTTGCTGCCGCACGATGCCGGCGAGATCTGGGTCGGCAACCAGCCCGTCGAGGAGCCGATCGCCGGCGTCGCCATGGTGTTCCAGCATTTCGGCCTGTTCCCGTGGAAGACGGTGTTCGACAATGTCGCCTATGGCTTGCGCATGGCCGGCGCACCGAAAGCGGAGATCGAGCGCAAGGTGCCGGACTTCATCAAGATGGTCGGGCTGAGCGGTTTCGAGGCCGCGTTTCCCTATCAGATGTCGGGCGGCATGCAGCAGCGTTGCGGGCTGGCGCGCGCGCTCGCGGTCGAACCGAATGTACTGTTGATGGACGAGCCGTTCGCCGCGGTCGACGCGCAGACGCGCGAGATCCTGCAATTCGAATTGCTGCGCATCTGGGAAGAGCGGCCGACCGCGATGATCTTCGTCACCCATTCGATCGAGGAAGCGGTCTTGCTCGGCCATCGCGTGATCGTGCTCAAGGGCAGACCGTCGAGCATCCACGAAACCATCACCATCGATCTACCGCATCCGCGCACGCGGGCGACCTTGCGCGAGCCGCGCTTCGCCGAACTGCGCGAGCGCGTGTGGGGCACATTGATGCGGGAGGCGCGCGAAGCCGAATTCCAACTCGAGCGCTGACGCATGATCCCGGAAATCGGGGAACCCGTTTTCGGACACGATCGGGCGCAGGAAAAAAGACGGAAAACGCTTAAGCAAAAGGGAGGATTGCAATGATCCGCAAAGTGTTTGGCCTGATGGTCAACGGTGGCTTGCTGGCCGCGCTGCTGATGAGCGCCAACCCGGCCGTCGCCGAGGGCAAAAAGCTCGTCCTCGCGATCCCGGGCATTCCGCCGATCTATTCGACCACCATCGCCTTTGTCGCCGAGAAACAAGGCTTCTTCAAAAAGTACGGCGCCGACGTCACCATCAAACCGTTCGATAACGGCACCGCCGCCGCGCGCGCGGTCGTCGCCGGCGACATCGACATGGCGTGGTCGCCGACCCCGCCGGTGATCGTGCAGATTTCCAATGCCGGCGTGCCGCTGGTCGGCATCTACGGCATGCCGAACCCGGATTGGGTGATCGGCACCACCGAAGCCGGCAAGACCTGCAAGGACATGGCCGGCCAGGACGTCGGCGTCGATTCGGTCAACGGCGCCCGCTCGATCGCGCTGCGCTCGATGCTCGCCGCCGGCTGCAAGGAGGTAAAGATCGACCAGGTCAAGCAGATCGCGCTTGGCTCGAGCCCGGGCCCGGCGCTGCTCGCCGGACGGCTCCAGTTCGCCGTGCTGCATCTCGACGATCTCGCCGAGATCGCGCACCAGGGCAAGAAGCTGAACATCCTGCTGGCGATGAAGAACACCAACCCGACCAGCCACTATCTGATGCTGGTGGTGCGCAAGGATAATCTGGCGAAGAACCGCGACGCCGTCGTGCGCGCGGTCGCCGCGCTGATTGCGGCCGCCCACTTCATGCAGGATCCGAAGAACGCCGACGCGGTGGCGGAGGCGGCCGCCGTCACCGGCCACAACAAAGACGTGAACAAAGAGGCGCTCAAATCGTTCCTGGCGATCGACTTCTGGGCGGTAAAGGATGACGGCCTGCCGCGCAGCAAGCTGGAAGCGACCGCCGCGCTGATGAAGAAGATCGGCTCCATCAAGCCCGACAAGGAGCCGGTGAGTTACGAGAATCTGGTCGACACCAGCGTCTGGAAAGACGCCAACGCGATGGTGAAGTGAGGCAACGCACGTCCTCCAGCCGTCATCCTGAGGTGCGAGCGAAGCGAGCCTCGAAGGATGATCGGCCCCGGCCGTCGCCCTTCGAGGGCCGCGCTACGCGCGGCCGCCTCAGGGTGACGGGTACAAGTATTGGACCGCATCCGTGCTCATAACCGCTATCCGCCGCCACCTGCCGGTCTGGCTCAGCGTATTTGCCGGCCTCGCGCTTTGGGAGATCGCCGGCCGCTCGACCAGCGCGGCGTTCATGGTGCCGTTCTCCGAAACGCTGGTGCGGCTCTGGCAGTTGATCGCGCGCGGCGAATTCATCACCCAGTTCCTCGATTCCTCCGAATTGTTCCTTACGGGCTTCGGCCTGTCGCTGGTCGTCGGCGCGCCGCTCGGCCTCTTGCTCGCGCGCGTGCGCATCCTGCGCATCGGCATCGAGCCCTACCTGATGATCCTCTACGCCACGCCGATGGTGGCGCTGATCCCCTTCATTCTGTCGCTGATGGGTTTCGGCTTCGCGCCGAAGGTCCTGGTGGTGTTCCTGTTCTCGGTCTTTCCGGTGCTCTACAACACCGTCGAGGGCGCGCGCAGCATCAAGCCCGAGCTGATCGAAGTGGCGCAATCCTATCGCTCGAGCGAGTGGTCGCTGTGGCGCGAGGTGATGCTGCCCTACACTTTGCCCTACATGATGACGGGCGTGCGCCAGGCCATCGGCCGCGCCTTGGTCGGCATGATCGCCGCGGAGTTCTTCCTGTCGGCGACCGGCCTCGGCCAGCTCATCATGGGCGCCTCGCAGGATTTCGACACCGCCGGCGTCTTCGCCTCGATCCTGGTGATCGGCTTGATCGGCATCGGCTTGACGCGGCTCGGCTTGGCGATCGAACAGCACTTCGCGCGGTGGAGACAGTAGCCGATGGCCGAGACCAGCATCGGTGTCGCGTCGGCCTCGGTTCCCGCGGTGCCGGCAACGTCGCGTGCCGCCGCGCCGGCCGGCAGCTTCGTGCCGCGCCTGCTGACCGGCGCGGTGATTCTGCTGGGCTGGGAGATCGTGGTTCGCGCGATCGCTCCCGCCTATGTGGCAAAGCCGAGCACGGTGCTGCTCGCGATCCCGCGCGTCATTACCGATCCGGAGTTCCTGCAGGCGCTGGGCTCGACGCTCGCCGCCGTGGCCGAAGGCCTGGCGATCACGATCGTCGCCGGCACCGCCATCGGCCTGCTGATGGGCCGCAGCAATACCGTCGACCGGATGATCCGCGTCTACATCAACGGCTTCAATGCCATGCCGATGATCATCGTGCTGCCGCTGTTCTCCTTGTGGTTCGGCTATTCGAGCGGGGCGCGTATCGCCACCATCATCTTCGCCGCGATCTTCGCCATCACCATGAACGTCGCCGACGGCGCGCGCGCCGTGCCGCGCGAATATCTGGAAGTGTCCCGCTCGTTCCGCTCCGGCCGCCTGCGCATGCTGATTGATATCGTCTTGCCGGCGTCGATGCCCTATCTCTTGGCCGGATTCCGCCTCGCCGCCGGCCGCGCCCTGATCGGCGCCGTGGTGGCGGAGTTCTTTCTCTCCATCGGCGGCCTTGGCTATTACATTCTTTACAATTCGCGATCTTATCACCACAACGAGGCCTTCGTCGGCGTGCTGCTGCTTGCCGCTTTCGGGGTCAGCTTCGAGCTGCTGGTGAATTGGTGTACGCGGCACTTCATGCCGTGGTATCGCCGCGACGAGAAGACCAACTAACCTCCAGGAAGAACAGGAATGTCCTCCGATCCCTTGCTCAAGGCCGCGATCGCGCATTGGGGCGCGCGCTTTGTCGCCAATGGCGTGGTGCTGACCGACTTCGAGGAAATCACCGGAAAGCTCAAGTCCTACAACGACTGGTGCCGGGCCTGGTCGGAACGCGGCGCCCACCATGAGCAGCTCGGCCGCGAAGCCTTGGCAAAGAAGCATTTTCTCACCGCCGGCGAATGTCTGCAGCGCGCCGCGGTTTACTACCATTTCGGCTCGTTTCTCTTCGCGCACGATCCGGCACAGATGAAGGCCGCGCACAAAAAGCAGATCGAGTGCCGCCTGCTGGCGCTGCCGCGTCTCAGCCCACCCGGCGAACGCGTCGAGATCCCGTACCTCGGCAAGACCTTGGCCGGTATTCTGCGCAAGCCCGTGGGCATCGCCAAGCCCCCGGTGGTGGTGATGGCGGTCGGCCTCGACTCGACCAAGGAGGAGACCGACGCCTACGAGATGCCGTTTCTGGCGCGCGGCATGGCGACGCTGGTGTTCGAGGGCCCGGGCCAGGGCGAGGCGCAATACGATTTCCCGATCCGTGGCGACTACGAAGTGCCGGTCAAGGCCGTCATCGACTATGTCGAGACTCGCAGCGATCTCGACAGCAAGCGCATCGGCATGTGGGGCGTCAGCCTCGGCGGCTATTACGCGCCGCGCGCGACAGCCTTCGAGAAGCGCATAAACGCATGCATTGCGCTCGGCGGGCCGTTCGACTTCGGCGCCGCCTTCGATGCATTGCCGGACCTGACGCGCGAAACATTCCGTATTCGCAGCCACTGCAAGACGGTCGAGGAGGCACGCAAGAACGCGCAGACCTTGTCGCTCACCGGCATCGCGCAAAATATCACCTGTCCGATCTTTATCGTGAACGGGCGGCTCGACCGCGTCATCCCCGCCGCCGATGCCGAGCGGCTGGCGCGCGAGGTCAAAGGCCCGGTCGTGCTGATGATGATCGAGGACGGCAACCACATCGCCAACAACCGCGCCTACCGCTGGCGCTCGCAAAGCGCGGATTGGATGAAGGAGCAGCTGGGCTAGAGCTGGACAAAACCGCGCGGGATCGAATGCATCCGCTCGATGCCCGTCTCGGTAATCACCACCATCTCGCCTGTCTGCACGCCGGCTTTGCCGTCGCGCGTGGTGATGTTGGGCTGAATCACCACTGTCTGCCCGGTGCGGAACGGTTCCTCCGGCACCGGCCCGGCCGGACGGCTCCTGCAGCCGAGCACCGGCGGCAGGTAACCGCCGCCATAGCCGTGCAGCAGATCGTCGATGATGGTGAACCCGGCCTCTTCGATCACATCGGAGGCTTCGATCACTTGCGCCGGCGTGGCGCCGGCGCGCAGCACGGCCGCGATGGCATCGAAGGCGGCATCGGCCGCGGCGTGCAGGTCGCGGAAAAGCGGGCTCGGCTCGCCCAGTGCAAAGCTGCGCAGCACCTGGCCGGGGTGATCCCAGAACGCCGCGGTGATCTCGGCCACGACGGCATCGCCCTGTTGCACACGGCGCGTCGTCGTAAACTGGCGCGGCACACCGAGGTCCGGCGCAGCCATCGATGTGGCACCGATATAGTGAATGACGTTGGTCGCGCCTTGGGCGATGTAGGCGCGCTCAATGGCATCGCCGAGTTCGCGCTCGTTCAACCCGGGCTTCAGGCAATCGCGCAGCGCCGCCATGCCGAGATCGGTGAAATGCGCGCCGATGCGCAGCCAGTCGAGTTCCTCCGCCGACTTCACCTGCCGTAGCCTGGTGTAGGCGCGCGATAGATTGGCGACGTTCGGGTAACGTGCGGTCAAACGCGCGTGCTGCTCGGCGGTGAGCGGCCCGATATAGCCGATGCGGCCGCTGCGCGAGCCACGCCTATCGAGCTCCGCGATCGCCGCGGCAATCGATGACTCGCCGCCCCAGGCGACATCCGCCTTGTCGGCGACGAGCCGCGCCTGCGGCGCGTGGTTGACCCATTGCACGAACAGCGCGTCGCGCTCGCCGGGCGACAGCACACCGACCGCTTCGGCGGTCACCGGCCACTGCGTGATCCATTGCACCGCCGAGCCGAAGCGATTGAGCCCGCAAAATACAAGGTGATCGCAGTCGTGCTCGGCGAGCAGCGCCTCGATCGCCGTGCGCCGCCGCGCCATCTCGGCGTCGGAAAAGCGCGGGATGTCGGCCTCGACGATGCGGGCAAGATGCGGAGGCAGCGTCACGAGGTTTTCTTTGGCAGCGCCACGATCATGTCGAGCTCGATGCGCGCGCCCGGCGAGGAGAGCTGGTTGATGCACACCGTGGTCGAGGCCGGCCGCCAATCGCCGAAATACCTGGCCATGGTCGCGTGCATGGCGTCGGCCTCGCGGAAGTCGGTCAGGTACTTCGTCACCTTGACAACGTCGCGCCAGGTCGCCCCGGTGTGGTCGAGGATCGACTTGATCGCCTCCATGGCGCGCGCGGTCTGCTCCTCGATGGAGTGCGGGTGCACGTGCTCGGAATCTACGTGCGGGTGCTTATGATAGAGCGGCGACGGGGTCGCGCCCGACAGGAACATCAGGTCGCAGGCGCCGACAATATGTATAGCCGGTGCGTAAGGCATCGTGTGTGCCTCCTCCGGCTTCGGATGCACCGGCTCAAGCTTGAAGCCACGCTGGGGCTCAGTTCTCACATTCATGGACGCCTCCTCCGACACCCAGGCATTTGGGACCGAAACGCGTTCGCGTGCAACAGCCGTTGCTTGCGCCGCAAGAACCGCTAATTTGCGCGCCGACAGGAGACAGCCATGCCCTCGACGATCCTCGATTCCGCGGTGTTCCGCGACATTTTCACCACCGAGGCGATGCGCCGCGTGTGGTCGGACGAAAATCGCGTGCAGAAATACCTCGACTTCGAGGCGGGGCTGGCGCGGGCGCAAGCCAAGCTCGGCATCATTCCGAAAAAGGCCGCCGCCGAGATCGTGCGCCACTGCGACGCCAAATCGATCGACATGGCCAAGCTGAAGGAAGCGACCGAGCGGATCGGCTATCCGGTGCTGCCGGTGGTGCAGCAACTGGTGAAGCTGTGCAAGGACGGGCTCGGCGAGTGGTCGCATTGGGGGGCGACCACCCAGGACATCACCGACACCGCGACCGTGCTGCAGATCCGCGAGGCACTCGACCTCGTCGAAAGGGATATCAACGCCATCGCCGGCGCGCTCGCCAAGCTCGCCAAGAAATACCGCGACACGCCGATGGCGGGGCGCAGCAATCTGCAGCAGGCGGTGCCGATCACCTTCGGCTACAAGATGGCGACGTTGCTCGGCGCCTTCGAGCGGCACAAGCAGCGGCTGAAGGAGATGAAAGCCCGCGTGCTGGTCGGCGAATTCGGCGGCGCCGCCGGCACGCTGTCGTCGCTCGGCAAGGACGGGCTGAAGTGCCAGGTCGAGTTGATGAAGGAATTGAAGCTCGGCCAGCCGGCGATTTCCTGGCACACCGTGCGCGACACCATCGCCGAGGTCGGCTGCTTCCTCGGCCTGGTCACCGGCACCTGCGGCAAGATCGCCTTCGACGTGAAGCTGTTGATGCAGACCGAGGTCGAGGAAGTCTACGAACCGTTCCACGAGGGGCGCGGCTCGTCCTCGACCATGCCGCAGAAGCGCAACCCGATCTCCTCGGTCTACATCACCGCGCAAACCGCGATGGTGAAGCAGCTGACCGCCGCCTTGCTCGAAGCCATGGTCGAGGACCACGAGCGCGCCACCGGCCCGTGGGAGATCGAATGGATCGCGCTGCCGGAAATCTTCATGCTCTCGGCCGGCGCGCTGGCGCAGACGCGCTTCCTGGTGAGCGGCCTGCAGGTCAACGAAAAGAAGATGCGCAGAAATCTCGACATCACCAAGGGCCTGATCATGTCGGAAGCGGTGATGATGGGCCTGGGCGACAAGATGGGGCGCAACTACGCGCACGACGTCGTCTATGATATCTGTCGCGAAGTGGTGAAAACTGGGCGGCCGCTCATCGACTTGCTGGAAGAAAATAAAGAGATCCGAAAGCACGCCAGCCGAAAGCAGTTAGAGAAAATGGTCGATCCGATGAACTATCTCGGCGTCGCCGGCGCGATGGTCGACCGCGTCTTGAAGCTGCGGAAATAAAACGGCCCCCGCTCGCGCGGAGGCCGTGACATCGGGAAAGCTTTTGCTCAGGCGCCGGCTTTGGCGCCCGCTTTCTTGTTCTGCCGGTTGTGCACCAGATCGTCGACCACGGCCGGGTCGGCGAGTGTCGAGGTGTCGCCGAGATTGCCGAACTCGTCCTCGGCAATCTTGCGCAGGATGCGCCGCATGATCTTGCCCGAGCGCGTCTTCGGCAGGCCGGGCGAGAACTGGATCAGGTCGGGCGAGGCGATCGGGCCGATCTCCTTGCGCACCCAGCCGACCAGTTCCTTGCGCAGGTCCTCGCTCGGCTGCTCGCCGGCCATCAGCGTCACATAAGCGTAGATGCCCTGGCCCTTGATGTCGTGCGGATAGCCGACGACGGCGGCCTCCGACACCTTCGGATGCGCCACCAGCGCGCTTTCGACTTCAGCGGTGCCCAGGCGATGGCCGGCGACGTTGATCACGTCGTCGACGCGGCCGGTGATCCAGTAATAGCCGTCCTCGTCGCGGCGGCAGCCGTCGCCGGTGAAATAGCGGCCGATATAGGTCGAGAAGTAGGTCTGCACGAAGCGCTCGTGGTCGCCATAGACCGTGCGCATCTGGCCCGGCCAGGCGTCGGCGATGCACAGGTTGCCGCTGCCGGCGCCTTTAAGCTCGTTGCCTTCGGCATCGACGATCTGCGGAATGACGCCAAAGAACGGCAGCGTCGCCGAGCCGGGCTTTTGTGCGATCGCGCCGGGCAGCGGCGTGATCAAGATGCCGCCGGTTTCGGTCTGCCACCAGGTATCGACGATCGGGCAGCGGTCCTCGCCGACCACGTGGTAGTACCACTCCCACGCCTCGGGATTGATCGGCTCGCCGACGGTGCCGAGCAGGCGCAAGGATTTGCGCGAGGTCTTCTTCACCGGGTCGTTGCCGCCTTGCATCAACGCGCGGATCGCGGTCGGCGCCGTGTAGATGATGTTGACTTGGTGCTTGTCGCACACCTCCCAGAAGCGCGAGGTCGATGGATAGTTCGGCACGCCCTCGAACATCAGGCTTATCGCGCCGTTACTGAGCGGACCGTAGACGATGTAGCTGTGGCCGGTGACCCAGCCGACGTCCGCGGTGCACCAGTAGATGTCGCCGTCGTGATAGTCGAACACGTACTGATGGGTGATCGAGGTGTAGACGGCGTAGCCGCCGGTGGTGTGCAGCACGCCCTTCGGCTTGCCGGTCGAGCCAGAGGTGTAAAGAATGAACAGCGGATCCTCGGCGTTCATCTCCTCGCACGGGCAATCGGCCGGCACGGTCTTGGCGATCTCGTCGTAATAGACATCGCGCCCGGCCTGCATGTTGACCTTCTCGCCGGTGCGGCGAACGACGATGATCGAGGTGACGCCGCCGGCCTTTTCGGCCGCCGCGTCGGCATTCACCTTGAGCGGGATCTTGCGGCCGCCGCGCACGCCTTCGTCGGCGGTGACGATGATGGGCGACTTGCAGTCTTCGATGCGGCCGGCGAGCGAGTCGGGCGAGAAGCCGCCGAACACCACGGAGTGGATGGCGCCGATGCGCGCGCAGGCGAGCATGGAGATCGCCGCTTCGGGAATCATCGGCATGTAGATGGTGACGCGGTCGCCCTTCTTGACGCCGCGCGCCTTGAGCACATTGGCGAAGCGGCAGACCTCGGCGTGCAGTTGTTTGTAGGTGATCTTCTTGTCGTCTTTCGGATCGTCGCCTTCCCAGATGATCGCGGTCTGGTCGCCGCGCTTGGCGAGATGGCGGTCGACGCAGTTGTAGGCGATGTTAAGCGTACCGTCCTCGAACCATTTGATCGAGACGTTGTGCGGATCGAAGGAGGTGTTCTTCACCTTGGTGAACGGCTTGATCCAGTCGATGCGCTTGGCCTGCTCGGCCCAGAAGCCGTTCGGATCCTTGATCGAGCGCTGGTACAGCTCCTGGTATTTGGCCTTGTCGGCGAAAGCGCGCTGCTGCCAGGCAGGCGGAACGGCGTAGATCTTGTCGGACATCGGAACTTCCTCCCCGCCCGCGGTCGCGCCGCAGGCTCCGTCTTGTTTGCGCCTATTATGCGATGGCAATCGCGCATGCGACAAGGCGCGGCAACCCCCACTTTTGGCGGGGTTTTGGCAGCGAAGATGGCCCGGAATGGGCCGCGCTCAGTACCGGAATAGTGGACCGGCTAGAGGCCGCCCAGCTTGCACACCAGCTTCCATTCCTCGGCGGTCACCGGCTGCACCGACAGCCGCGTGTTGTTGACCAGCACCATCGCCTTGAGCTTCGGCTCGGCCTTGATCGCCTCGAGCGTCACCGGCTTGGGCAAAGGCTCAACCGCCTTCACGTCCACCACCACCCAGGGCTCGCCCGCCTTGGCGGTCGGGTCGGGATAATGCTCGCGCAGGATCTCGACGATGCCGACGGCGGCCTTCTCCTCTCCGGAGTGATAGAACAGCGCGCGGTCGCCCTTTTTCATCTTCATCAAATTGAGTTTGGCCTGATGGTTGCGCACGCCGGTCCAGGCGGTGCCTTTGCTGCCCGCCTTCACCTGTTCGTCCCACGACCAGGCGCCGGGCTCGGATTTCATCAGCCAGTAGGGCATATCATCCCTCCGCCTTGATCGGCCGCGTCAGCAGCGACTCGATGGCCGCGTCCACGCTCAGCTTGCCGGCGAGAATGGCGGCCACTGCGGCCGAAATCGGCATCTCGATGGTCTTTTCGCGCGCCATTTCCAAGAGCACCGGTGCGGTGAAGGCGCCTTCCGCCAGTCTGCCGTGCGCGGCGTTGCCCGGCGCCTCGCCTTTGCCGAGCGCGACGCCGAAGGAGAAGTTGCGCGACTGCGGGCTGGAGCAGGTCAGGATCAAGTCGCCCAACCCGGACAGGCCCATCATCGTCTCGGTCTTCGCCCCGAAGGCACGGCCGAAGCGTACCAGTTCGGCAAAGCCGCGCGTGGTCAGCGCCGCGAGCGCGCTGGCGCCGAGACCCTTGCCGGTCACGATGCCGGCGGCAATCGCCAGCACGTTCTTGGTGGCGCCGCCGAGTTCGACGCCGCGAACGTCGGTCGCGTGATACGGCCGGAACGTGCCGGTGTTCATTGCATGCGCCAGATCGCGCGCGACCGCCTCGTCGCCGGCCGCGACGGTGACCGCCGTCGGCAGGCCGCGCGCCACATCGATGGCGAAGCTCGGCCCCGAGAGGATGCCGGGCAGCGCGCGCGGCGCGCATTCGGCGATCACCTCGGTCATGAATTTGTGCGTGCCCGCTTCGATGCCCTTGGCGCAGGCGATCAGCGGCATGCCGTCGCCGGTCGTTTGCGCCAGCGACTTCACCACCGAGCGCATCGCCTGCGCCGGCACGACCAGCAGGATGGCGTCGGCGAGCGAGGCCTCGCCCAGCGCGCGCGTCACCTTGATCGCGTCCTCCAGCCGCACGCCCGGCAGGAAACGGCTCTCGCGTTTTGACGCGAGGCCCTCGGCATTGTCCGGCTCGTGCTCCCACAGCGTGACGTCGCGGCCGGCGCGCGCGCAAGTCAACGCCAGCGCCGTTCCCCAGGCGCCGCCGCCGAGCACGGAAATTTTTTGCATGGTCATTTGTACGCCGCCGTGCGTTGCAACTTGCCTTTGGCCGCCGCGGCCTCGTCGAGCGGCCAGCGCGCGCGCGGCGCGACATCGAGCGCGTCGGTCAGGCCCATGGCCAGCCGCTCGCAGCCAGCCCAGGCAATCATGGCGCCGTTGTCGGTGCACAGTT